>Ga0187893_10013554_pt1 | contig 11311 bp, 8 predicted proteins | sample MA1701074metaG_FD_139574 | JGI IMG/M metagenome (GOLD analysis project Ga0187893, IMG submission 139574) | White microbial mat communities from a basaltic lava cave in the Kipuka Kanohina Cave System on the Island of Hawaii, USA - MA170107-4 metaG ...
GCGGACGCGGCAAACACGAATGTTTGCGCCTCAGCGTGAACCGCACCGTGCGTATCGGTACGCTCAGATTCGCTCGTGCTTTCAAGCACTTGACCGAAATGACCATTTTTGTGTCGCGCACCCCCGTGCAGTAACCAGTTTGCAGAAACCGATCTGATATGCTGAGAATGGCGCTGCCCCGGCAGGAGAGCAGCGAGTTGGCCAAACTGCGCGCGGCATGATTCAGATTCATGTTCACTCTTCCCGCAGCGCGGTCATCGGATCAACTGACGAGGCTCTCCGCGCCGGCACAAAACAGGCAGCCAGCGCTGCAATCAGCAATGTGACGCCCGCAGCCGCATAGGCCGGCCAATCCGTCGCTTTTACGCCGAACAGGAAGGATTCGATCAGCCGCGCCAACGCCAGTGCGGCTATCGCGCCAATCAGCACGCCGCAGCCCACCAGCACGAATCCACGCCGCAACACCATTGCCATCACGTCCCCGCGTCCTGCTCCCAATGCCATGCGCAAACCGATCTCTCTGGTTCTCTGCGAGACCGTGTAGGAAAGCACCCCATAAATGCCGATCGCGGCCAGCAGCAAAGCAAGCGCGGAGAATGCAGCCAGAAGACGCATCTGTTGCCTGCGCCCCGCAACCTGCAAATCCAGCACCTCTTCCATGGTGCGCAGCCGGTAGATTGGCTGCTCCCGGTCCACCGACCAGATCACTTCTCTTACGGCGGACGCAACACTGTAGGGATCGACTTTCGTTCGAACCAGCAGAAACGACGCGCCTCCGCCTCTCACCTGCGCATACGGCACGTAGATGGCCGGCTTTGGCTCCATCTCCAGCCCACGCTCATTGAGATCATGTACCACGCCGGCAATCGTCATCCAAGGTGAATTCTGGAAGGTGAACCGCACCCTTTTTCCAACCCCGCTACCTCGAAAGTGACGCCGCGCGAACGTTTCGTTTACTACACAGGTGTTCGGAGCATCGGCGTGATCCCGTTCATCCAGCAGGCGGCCTTCACGCAACCGCGCGCCGATGGTGGTGAGATAAGTCGCCGTACCAGCGCGGTAGAGCGCGTCGGCGTCGCGCTCCCGGGGCTGGCTCTCCACTTCGTAACCGTTCGTGTTTCCGATGGAAGTGAACGGCATGTTGGAGGCGAAGTCCACCGAATCGACGCCCGGCAAGTTCGCCACATTACGCCGGACGGAATCGTAGAACGCCAAGCGGGCCGGCACGGCGGGATACTTCGTTGCCGGCAGAACGGCGCCGAGGGTCAGAAGACGATCGGTGCGGAAACCCGGATCGAGGCCACGCAGATGCGCCAACATTTGAATCAGCAGCTCCCACTAACAGGACCACGGCCATCGCCACTTCGGCCACAACCAGGCCATTGCGGAAACCATGACCTTCGCCTCCAACGCCGCCGCGTCCACCTTGCTTCAACGCCTCCAGGAGCGAGACACGGGTCAGCCGCCAGGCCGGCGCCAGTCCAAACAGCAAACCGGCAAGCACGGAGACCACCACCGCGAAAACCAGCATGCGCGCATTGATCCCCAGAGTCACCTGGTTGGCCATGATCTCCGGGATAAACTGTTCGAGCAGACGCAGGCTGAGTCTCGCCAGACTTATACCGGCGGCGCAACCCGCCGCCGCCACCACAAGACTTTCACTCAGCAGTTGCACGGCAATGCGCGCTTTGCCAGCGCCGAGCGCCGCCCGCACCGCCATCTCCCTTCCTCGCGCCGACGCTTTGGCCAACATCAAGTTCGCGATGTTGGCGCAAGCTATCAGCAACACGGCCCCGGCGGCGCCCAGCAACACCCAAAGAGCTATCCTCGTGTTGCCCGTGATCTCCTCGCGGTAGGGCGTGACCACGGCCCCTACCTGCTTGTTTGAGGCCGGATGTTCCCGTTCCAGTTGCGCTGCGATGTCGTTCATGTCCGCTCTGGCCTGCTCGAGCGAAACCCCATCTTTCAATCGGCCCACAACGCTAAGAAAATGCGACTGCCGCTGGTTCCACTCGTCGTTGGTAAGCGCGATGGGGATCCAATATTCGGTCGTGTTGTACGGGATCCGCACTCCCGGCGGCATCACGCCCACCACCGTCACCTTTTCCCCATTCATTCGCACCGGGCGTCCCACAATCGATCGATCGGCTCCGTAGCGGCGCACCCACAACCCGTGGCTGAGCAGGACAACGGCGGAACCGGGACGGTCCTCCGCCTCCAGAAACGCACGCCCCAGTTGGGGCTTGACGCGCAACACGGAGAAGAAATTCGATGTTACGCCCGCTCCGAAAACCAACTCCGGCGCCCCATCTTCGGTGAAGTTCGCCGTCCGCGATCGTGCCGCCGCCATATCCTGGAATGTCCGGTTGCGTTTTCGCCAATCGGCAAAGTTGGCAGGCGAGGGTGTGTTCTTTGGAAAACTGACAAAGGAGGCGTCCTCCCAAATGGCCATTAGCCGCGCATCATCTTCGTAGGGAAGCGGCCGCAGCAAAACGGCGTCAAGAACGCTAAATATCGCGGTATTGGCGCCAATCCCCAGCGCCAGCGTCAGGATCGCGAAAGCTGCAAAGGCAGGGTTGCGCCGCAGGAATCGGAAGCCGGATCGAAAATCGCCGGACAGATTGCCCATGATGTCTCAATACGTGTCCCGGCAGAGAAGGTTACGCCACCCTTTCGACGGGGATTGACACGAGGCGCGCCACAGTATATTGTTCATTGTCATATAAGCTGCAAACCAAACTGCCGCCGAAGGTGGTCCTGGTTCCGAGGTGCACGATGACGATTGGGAAGCTGTCACTGGTTTGGATTATCGCCCTTCTCGCCGTATTTCCGCTGGACGGGCAGGAAGTGCGCGCCACGATACTCGGACGCGTATCCGATCAAACCGATTCGGTGCTGGTCGGCGCCAAGGTGGAGGCAACCAACACTGCAACGGGCATTCGATCCACGTCGATGACGAACCCGAGCGGCGATTACCTGTTCCCGTTCCTCATCCCCGGCCCCTACACTTTGACGGTCGAGTCGGCGGGTTTTCGAACGTGGCAGCGTTCCAACCTCACGCTTCGCGTGAACGACAGGATTACGCTGGACGTGCGGATGGAAGTCGGCCAGCCGGCCGAACGCATTCAAGTAACCGCCGAAACGCCTATTTTGGACACATCCACCTCTTCGATGGGGCAGGTGATCGATAGCAAGACAATCCTGGACCTTCCGCTGAAAGACGGAATGGTGATCATCATGGCTACGTTTTCGCCAGGCGTGCTGTTTCTACCGCAAAGGACCGGTTACACGCGCCCGTTCGATGTGGGCACGCCCTCACAGTTGTCGATTGATGGCACGCGCACCGGCAGCAACGAATTCATGATGGACGGCGCGCCCAATATGCAGCGAAACGGAGTCGCCTACTCGCCGCCGCCAGGAGTGGTGGAAGAGTTCAAAGTGCAGACCGCCACCTTCGATGCCAGCTATGGATTCATGGCGGGCGCCGCGCTTAACATGAGCCTGAAGTCGGGCACCAACAGCCTACACGGGCAAACGTACTACTTCATTCAGAATCCCGCGCTGAACGCCAATACTTTTTTCCAGAACCGGGTGGGGCTGGAGCGGACCAATTTCCGGCTGCATCGCTGGGGCGGCAGCGCAAGCGGTCCGGTAATGTTGCCCAAGCTTTACGATGGACGGAACAAGACGTTCTGGATGTATGGCTACGAAGGGATCTGGAGTTTTGATCCTACGCCGTATACGGTATCGTCTGTTCCGACTCCGGTCGAAAGGCGAGGTGATTTTTCCCGCCTGCTCGGGATCGGGCCTCAATACCAGATTTACGACCCATTCACGATAGCGCCAGCGCCGAATGGAAGATTCAGCCGGCTACCGCTGGCAGGTAACATTATCCCTGCCAGCCGCATCAACCCTGTCGCCAGGGGCATCGTCGATCTCTACGATCTTCCCAACCAGGCGGGCACGGTGGATGGAGCAACCAATTATCGCAAGGCGAAGAACGCACTCGACATTTACTACAACCATATTTTCCGGATCGACCACAACATCTCGCAAAAGCAGCGATTCTTTGCCAGAGCCAACGCCACCGAGATGGATCGCGACGAAAACATTCGCCACAGCGGCGCATGGGGCAACAAGTTTCTCCGATGGAACCGGGGGTTGGCCGTAGATCATGTTTATGTGTTCTCGCCCAATCTTTTCCTGAACACGCGCTACAGCTACACGCGCTTCATCGAAGGCACTCCGCCGTTGCAGACCGGCTGGGACCTGGCTTCCCTCGGTTTTTCGTCGAGCTTCATTAATCAGATTAATCAGGTGGATCCAAGCGGCTTGAAATTGCCACGTATTGAGGTGGCGGGCTATCACAACCTTGCCGAGCAGGACATAGACAGGCGTCACGACGACATTCATGACATGGCGGCGAACCTGACCTCCATCGTTCGCTCACACACGCTTCGTTATGGATTGGCTTTTCGGGTGCGCCGCGAGAACACGTTCAATCTCGATCAATCGTCGGGCCGGTTCGACCATGGAACAAACTGGACTCGCGGTCCGCTGGACACGTCGCCCGGCGCACCAATGGGGCAGAGCATGGCCAGCTTCCTGTTCGGACTTCCCAGCGGCGGGTATTTCCCCATACGCGATAACTTCGCCGAACAAAGCAACGTCTGGTCGCTCTATTTACAGGATGATTGGAAACTGAACCGGAAACTCACCATTAGTCTGGGACTGCGCTATGAGATCATCTCGCCGCTAACCGAACGCTATAACCGCAGCGTGCTGGGCTTCGACGCCTCCCCGGCGAGTCCCATTGAGGCGCAAGTTCGCCAGAACTACGCGCGGAATCCGATTCCGGAACTCTCTCCCGATCAGTTCCGTCTGCGCGGCGGCCTCACATTCGCGGGCGTGGGCGGAGCGCCGCGGAATTTGTGGAGAACGGAAAAAAGCAACATCATGCCGCGCATCGGCTTTGCGTATTCGATCACGCCGAAAACTGTGCTGCGCGCCGGCTATGGAATCTACTTCGAGCCGATCGGCGTCGTCTACAGCCACGTGAACCAGACCGGTTTCCATCGCGACACGGACTTTGTGGCTTCGCTCGACAACGGGCAGAGCTACATCGCGAACCTTGCGAATCCTTTCCCCGGCGGCTTTGCGCGGCCGCTGGCCGCGGCGGGAGGATTGTCCACCAATCTCGGCCAGGGTGTGTCGTTTTTTGAACAGAACATCGGCAATCCTTACATGCAGCGGTGGCAGTTCGCCCTTCAGCGCGAATTGCCGAAATCTTCCTTGATGGAAGTGTCTTACGTGGGCAACCGGGGAACGGCGCAGCGTGTCGCGAGGCCGTACAATGCGGTCCCCGGACAGTATCTGAGCACATCGCCGGTGCGCGATCAAAGGGCTATCGATTTCCTGAACGCTCAGGTTCCAAACCCATTCTTCCCGCTGCTTCCACGAACTTCGCTGGCGGCCACGACGGTCTCGCGCGCGCAGTTGCTGCGGCCTTTCCCCCAATTCACCGGCGTTTCATCGGACACCAACCAGGGCTACTCGTGGTATCACTCGATGCAGGTGCGATTTGAAAAACGCTTCGCCAGCGGACTGTCTTCCTCGCTTTCCTACACGTGGTCGAAGCTGATGGAAGCGAGGCAATTTCTCAATGAAGTCGATCCCATGCCAAGTGAAGTCATTTCCGACCAGGACCGCACGAACCGGCTTGTCGGCACCTGGATCTACGAGTTACCTATCGGCCGTGGTAAAAAGTGGCTGTCCGGAATCGGCGGCGCGGCATCGGGGTTGCTGGGGGGCTGGCAGTTTCAAGGCATCTATACGTATCAGAGCGGAGAACCGCTCGGCTTCGGGAATGCGATTTTCACGGGCGATTTGAAGAACATCGTGATTCCGTCCAGCCAGCGCAGCGTCGACCGCTGGTTCAATATCGATGCCGGCTTTGAGCGCAACCCGCAACGCCAACTCGGGGCCAACCTTCGCACGCTGCCGCTACGTTTCTCGGGAGTCCGCGGCGCTCCGCTCGATAACTGGGATCTTTCGCTTATCAAAAATACAAAGCTGAAAGAGGGCGTGCAACTTCAGTTTCGGGTGGAGGCGATCAATGCATTCAATCATGCGCAATATCTTCCGCCCGAGACGAATCCCGTCAACACCGCCTTTGGCCGCGTGACGGACGAGCGCGCCTGGCCCCGTGTAATTCAGTTCGGGTTGAAGATTCTTTTCTAAGCCAGAAAATCGCGAACGCGCGGCCACAGCGCTTCCAGCACGCTGACCAATTCGTGATCGGAATCCTCCAGATGCAGCTCGACGTTCGGGCGCGCGCGCGCAAAGGCTTCCGACACCGCCGCGGGAACGACGTCGTCGCCGAGACCGTGGTAGATGAGGCATGGCTGCTTCACATCGGGATAATCCTCGTAACGCGATCCGTCTTCGATCAACTGGTAGCCGACCCTGCGCTCGGCCTTTTCGCCGTAATGGAAGACCGGCAGGAACCCCGTGCGGCGCCATTCGGCCATCGCCGCGGCGCCTAGTTTCTCCGGCCAGCGGCGGGGGAACCCGAAACCGGGCGCGAGCAGCACCAGCCGCCGTGTTTCCGGATGCCGTGCCGCATACAAAGCGGCGAGGTAGCCTCCGAGACTCGATCCGATCAGAGACACGGCTTCCCCGGCGGCCAAACGCCCGATGACATTCAGTTGTCCCGTGATGGTCAAGCCTTCGAAATCGCCTTCGACCAGGTCCGGGATTTCAAGGCCAATCCCAAGCGGCGCGAACTGACGCCGGAAATACTGCGCCTTCTTCGATTGCGATCCGGAGGCGAAGCCGTGCAGATAGAGGACGCGCCCCGTCATTTCGAAACCGGTTCCTCGAATGTGAACTTGATCTCGGAGTCGGCTCCGAAGCGCTTGAAATCGGCGTAGCGGAAGCGGTTTTCGATAAGCCTATGGCCGTGCAGCGTCTCCGCGTAATTCACGGCGGCGGGCAGAAGCAAGCCATGCGCGCTGAGCTGGTAATCGACTACGGCCCGGTATTGAATGGTTGGCTGCTGGTCCTGTTTCCGCTCGGCGTCAAGGGTGACGCGAAGCGGAACACCGTCCGTTTTTCGGAGCCACAATTGCCCGCGCAGCGTGTGACGCACCATCTGCCTGCCTTCGAACACCGTCATGGCGCTATCTCCGTTTTTCTGGGCGAAGGAAAAGACAACGGCCGCCTCGGCGCCGAGAAACTGCTCACCAACGTGGCGGAACTGATAGTTCTCGATTTGGCGCCTGGTGAACAGCAGCAGCAACTGGCCGAAATCGGAGGCGAACTCGCGCAAGCCGAAGCTCTCGAATTCCTTGAGCATGCGCTTTTTAACCTTGTCCGTGTCCGTCTTCAGACCCATGGTCAGCGTTTCCCGCAGCTTTCCCGCCGCTTTCACTTTCCTGCCATCCACGGTGAGCACCTGGCGCATCTCGTGCAGGTTACCGGGATCGTCACGGAAGGTGGAATATCCGTATTCGGAAACGATGTGGCGCGTTTGGTAGCGAAGCTGCGGAGGCTCGCCGCGAACCTGAAATCGCGGCGGCGGCTGAAGAGCTATCTGTTCGAGCGATTCCTGGCCGATAATCTTCTGCGCGAGTTGCGCAAAAACCTCCGCCTCTTCCGACACGCGCAGAAAATGCTTCTCCCATCCGTCCGGTATCTGAGCGCCGGAAACGGAACAAGCGCAGATGCCAACCAGAAGCCGGAGCCGCATAGTCCTATTATCGGACGGAGGTGACTCAGAACAGAAGCTTCATGCCAAATTGCACGCGGCGCGGTTCGCCGGCCGAATTGATCGTGCCGGCGCCGGGCTGGCTGACATTCGCAGCCGGATTCGAAAAAGCGGGCGTGTTAGAGGCATTAAAGGACTCGGCGCGAAACTGCAGCCGGAAGCAAACCAGCGGTCAATCGACCGCTCGGAGCCCGGCAGATTGCCGTCACGAATCCGGTTGGGCCAGTCAGCGCCGCCGGCGTTGGTAATGCCGCCCGCTGTCGTCACAGCGAACGGCTCCCCGCCGATGAAGCTCAGAATCCCGCTCACCTGCCAGCCGCCCAGCACCAGGTCGGTTAGCCGGTTGGCGCTGCCCAACCATTGTTTCTCTTTACCGAAGGGGAGCTCATACGTGGAGCTGAAAAAGGAAAGTGAGGCCCTTGGAAAAACGTTTTTCCATCTTCACGATCATTCCGGCGCCAACTCCAGATAGTTCCGCCCGTTCAGCGGCAGCTCGACAATGCGCTTGTTCTCGATCACCTGACCCAGGGCGGATGTTTCCGAATCGAGCAGCGCGGCCGTGGCGGATACGCTAATGCTCTCGGTCACTGTGCCCGGCTTCAGCACTAAATCCACGCGGGCCACCTGCGCCACGTCCAGCTTGATTTCGGGAACTTCGGAAGCGGCAAACCCCTGGAGCGAAGCGCTCACTGTGTAGCGGCCCAGCGGCAGCGAGGGCGCAATATACAAGCCCGCTTCGTTCGTCTTCGTGCTGCGCCGTAGCCCGGTTTCGATGTTGGTTATCGTAACTTCGGCGCCAACAACGGCGGCTTCCGATTGATCTTTTACAAGACCCTGCATCGTGGCCGTTTGTGCGAACAACGGCGAGCAGGCAAACAGAAAAAAAGAGGCGACCCCAAGCTTGCTAAGCGACATAGCTTCATTATATGGGCCAAAGCCAAAATCCCGGCATCCCCCTATCGTCGATATAATCTGAGAGTGCCAATCTACAGACGCGCCTTTATCGGCCTGGCGGGCGCCGCCTGCCTGCTGATTCATGGTTGCAACAAAGCCGTCCAAAGCAAGGAAGCGGTGGAACTGGGCGTCACCGAATACCTCGAGAATCGCGCGGGCCTGGACATAAAGAGCATGGATGTGAAGATCTCCTCGGTGTCGTTTCGCGAAAAAGAGGCGGAGGCGACCGTTGTCTTCCAGGCAAAAGGTTCCACCGACCCGGCCGGTTCGATGCAGATGCGTTACGTACTCGAGCAAAAGGATGGTAAATGGGTGGTGAAGGGGCGCAGCGGCATGTCCGAACATGGAGCCCCAGCCTCCGGCGGCGCTGGTGCTTTGCCGCCGGGACATCCCCCTACAACACCTGGCGCTGGCGGATCGAAGCAATGAAACGAGTCGCCGTGCTGGGTGGCGGGCCCGCTGGAGCCTTCGCCGCGGAGAAGCTTGCGCGCGCGGGCCTGGAGACGACGATCCTCGACGAGAAGCTGGCATGGGAGAAGCCCTGCGGCGGCGGGATCACTTACAAAGCCTACGAAAAATACCCGTTCCTGCTCGAAAACGATGCGCCCAAGCGCCTTGTTCGTGAAACTCTGATCGCCGCACCAAACGCCGGCGCCGCCAAAATGACGCTGCGGCAGCCGCTGGTCATTTACTCCCGCTATGACTTGAACAACCTGCTGCTGGAACGCGCCCGCGCTGCCGGTGCGCAGATCGAAAAAACCCGCGTGCTCGAATTGCGCCGCTCGGATAAACGCTGGCGTCTGCGCACACGCCATGGCGAGATCGACGCCGATTATTGCATCGTCGCAACGGGCGCGCGCAATCCGCTGCGCGAAGTCGGCACGCAGTTGCGCGCCTCCGACGCAATGATCGCCTTGGGCTACTGGGTTCCGGCCAGCCAGGTTCACATCGACATACAGTTTCTGCCTCAGCTTGAGGGTTACATCTGGGTGTTTCCCCGCTGCGGACATCTTTCGGTCGGCATCTGCGGAAAAGGAGAACCGGCCCATTCGCTGCGCGCGCGACTGGAGCAGTATATGCGTTCCAAAGAGATCGCTTATGCCGGCGCGCAGTTCTACAGTCATTTGCTGCCGTCTCTGGAAACCCCGGCCTGGCGCACCAACCGCGTAGCCGGCGACGGGTGGATGGCAGTTGGCGACGCCGGCGGTCTGGTGGATCCCATCACCGGCGAAGGGCTCTACTACGCCCTTCGATCGGCCGACCTGGCCGCGGAAGCTCTGGTTGCGGACCGGCATCCCATGGTCGAATTGGCAAACGCCTACCGCCGCACCCTGGGCCGGGATTTCGGCGAAGATCTCGCCTTCGGCGCCAGCATTGCCAAACGCGTTTTTCTCGGGCGGTTCCTGTGCCGCGATGTGCCCACGCGCATGGTCCAATTCATGCTTCGCAGCCCGCGCTTCCTCGACCTGATGCAGGACCTGTTCGCGGGAACGCAGCCTTACCTCACCTTGCGTAACCGCCTCTTTCGCAACCTGAACGGAACCATGCATGAGATCGTCATGAGTTTACTGTTCCAGCGCCTGCTGCCTGGAGAGCAGGGCACATGAAGACGGCGCGGTCCGAGGAACTCCTCAAGCGCGCCGAGCAGATCATTCCGGGCGGCGTCAACTCGCCGGTGCGCGCCTTCCGCGGCGTTGGCGGAGCGCCGCGCTTCATCCGCCGCGGCGAAGGCGCGCGGCTGATCGATGAGGACGGGAACAGCTACATCGACTATGTGTGCTCCTGGGGTCCACTGCTGCTGGGGCATCGTCCGCCGGAAGTCGTGGAGGCGGTTCGTCAGGCACTTGAAACGGGAACCAGCTTCGGCGCGCCCACGGAGCGCGAAATTGAGTTGGCCGAAGCCGTCGCCGAGGCCGTTCCTTCGATGCAGATGATCCGGCTGGTCAATTCCGGCACCGAAGCCACCATGAGCGCCTTGCGGCTGGCGCGCGGTTACACGGGGCGCGACCTCATCATCAAGTTCGAAGGCTGCTATCACGGCCACGTGGACAGTTTGCTCGTGAAGGCAGGGTCGGGGATGGCAACGCTGGCGATTTCCGATACCGTGGGTGTTCCCAAAGCGATTGCTTCAACGACAATCGCGCTTCCGCTCAACTCGTTCGACGCTGTGGAGCAGGCATTTCGATCTCATCCCGAATCGATCGCGGGCGTGATTATCGAGCCGGTGGCGGGCAACATGGGGTGCGTGCCGCCGCTCGACGGCTATCTCGAATTTCTACGCGAGATCACCGCCCGCCACGGATCGCTCCTTATCTTCGACGAGGTGATGACCGGATTCCGCGTGGCCTACGGCGGAGCGCAGCAGCTCTACGGCATTCGCCCCGATTTGACCACGCTCGGCAAAGTGATCGGAGGCGGATTGCCGATCGCGGCTTACGGCGGGCGCGCCGATATCATGCAGAAGATCGCGCCCGTTGGTCCGGTGTATCAGGCGGGTACGCTGTCGGGGAATCCGCTGGCCGTGGCCGCGGGTCTGGCCATGCTGCGCCACCTGAAAGCGCATCCGGAAGTTTATAAGCGGCTGGAAGC
>Ga0187893_10013555_pt1 | contig 11311 bp, 14 predicted proteins | sample MA1701074metaG_FD_139574 | JGI IMG/M metagenome (GOLD analysis project Ga0187893, IMG submission 139574) | White microbial mat communities from a basaltic lava cave in the Kipuka Kanohina Cave System on the Island of Hawaii, USA - MA170107-4 metaG ...
CCGGATCAGACTAATAACAGGACGATCCGTCTGCTCCAACTTCTCAATCACCCGCGCGCGCGAGCGATTACAAGCGATGCAGACAAGTTGAGTCGTACGACGCCAAGTTGGACAGAGTTTCAACCCCGTTTTGGTTTCGCCTGGGATCCCAAGGGAACAGGTCAAACCGTGATACGGGGAGGGTATGGTATCTTTTATGACCAACTCTTCCAGAATCTGACACTTTTCTCTCTCACACAGACGAATCCGGTGCTTTACCAAACTATAATTGACGTCCAAAACACGGGATCGGTGGCAATGCCTGACGGTCCGCTGGCTGATTTTCAATTCGGGATTACTCCGTTACCGGTGCCGCCAGCAGATTTTTCGATAGCTGATCTGGCTTTTGGCGGCTTTGGGCGGATCAACGATCCGGATGCGAAGGAGCCATACATTCAGAAGTTTTCGCTCGGCTTTGAAACCAAACTTGGAGAGAACATGACTCTTTCCAGCGATTACGTGCACACCCTGGGTCTTCACGAGCCGCGCGTTCAGGCGATCAACCCCTTAATACAGAATATTTGTAGTTCGGCTTTCCCTGGCTCGACTCCCACCTCCCCTTTGTGTGTGCGAGATGCAAACAGCCGCCTTTTTGATCGCGCCTTCCTGGACGCGGGCTTTCCCATCCGTGTTCCAGCGGGGCTTCCCATCCAGAGGGGGGTTGCTCGAGTGGAAAACATCAACATGATCGGTACCACCAATCGTTCCCTGTTTGATAGCTGGACCACCACGTTAAAGTGGCGTACCCGGAAGGCTCTTTTCTCTGGCAGTTACGTTTTGGCCAACTCGAGATCCTGGGGCGGCCAACCCGTAGCCTCATACAGCGGAAACGGAATCGCGACCACGCCGGAAAACCAATTTAGATCTGGCGAATTTGGTCCGACCCGGCTTGATGAGCGTCATCGTTACGTTCTAAGCGGTGTCTTTGACCTGCCTTATGGCTTCCAATTGGCACCGATCATGCAATGGGCCAGCGCCAGACCGTTTTCAGCCAACACGGGCACAGGCGTGGACATCGACGGCGACGGGCTGTCCACCAACGATCGCCTTTGTGCTGGCGTCGATCCACTGACTGTGTTTAATGTCCGCGGAAACTCGGGCGCTGTCGCCGCTCTCAATCCTAGGGGTTGCCAACAGGCGCAGGTAAACAGCTTGCGCGACGGATTTGTGGTGGACCCAGCGACCGGAAATGCGCAAGCACGCAGTGGACGATTCTTTAATGTTGACGTGCGGGCGTTGAAGAATTTTACGTTTGGCGAGCGCGTAAAGGTCAGTACCTATATTGACCTCTACAACCTGTTCAACATTGAGAATCTTTCTTTTGCAAACCGGCTGGCCCTGAGCCCGGCTACAAGCTCCAGCGGTTTTATTCAGGCGGTCTCACTTTATGGCCCGGGCTTTGGACCACCAGTCGGTCGTCCATTTACCGCTCAGTTGGGAGCCCGATTTACCTTCTGAGCACAGGTCCAACCTGAGTCTAAAGGGCGCCGGCGATCTTGCGGGCGCCCTTTTTGTATGGAAGCTTAGAAGGCGCAAGTAAAGCGTTGCGAAACCTGGCCCAGAATTTGAGAAAACCTGGCCCCCCAAGAACCTGAGAAAACCTGACACTTTTCTTCCTCTTTCTGTCAGATCTGCGTAATCTTCGCGGAATCTGCGTGAATCTGCGGCTAAGATTCGCCCGCAACGAGCAAGTTGGCGTTAGCCAAAGGAAATTAGCCGCAGATGGACGCAGATTCACGCAGAAGAATAGAAGATCAGAATAGAAGAAAAGTTAAGCCCCCGAAGTCGTCATAAATCCCATTTTAATCGTTAGTCAACTAAACCTTCGCACCACGCGACTAAAGTCGCTGGTATCTCTGCGGATGCTGCGGTGGCATTTTAGGACGAAGCTGAAATACCACACGGCTAAAAGTAGGCCCTATATTGTCTCATTGAGTGTCACCGAGTAGCACTCAAAGCTTTTAGGTTCAAGCGGTTAACCCGCGTTGCTTCGCTCAGTGTCACTAGGTGCGATTTGATGCTTTTTAGTGCGTCAGAATAGGGGTTAAGGCACACATTATGGCACACTTTCCGCCCTCGCCTGATCGCTCACGGCTGAGGTAACATCTTGTTACCTTATGACCCGATCAAAACCTCATCCCCTGGCCGTTCGGGCATCGATGCCGACATCAATCGAGCCGATGCTGCCCGTGCTCGTAACCCGTACTTTCTCTGACCCAGGATGGATCTATGAGCCAAAGTGGGATGGTTGGTGAGCACTGTGTTTCATTCGAGACGGTCAGCCCAAGCTTATCTCACGCAAGGGCAATTCTCTCAATGAGCGCTTCCCTGAGTTGCGCGACTTGGCGAAGTCGGCTCTTGATGAATCTATACGAAGCCTGATCCGTAACAAAGCCTAACGTCTAAAGTCTGTTCTGCTCCACTCCTGGGCGGTATTGTTTTCCTCAATCTTTTGAGGGCGGCAGCGGGAAACGAGTGCATGGAAACCCTTCCGCTATCGTCTAACCATTTACAGAGTAGCTCGCCATTCTTCTGGACATCAGTCACGGTCATCTTTGGAGACCGCCCGATTTGAGGCATACCACGTCGCCAATGTTAAATGTTTACATATTCATAATAGAGTGATCGTCTCATACTGCAAATGGGGCGCACAACTTGTGAGGAAAATTCACGCCAAATTTTCGGCCTTGAAAGTTTAGATGAAGCAGGATGGCTATTGACAACCCACTCATCTTAGGTGTAGATTCCAACGCCGCAAGGTTCCTTGCAGCGCAGGAAAAATACTAAGCATATCGGAATGAAAAGCGCAATACTAGCCGGGGTCGTAATTCTCACACTCGCTATAGGTGTGGGCTTTGTGTTGAGTCGTGCCAAACAAATCATGGGTGTCAAAGTACATGCAAAAGATCTGCCGCAATACGGTTTAATTATCGTTAAAGGCACCGATCCGGATTTTGAGCGCGTTGTGAGCGCACTATACAGGAACGCAACGACAGAGGAACTCGATGCCATTAAAGCTCTTGCTGTCGGAATAAAGAACACAGGATCTAAAATCGTTGTGGCTCACACAATTATTTGGGATTGCACCGATGCTACGGGAAAAAAGAAGATGTACCGCATAAGGTATGCCAACTCAGAGTTTTTCACTGACCGAGATGACTATGAAAAAACAGTCTCTGGTATGGCCCTTGACGAAACGATAAAGCCGGACAGCACGCGATTGGTGTCATTTATACCATTAAGACATGGGGGAGCGGCTCCGTCAGGCGGCGGTGGGGGCGGGCGCGTAGCTAGCGCGTCGGCTAAACCGGACCAAGGTGACACTGACAAGAATGACTCGCCAGATCTGAGCGAATTTCGCGCGCGGCTATTGACTGAATACACAGACATCACAGTCTCAATTGACGGCGTATTCTTTGATGACGGCTCCTTTGTCGGACCAGACATGTCTGGGTTTTTTGATCGGATGAAAGCTCAAGTCGAAGCAAAACGGGCTCTACGAAATAGCATTGCGGAAGGTATAAAGGAAAACAAATCTGAGGAAGAGATTTTCAAAGAGATGCAAGCTAAAGCTGATATGGACGTAAAACCGGCTACTGATGAGGCAACGGTAACAGACTATTATGATTATTGCACCAAGCTATTTGCCGGTCAGATTGTCCTTCAAAGAAAGATATATGGGCATAAGGTGGTCGAGGATGCTTTACGGTTAGCAAATAGTCACCAAGCAAATTTGCACAGGGCTGAGGGTTCGTCCACATCAAGACAGTAATTGAATGCACTTATCAAGGCTCAATTCACCCTTAGAGACGGCAACGAATGTGGCTGTGTTGTTAGCAGCAATGGCCGTGGTGACTGCGCTAGCGTGGGGATATTTCGTGCAGAAGCGTATAGCCTCATTAGAGAGTGGATTACAAAAGGGCGATACGCTGCCGAATGTACCAGGGATTGACTCGACCAAGCTTCCCCAAACCTTGCTGATTGCCATGAGCGCGGAATGCGGTTTCTGCACCGAGAGCATCCCTTTCTATAACAAGCTAGCTGAACTAGATAGAGTGCATCGACGGACGACCCAAATTGTTGCGCTCTTTCCAGAAAATGACGGAAAGGTTGGAGAATATGCCCGCCACAATAAAATGGACCGCGACATAACGTATGTTGCGGGAGCAAATTTTCAGGCCTTTCGCATAAATAGCACGCCAACAGTCATTTTGTTGGATGACCGTTGGCAGATAGTTGATTTTTGGGTTGGTGCCCTACGAGCGGAAGAGCAGAACCAGGTAATTCAAGCTATAGAGCAGGTGACAGGAGCGACGAATAAATCGATCTCAGCGCAGAAGGAGACATCTGATGAAGGGATTTCAAACGGATCTGACTAGACGCACTCTAATAAACATTTTTATCTTGTTTGGATTAGTCACTCTTCTCTGTACGTTCCCTTTTAGAAATGTTTGGGCTGTCGGTTGGAATGTTTTCAATTTTACCGGCTGCACGAATTATACCGCTCCGTTCAACACGCGTGCTCGCTGCGACGGGAGCGCCACGTGCCGTTACACTAACGTTATGGAAGTATTGATACTAGTAAACCCCCACAAAACATAACTTTATTTGTCTATGCGGACAGTTTTTGTCCCACTTCTGCTGTAAAGAATACGGCGAGAATTTACACGTATGTGCAGCCCCCTCTCAACACCGGTTTGCACGGCGAGGGAATGTCCACCGTAGTAAGCACTGGCTTTCCGATGTTTTTTATCTTCAATTATCAACCTTGCAATCCAATGGGTGCCTATAGCGAAACGAAAGTCCCGATTGTTGGTGCTTGTCCTCCTAGCGTAGGTAGCACCGGGACGCAAGGCGGTAATTGCGTAGCCAAGAGCGGTACGTGTGCAGACGGTTTTGTGGATAACGGGCTGGGAAATTGTTGCGCTCCGACGCAATCAGAATGTGTAAACGCAGGCGGAACTTGGAATTTCTCTAATAATACTTGTCAGCCTAACACTACAGGTTCTGTTCCAGGCGGCGCTGGAGGGGGTACGAATTATGAGTGCGTCCCGGATAGCTGTTCCGACGGAGATCACTGGAATCAAAACCTATGTGCCTGCGTTCCTCCAACTCCGATCTTGATCGATGTATTGGGTGATGGCTTTGCGCTTACGAATGCAGCTGATGGCGTTGACTTTGACTTCGGAGCGAACGGTACCACTCAAAAGGCAGCTTGGACAGTTGCTGGTTCCGATGATGCCTGGCTAGTTCTCGATCGCAACGAGAATGGAACCATCGATAACGCCGCAGAGTTATTCGGTGCCATGACATATCAACCCAATTCAACGGACCCTAATGGGTTCATCGCGCTCGCGGAGTATGATAAAACGGCGAATGGCGGGAATAGTGACCGCTGTATTGATGGTCGTGATGCGATATTTTCCTCGTTGCGGCTATGGCAGGACTTAAACCACAACGGTATTTCAGAACCGTACGAGCTGCGGACTCTAACTGAAGTGGGGCTTGAGACCTTAGAGCTGGACTACAAAGTATCTAAGCGCACGGATGAGTACGGAAACCGTTTCCGCTACCGCGCGAAAGTGAAAGATAAAAAAGGCGCCCAAGTCGGTCGCTGGGCATGGGATGTAATTTTGGTCACGGCTCCCTAGTAGAGACAAGGGACATGGCGGTTGCTCGACTGCGAAAGGTACAGCCGGGTAAGGGTGCAACCGCCAAACCGTTAGACCGATTCAGCACCATCAGGCTGATCGACTTGTATGTTTAGAAACTTGTTCGGGTCTGACCGCAGTTCCTCAAAGATCGCTGCGTAGTGCTCGCGTAACTTAATCTCAATTTCATTGCGATCCGTCTGGCCGGTAATTTTCTCAGCAACGACAGACGCGGCATCTATGCAACGCTTGCGAAGTGCACCGACTAGATTGGCAGCACTTGAACGTGCCGCGTCAATCGAAACAAGCTCAGCGCGTAGTTGCTTAACTTTGATCTCAGACCTCTCAGCATCGGCTAACTCCCGCCGCGCTTTGGGGCTGTCATCGGCATATTTGATTTTGAGTGCACCGATAATAACGGCGAGCACATCATCAAGGTGATACTCCCGCCCGTGTCCCGCCCTTTTTACCGCTCACTTGCGCCGGAGTGAGATGGTTGAGACGTTTTGCGAGCGTGCCTCGATCTATTCCGGTCAAGCGATGAATTTCACTCAGGTTGGCTGTTTGTCTCATGTTGCGATCCTTTCTATGCCAGGCCGAGCGCTTGTTTGACTCTCGCCGGATTCCGTCCGATGACGTTGAGTATGACTTTCTCCCCACTTGCTGAGTTGACGTAATCCTGCAACAGACCCGGCTCAAGCACATTAACGATCCGCATGCCCGGCCCTGGTGCAACCGCACCCGATCCGCCATCCTTACCCGCAAGCCCGCCAGCCGCAAAACGCGGCATTGACATCCATTTCCCTGCTCGCAAATTATCGAAGAATGAGACGCCAAGCTGTTGCACCCTTGCCGCAGGCATCGCGTATTCGCCAGCCGACAGCCGAGCAAGGATGGAGTCGCTTGTGCCTGTACCTGGCCCGTTGACTGCACCGCCTTCTGCAAAGCCAAACAGCTTGCCGAAGAATCCGCCGACGCCTTTGGTGCCGGAAATTTGTCGCTCAGGCCGAGGGCATCCATGATCGCTTTGAAAACTGTCGCCTGGAAAATAAGCTTTGCTAGATCCGAAAGCATTTGGCTTGCCGCTTTGTGGAAGTTTTCGCCGAGGCTCGAAGCGCCGTCGATCAGGTCGTTAAAGAAATTCACTGTGCAACCTGCGAAGATAGTAAAGTCAGCTACATTTTGTGGCGAAACCCGCCTGTAAGAAGCACCTTGTCAGAGGGCTTACCCAGGGCTTAGGTTGAATTCTGTTGCCTCTGAGGTGAACAAACCTTTAGAATGGCATTGGCCGACTCGGGCCGTTGCGAACGTTTTGTGCCACATAGCGACGGTCCACCCCGAAATTGAGCAGCCTCACACAGACCAAGCCTAGTGAATCGCCTACACTTTTGTCTGAATCTACGCTAACGCAAAATACCAGTCTAACCAGAACGGATTTCACCTATGAGAAGCTTACATCAAGTAATCTTGGCAACTACTATAGGTATGCTATTGAATACCTTTGCTCCCCTTAACGTCTATTCTCAAAATAGTGGGGGAACAAATCGCACATCCAGAGCCAGAGTAGACTTCAGCGATGCTGCCTCAAACAAACCACTAACTCCGCGTCAGATCGTCGAAAAGGTTTTGCCTTCTGTCGTTCTTATCGTAGCTCAGGGATGAAAATGGAGAAGCTATCGGTCAAGGAAGTGGATTCTTTTACAAGCCTGGATTGGTGGCGACAAACCTTCATGTTTTTAAACGTGCATCACAAGCATACGTTAAGGTTCTTGGGGATGGAGTTACCTATAAAGTAGCCGATGTACTTGGGATCGATATGAGACGAGATCTGTGTGTTGTCAGAGTTGATGATACTTCAACGCCATCGCTCATTCTTAGCGGTTCTCGAAATCCCACTATAGGAGATGAGGTTTTTGTTGTCGGTAACCCCAAAGGACTTGAAGGCTCCGTCTCAAAAGGTATCGTGAGCAGTATCAGAAAAAATGCTGGTCTTATCCAGATAGATGCAGCAATTTCGCCTGGCTCTAGCGGAGGACCAGTGGTCAACTCTCACGCAGAGGTTATAGGTATTGCAGTATCGAGTCTAGTAGGCGGGCAGAACCTGAACTTTGCGATACCTGTCGACTTTCTGAGTGCGTTAAAGCTCGATTTTACCGCTCTTGCGAAGCGCGTTCACGAGCTACGACAGTCATTAGAGTACGCAAGCATCGCAAATCCGGTGGCCTACGCCGGAACATTATCGGTAAGTGATAAAGAAAACGATAAACTTGAAGGCTTCGTGAAAAGCGTTTCAAACAAAACAGCCTTTTACGATCAGCGTAATCATGAATCGCTTGCTGAGTTAGAGAGTGAATCGAAATACGATTTGGAGGGAAACAAAGTCGAATACAGATCTTACAGCGAGGGCAAGCTGCTATTTGAAAACTTTTGGACTTACGACAAACAGGGATTCATAGTTAAATACGTTGATAAAAGTCACGGGTCACGGAAAGAGCGTGACCTACCGCCGGAGAATAGCATCCTAATGAAACTTGGCTCAAGAACGTTCGGTAAAATACAGGAAAGAGGAAAAACCTATGACAGCGATGGCAATCTGACGGAGCAAATACTGAAGATGAATGACCTCTGGAAAAGGAAGACTAATACCTACGGCAGTCATGGGTTTCTAGCTGAAACAAAGCTGTACTTGAACGGTAAGTTGAAAGCCGTGTATCGATATAAGCATGAAACTGACCAATTCGGTAATTGGATCAAACGATATGTGACCGTTTACAATCCGGATTTTCCGCAATATGGTTTTACGCCTATCTGCGTCGAATATCGAGAGATTACTTATTGGCAGTAGCCAAAATATTTTGGGCAAGGTTGAAGCAAGGGACCTGCCTACTGCAAGATTATTAATGTAGCCTTGTTGCTTCATCTGCTTTACTTCATCGTCGCTTTCGAGGGCAATGAGGTTAGGGCCAAGCTGGATATAGTGCCGTAGCGTCGGAGCTTCGTCGCTCACAGGTTGCAACGGTGTTTCGGTTTCCGGTTGAATGGTGTCTGTGGTGGCATGTTGCATGGTCCCAGCGTTCGCGGGCTCAGAGTCGAGCGAGTCTGACCATGCTTTCATTTCACGGTGCAACATCTCAAGACCTTCGGCGTGGATGATGCGCTCGGCGTTAGTGATAATCGTTTGGTCTTTAATGATTTCACGGTGCCGGGCAAGCATGTCGTAAGCCTGAGACGGTGAAATGCCGCAACGTTGCACGATGACACGTGCTATTCCTTGACTGATGCTCATTGGAATCCTTCATTGTTTGTGCTTGATGATGGCTCAGACTTACTGCCAAAGGTAAGACACTAACAAATTCCGTCACTTGGATCAGAAGTGCTGTTTGCTAGTGTCAGAAGATCCAACACCCTTTTGTGCAGTAAGCCTCAACCATCGTGTTTTTATTGGGGGCCGCCCCGTCGCGGCGCACCGTCACGGTTAAGCGTGTTATAGTTCTCACGATTCGACCCCGCCCAATCCCTTCTCAGGATCAAACTATTTCACGGTGACATGTCTTAGCGTTGGATAGTGCGAGAAATGGAGGCGGCGGTTGCACATCCGTTTAAAGGCGTCACGGAGTCACGCACATGCAACCGCCAACCGAAAAATTATTCCGGCTCAACTGGAATGTTCAAAAAGCGATCAGGGTGTGATCTCAATTCTTCAAAGATGCTTGCGTATTGAGTACGGATCTCGATCTCTACTTCCTCACGCTCGGTCTCGCCAGCAATTTTCTTAGCGACTATAGGCACGGCTTCCATGCAACGCTTTCGCAGTGCGCCGACAAGACTGGCAGCGCTTGAACGTACCGCCTCAATAGGTACAAGCTCATCGCGTAGTTGTTTGCATTTGATCTCTGATTTCTCTGCTTCAGCCAATTCCCGCCGTATCTTGGGGTTGTCATCGCCATATTTGGCTTTGAGCGCACCGACGATAACGGCGAGCACTTCGTCCAAGAAATACTCTTTAGCACCCTTTTTGCCGTTAGTGGTTGCAGGTGTTAGATGGTTAAGTCGCTTTGCGAGCGTTGTGCGGTCAATGCCTGTTAGTCGATTGAGTTCACTTATGTTTGCAACTTGTCTCATAGGATTAAGTGCCGCATCCCTTGCTGATCGGAATCAACATGATTGTTAGTGGGTCATGTTTAGCGTGTCGCTTCCATTGAGCCAGCTAAATGCCCAAATTTTTCGAGCGCTAACTCTATACCGGCACGCACCAAGCGGCCACGAGAGATCCCTGTCCGCTGTTTGAATTCGTCAAGCTTACGATCCATTTCTGGAGTAAGCCGCACTGTAAGTGCTTCCGGCTTTCTGCTATCTGTTAGTAGATCCATTTCTGTGTATCTCCGTTTACTCGACTCTCGTGGCACCGCGAGACTGATTCCTAAAGAGGATCGCCATAAAATACTGATGTACCAAGCAGTCTGTTTGGTGAGCGTCAGATCCTTTGCGACATGTGCAAAGGGCGACTCTCTCGACCCTATGCAAGGGCTCATAGTTATTTGCCCGCGCCAGGTCCCTGGCTTCCTCGTTGCGATATTCAAGTGTTCCGATCCCGCGCCTGTTTTTGTCGGCCAGGTCGAGGGCGATTGGTTGTAGGTCTCGATGTAATCCCATTTTTGGTCTTCTCCTATGAAGTCTCTAAAAGCGCTAGATGTTGTAGGTGTACAGAATACAACCCCAAAGACATGTATATTACAAATCCTTTGACTGTTTGTCAAAGAAATGTAATTTTGCGCCTAAAAGTGACACGTTGCCACTGTGCGACCGGGATGCCGTTTACGATCTGACTGTGGGGAATGGTGCAAACCGTCGGACCGGCCCGGCGTGTTAGGCGGATTTCACGGTGACACGTTTTGGGAATGTCGAGTGAAAAGGTGATGGCTCAGACTAACTGCAAGCTTGCACCCTATTAAAACGGGCAAGGTACTTAAGCACCCCGTCATTGCTGATCGAGAAATCTGTGCATAAGTGCCAAGCGATCCCCTGACGCTTGCAAATAGGTCCGAGCCATCGAACGCCGAATGGGTGGCCTAACCGTCCGGCAATAGCAAAATTACGTTTTCATAGCGTTGACTCGCTCTTTATACCGTCTAATCTGCAACTTACCGACTTCGCTGATTCTTTTCGCGTCCTCGGATGAGATTCGACCATTTACGAAGTCATCCATGGCTTCGAGTGACAGTTCGATAAAGTCAGTTAAGTTTTTCGGAAATGTGAAGCTCTTTATCCGTTGCAAATATTCTTCAGTACGTTCTACAGTCATAGATTCGATCCTACCATATTCGCGAAAACAGCGAATACTGCGAATCTTCCACTATCTAAGCGGCGTACCGAGCTTGGGCGCGGACTTAACAAACGTTTGCCGCAAATCGGTTGGCGTGACACTCTCCAGGCCAGCGGCATCGGCATACTCTGCAACGATGTTAGAGATCGCTTGCTCAGTCATCTCGCCGCGCTGCACTTCGCCGCCCTTAGTGATCGGATGAAACACGATCCCTTTTGTCGGCAAAGGTCCGCCAGTCCCTCGCTTGATGGCGTGCCTGTAGTCCTCAAGCCGCACCTGCACCCAATCAGGCATAACC
>Ga0187893_10013556_pt1 | contig 11309 bp, 7 predicted proteins | sample MA1701074metaG_FD_139574 | JGI IMG/M metagenome (GOLD analysis project Ga0187893, IMG submission 139574) | White microbial mat communities from a basaltic lava cave in the Kipuka Kanohina Cave System on the Island of Hawaii, USA - MA170107-4 metaG ...
TGGAATGTTCCGGTCCGCGACGTGAACTCTCCCCAATATGGTCAGATCACGGGCTCCCGGCCTGCTCGTATCAACCAGCTTGGAATGAAGTTGCTGTGGTGACACTGACGCGCATTGTTCAAAATCGGCTCCCCTCTCCCCAACGCGGAGAGGGGCACGGGGGTGAGAGGGATACCTCTCTGCTAAATCAACTCCAGAAACCTGGCTCCGGATGAGCGTCGCCAAACACTCGTGAGAACGTCCAGCCACGTTCGCCCCCTCACCTCCGACCCCTCTCCCACGTTGGGGAGAGGGGGACCGAACTTGAAGGTCCTCGGTCCTTATTGGTTTCTCTGCTGTCGTCGATCTCGTTAGTCAAGATCGCCATTTCTATTTCTCAGAAGTCCTTTACAACTCGAAAGGAGACTCCACGATGAGAAGAACCTTATTACTCAGCGCTGTGCTGGCCATGCTATTCGGCACGGCCGGCCGATCTTGGGCCCAGACGGCCACCGGTCAAATCACGGGCACTATCAAGGACGCTAGCGGCGCGGTGATGGCGGGCGCTAAGGTGAAAGTCAGCAGTGACCAGACGGGCTTGATGCGCGAGACCACCACTAGCGATACGGGTGATTATGTGTTTCCGCTTCTGCCGGTCGGCGTGTACTCCATTTCGGCGGAGCAGCAGGGTTTTAAAGTCGCCAAACAGGCCGACATTACGCTCCTCGTCAATCAAATCATGCGTATCAATTTGGAACTAGCGGTAGGTGAAGTCACTCAGACCATCGAGGTACAAGCGACCACGGCGGCCATCGATTCGGAGACCGCAGGAATAGGCCAAGCAGTCACGCAACGGCAGGTTGTGGACCTGCCCTTGAACGGACGGAATTTCCTGTCGTTGCTCTTTCTAGGCAATGGTGCGGTTGAGACCAACGGTGAGCAAGGCACGATGCGTCAAGGCAATGGGAACGCAATCAGCATCAACGGATCCCGGCCGACCTCGAATAACTATCTGCTCGACGGGACCTCAAACACCGACACGGCGCTGGGCACTCCGGCCGCCATTTTGTCGATCGATGCCATCCAGGAATTCAAAGAGCAGACGACCACTTATTCGGCCGAGTATGGATTCAGTGCCAACCAGATCAACATTGTCAGCCGGACCGGCACCAACGATTTGCATGGTTCCATCTTCTATTTTGGGAGAAACGACGCTTTCGACGCTAACAACTACTTTAACAATGCTGCTGGGCGCGGGAAGAGCAAGTTGCGGCAGCACCAGTACGGATTCGTTGTCGGAGGCCCGGTTTACATCCCGAAGGTCTACAACGGACGCAACCAGACCTTCTGGCTCTTCAACTACGAGAACCGGAGAACCCGCCGGGGTTTCCAGGACTTTCTCTTTGTCCCGACGGCGGACCAGTTGGCCGGCCGGTTCACGTCCCAGATCATCGACCCCGTCAATGGCCAGCCCTTTGCCAATAACACGGTCCCACAGAGCCGTTACTCCCGCCTGGCAAAACTAGCGGTGGCCAAGTATTTTCCCGCTCCGAACTTCAGCGGCACCCAAGGGAACTTTATTCGGAACCGGCCTTTGCCTACGGATACGGATCAGTACACCTTGCGAGTGGATCAGCAACTTGGCCGCTATGGAACGGTCTTTGGACGTTACACGGATACGGACTACACGAACACGATCCTGGGCGGCGCCACGGAGATGGGCGACATCTTCTTCCTCCAAAAAACTCGAAACTGGCAGGTCTCCCATTCGGTGCCCGTCGGCACAAAGCTCGTCAATCAGTTCCGGTTCGGTTACGTGGGGGCCACAGCCAACCAGAACGGGACGGCGGGAGATCCGGCCGATGTCGCGGCGCTCGGGCTGACCGGTGTCTTCACTAATTTGAACGATCAGCAGCGTTCCTTGCCAGGCATCGCCTGGGGCGGGGTGGGGACGGGGCTCGCCAATGTCGGGAGTGGCGGCAACGATTACCAGACCAGCTATCAACCTATGTGGGACATCAGCAATACCACCACCTGGATTCGCGGCCGTCACACGCTAAACTTCGGCCTTAATTACCGCAGTTGGTCGCTTCGGCGAGACTTGGCGAACGAATTCCTCGGGAATGCGACATTCAGTGGTTTTTTCACGGGCAACCAGACCAGGGATCACGCAATTGCGGATATGCTACTTGGTTACTACTCCGGCGCCAGCGCGTTCCAGCCAGCTGGCTTCAGCGTTGGGGACGCGGCGGGAAATCCACGCCAGTTCAACTTCCTGTATGTTGCCCCTTACGTTCAGGATGACTGGAAAGTGAACTCCCGCCTCACCTTGAACCTTGGTCTTCGCTGGGACTTCCGTAGTGTGCCCACCGAAGAGAATGACCGCATGCTTTGGCGCGACCTCTCCAATCCCCGAGGCGGATTGCTATTTGCCGATCAGACGCTGCAGGCAAAGGGCATCGCGGGCGATGGCAGCTATTACAAGAATGCCAATCGGCGCAACCCCGAAGACGCCTCCAAGAATGTCTTTGCTCCTCGCTTTGGATTTGCCTTACGGCCTTTCAGCGACGACAAGACCGTGGTGCGCGGCGGTTATGGTATCTTCTTCGATTCTTCCGAAGGACGCGAGATTGATGGCGCCGCCGACATCTATCCCTATGTGAGCCGAGGAAACTACCCCCAAAGTCTGGGCCAGACCAACCTGCTAACAACAGACACATTGTTCCCCAACTTTGCCAGCCTGGGTCCGGCGACTCCGGCAGCCAACAGCTTCCTGGCGGTGAGCATGTCACCGGATCCGCGAAATCCCTACGTGCAGCAGTGGTCTCTCGGCATCCAGCGCGCTCTGGGCACGAACACGACGTTTGAGGTCAACTACATCGGCAACAAGGGGACCGGTTTGCTGATGCGGCGAAACATTGCCCAGTCTCGGCCTCCTGCCAATCCGGCTCTCTGTGCAGCCACACCCTCGGTAGGTGACTGCCCGGTCCTTGCCAGAAGGCCTTTCCCCAACTTCGTTGTTTATATCGATAGCGACTGGTCTGGGAACTCCAGCTACAATTCGTTTAACACCAAGCTGGAACATCGCACCGGCAGCATGATCTTCACCACGGTCTATACTTGGGCAAAAAGCATCGACAACAAGTCTGCAGCCGCCGGTATTGGCAACGACGTGGCCGGCTGGCAGGGATTCTTGAACAACGCCGACGTGAAACGCGATCGAGGACGCTCGGAGTTTAATGTGGACCACCGCCTCGTCAGCAGCTTTGTTTGGGAGCTGCCGTTTGGACGCAACAAGAAATATCTGAGCGGCGTTAACAAAGTTGCCAATCACGTCATTGGCGGTTGGCAGGTGAACGGCATCGTCACTTTCCAGGCCGGATTCCCCATGACCATCTCGGCTGCCGATGTGGGAGGCCTCAATGACACCTTTGGCACCAACAGGGCCGATCTGGTCGGGGACGCCAACGCAAGTATTACACCTACCATTGCCAAGTGGTTCAACACCGAAGCGTTTAGGCAGCCCGCAGCGGGGTTCCTCGGCAACTCCGGCCGTGGCATTCTGAATTTGCCCGGCATCAACAATTGGGACACGGGGCTGTTTAAGAGCTTCAGGTTTACGGAGCAGCTAAGCTTGCAGTTTCGACTGGAGTCGTTTAATGCTTGGAATCACACCCAGTGGGGCGGGCCAGGAAACGTCGCACCCGTCCGAAACATAGCTGACGTGCGATTCGGCCAAGTCCTTTCTGCTCGAGATGCTCGCATCAACCAAATTGGGCTGAAACTCCTTTGGTGATATCACGCACCTGAGATAAGCCCGCCAGGCCAGACGACCTGGCGGGCATTCTTGTTTGAGTTCAGCCTTTAGGCTGCTCTTCAGGCTGAAGCCTGTACTCTGAACGAGGAGCACCATGCGAAGAGTTCTCATAGTCTTGTTCCTTTCTGCGGTTTCTCTGCTCGCTCAACAGCCAGACCCTGCCTCGCTTCAACGCTATTTTCAGGAAGGTGAGAAAGCACTAGCCGAGGGACGATATGCGGAGGCGGAAAGATCCTATTCAAAACTGCGCGAACTGAATCCTGAAGTTGCAGAAGTCCACGTCAAGCTCGGTCTGATCTACTTTCAACAAGGAAAATTTGTGCAGGCTGTCCCTGCGCTGAGCAGAGCCTTGAAGCTTAAACCGGCTTTACCCAACGCCGACATTCTTCTAGCAATGTCTCTCTCGGAACTGGGCCGCTACAACGAGGCGCTGCCCGGGTTGGAAAAAGGGTTTCGACGGTCGCCAGACCCGGCACTCAAGCGCCTTGCCGGCCTTCAACTGCAACGGGCCTATGCGGGCTTGCAAAAAGACAACAAGGCTGTTGAGATCGCGCTTGAGCTGAATCGGCTTTACCCTGACGATCCGGAGATTCTTTACCACGGCAGTCGCCTTTATGCGAACTTTGCCTACCTGATGCTGCGGAAACTTTCAGAGGTGGCGCCGACATCAGTCTGGAGACGTCAAGCTTCGGGAGAAACCTTTGAGAGCCAAGGGCAGCATGAGCTAGCAATCCGAGAGTACCGGGCTGTATTGGCACTCGATCCGAATCGTCCGGGCATCCATTTTCGTTTGGGGCGGACGTTGTTGGCGCGTGGGCAACCGGAGTTACAGTCTGAAGCACTGAAAGAATTTGAACAGGAACTCCAATTGGACTCTACGAATGGGAATGCTGCCTACGAAGCCGCTGAGATCTATCGCAAATCAGGCCAACTCGATCGTGCCGCAAAACTCTTCGAGACGGCCCTGAAGAGCGATGCTCATTTTGAGGAAGCACACATCGGCCTGGGACGAGTGCTGCTCTCGCAGGGTAAACCTGAACCGGCGTTGCCCCATCTTCAGAAAGCCGTTTCTTTGAATCCTGAGAACGAAGTATCTCAGTACCAGCTTTCGCAGGCATACAAGGAACTGGGCAGAACGACAGAGCAACAAAAAGCGTTGACGGAGTTCCAACGGTTGCGAGCGGAGAAAGCACGCCGAGAGGAGAAAGCAAACCTCTCGCCGCGAGAAGTGACGAAGCAGGAACTGGACGCCGAGATCAAGCCATAAGCTGCGATTCGGTAGCGCAAACAAGAGCCCTTCTGAGGGAGGATTCCGACAAGTGCGTGGCCAAGAGGCCGCTCAAGCATTGGCTATTGTTCATTTGCGATTGGCTATTTGCTTGATGCAATGCGTTCCTTGCTTCCAAATAGCCAATAGAAAATCGGTGTTGCCGAGCCTACTCTATCACTCGAGGATCTGCCCAATCCTTTTGATGAGCGTCCGCAATTCCTTCACCTGCTTGCGGCACGCTTGGCAGTTGGTCTGCCGAGGATGCAAATCGGCGACGTGTTTCTGAAGAGCCGAGGTTGCCTTGGCGAGGGCAGCGGTGTAGTCAGAGATTCTCGCTCGTTCTTGCTCCCGTAACTGCTGTGCCTCTTGCCGCATCGCGCGAAATCGAGCGATGCTCTGCTCGGTGTCACGAAGCACTTCATGTACCTCTTTCCTCCAGTCATCTAGGGCCTGCGCCTTGAGCGAACCCGCACTGGTGTGGACGGCCGCCAGCCCAAGCAGAGCCAGGGTCAGGATCAGGGCAAAAGGCCTGGTCGAATGGCGATCGAGGCCTCGCGTTACCCAGAGTGCTTCTTGGATGGCTGGTTCTGGCAATGCATTCATTGGGTTGCGGGAAAGAGTTGATTCATCCACGAGCGCCATAAGGGTTCGTCCCGTAAGACGGCGGCAGGTGCCCTGTCGCCGTACAGGTACAAGCGAATCACCACAAAAACCTGGCCGCACATGGGGAGCGCAATCATGTGGACGATGCCCGGCGTCGGTTGGTTGACACGAAGCAGGAGCTGGTGAGGGTGCCCGGGTTGGCCCGTCAGTTCGACCAGTCCGGCAAGCGGTGGCGCACCTGCCGGCGTGCTCCGCCGCTGGCCCTCGGTTGCGTTTGCTAGGCCAAGGGACTCGGTGAGTGCGTCCCATGCCTTCGAGGCGGGCTCTGGGGCAGCGCTCATGAGTTGGAGGTTTGAGCACTGCTGACCCTTGAAGTGTGTGAGATAGAGTTTAAGGATGCGGAAGTAGTCTGGCCAGCCAGCCTCGATGCTTTCCAGCGGATCGTCCCAATCGTCGCTGCTTGCGAAGAAACTGTGAACCACTCGCACTATACAGGTGCCACCCGAGCGCGCTTCGACGATCCACTCAGTGGCCATCTTCGGGCCGTTCGGCGCCAGTTCTCCCTCAGCTGCGAACCGGCGAGGTGGATCCCACGCCGTCTGAGTTGCAACCGCGTCCATTCCGGGACCAAAGTGGGAGACGACGGTACCGTCCTCGCGCGCTTCGGTCGGAACGAACCAGGATGAGACTCCCGGGCCCGTCGCGATTGCCTGCCAGACTTCCTCCGGCGTGCCAGGGACTTCAACTTCGGCTTGGACGAAGCGTCGTCCAGATGCATCTTTCTTCACGCTCATGGTGGCTCCTAAGAAAATCTCCCTTAACAAAGGGGGAAAGAAGGCGAAACGACATTGGTCGTGAAGCCTTCAGGGGGTTGTTGTGACGGGTTTGGGAAGGCCGGCCGAACAACCTACTCCCAAACCCCCTGAAGTCCTCCCTTGTCCAAGGGGGGGACGCTTTCATCGAACGTGGCGCCGTAACGCGGCATGAAAACTTCCTCTGAGAATCGCGCAAAGAACGGACAAACAAAGCGCAGCGTTCAGGGGTTGTCCTTATGAAGGGAAGACCGAATACGCAGCCCCTGGGCGCTTTGTGCCGCTCACCATTCAGATCATTGCTTTTCAAGTACTGTTTTGAGGTTGGTCAACCCCGTTTGCATGTCTTTGCCAATCTTGTCTGTGATGAAGGGACACAGCAGGTTCGTCGGATAGTTCATCTTTCCAAGGTATCCGGATTTCACTCTTGTTTGATTACCTCCAATGGATTCTGTTGTCATGTACGCAGGGTTGGTCGACTGAAACGGTGATCGCATTCGGATTTCAACGTCAATTCTTTCACCTTCCGTGATTTTCTTGATTTCCTGTTCGCCCTTGCCGACGTTTTCATTGTCGCTCTCCCAGGCTGAAACAAACCCCACCGTACCGTCTGTCCCTCTGTAATCCTTCTTCATTTGCGGATCCATGGTTGCCCACTTGCTAAAATTGTCGTGATTTTTCAGGTATCTGACATAGTTGAAGACATCGTTCTTGGGTTTGTTGATGATGACTTCGCGTTCTACCGCGAAGTCTGTCCTGACGAACAGCCCGACGATCAATGGAACTGCCACAAGGATTGCCACACCAATTAAGATTCTCTTTACGATCTTCATTCATGCCTCCGCTTTTTGTCTGCCTTGCGTTACCGAAGATGTTCTTCAGCCTCGAGCGAATCGAGGGGAGTTCTTACGTTCATGACGGCTCCTTAGCACGGGATTCGTGTAGCAAAGGATGCGCCACAACCACCAAACGATGAGAGCGGCCGCCAGGAGCTGACGCATCGTGGTAGCGCGCTGCAAGCGTCGTTATTGCTTTCGTGAGGTCGTTGCTGAAGGCGGCGCGATCCGCCGCAGACCGGAACCGAATCTCCGTGTCCAGCGACAGAGTTGCCAGGCGCTTGTCGAGGTCCTTTGAACGGCGCAGCAGAGTGCTGACCTCGCGAATAACGCGCGCCGCCAAGGTGATGAGATAGCTCGCAGAAAGACCGTCGATCTTGCGGGCCGAATGGCGCGAATGAGTCGCGACTGCGACAGGTCCCATCGCACCCGGCGACACGACGTAGGAAGCGGCGGTCGCAATCATCAGCCGTTCTGTCAGGCCGCCCCACTGCCGCTTCTCGGCCACGCGGACCAGGTCGTGCGACTCGAGAGCCCGTAGATGGTAGTTAATCTTCTGACGCGCGATGCCTAGACGCGCAGCCAGCGTCGCCGCGGAAGCAGGTTCAGACAATTCTGAAAGCAGCCGACTCCGCACAGGCTCCAGCGCCACCGTCGCTGCCACAGGATCATCGATGACTTCAACATCAAGCATAGATGCATTACAGCATTGACAACTTTTATTGTCAAGGAACTTTTTTTGGCTCAGAAGATATCGCCGGCGAGAAAGCCGGACAGGAGTCAAGCCCAGGGCAATCGTGATCACGCTGAGACGGTACAGCAAGTCTTCTCCTGCCCTGGGAGCGCGGACGTCCCGTCCGCATCCGGCGTGGCTGTCAACGCACCGAGGGGGAGCAGAACGCTCCGCAATTCATCTGTTCGCAGTTCCAAGTGGACAGCTGTGCCGGAATCAAGAGTTAGATTCACTGGACCAGGTTACAACCGCAAATGTTTCGTGAAATTTCTCAGAGAGCTGCGGCCGCTAGCAAAGTGAACTTCTACTGTCCATCTCCGAACAAATTAACTTCCAGCATTCTTCCGTCGGATTCAATGCGGATAGCGCCATCGCGGTCGGTCCTCAGCACCGGCACACGCTTCCTCTCCAGCCGGTCGAGAACCTCCGCATGAGGATGGCCAAAAGGACTGTGCTCGGCGACTGAGATCAGCGCCCAAACAGGACTGACTCGGTCCAGAAACTCAGGCTGTGTCGACGACCGGCTGCCGTGATGGGCAACCTTGAGGATGTCAGAATGGAGGATCCCCGGGCGGTTCAGGATCTCGGCCTCGACGCGTCGCTCGATGTCGCCGGTGAGCAGGAAACTGCGTTGACCAAACTGAAGACGGAAAGCCAGCGAATCATTGTTAGCTGGAGTGGCTCCCGTGCGAGACCTGTGCTCAGGATTCAGAAATTCAAACTCGGCAGAGTGGAAGAGCAAGTGATCCCCAACTCCGAAGCTGCGGATCGGTACCGTTCGACGCAAGGCTGTCTTGAGGAGGTTGACGTATTCTGGCGTCAGAGGGTTTTCTCCCACCCAGAGTTCGCCCACCTCAAAATTCTTCAGTAGCGCATTGAGGCCGGACATATGGTCGTGGTGTGCGTGTGTCAGCGCAATCGCGTTCAGCTTTCGGACGCCCAGCGACCAGAGAAACGGTGAGACCACTTGTTCCCCAATATCGAAACTGTCGTCGTCAAAATGCTCTCCAAATGAGCGGCCCAGTAAGCCACCGCCATCTACAAGAAGGTTCGACCCGTCGGGAAAACTGAGAAATAAACTGTCACCTTGCCGCACGTCGAGCGCGGTTAGCTGCAAACGATCGGCCGGGCTCTTTGGTTGAAACGGATAGACCAGTATAGAAATCAAAACGACACTGGCAGTTCCGATAAAGAATCGGCGAAATCGTTTTGAAGGCAGTGAGAGCGCGAGAATGAGGCTGATGAAATACAGGGTTGAAGCCCAGACAGGGGGCGTCGGCACACGAAAGTTTCCCCACTCAGCACCGGAGAACAGCTCTGCGGTCCGCAACAGAATATGCACGAGGCTTCCACACAACTTGCTAGCAATAAGGTCGGTGGGCAAACCGAAGAAACCCAGCGACAACAGTAGGAACCCAAGCGGAACGAGTACTCCCACCATTGGAACGGCGAGCAAGTTGAGAAGTGGCGCGATGAGCGATACACGGTGAAAGAAGATGGCCATCAGAACCACAAAGACCAGTTGAATGGCAAATGACACCACCAACAGTTCACCTACAGCCACCAGCATGCGGGCTGTCACTAAAACCATGCGGCCACTCAACTGCCAGCGATCCCACTGCGCCCAGGCCTGCAGTTCTTCGAGCTTGAGGCGCAGCCAGATGCGGAGATCAGCGACATCAGGCTCACAGCGGGAATCCCAGTCGGCATCCTGAATCCGCTGAAGACCGTTGCGCCAGGGTTCGGCTACCTGGCGAAGCCAAGGCAAAGCCACGATCGCAATGGACAGCACCGCCAGAAAGGAAAGTTCAAAGCCTGGATCGAATAGCCAGAACGGATCAAGCAAAAGCAAACTCCACGCAGACAGAGACAACGAGTTCAGCAGATTGCGGTCGCGATCGAAGAGCATTGCCAGCAAAAAAGTACCGGCCATAGCAGTGGCACGAATGACCGAGGGCTGCCCTTCCGCCAGCGCACTGAACAATAGAAGACCGATCCCTGTCAGAGCGGCGGCGAAGCTTGGGGGAATCCGAGTCAAACGGAAGAGCGCATATAAGAACGCAGCTATCACTGCGACGTGCTGGCCGGATACGACCAGGACGTGATAGATGCCGGTTATCCGAAATGTCTCTTCCACCCGGGCATCCAGCGCAGACCGGTCACCCAGCAAAAGTGCTTTCATGATCCCCGCCGTTTCCCCTGGACCAAAAGCGCCGTCGAGTCGGGAGAGGAGTGCCTTGCGCAGACGCTGGACCTGGCGGGAGAGCCAGCTGCCTTGGCCAGTTGCTAGTCGTGTGATGAGGAGTCCGTGCTTTACGGTACCGACAAGCGCTACGTCCTGCCTTTCCAGGTAGGCGACGTAGTCAAACTGACCTGGGTTGTTGAAGTTTTTTGGGACGCGCAGATTTGTCAGCACTTCAACCTGATCGCCTGGATGAAGCAGTGGCGCTTGCGGCTCCTCGCCTCTTTGATAGTAAATCGCGAGACGGACCTTGCCTTGCGTGGCATAGGTCGAGAAACGATTCTCCACCTGCTGAACCGCGAGTTCGATTTGTTCGCCAATGCCTTTGGGAACAGATCCTTTGGTGCAGATGCCCTTGATTCGGCAAGGTTCATTCAGATCCAGTTTTCCGCTGCGGGTGAGTATTCTGAGGTGCTGTGAAGCGTAGGAGGCTTGATGGATCGCCGGACACACCAAGCCCAGGCCTGCAAAGCAAACGAGTGACAACAAGAAAACCAGCCAAGCTCTGCAGCAAAGGTGGGCTGCCCAAAGAGCCAGGAGACAGGCTGCTGAAGCCGCTAGCAGGTGAGGCAAAGGAGTTTGAACGTAAGTGCTCGCAAGGATACCGGTGCAGAAAGCCAACGTGACGGGGAACAACGGGCTCTTCATGTTCGTGCGCTTAACGGAGCGGCTCATCATATTCCGCGGCGCAAATTCTGAACAAAGAGAATCTCAGCCCGACTGTACGCCCAGCCTAATTCCACGTGGACAGCAAATCCAAAACCGTGCTACAGACTGTGCTCGCAGGTGACAACGAATTACAAGCCAAGGAGGCTGCATGAAACTGAATAGCCACTTTCTATCTGGTGTGGTGTTTGGAGCGTTGCTGACGGGAGGGTTGTCCTACTATTTGCAATCGGCCAGCGCGGCCGGCAGCAGCGAAGCCAAGGTTCTGCTGGAAAACGATCGCGTGCGGGTGCGCCAGGTCTTGTTTCAACCCGGCGTCCGTCCTGGACCACACACACATACCTATGCCCA
>Ga0187893_10013557_pt1 | contig 11308 bp, 12 predicted proteins | sample MA1701074metaG_FD_139574 | JGI IMG/M metagenome (GOLD analysis project Ga0187893, IMG submission 139574) | White microbial mat communities from a basaltic lava cave in the Kipuka Kanohina Cave System on the Island of Hawaii, USA - MA170107-4 metaG ...
AAGTGGGTTTTCGCCGACTTTCCCAATTTTGTGCTGGCTGAATAGGACGAACAGAACCACAGGGGGAAAGACCCAAAGGCTTTCTATTCAAACTTGGGAGTAGACAAACATCATAGGAGAAACACTCAGGTCATGAAAGTCCGAACACTACCGTCCACACTCATCGCCCGGAATCCTGCAGTGGTGGGCGTTGCCTTCATCCTAGCCCCAGTGGCGCTACAAGCCCAGACCACTGTCGCGCCCGCCTTCCAGGGGGCCATCGCCGATATCCGGACCATTGCCATGCCATCCGGCACGCTGGTCGCGGGTCTTGTTGGCCTCGTGGGCCTCGGGCGCACCGCTTACAAACTCAGCCAAGGAGACACAGACTCGATGACCGCGCTCATCTTTGCGATCGTTGGCATCGTCTTGGGTTTCCTGGCCAACACCTTCATCGCCTAGCCAGATGAAAGAGACGCCAATTTTCCGGAACATCCAGCACGTGCCGAGAATCTGGGGGGTCGCTTACGTGAAGCTATTTGCGTCGCTGGGCATCGGTCTCCTGACCATGACCGTGGCCTTCGCACTGGTCAACCGTGGATCGGCCTTTCTCAAGATCGCGGTCATTGTCTTCGCCGTGTTGGTCACGGCCGGGCTCTATGCAGTGTCATTCTGGTTGGACAATCGGGATCCACTAGATTCCAACGTCACCCCTTTTCTCAAACGGGAATTCAATTGCCAGTCCCTTTCTCTCCAGCGGCTGAAGCTGCTCAATCACGAGGTTCTTAAGCATGAGGTTCCGCGACCTGCTCAGAAGCATTAACAAGTACGAACAAAAGCTCGAAAACGCGCTGCTCTACGTCGATTTCCTCCCCGATCACAGGTTGCCTCTGATCCTCATGAAAGATGGAGCACTGCTGGTCTTATTCGAGTTCGGCGGTCTCGATTACGAGGGCCTCTCGGAAGAGGACAAGCAGCAGTACAGCTATTACACCCACACGGCGCTCGAGCAGCTTCCCAATGAAGGAGCCGGCTTCATGCTCTCGAACCTCCTGGTCCGCGACACACCCGAGCCCATTCCACTTAAAAGCAATCCCCACGCTCATCCACTGATCCAATTCATACAAGACAACAAGCAACGCTTCTGGGACGGCATCGTCGCTCGCAGTTTCGGCAATCGCATGTTCTGCGCCTTGCGCTACTTCAATTGCAGGAGAAAGGAACCGCCCTGGAAGCTGCTGGTCCAGGAAGGCAAGCTCTTCCGGTTTTACCGCGACCAGCTCCATCTCGACGCTCAAAAGCTTGAAGAAGGTTTTCTGATACTCTCCAATGCCTTCGCCCGCTTTGGATTCCAGGCCCTGAACCGCACGGAATCTTTCCGTGCTCTCTATCAGTTAATCAATTTCGTAAAACCGCCTGCCTATCGTCCGGATCTCTCCTTAAATGCTCAACTGGCCCATAGCCGTTACCTGTTCTCCGAACAGCACGTCGTCATTAACGATGAGGAATACTGCTCCGTCGTGGGCATCAAATACCCGCCTCCTAGTTCTCTCGCCCTCTACCTCAGGCGGTTTTACGAACTCTCATTTCCGCTCGCCTTACGGCAGTCTATTGGGTTCTGCAACAAGCAACGCCTTTACAGGAGCAGGACTTTAACACACCCATCGCACTGGCCCTGTCCGCCGTAGATCCCAAGAATCTGCAGTACGTCGAGGAAATCAAGAACTTCCGCAGCCGCATCGAGAACGAGAAGGAGCTTCCGCTCTGGTGGCATTTTTCGGTGCTCGTCCGTGCCAAAGATAAGGAAACGCTCCGCTCCCGCCAGACTCAAGTGATGGGATTGCTCAAGGACATCGGCAGCTTCGGGATCCTGGAAAAACGGAATCTCCGGCCAGCCTTCTTTTCCACCCTTCCCGGGCATGATCCCTTCTACTTGCGGAGGTCCCTGATTGCTTCCGGCAATGCCGGCGACTTGCTCAGCGCCTACATCCTCTACCGGGGCGACTCCGATCCGGTGGATTACCTTGAAGATCGTTTACACGGTGTCTTCGCCTACAACCCCTTCACCAACCGCGAAAAGGCTCGCCACCGGCTTGTCTGCGGCCCAACCGGAGGCGGGAAGAGTTTCTTCGTCATCAAGGACATTCTCTCTCATCTCATTGTGAACCCCATGGTCTGGGTGGTGGATCTCTCGAACTCTTACGGCGACTTGTTTGAGTTTCTGCGAGAAGAGATGCCGTCTGAGACGGCGATCATGCGCGTTTCGAAGTTGCAGACCAGTTTTCACTTCAACCCGTTCTGCATTGAAGATCCTTCTCAACCTGTCAGTGACGAGCAGTTCGAGTTCTGCATGGGGCTCTTGAAGCTGATGGCCGGCAGAGACCTGACCACCCCAGCCAATGAGATGGCCATGCGCAACTGCCTCACCGAGTTCTTTAATGGCTACCGGATGTTGCTCCGCAACCAACAGCAGCACACACCCATTCCACCACTCACCTTCCTGGCCAACATCATGCAGATGGAGTTCAAGAACTTCGAGCTGGCGAGTGCTTTCAAGCTCTGGACCGTTGGCCGTAGGGGCGAGATGTTCAACTCCGGTCAGGATAGCTTGAAGAGCGCCCGTTACTGCTACTTCGATCTCCGCGACCTCGACGGTGAGCCTGAGCTGATGACCGCAATCGTCTACGTCATCTTCTCTAACGTCTATCAGAGCACGGTCGACGAATCCCTCCGGCGCGTCGAAAAGCGCTTTGTCTTAGACGAAGCCCACCGTTATCTGACCGACGAGGCGTTCGCATTCTGGATTTCCCTCATTGTCCGAACCGGCCGGCACTGGAACATCATGCTCGACATCATCACCCAGTCCCTGGGCGACTTAGACCGGCCCGACCAGCCCTGGTCACGAGCCATTATTACCAATCTCAAGCAAGCTTTCTATTTTGCAGGCCAGCCCGATGTCGAGGCCTCCCTGCGCAAGCTCCAGATGACCGACTACCACATCGAGCAGTACAAGAGCCTCGACCCAGCCAAGCATGAGGTCCTCTACTGGTCGGCTGGAGGCTTGCGCCGCATCCTTCGGCCCGTGACCGATCCCCACACCTATTGGCTGGCCACCACTCAGAGCGAAGAAAGAGACATGCGGCGCCTGATGACACAACTTCATCACGGCAGCGTGGGAAATGCCGTCAATGACTTGGTCCGCTTAACCGGACAGTCCCGCACCACCAAAGAGCGGTTGGAAATTCTCGAACCTTATCTGGAGGAACGCCTGACAGGGCTCGTGCGAGGACCTAGGGCCGGCAGCCGCAGGCGCGGCCCTTCAGCAGACGGCCCGCTGAGAAAGGCAGGAGCAAGTCATGGAAACCGAGGGAATGAGCCTTGAATTGAAGGAGCTCAAACGCACGCAGTATGAGGAAGCGCAAAAGAGCGGCGTGTTCCAGAGACTGGCCACGGTTGGCAGGGAGCTTGGCCGTGAGGTAGGCAGACCGGGTCCCAAGTACCTCTGGGAGGAGAGTGGCGTGAGGACCTTCGTCGATGACCATGGAGGTTACGTGACAGCCCATGCCCACGGGAAGCTCGTGGCCTCCACCCACCCGTGCACTCGGCTTTTTGTCGTTGGCCACTGGAAGGATGTCGTTCTGGCTCACTATCCGGAGGCGCGGGAGAAAGCCACACTTCGGGAAGCTGCAAGACGAGAGAACGAAAAACGCCGCTTGCAGTCTGAGCTCACTCTATAGAAACGGAGGCACCTATGAAGAGACTCGTGATTACGGCTGCGTTGTCCCTGTTTGGCCTGACTGGGCGGGCCGATGCATTTATCTTCACCGACACGGCCGCGCTCGCCCAGCGCGCTTCGCAGTTCATCCAAACGGCGGCGCACTATAAGACCTTCCTCACCTACAAGGATGAGTTCGACAAGTACAAGCTCGAATTTGAGAAGTACTTCAAGAATTTCCGCCAGATCTACCGCCGGCTCCTTCGGGAGATTGGCGCGACTTCATGGGCTTCGGACTGGGCACCACTGCGAGATCACCTCATCGGAATCTGGAAGACCTTTGACCAGGCAGCCTATGACACCCAGGTGCTGTCGCTCACGACCAATCTTCTCTACACGCGCTCACCCGAGTACAAGACTTACGTCGACAATCTGATTCAACTCTCCGAGCAACAGGTGGAGCAGTTGAAACGGGAGGAAGCTCATCTTCTGGAACTGCAGGCACAGGACCTGGCTCACCATGAAGCCTTGCAGCGCTTCAAGGCACGCAACGGTGGCTTGGTTCTGGGAGAAGACACGGAAGGAAACGAAATCGCACTCAGCCAGCAGATTGCGCTGACCAACGCCATTTTGATCGAAGTGGCTGCCATCCAGGCGGAGCAAAAGATTGTGCAGCAGCGCCTGCTGACGCAACAAAAGGAAGCCCGCAATCTCATCATGAAGATGAAGCAGCTCGAGATCCAGGCCCAACCCGGCGACGTCCGCAATCTTGACCAACTGCTCGAACTGACTCGCAACCGCTAAGGAAAGCTGTCATGAACCCTATCTTCCCAAGGCTCTTGTCTTTTTCTCTCCTCACCACCTGTGGTCCAGTTGCCCTGGCCGAGGAGCCCGTTTCGAAAACCGCCCCGTCGCATTGCTACAAGATCCTGCTGGATGGCCAGGACGGAGCCTCGTTTATGCCTTTGCGGCTTCGCGATTCGAGGGTGGCCCGATCGAAAGGCTGATGACTGAAACGTCTGCCCCTTTTACGCCCGCCCAAGCTACGAGAGGGCAGATTGGGACAAATGATCTCGTCCTGGTAATAACCGGAATGGGTCCCAAAAGGGCTAGGTCAGCCGCATCTGCGGCTTTGTTGAACTCGGATACCTCTAGCAAGAGCAGTATGTGTGGTGGCTTATCGCAGAGTCTGGCTGAAACCGATGTTGTCGTTTACACGGACTGTCTATCGACGGATTCGAATCAGGGTCGCCAGCAGTGTTCTCGGCAAGTCACCGACCGCCTCGCCAGCCTACTCCATTCTCGGAACCTTCCCTGTACCCGAGTCACCCTTATTACGGCAACCCGAGTTGCCACAAGACCCAAGGAGAAAGCGGGCCTTGCACAAACAGGGGCTGAGGCGGTTGACATGGAAAGCTATGAGATCATTTCGGCGGCCGCCCTCGCTGGTGTGCCCTCAGCGGTAGTTCGGGTCGTCTCGGATTCTGTCGATCGGAAAATGCCGAACTTCAATCGAGCGATGACCCCTGATGGCAGGACCAATCCGTACATGGCAGCAGCCGTTTGTCTCATACACCCGATTGCCACTGCCAGGCTGTTTTCGATTTCTCGCCGCACGATCCAGAGGCTAGGACAGGTCGCCGAAATCATCTTCGCCGCTGATTGCTATTCGGATCTCTCATCACAGTAGCTTGGATTGCTGCTCTGTTCAGACCCTGGCTTCTCGGTCTTACGTAGTTCCTGCCGGAGGGGCTCGTGGGACGATTTTCCATCCTTGCTCGTTGTTTGACCGGCATCCCCATCTTGGTCTTTGCTGCCATTCTTTTCTCGGGCACCGCGTGCGCCCAGGATCCGAAGCAACTGCTTGAGGAAGCGGACCGCCTCCTGTCCCTCTCAAACTGGCTTAAGGCCGGCCCTCTATTCGTCGAAGCTGAAAAGCTTTTCACCGAGGCAGGTGACCAGACAGCGCCATTCACGCCAAGGTGGGCCAAATTCAAGCCCAAATGGATCCGAGACCATTCCCTGAGCTCTCTTCCTATCTCACTCAGCTACTGCAAGACCCAATCGTTCAAAATGATCCGAAGCTGAAGTTACGCTGCCTGGTGACCAAAGGCGACATTGAGATCGAAATCAACCCACCTCTGGCGCGGGAAGTTTGGCAAAAGGTATTAGAACTCGCGAGGAGCATCGGCGACAAGAAATGGGAAGCACGGGCCCAGGGCAAGATCAGTTACCTGACATTTTTCGAAGGGGACATCACGACGGCACAACAAATTGGTACCACGGCATTCTTTGCCGCCATGATGCTGGGTGACATCGGCGCCCAGATTACCTACTACTCCGTCATCGCGCACGGAATGAACGAAATGGGCCGCTTTGAAGAGGGCTTGAAACAGTCCAACAGCGCCTTGAAACTGGCAGTGGATAACCGAGATGCCGGATTCCCGTTCGCTGCCTATCTCGCAAAAGCGCGAGCTCAGTATGAGCTGAAGAATTATTCAGCGGCCAAGGAGATCCTGGAAAGATGCCTTGAACAGGCCCGATTGCACAATAGCCGTCTTCAAGAGGCCTATGTGCTGATCCTGCTTGGCAAGGAGGCGACAGCAGAAAACGACCTCCACCAGGCGATTGAATTTCTGGAACTGGCCGGCGTGCTGTGCACGGAGCGAGGATTCTACCATTCCCTGGCCTGGAGCATGTATGAGCTAGCCCTGCTTTACCGAACCACCGGAGACCTGTCCAAAGCCGAAGAACGTGCTGCCGTAGCTTGGGATGCTATGAAGCGAGTTGGAGATAATAAATACCACCCGCCACAACATCTAGCCCTACTGGCGGATCTGAAGGCACGCCAGGGGAAACTGACGGAAGCGGATGCTCTCTACGAACAGACCTCAGACATTACCGAAGGAATGTTGGTGACTGCACCGAGTACTCAATCGAAGTCGGTTCTTATAGGCATGATGAGCAGCAATTACATCGAGCATTTCAGCCTGGCTGTGAATCGCCTGAAGGACGTGAAGAGGGCTTTCCAGGTACTGGAGCGGGCACGGGGACGGACTGTCGCCGACAGCCTGCGCAGTTCCTCTCAGGCCCCAGAACAGCCTGATCCAGCTCAACAGGCTGGGCTCCGGGAAATCAGCCGGCTGCAACTGAAACTGCGGGAAGCGACGAGTCGCGCTGAACGAAAGCAGTTGCTGGATGAATTGTTCTTTGCCGAATACTCCTCGCTCCATCCCGGGGAATCCATGGGCGAGTTGGCCAGGCTCACAGTCCGAAGCGAACCAGCGGCCTTGGAGGAGCTCCAGAAGATCTTGCGGGCAGACGAGCTGGTGCTTGAGTACGTCCTCAACGATCCGGAGTCGTCTTGCCTGGTTATTAGCAAGGAAAAGGCGGACATCCCGGCTCAAATCTGGACCTGAACGAATGTCTGCCGGACTGCAGGCTGCTGGGCAGTATCTGGCGACTCCGCTGCCGCAGCAGCTGAAGCAGATCCTCGTTGAGAAGATCCGAACCGGCGAGTACATCCCCGGAGAAAAGATTCCTTCGGAGCGGGACCTCGCTGAGAGATTTGGCATCAGTCGAAGTTCGGCGCGGCAGGCGCTCACGGAGATGATTGCAGAGGACTACTTATTCCGAATTCCCGGGAAAGGCACCTTTGTCGAAAGGGCGGAGCAGGTCGCTCGAAAGTTGAAGCGGGGATCTTTCAGCGTGGCTTTCCTCATCAACAGCAGCTGGTACTCTTTCGTTCAGCCAGGCTACAGCGGGATCCTGGAGGGTGTCGAGCGGGCGCTGCGCAAACGGGGTTATAAACTTGTCTTTGTGACCCTCGACGCGTCCCGTTCAGGCAGCCAGCTCAGCGCTGAGCTTCAGCGGAGAGGTCCGGACGGCTATAACGGCTTCATCCTGGTCGGTCCTACGGAGGACGCCGTGGTCGAGCGATTCCGGGCCGGTAACGTCCCCTTCATCCTTCTCGACGCTCAAACCTCGGTACCGAATGTGACAGTAGTGTCCGCAGACTATTTCGAAGGAACTCGTCAGGCGGTGAGCTACCTGGTCAAGCTCGGCCACCGCGACATTGGATATGTCGGTCTCGAGCAGAGCGAAAAATATTTGGGCTACCTGGACGGTTTGCGAAAAGCCCAGCTGAAGAAGAGAGCGGAATTCGTCGAATTTATTGTGCTCAACGAAGAAGAATGGGCCGGCTTTCAACATGGCCGTGAAGCCATGCAGAAGCTCCTGCAAAGGGAAGACATTCCCACGGCGCTGTTCGTTACCAACGACGTCGTTGCGTTAGGTATCATGGAGGCCCTGAGGAAGGAAGGGGTCCGCGTCCCGGCAGACATCAGCCTCGTCGGCTGCGACGATATTGACATCTACGCTCAGGCCGACCCGCCGCTCACCACGGTTTGTAGGGATTTGGAAGAGTTCGGCGCAACAGCCGTGCAGAAACTGTTCGCCCTGATGGAAGATCCTGGGCAGGAGGCGCGCAGCATCAAGGTACCCTTACAACTACTGATTCGCGGATCGGCCGGTTTGCGCCAGAAGGCCTCGGTCCGAAGAGTCCGCAAGGTGCCGGCCCCGAGCCTTCAGTGATCAAGCTTCGGGTAGCGTCAGCGATCGGCTGGAAGCCAGCAGTCCTAACCACAACGCCTGACTCTCTTCCGGATAGCCACGCTGATACGGGGCCGGCAGGGTCTCTGGCCGAAAATAGCCCGTGCGGGTGCGGAGCACTTCGATATCCACGGGGATCGATCCCACCGACAGCGATCGGGGATAAAAACCGTTGGCTTTGTCTTGGCTGTGCTTGTTGAGGTAGGTCGGCATTCGGCTTGACCCACGCTGGAGATCAAACAACCTAACAGTTCTCGCAGACTGAAAATCAGCCAAGCCGGATTGAAGCACTTTTTCCACATCCGATTTTACGAACTCTTGGGAACGGGAGAGCGTGATATATTTTTTCTAGAACCTGTTGCCATTGATTTGCTCCAGAGCAAAGGGGTTGATGTGACGCGGGTTTATGCCGCAGGCGGCTCCTAGGGCATTTGCCGTTTTAGCCTTCGCTGCGCCGGGCGTCAAGGCGCTGCGCGCCTCCTTCAGTGCGCCTGAAAGCGTGTGTGATCGGAGAGGTGAGAGTCCTCTTCAGGTATACGCTCTCCGGCCTGTAGCCGACTGCAACTGCGTCGCCGTGAGGCGAGGTGGGGAGCAGCAGGAGGTGAACGATCCATCCGTAGGATAACGAACTCGATTCGGCCTGTCAGCAGGTCCAAAGCCCGAGCCGGAGTTAAGGCCGATCCTTTGCCCAACAACAGGTGCTTCAGGGTCACCCACATCGCGTAGCCGAGAAAGGCCACCAGGATGTGCGCCTTGGCACGGCGTTCCAGCTGATGGAAGATGGGGCGGATCGACAGTTCACTCTTCAAGGCCCGAAACACCGCTTCGGCTTCGGTCAGCTGGATGTAGCTTTTCCAGAGTTGGCTCGGGTCGGTCTTGGTCAAGTTGGTCCGCAGCAGATAGGCCCCCTCGCGAGCTTGCTGCCAGGTTTGACGATCCGGCTTGTGCTTCCACTCCAAACGCAGGCCCCCACCCGGATGGACTACCTGGATTTCATACAGGTCAGCCACCTGCGGATGGCGTGCCTCCAGGCTTCCCAGTTTGCGTTCGATCTTATGCCGATCTTTCAGCTTGCCGGCAGCCATCCGCTTTCCCAGGCTAGTGAGGGCTTTCTCCATTCGGGCTGAAAAGCGGCTGTGAATCGCTTTCTCCTTTTCCTGTCGGGCAGCCGACCGGCACAGAATGTAGGTTTCCTCTCCTTGCGGTGTGGGGATCAGCTTCACTTCCACATCGGCTCTGACCTGCTGCCAACCGCCTTCCAGCAACTGGCGTTCAAACTCCTTGAGCTTCAACCGGGGCGTCCCCACCAGATACTGTCCCCCGCGGCGACGCAGCGCCTCCAGGTTAGCTTCACTGACAATGCCCCGGTCAAACACCCATACGTATTATGAAAGGACGCCCCCTTTGATCTCGGGTGGTAAAGTTGGGCAACGAACCCAGAGAACCACAGCAGCGCGCCGAAAGCGCTGAGAGAGCAAAGGAGGCATCCAATGGGTATCAAGTATATTGGCATGGATGTGCATCAGGCAACGATCGTCATCGCGATCCTCAACGAAACCGGGAAATGTGTGATGGAGACGATCATCGAGACCAAAACCAGCACCATCGTGGATTTCATCTGCGGACTGCGGGGTATGTTGTACGTAACGTTGGAAGAGGGTACGTTTGCCGCTTGGCTGCACGATGTGTTGAGTCCGCACGTTGAAAAGGTGGTGGTGTGTGATCCCCGCAAGAACAAGCTGCGGCCATCGGGACACAAGTCCGACAAGGTGGATGCCCGCAAGCTGGCCGAGTGGTTGCGCAACGGCCAGTTGTCGTCGGTCTATCAAGGTCGCCAGAGCTTGCGGACCTTGAAGGAACTGGCCCGCAGTTATCGGTGCCTGGTCGAAGATAGCACGCGAGTGATGAATCGATTGAAGGCCTTGTTCCGTGGACGAGGCATCGCTTGCAGCGGGGCAGCTGTCTACCAAGCCCGTCAACGGGAGCAGTGGTTGCAACAGCTGACCCAACCGGGAGCGCGTCGGCGAGCCGACTGGCTTTACCAGCAATTGGATCAACTGCAACCGTTGCGGAAAGCGGCCCACCAAGCCTTGCTGGCGGAAAGCCGCCGCCAGGGGGCCCAGCCGATCTTGTGCCAAATTCCCGGCTTGGGGCCGACGCGAGCCGCCTTGATTCAAGCCATCGTGGAAACACCTCATCGCTTTCGCAGCAAGCGGCAATTCTGGACCTACGTGGGATTGGCCGTGGTGACTCATAGCAGTGCCGACTATCGGATGGTGGAGGGACAGGTGCGGCGATCCAACAAACCCGTTGCCACTCGCGGCTTGAATCGCAACCATAATCGCGTGCTCAAGGAAGTCTTTAAGTCGGCCACCACTGGGGCCATTCAGCGTGACCCTGTGTTCAAGCTCTTGTACTTTCGCCTGACCGAACGGGGAACAGCCCCCGAGATGGCGCGTTTGACCCTGACGCGGAAACTGGCCGCTTTGACCTTAGCCCTATGGAAGAAAGGAGCTCGTTACGATCCTGAACAGCTGAAAGCGCAAGCCGCTTAAATCGTCTGAAGGTCAGCACCGAATCGACAATCCTTTTCCTTCCGAAGTCATCATCGGTGAACCTTCTGACGCCCGGGTTCGAGGGAGAGTATCAACTCGGCGGTTAGGCCTAGTGTGCCCCAGGCACCGAGTCTCTGCTCATACTATATGCCCCCTCGGATAACCCCATAAAGCTATAGGCCTCGAGTCTCAGATAGAACCCTGGTTGCCAACACAACCCCAGACGGCTTGACCCCGCAGAAGCATTCAGCGACGCAGCTGACGACGCGGAGATGGAAATGGAACGAATCGCAATCTCCCAGTCGGGATCGATTCCAATTCGATCACGGCCCAGAAGCAGCGCTTTCCCTCGGATGTCAAGTGGGGGCTGGATCTCAAGAAACATCTCCTGCCGCCGCTGCGGGAGAAGTTTGTTCTTGACATCCCCTTTCATAGAACGGCCCAGAAG
>Ga0187893_10013558_pt1 | contig 11308 bp, 6 predicted proteins | sample MA1701074metaG_FD_139574 | JGI IMG/M metagenome (GOLD analysis project Ga0187893, IMG submission 139574) | White microbial mat communities from a basaltic lava cave in the Kipuka Kanohina Cave System on the Island of Hawaii, USA - MA170107-4 metaG ...
CTGCTGGCAGGCCTGGTCGGTCGCAAACTGACTCTGAAACTGGCGCAAATTCGTCGGGAACGCTGCGCGCGGCACGCGTTCACACTACAGATTGTGGCTTGTTGAAACAACCGGATAAGCAGAGGCTGTCTAACTTCCTTCTGGGTCCGGCTCAAGCCGGACACTACGTACGCGGTCCGGCTACGTACGCGGTCCGGCTAAAGCCGGACACTACGTACGCGTCTCAGGTCCTCCGCAGGAAATCGAAATCGCACCCCAGCTCGGCGCCGAGCACCGACTGGGCGTAGAGGCGCGCGTACCCTCTCGGCGGCAGCGGCGGGCGCTGGATCTGTGACCGTCGATCCTCGAGCGCGCGATCGGGCACCAGGACGTCGAGCCGCCGCTCCTTGACGCTGACGCGGATGCGATCGCCGGATCGCACCAGTCCCAGCGGCCCGCCGATCGCGCACTCCGGCGACACGTGGAGGACGACCGTCCCGAACGCCGTCCCGCTCATCCGGGCATCCGAGATGCGGACCATGTCCTTCACGCCCGCGCGCGCGAGCTTGGCGGGAATGGGTAGATACCCCGCCTCCGGCATGCCTGCGCCGATTGGACCCGCATTCTGCAGCACGAGCACATCGTCCGGTGTGACATCGAGGTTCGGATCGTCGATTCGGGCGGCGAGATCCTCCAGGCCTGTAAAGACGACGGCGCGTCCTTCGTGCTCGAAGAGTCGTGCGTCGGCGGCGGACCGCTTGAAGATCGCGCCGTTCGGGGCAAGGTTGCCGAACAGCGCCAGGAGGCCTCCGGTCCGCTGAAACGGCTCGTTGAACGGCCGAATCACCGCCCGATCGACGAACTCAGGACGCTCCCGCAGACGCTCTTCCAGGCTCTGCCCCGTCACCGATCGGCAGTCGAGGTTGAGCAGTGGCCGCAGCTCGTGAAGCACCGCGCCGACGCCGCCGGCTGCGTGGAAATCCTCCATGTAGTGCTGACCGGTGGGCTTCAGGTCGACGAGGACGGGCGTGGAGTCGCTCAGCTCATTCAGACGACCCAAGTCGACGGCAAGACCGACGCGTCCCGCGATAGCCGCCAGATGAATCACCGCATTGGTCGATCCGCCGATTGCCAGCAGCACGCGAATGGCGTTCTCGATCGATTCGCGCGTCACGATCTGATCGGGAGCGTCCCCGTTCGCCGACAGCCGCACGGCCTGGGCCCCGGTCGCCTCGGCAATGCGCAGGCGATCGGCGTGCACGGCCGGCGTGGCGGCGCTTCCCGGGAGGCTCATCCCCAGCGCCTCGGTCAGGCATGCCATCGAGCTCGCCGTCCCCATGACGGCGCACGTCCCGGCGGTGACGGCGAGTGTGTCTTCGACCGCCGCGATCTCCTGCGCGCTGATCTCCCCGGCCCGGTGGCGCGCCCAGAATCGCCGACAGTCGGTGCACGCGCCAAGGCGCTCGCCTCGATATCTGCCGGTCATCATCGGGCCGACGACGAGCTGGATGGCGGGAAGGCCGGCCGAGAGGGCGCCCATGAGCTGGGCCGGCACGGTCTTGTCGCAGCCGCCGACGAGCACCACGGCGCTCATCGGCTGCGCGCGGATCATCTCCTCGACGTCCATCGCCATCAGGTTGCGGAAGACGAGGCTCGTGGGACTCAAGAACACTTCGCCGAGCGAGATCGTGGGGAACTCCAGCGGCAGTCCGCCGGCGGCAAGGACCCCGCGCTTGGCGGCCTCGGTCAGCTCCGGCATGAGCCGGTGGCAGTTGTTGAAGCCGCTCGCGGACGTGGCGAGGCCGACGATGGGCCGGTCGAGCATCTCGCTCGAGTAGCCCATCGACTTGGCGAACGACCGGCGCAGGTACCGGGCGAACTCCGGATCGCCGTAGTTCGTCAGCCGCGCGTCGAGGCCGGTGCGCCGGCTCATCCCTGCGCGTCCTGCTCCAGATAGTCGAGCAGCCGCCGCAGCCGCTCACCCGCGCGCCGCTGGGCGGCGGCGCCGTCGCGCCCGCGCCAGTCGTAGAACCCGCGCCCGCTGCGCACGCCGACGTCGCCGCGCGCCACCATGTCCTGGAGGTACGCCGAGGGCACACTCGTGTGCGACAGTGTCGGGACGATGGAGCGCTGCGCCTGCGCATGCATTTCCAGGCCGGCCAGATCCTTCTGCTCGAGCAGCCCGGTGATGCACATGCGCGGTCCGAGCAGGAGCTTCGCGACCTTGTCGATCATGTCCGCCGTGGCGATGCCCGATTCCAGCAGGTGATACGCCTCGTGAAGAATCGAGTGCTGCAGCCGGTTGATCAGATACCCATTGACGGCGCGCTCGAGCACGATCGGCTCGCGCCCTGCCCGCTTCACCGCGGCGACCGCGACGGCCATCGCCGCGTCTTCCGTGCGCTCGCCTCGCACCACCTCGATCATCGGAAAGACGTCGGCGGGCTGGAAGAAATGCATCGCGAGAAACCGCTGCGGATATGTCAACTGCGCGCCCAGCTCATTGAGCGGCAGGCCCGACGTGTTCGTGGCCAGCACCGGACGACCGCGATACAGCCGTTCGACCGTGGCGTAGACCGACTGCTTCGCCTCCTGGACCTCGAACACCGCCTCGATGACGAGGTCGGGCACGAGGTCTGACGGCGCGTCGCGCGCCACGGCGACACCAGGGTGCTCGAACGCAATGTCGCGCGGATCGACGAGCGTCACGTGCACGCCGGCCCCGGCAAACAGCCGCGCCATGCCCTGCCCCATGACGCCGCCGCCCATGATGAGAAGCGTGTCGCACGTCGCCATCTGGAAGCGTATCCTCCGTCTCTGAGCGCGTTTCACAGGTACGTAGTACGTAGTGTCCGGCTTTAGCCGGACAGGTACGTAGTATCCGGCTTTAGCCGGACAGGTACGTAGTGTCCGGCTTTAGCCGGACAGGTACGTAGTGTCCGGCTTTAGCCGGACAGGTACGTAGTGTCCGGCTTTAGCCGGACCTCCGTACTGCCGTACTGCGCGATCGATCGTTGGTCCGGCTGAAGCCGGACGCTACGATTGGATTGAACACAGCGCTTGTCTCTAGTCCCTGGTCGTTGGCCTCTGGGCCATCGGATCAAGGACCCGAGACCAGAGACGAAAGACGAGAGACCAAAACATCATATGCTGGTCTCGTGACCCTGACCCGCCAGTTCGGCCCCGAACGCCTCGGCCGCGTCCCAGCCGAGCGGCTCATGCCGCAGCACCATGAGGCGATTGAAGCGTTCCAGCAATTGCGCCAGACGGAGATCTTCGGCCCCTTCATTCCGCTCCTGTGGAGCCCCGAGGTGATGGTCCGCACGGCCGCGCTCGGCGAATACCTCCGGGAGCGGAGCGCGTTCCCTCCGCACCTCAGCGAGTTCATGATCTTGATCGCCGCGCGGCACTGGACGCAGCACTACGAGTGGTCGCTGCACTGCCCGATCGCCATCAGCGCCGGGGTCGATCCGCAGATCGTCGACGCGATTGCCGCCGGGCGCCGGCCGGCAGTCATGTCCGAAGAGCAGGGGATCCTCTACGACTTCTGCACGGAGCTCGTCACCACGCGCGGTGTGAGCGACGCGACATACGGGCGCGCGCGTGCGGCATTCGGCGAGCAGGGTGTCGTCGAAGCGGTCGTCATCGTGGGCTATTACTCGATGCTGGCCATGCTGCTCAATACCGCGCGGACGCCGCCGGAGCCGGACGGCCCGACGCTCCAGCCGCTGGAGTAACATGTCAGCTCCCAACGCCCAAAGACGCCAACTTCCAACCTGGCGTCGCGGAGTGAGCTCGATTGGGTGTTGTGGAGTTGAGAGGTGGGAGTTTCGAAGATGACACGTTCAGGCCGCCACTTCCTGCAGATTCCGGGCCCGACCAACGTCCCCGATCGCGTCCTCCGGGCAATGGATTTTCCGACGATCGACCATCGCGGTCCCGACTTCGCGCGGCTGACGCACGAGGTGCTGGCGGCGCTCAAGCCGGTTTTCCAGACGCGCGGCTCGGTCGTCATCTTCCCTTCGTCCGGGACGGGCGCGTGCGAAGCGGCGATGGCCAACACGCTGTCGCCGGGAGACCGCGTCCTGATCATGGAGACCGGGTGGTTCTCACACATCGCCTGGCGGCACCAGGCGGAGAAGCTCGGGCTGCAGGTCGAGTACGCGCCTGGTACGTGGCGCCGCGGGGCGGCGCCCGAAGGTGTCGAGGAGCGCCTGCGCGCCGACACGGCGCAGGCGATCAAGGCCGTCATCGTGGTGCACAACGAGACGTCGACCGGCGTGACGAGCCGCATTGGCGACGTCCGGCGCGCGATGAACAACGCACGGCATCCGGCGCTGCTGATCGTCGACACGATCTCGTCGCTCGCCTCCATCGACTATCGCCACGACGAATGGGAAGTCGACGTCACGGTAGCCGGGTCGCAGAAGGGGTTGATGCTGCCGCCGGGGCTCGGATTCAACGCGATCTCCGAGAAGGCGCTCGCTGCCAGCAAGACCGCCAAGATGCCGCGGTCGTACTGGGACTGGGACGGCATTCTGAAGAACAACGCCGCCGGCTTCTTCCCCTACACCCCCGCGACCAACCTGCTCTACGGCCTGCGCGAAGCGCTGACGATGCTTGATGACGAGGGGATGTCGAACGTGTTCCGCCGCCATCAGCGCCACAGTGAGGCGACCAGGGCCGCCGTGCGGGCGTGGGGGCTGGAGATCGTCTGCGAGGACCCGCGCGAGTACTCGGGATCGCTCACGGCGATCTTCATGCCGGAGGGGCACGACGCCGATCGGCTCCGGAACCTGATCCTCGAGAAGTTCGACATGTCGCTTGGCACGGGCCTCGGCAAGCTCGCAGGCAAGGCGTTCCGCATCGGCCACCTCGGGTCCTTCAACGACCTGATGCTCGCCGGCACGCTTGCCGGCGTGGAAATGGGGCTGCGCCTGGCCGGCGTGCCGCACAAGGCCGGCGGCCTGACGGCGGCGCTCGACGTGCTCAGCGCGCCGGTCGGCGAACCGGTGATGTCCTGAGCCGTGCTGACGCTCGCACCGCTGCCGCCCAGTTCGCACGCCAAGCCGGTCGACACCTTCGCCCGCGCGGCTGAACTCGAGGCCGCGCTCCGCCGGGCGATCGCCGGCGAAGTGCGGTTCGACCGCGGCAGCCGCGCCCTCTATTCCTCCGACGCCTCGAATTACCGCCAGATTCCCATCGGCCTCGTCGTCCCGCGCGGCGACGAGGACGTGATGGCGACGATCGAGCTGTGCCGCACATACGGGGCGCCGCTGCTGCCGCGAGGCGCCGGCACCAGCCTCGCCGGCCAGTGCTGCAACGTCGCCGTCGTCCTCGACTTCTCGAAGTTCATGAACCGGATCCTCGAGCTCGATCCGGCCAGCCGGTCGGCGCACATTCAGCCGGGCGTCGTCTGCGACACGCTGCGGAACGCAGCCGAGCGCCACCAGCTCACGTGGGGACCCGATCCGTCGACGCACAGCCGCTGCACGCTGGGCGGCATGATCGGCAACAACTCGTGCGGCACGCACTCGCTGTTCGCAGGAAAGACGGTCGACAACATCGAGTCGCTTCGCGTCGCGCTCTACGACGGGACGCAGCTGACACTGGGGCGCACGACCGACGAGGAGCTCGAGGCGATCGTCCGGACGGGCGGACGCCGCGGCGACATCTACGGCCGCCTGGAAGCCATTCGCGACCGGTACGCGTCGCTGATTCGGCAGCGCTATCCGAACATCCCGCGGCGCGTCTCCGGCTATAACCTCGATCAGCTCCTGCCGGAGAACGGTTTCAACGTCGCCGGGTCGCTCGTCGGGAGCGAAGGGACCTGCGCCGTCGTCCTCGAGGCGCGGGCCCGACTCATTCCCAGCCCGCAGCATCGAGCGCTCGTGGCGCTCGGCTATCGCGACACGTATGAAGCGGCGGACGCCGTGCCCGGGATCCTCGAGCTCGAGCCGATCGGCCTCGAGGGCTTCGAGGGCGTGATGGTGGAGGCGCTGCGACGCAAGGGTGCGCCGAATATCGAGCTGATGCCCGAGGGAGGCGGCTACCTGCTCGTGGAGTTCGGTGCCGATGACGCCGCGGCGGCCGACGCTGCGGCCAAGCGGCTCGTCGACATGCTCAGACGCATGCCGGGTGCGCCGAACGTGCGCGTCTACACGAGGGCCGAAGCGAAGGCCGTGTGGCGCATCCGCGAGTCTGGCCCGCGCGCGGCGATCTCCGCACCGGGAGCCCCGCCCCGATACGAAGGGTGGGACGACTCCGCCGTGCCGCCGGAGAAGCTGGGCGGGTACCTGCGCGATCTGCGCTCGCTGCTGAACGAATACAACTACCAGGCGGTCTACTACGGGCACTTCGGGCACGCCTGCATCCACATGCAGATCAGCTTCGACCTGCGAAGCGAGCCCGGCATCCGCAAGTACGGCGAGTTCGTCGAGCGCGCGGCCGATCTGGTCGTCCGGTACGGTGGATCGATCTCCGGCGAGCACGGCGACGGGCAGTCGCGCGGGGCGCTCCTGCCGAAGATGTTCGGGCCCGAGCTGATGCAGGCGCTGCGCGAGTTCAAGTCGGTGTGGGATCCCGACTGGAAGATGAATCCCGGCAAACTCATCGATGCCTTCCCGCCGACGGAGAACCTCCGCCTCGGCGCAGACTACAAGCCCGAGGATCCGCCGACGCACTTCCGCTTCCCCGACGACAACGGCTCGTTCGCCAAGGCGGCGCTCCGCTGCATCGGCGTCGGCGAATGCCGCAAGCACGATTACGGGACGATGTGCCCGAGCTACATGGCGACGCTCGAGGAGGAGCACAGCACGCGCGGGCGCGCGCACATGTTCTTCGAGGTCCTCCAGGGCGAGGTGCTCAAGGACGCCTGGAACAACGAGGACGTGAAGCGCTCGCTCGATCTGTGCCTGTCGTGCAAGGCATGCAAGTCGGAGTGTCCGGCCAATGTCGACCTGGCAACCTACCGCTCCGAGTTCCTCTCGCACTACTACGAGACGCATCGACGTCCGCTCGAGGCGTATGCCTTCGGCATGATCGACCAGTGGGCGCGCCTTGCCTCCGTGTTTCCCCGGCTGGCCAATGCCGGCGCCAGGGCGCCGGGGCTGAGCGCGATCATGCGGCGGGCACTGCACCTGGCGCCCGAGCGCGAGCTTCCCCGCTTCGCGACGACGACGTTCCGGCGCTGGGCCCGGCGCAAAGGGATTCCGGCCGCCGGCAATGGTGCGGACCGGGCGTCTTCAGCCGGGACGCGGCCGGAGGTGATCCTCTGGGCCGACACGTTCAACAACTACTTCCACCCGGAGGCGGCGGTGGCCGCCTGCGAGGTGCTCGGGGCGGCCGGGTTCGGGGTCCGCGTCCCGTCGGGGCACCTCTGCTGCGGGCGGCCACTCTACGACTTCGGCATGCTCGATCGAGCCAAGACGTATCTGCTGGGAGTGATGGAGGCGCTCGGGCGCGAGATCGACGCCGGGCTGCCGATGGTCGTCCTCGAGCCAAGCTGCGCGTCGGTGTTCCGCGACGAGCTGCGCAACCTCTTTCCCGACGATTCGCGCGCCCAGCGGCTGCGCAGCCAGACGTTCGTGCTGAGCGAGTTCCTCACGACCCGTGCGCCCGACTTCGCACCGGCGATGACGCGCACGGTCCTGCTCCACGGCCACTGCCACCAGAAGGCGATCATGAAGATGGATCACGAGGTGGCGCTGCTGCAGAAGACCGGCGCGGAGGTGCAGGTTCCCGACGCCGGCTGCTGCGGGATGGCCGGGCCCTTCGGGTTCTCGGCGGAGAAGATCGACGTGTCGAAAGCGGTCGGCGAGCGCGTGCTGCTGCCGGCGGTGCGGAAGGCGTCGAACGACACCTTGATCGTCGCGGACGGGTTCAGCTGTCAGGAGCAGATCGCGCAGCTCACCGGCCGCCGCGCCATCCACCTCGCCCAGGCGCTCCAGCTCGCTCTCAGCGGCACGCGTACGTAGTGTCCGGCTTCAGCCGGACCAGTCACGTAGTGTCCGGCTTCAGCCGGACCGGGCCGCTCACGCCAATTGGCTCGGTCGAATACGGTCGGCACAACGGATAGATAACCAGCAGTCGCCAGGCGGAATGCAATTCACCCAGCGGAATCGGACGCGTGGGCTCCGCTCGACCGCATCTCATGGACCGTCGCGGCTTCATCGGTCGGGGCTGTGAGGGGCGGCGCTGTATCATCGTGCCGAGCAGCGGCGTCATCCGCGCTGTGAACGAGGGAGCGACCTATGAGAACCAGACCCTGGCCCATCGGCGAGATGCGGGTCGGCATCGCCTGCCGGCATCGCCGGCTGCACTCGAACACACGCCTTGCTCACTTGGGTAGGGCAGCTGCCGTCGGGCTTCTCCACGCCGCTCTCCTCGTTCCGGTCGCGGCGGCTCAGAGTCCGGTCTATCCGGCCGGGCCACCGTGGCGCCCCGTGCCGAGCGCTGAGTTCAATGGTCGGGACCTGCGTCAGGAATTGAAGAACAAGACGACCGACACCTTCACGGTGACGTCGGTCGGCGACATGTTCTGGAAGACTCCGGTCGCGAAACGGATGAGCGTCCAGCTCCGCGATCTCCTGCGCAACGCGGACATTACGATCGGTAACCTGGAAGGGGGCGTCGGCTTCGATCCGGACCTTACCGCGAGTGCAATGGCCGACCTGGGGTTCGACTTCCTGGCGCCAGGCGAGTTTGGTGGCTCGCCGGAGCTTCAGATCGCCGTGCAAGCGCTAGGCACATTCGGGATCAAGCTGGCCGGTGCCGGCCCCGACCTCACCACCGCGCGCCGGCCCGCGTTCCAGGAAGTTCCCGAGGGCCTGGTGGCATTTCTCCACGCATGCCCGGGAGACAATCTCTGCGGGCCTCGCGCAACGAACACGGCACAAGGCGTGAATCCGCTCGGCGTGACGGTGTGGAATACGGTCACGACGGAACAGTTCAATCAACTCAAGGCCATGGAGGCCTCGATCCTCGCGCGCCGGAACGAGCCCGACGTCGTGCTCCCGACCGCGCTGCCCCCCGCGCTTCCCCCCGGGCGCCTCAGATGGCTTGGGCAGAACTACATGACTGCAGACAAGCCCGGCGAGCTTCGTCACGAGCTGAACCGCGCCGATGAGCAGGCCCTGATTCTTGCCGTGCGAAATGCGAAGGAGCTCTCGGACTTCGTCATCTTCCACATGCACGATCATCTCAATCGCTCTCTGTTCCAGGCCTACTCCCACAGCAACTATCCTGCCGACTACCTACGGCCGTTTCTCCACACACTGATCGACAACGGTCTCGACATGTACGTCGGCTCCGGTGTTCACACGGTGCAGGGCATCGAGATCTACAAGGGTCGTCCGATCTTCTACAATCAGGGAAACATCGGAATCGATCTGGTGCGAGGCCTCGATTCGATGCCGGACTCGCAGGGCATGACGCGTACTGAGCTCACGGAGCGACAGCGGGCCGGGTTCTTCACCGACGAGAGCAACTCCATCGCGTACATCGCGAATACGACGTATCAGGATGGCAGGCTCGTCGAGATTCGCATCTACCCCGTGGACATCGGTATCGGCACGAGGCCGTGGTCGAGGGAGAACGTTCCGATGACTCCTGCGCCAGACAAGGCGCGTTCGATCCTCGAGCGAATCCAGAAATACTCGGAGCCTTTCGGCACGAAGATCAGTATCGAGAACAACGTCGGAGTCATCCGCGTGCCGCCGGAGGCGACGGTGGACGTCGGTGGCGATCTTGAGATTCCCGGGCGCCGGCCGAACGGACAGTGAATGACGGTGGGGTCACCGCACGAGGTCAATTGATGTGGCCCTGCGACCTGCCGGTGTCCTCCGGAGGTCTGCGAGCCATGTGCCCACGGTGCCACGACGCGTTACATCGATGAGGTGCGGCACCGCGAGGCGAGCAATCCTGTGGCTGCGCTGCGGTCCAGATCCGCCACCAGCAGGCCTTCTTGGCCGTAGGCCGACCCGCGTGACGTCCCAGCAGACTGTCCTCATGCGTGATGTGTGCGACAGAATGGATCCCGTGTAGTCGTTAAGGGTGTTTCCATCGAGCCGGCCGTGATCAAGAAGCTTATCGCGCGGAACGAGCCACCATGAGCCCACCCCCCAACACAAAGGGCCGGAGCGGTCGGCGCTCCGGCCCCCACATGCCTCAGGCGATCACGCCACTCAGTTCGGATAGGCGCTGCGGTTCACCATCTGGCCCCGGTAATAGACCGCATTGATCCGCCGCGTGTTGGTGATGTTCTCCAGCGGATTCGCGTCGAGCACGATCAGGTCGGCGCTCTTGCCCGCCTGAAGCGTGCCGGTGTCGGTGAACCGGAGGAACTCGGCCGCGCGGCCCGTCGAGGCAGCGATGACCTGCATCGGCGTCATGCCCGCCATCGCCATGGCCTCCATCTCCTGGTGCGGAGCCCACGGCGTGTTGCCGTCGGTGCCGAGCACGATGCGCGCGCCCTGATCGCTGAGCCGCTTCAGGTTGCGCGCTTGAATGCCGTACGCTTCCGCCTGCTTGGGGTTGTCGACGTTGGCTTTTTGAACGGTGGCGTACTCGTCGGCCGGGATTCTGCCCTGCAGCCAGGAAATATCCCACGTCCTGCCGGGGGACGGCAGGTTCGGATTGACCGCGACGTTCGGCCGCTGCTTCATCATGTTCAGAAATTCCGGGTCAACGTCGCGGTCGCGCACGCTGTGCGCGAACGCATCGACGTTGGCCTTGAGGAGCCCTTTCGCATCCTCGAGGTCGAAGATGTGCGCGGTGACGCGGACATTCTGCTTGTGCGCCTCTTCGATGATGGCGCCGTAAAGCTCCGGCGTCAGTTTGGGCACGGTGTTGTCGCGGTTATCGACCCAGATCTTGATGATGTCCGGCCGCTTCTTCGCGTTCTCCTGCACGACTTTGCGGGCGTCGGCGACCGTGCCGACCCAGTAGGCATTCGGCTCGCGCCCCTTCTCGATGCCGGTGACGCCGCGGCCGGCCGTCAGAAGCCGAGCCGTTCCGGGCATATTCCGTGTTTCATCCCGGACCTGGAACCCGACGTCGGTGGTTTCCGTGCCCATGCTCATCGCGGCGCCAACACCCCAATAGACGCGACGTCTCTGGTCGCGGATGATCTGTTCGCGCGTCGCCGGCGCATGGATGTGCGTGTCGAGAATCATCGGCATCACGGTCTTGCCGGCCAGGTTCACGCGCTGGGCGCCCGCAGGCACCTGCACGTTGGCTCCCACGGCCTGGATCGTCGTGCCGCTGACGACGATGGTGCCTTTTTCGATCGCCGGGCTGCCGTCGCCGACGATGATCCGCGCCCCTTCGA
>Ga0187893_10013559_pt1 | contig 11306 bp, 7 predicted proteins | sample MA1701074metaG_FD_139574 | JGI IMG/M metagenome (GOLD analysis project Ga0187893, IMG submission 139574) | White microbial mat communities from a basaltic lava cave in the Kipuka Kanohina Cave System on the Island of Hawaii, USA - MA170107-4 metaG ...
CATGTCGGAGAGATCGTCGCCGCGGTGAACGAACTGCGTGCCGGCGACTTCCGAGAGCTGAGCTTTTCCGATTAGCGGAATCGCCACGCGCTTCGCGTATGGACGACGGTGCGGCGCTAATCGCCCTTCTGGTTGGTCTTCTTGATGACCGGCAGCGTTTTCATCGACGTCGGCGGGTTGTTCACCGGATCGACGACATAGGCTGTACAAAAGACGCCAGACGGCACGATGATACGGGCGGAGCCGCTGTGCATCGTCGACGCGACCATATCAAGTTCAATACCGCCGACCATTGACAGCACGTTCTTCGTGGCAAGATCCACCGTTGCGTTTGATGCCACATTGTTTACCGAACCGGTAACGTCGAGCGTCCCATTTGGTAGGAACACATCCACCTTCACCGTTACGGGCGCTGTCGTCGCATTTGTGCAAGAAAACACAGTAGCCAGCCCGTTGTTCACGACGCCCGACACGGACCAAATCTTGTCACCCGCCGACGCCTGCGACGCGAGCCCTAAGACGAGAAGTGCGAGCGCCGTTGAGCGCAGAAGTGTTCCCATGCTCCCCCCGTTTCTCTCAAAGCGGGAACGCGGTCAGCGTCGCGTTCCACCCCCAGTTGCGACTCTGTCGCAGAAGGTCGCCCGCTCGAAGGGCTTGATTTCGTTGCCGTTGAGTACGGATCGCGTCATCGGGCCGCCTTCTGCATCGGTTACGACACTCAGCGTCTATGGCAGGGCGGTTATGTTTTGGCAGGGAAAGAAAAAGCACCCGCCCACAGCGCTTTTGGTGCAGAACCCTCGATCTGCACCAGAACTCCCCCAAAAGGTGCAGGGTTTAGGTGCAAAGCCCGTTGAGCGTTCAGCGCTCACGCCCAACGCTGAACGCGACGCGCCGGAGGCGCGTCGCTTACTGCGCCGCCCCCTGGGCCAGCACCGCCGTCACGGAGTACTCGGCGGGGGTGCCGGTGCGGGTCGGGCGCACGACGACCTTGACGGAGAGCTCGCGCTCCAGCTCGCGCAGGGCGGCGGGCTCGTTCTGGGCGAGGAAGCCGGCGACGTCGGGGTGCAGCTCGACGACCACCTGCTGCACCGGCGCGTTCACGGTGGCCTCGCGTCGGATGCGGCGCAGGACTTCGTAGGCGGTGGTGTCGATCCCCTTCACCAGGCCGCGCTGGTTGCACGTCGGGCAGGGCTCGCAGAGACGCTGCGCCAGGCTCTCACGCGTGCGCTGCCGGGTCATCTCGACCAGCCCGAGCTCGGACAGGCCGATGATGTTGGCGCGTGCCTTGTCGGCGCGCAGGGCGTCGGTGAGCGCAGAGAGCACCGCCTTGCGGTGCTCGCCGTTCTCCATGTCGATGAAGTCGAGGATGATCAGGCCGCCGATGTTGCGCAGCCGCAGCTGATCGACGATAACGCGGGCCGCCTCGAGGTTGGTGCGCAGCGCGGTCTCGTGTTGGTCCGTCTTGCCGACGAAGCGGCCGGTGTTGACGTCGATGGCGGTCAGCGCCTCGGTGTGGTCGATGACGATGTAGCCGCCCGACTTCAGCCACACCTTGCGCTCGAGCGCCTTGGCGATCTGCGCCTCGATGCCATAGCGCTCGAAGATCGGCTCGACCAGCTCGTAGAGATCGACGCGCGGCCGCCAGCGCGGCATGACCTCGTCGATGAAGTCGAGAATGCGTTGGTAGTCGCGCCGATTGTCGACCACCACGCGCGTCACGTCGCTGGCCGACAGGTCGCGCATGGTGCGCAGCACCACGTCGAGCTCCTGGTGCAGCGTCACCGGGGCCGGCAGCGCCGCCGCTTTGCGGGAGAGGCGCGTCCACAGCTTGCGCAGCAGGCGCAGGTCGGACTGGATCTCGCGCTTCGAGACACCCTCGCAGGCGGTGCGGATGATGATCCCGCCGCTCTCGGGCGCGACCGCTTCGACCGCCTCGCGCAGCCGCTGGCGCTCGTCGTCGCTGGCGATGCGGCGCGACACGCCGATCTGGCGGCTGAAGGGCAGATAGACGAGGTAGCGGCCGGGCAGGGAGATGTTCGACGTGACGCGCGCCCCCTTGCTGCCGATCGGCTCCTTGCTGATCTGGACGATGATGTCCTGCCCCTTCTGCAGCCGTTCCTCGATCGGCGGAACGACCCGGGCCCGGCGCCGCGGCGGGGCCAGGCTGGCATCACCGCGGTCGTGCTCGACCGCGGCCTCGACCGGCTGTTCGGAAGCCTCGAAGGTCGATTCGCTCAGCGCGTACTCGTCGGCGCTGAGCGGCGCGAAGTCGGCGCCGGGAAGGAACGACGCCTTCTCCAGGCCGATGTCGACGAACGCCGCCTGCATGCCGGGCAGCACGCGCAGCACGCGGCCCTTGCAGATGCTGCCGGCCATGCTGCGCTCCCGCACGCGTTCGATCTCGATCTCGAGCAGGCGCGCGTTCTCCATGGTCGCGACGCGCGCCTCCTGCGGCGTCGAGTTGATGATGATCTGGCGCGGCACGGCGATGGCCCGGGGCGCGTTACGCGCTGAAGTCTGCGGCGGCGCCGACGCCACCGCCGGACGCCGCATAGCCGGCGTAGAACGCGTGGGTTTTGTGCAGCGGGAAAGCGCGCGTGACGCCGGCATCGAGGTCGAAGAGCGCGGCAATCAGATCGGTGGGCTTGACTGACCCCGTCGCGGTGAAGCGCAGGTCGAGCTCGACGATGGTCGGCGCAGGGCGCGCGATGCGCGCCACCAGCGGCCGGGCGTCGATGTCCTTCTCGCCCTTGCCGGTGCGCTTGCGCATGCGAAATGCGGACGCAGCGGCGAACCCGGCCAGACGCGCGTCGATCCATGCTTGGTCGCGCGTATCGAGGACCTCACCGATGTCGATGCGGTAGCGGAAACCGATCAGGTCGTGCTCCGGGCCGGGCGCGCCCAGAGACAGCGCGGTGCTGTTCAGCACGGCCAGGCCGTCGGGGAGATGGGCGCCGAAGCGGCGGCCGACCTCGCAGGCCGACAGAACCTCGGTCAGGTCGACGTCGAGCACCTCGCAGTCGCTCTCGGCACCGACCGGCAGGCCGGGGCTGAAGCGCAGCCGCGGGGCAGGGCGGTGCCCGTTCGAAAACGCCAGCGGCAAGCGTGCGCGTCGGCAGGCCCGGTCGATGATCTCGATCAGCTCGAGGTGGCTGATGAAGCGCGATCGACCGCGTTTGGCGTAGGTGATGCGCACGCGCATCGCCGGTGGTGCGGCGGCCGGCGCCGGCGTCAGCGCCTCCGTGCCCGCGTTGAGCCACTCCTCGGCGTTGCCGAGCCCGGAGCCCGCTTCGCGCGCGTTCTCCGTAGCCCCGGCCTCCGTGCCGGGTGGCGGCCCGGAGGGCCGCCGCGACTGGTACGCGCGCGCTGCGTCGTCCGCGGGCGCGCTTCGCGCGCCACCCGGCACGGAGGCCGGGGCTACGGGTACAGACGGGGTTGTTGCGCGCTTCCCCTGCAGCTTGTGCCACCCACGCGGCTCCCAGCCGCCCGGGTCGTTCTCGACGCCGACGGTCACCTGCGCCCAGTTGTCGATCGCCGCGCCGCGGTGCTCGCTGCCCTTGGCACCTTTCAGGTGATACGTGACGTTGCGCACGTTGGTGAAGTCGCAGGCACCGCAATACGTGCACCGCTCGATGGAGCAGTCGGGCGTCAGCCGTCCCTCGACGGCGAAGGCGAGCTCGCGCTGCAAGAAGTCCTTGGTCACGCCGGACCCGAGGTGATCCCACGGCAGCACTTCGTTCAGGTACCGGCGGCGCAGGTAGTCGGGCGCCTCGACACCGCTCTCCGCCAGCGCCTGCTCCCACCGCTCCAGGTCGCAGTGGTCGGTCCAGCCGTCGAAACGACAGCCGAGACGGTAGGCCGCGAGGAGAACCGCGCTCAGGCGGCGATCGCCGCGGGCGAAGACACCTTCGAGATACGACATCCGCGCGTCGTGCCACTTGAAGCGCACGCGCCGGCGCGCCAGCTCACGGCGCAGCAGCGTCTGACGCGCCTCGGTCTCGGCGATGTCGATCTGCGCCGCCCACTGGAATGGCGTGTGTGGCTTGGGCACGAAGGTCGACACGCTGGCCGTCACCTCGCAACCGCGCCCGCCCGCCGCGGCGACCTTGGCGGCCAGCTCGGCGATGCCGACGATGTCTGCCTCGGTCTCCCCCGGCAGCCCGATCATGAAATAGAGCTTCAGGGCCCGCCAACCGAGGCCGAAGATCTGTCGCGCGGCCTCGATCAGCTCGTCCTCCTGATACTCTTTCTGAATGATGTCGCGCATGCGCTGCGACCCCGCCTCGGGAGCCAGGGTGAAGCCGGTCTTGCGCACGCGCCGGATCTGCTCGAGCAGCGCCGGCGCCAGCGCATCCACCCGGGTCGACGGGAGCGACACCGCGATGCGGCGCGCCGAGTAGGTGTTCATCAACTCGGTGAGGACCGGGTTGACGCACGAGTAGTCGCCGGTGCTGAGGCTGAGCAGCGAGAGCTCGTCGGTACCGCTCGCCGCGACTGCCCGGTCGGCCTGCGCCAATACCCGCTGCGGGTCGCGCTCGCGCAAGGGGCGGTAGATGTAGCCGGCCTGGCAGAACCGGCAGCCCTTCACGCAGCCGCGCATCACTTCCAGGCTCGGCCGCCCGTGCACGACCTTCACGTTCGGTACGACGTGGGTCTCGGCCAGCGGCACGCTGTCGAGATCGCGCAGGATGCGTTTCTCCACCACGCGCGGCAGGTCTGGCCGCAGTGGCTCGATCGACTGGAGTCGGCCGCTCGGACCGTACTGCGGCATGTACAGGGCCGGGACGTAGATCCCGCGCACCTGCGCCAAGGCGTCGAGCAGGTCGGCGCGGTGGCGTCGGTCCCAGCGCAGGTACACGTCGCAGATCTCGCTCACCGCCTCCTCGCCGTCCCCGAGCAGCACCGCGTCGAGAAAGTCGGCGATCGGCTCGGGGTTGAAGCCGCACGGGCCGCCAGCGATCACCAGCGGGTCAGCAGCTCCGCGGTCCGCGGCGAGCAGTGGTACGCCGCCGAGGTCGAGCATTGTCAGGATGTTGGTGTACGTCAGCTCGTACTGCAGGCTGAAGCCCACGACGTGGAACTGACTGAGCGGGGTATAGGTTTCGAGCGAGACGAGCGGATGGGCGTGCGCGCGCAGCACGGCCTCGAGGTCGAACCAGGGCGCATACACGCGCTCGGCATACACGTCGTCGCGCCGGTTGAGCAGGTCGTAGAGGATCTGCAGGCCGGGATGCGACTGGGCGATCTCGTAGACCTCGGGGAAGGCGAGGGCAAAGCGCACGGCGACGGCGTCGGGGCTCTTGCGCACGCAGCCCAGCTCGTTGCCGAGGTAGCGGCCAGGCTTTTCCACCTTGGCCAGCAGGCGTTCGTAGGTCGCTGCGCAGATTGCCATCGCGGGTTCACGGCCCCCGGCGCGGCGGATGATATGGGGAACCCTGGTGCATGGCAACCTGCGCGGCGCCCTTGTGGGGCGCGGGCTTCTTGACTTCAAAACACTGGACCACTAACGTGCGCCGGAATTACGCCGTATTTCCAAGGAGGTGACGGCATCGCCATGGCGGCGGGGACGGTAGTTCTCAACACCAAGGTCTTGGTGCTGAATCGGCATTTCTTGCCGGTCCATGTCACGTCGGTGCGGCGCGCTTTTTCGCTCTTGTACCAGGGGCTGGCGGAGGCGGTCGACGAACAGTACCGGACGTTCGACTTCGACTCGTGGAGCGCCCTGTCGGCGTCGATCCATGACGACACCGTCGGCTTGGTCGACCGGGTCATCCGCGTCCCCCGCGTGATCCTCCTGCTCACCTACGACCGGATTCCCAAGCGCCAGGTGCGCTTCAACCGCTTCAACGTCTACGCCCGCGACCGCAACACCTGCCAGTACTGCGGCGAACGTTGCCCGCGCACGGACCTCAACCTCGATCACGTCATCCCGCGATCTCAGGGCGGAACCTCGACCTGGGAGAACATCGTTTGCTCGTGCCACGTCTGCAATCGACTGAAGGGTGGCCGTACGCCGAAGCAGGCGGGGATGCGTCTGCTGCGACCGCCGCGGCGCCCCGAGTGGACGCCGTTCATGCTCGAAACGTTCAGCCTGCGCCGCTACCGCGAGTGGCTGCCGTTCCTCTCCACGGTCGACGCGGCGTACTGGAACACCGAGCTCCAGCCGTAAAACGCACCAGCGCCGCACCGGCGCGCGCCAACTTGGCGCACCGGCGCGCGTCCACCTTTGGAGGGCGGCGCGCCGTCGCCGCCGGGGGGGTGGGGGCGCGTCGTCACGAGCACGGCGCCGACGGCGCGGCGCCCTCCAAAGGCGTTGTCGCGGGGCTGTGTAGACGGCGCGGGACCCAAAGTGTAGGGGTGTTCGTATGCCACAGAACACAATATCTGGCGTCTTCAGACGCGGTCTGGCGTCTCCTTTCTTGACAGTGCGAGACGGGCTGTGCGATGGTGCCGGCATGTGGATGTGGCGGGGTGCGGGATGCGGATCAAGCAACTTGAGCTGAGCGGCTTCAAGTCCTTTCCGCAGCGCACGATTCTCAACTTTCCGCGCGGCGTGACCGGCGTCGTCGGACCGAACGGTTGCGGCAAGTCGAACCTGGTCGACGCCATCCGTTGGGTGCTCGGCGAGCAGAGCCCCAAGCACCTGCGCGGCGACGTCATGGAGGCGGTGGTCTTCAACGGCAACGAACGCCTCGCGCCGTTGGGCATGGCGGAGGTGTCGCTGACCTTCGACAACGACCGGCCCGCGCTTCCAACCGACCTCGATCTCGAGGTCTCAACCCTGCCGGCGCACGTGCGCGACCTGCCCGAGATCACCGTCACCCGCAGGTACTTCCGCTCCGGAGAGTCGGAGTACTTCATCAACCGCACGTCCTGCCGGCTGAAGGACATCACCGAGCTCTTCCTCGGTACCGGCGTCGGCAGCAAGGCGTACGCGATCATCGAGCAGGGGCGGGTGGAGCAGCTGATCAACGCCAAGCCGGAGGACCGGCGGCTGTTCATCGAAGAGGCGGCGGGGACGACGCTCTACCGCAGCCGCAAGCTGGCGGCTGAGCGCAAGATGGAACGTACGCGCGACAACTTGTCGCGGGTGAACGACATCCTGCGCGAGATCGAGCGCCAAGCCCAGTACCTGGAGCGGCAGGCGAAGAAGGCCGCCGTGCACAAGCGGCTGGTCGAGGAGTTGCGCGAGCTCGAGCTGCGGATGGCCGGACGGCAGTGGCGCGGGCTGCAGTGGGAGTTGGCCGAGATCGAGGCTCGCCGCGGCGAGCTGGGGGCCGAGATCGAGCGGCTGCGGGGGGCGCTCGGCGACAACGAACGCGGCCATGCGCAGGCCGCTGCGGCACTGAGCGACGCCGAGCATCACCATGCGTCGCGGCGCGAGCAGTTGGCGGTGCTCGAGGCCGAGCGCGAGAGCCTGCGCCAGCGCATCGCGATGCTGCTCGAGCAGCGCGACGAGCGGGTGCGCCGTGTCGCCAGACTGGTCGAGGCCGCCGAGGCGATCCGCGCGGCCGATGCCGAGGCAGCGGCGCAGTTGCATCGGGCGGAAGCCGAGCGCGAGGCTGCGGCGCAGTCACTGCTCGGCGACGAAGGCGCGCTGCGCGGACGCGAGGACGATCTCGGCGTCGCCCGCACGGCGCTGGGTGCGGCGCAGGCGGCGCTCGATCTCGCCCAGAGCGCGCTGGTCGAGCAGGTCACACGCGAGGTCGAGGCGCGCAACGCGGCCGGCGCCCTCGAGCGACGCGGCGACGAGATCGCCCGCCAGCTCGACAAGCTGCGCGCCGAAGAGACGATCCTCGAGCAGCGGCGGATCGAGATCGACGCGCAGCTGGCGGCGCGGCGTGCCGACGTCGACCGGCTACGCGGCGAGTTGGCCGCCGCCAGCGGCGCGCAGGACGCGCGGGCGCACGAGGTGCGCGCGCTCGCCGAGGCGCGCCGGCGCGCCGAGCGCGAGGCGCTGGCGCTCGAAGGGACGGTGCTGCAGGCGCGCTCGCGGTTGGAATCGCTCGAACAGATCCAGGCCAACTACGAGGGCTTCCATCGCGGCGTGCGGGCGATCATGCGCTCCGAGCAGCATGCCGACGGGGTGCTCGGCGTGGTCGCCGACGTGATCGATATTCCGCAGGAGTTCGAGCGCGCGGTGGCGGCGGTGCTGGGCGATCGCCTGCAGTACGTGATCGTGCGCGGCGAGGAAGACGGCGCGGTGGCGGTGGACCACCTGCGCCAGGAGGCCTCGGGTCGGAGCAGCTTCATCCCGCTGCAGCCGCGCATCCCGGACCTGAGCGCCGTGGCGAAGCTGAACGGCACCTCGCGCCGTCTGATGGATCTGGTCGGAGTCGACGATCGGTTCCGCTCGGTGGCGCAGTCGCTGCTCGGCGACGTCGTGCTGGTGCCGGATCTGGATTCGGCGATCGGCGTGTGGCGGCAGAACGGCATCCGCGTCACGCTGGTCACGCCGCAGGGCGACGTCGTCGACGCGTCCGGCGTGATCACCGGCGGGAGCGACCGCCCGATCGAAGAGGAAATCCTGGCGCGGCGGCGCGAGATCGACCATTTGCGCGGCAGCGCCGAGACCACGGGGGCGCAGCTCGGCGAGATGCGGGCCGAGCTCGACCAGGTGTCGCAGGCGATCGCCGCGGCCGAGGACGCGCTCAAATCGTTGGGGCAGGGTGCGCACGAGCTCACGGTCCAGATCGTCGCCGCCGAGAAAGATGCCGAGCGGCTGGAGCTGGAGCAGCCGCAGTGCGTGAGCCGGCGCGACGTGGTTCGCTACGAGATCGATATGCTCCTGGCCGAGACGCGCACGATCGCCGATGAGCAGCGGGTCGTGAGCGAGCGGCTGCGCGGGCTCGATGCCGAGCGCGTGCAGCTCGAGCAGGGCGTGGCGGCACGCCGCGGCGAGGTCGAGGCGGCACGGGCGCGCAGCGAGGCGCTCGCCGGCGAGCTGACGGCGATCAAGGTGCGCGTGGCCGAGCGTCGCGAGCGCCAGCAGGCCGCCGCGGCCGCGGTCGACGCGCTGCGCCGCCACCAGCGGGAGCTGAGCGAGCGCCAGGCGTCGATCGAAGTCGAGCGGGCGGCCGCCGCCGGCGAACAGGCGCAGCTCGAACGCGACCTGGCCGACGGACGGGCCGGCGAGGCTGCCCAGGGCGAGCGTCGCGCCGCACTCGAGCGCGGCGTGGCCGAGGCGGCCGAAGCGGTCGCGCAGCGGGCCGCCGGCCTGCGCGCCGTCGAACAGGACGGCCGCGGGCTGCAAACAGCGCTCGACGCGCGGCGCGAGGAGCAGGGGCAGGCCGACGTCACCAGCTCGCAGCTCCATCTGCGTGCCGACCATCTGCTCGAGGCGATGCGCGAGAAATACGCCAGCGATCTCACCGCCCTCGAGGCCGAGGTCGCGATCGACGATGCGGAGGAGGAGCGCGCCCGAGTCGAGGCGTTGCGCGAACGCCTGCAGCGCCTGGGCGAGGTGAATCTGACGGCGATCGATGAGCTGCGCGAGTTCGAGGAGCGCGGCGGATTCCTGCGTGCCCAGCGCGACGATCTCGAGCGCTCGCTCGCCGATCTCGAGCGCACGATTCAGAAGCTCAACCGCGCCTCGCGCACGCGCTTCGCCGAGACCTTCGCCAAGGCCAACGAGACGTTCCAGAAGGTGTTCCCCCGCCTGTTCCGCGGCGGCGAGGGCCGGCTGGTCCTGACCAACGAGCACGATCTACTGGAGACCGGCGTCGAGATCGTCGTGCGCCCGCCGGGCAAGCGCCTCGACACGGTGAGTCTGCTGTCGGGCGGCGAGAAGGCGCTGGTGGCGGTCAGCCTGATCTTCTCGCTCTTCCTCATCAACCCGACGCCGTTCAGCATCCTCGATGAGGTCGACGCCCCGCTCGACGACGCCAACATCGGCCGCTTCAGCCAGATGATCCGCGAGATGAGCGAGCACTCGCAGTTCATTCTCATCACGCACAACAAGCGGACGATGGAGAGCGCCGATCTCCTCTACGGGGTGACCATGCAGGAGCCCGGCGTCTCCAAGATCATCTCGGTCGCCATCGGCTGACCGACCCTCCGGGTAGCGCCGGCCACAAGGGCCGGCGCTACCCAACCGTTTTCTTCTGTGGTCTCTTTCCCCTGATGTAGGACTACGCGATCGTTGACAGCCCCCTCCCAGCACCGTTCACGCAGCATGTTTTTTCCGTGCCGGGAGTCATGGACTACGGGAGCTTCCTTGGGAGCTACTTCTCTTGCACGAACCTTGATTCAAGCTCAACATTGTTTGGCCTCCGGGGGGGCCAAGCGGGAGTCCCCAACTCCTCGACTACCGGACCGTCCGCTTCTTCCAATAGAAGGGCTTCCGTTTGGCGTGTGCGACGGCGACAATCCAGAGACGACCGCGCCTTTGCAGGTACACCACCGAGTAGGGGAAGCGGCGGACGAAAACGCGGCGGTGTCGCGGCCCATAACGCGGCCAACGGGTCGGGAACGCGACGATCAGTCTGAAGGCGCGTTCCATCTCGGCGACGAACGAGTCATATACAGTCAGACTTCGTTCGCGGTACCACCGCGCGGCATCGATATACTCGTCGGCGGCATCGGGATGGAAGGCAAGCCTAGCGGCCTTCACGAGCTTGCCGCGCGACTCGTCTCCTGACCGTCGCCAAGGAAACCGGCTTGACCTTCCCCTCGTCTATCTCTCGGGTTCGTCGATCGATCTCGGCCGCCCACGCCGCATCGACGCCCTCATCGGAGCCGTCGAGACCCGCGAGCAGCCCTTCGACCAGCGCGACTCGTTCCGGCTCCGGCAGCTTGAGCGCCGCGCTCAGGACCTTCTTCGCGGTTTCCTTCATTAGATTCTCCTAGAAGAACCTAGTCGCGATGCGTGCGTAACTTGTCAAGTCGGCCGCGGATGAGCATACGCCCGGCCAGCCGCGCTCTCCCGCACGAGACCGGCGTTCAGCTCCTTCGCTTTCCGCCGCCATTGACATCAACAATCAATCGGGGCGACATGCGACGCGCATGCGGTGTCCGCAGTGCCAGCACGACAACCCGCCAGGCACCAAGTTCTGCGTTGAATGCGCCAGTCCCATCGAACTCCGGCGCTGTTCTGCGTGCGGAACTGAAGCAGCGCCGACGGCAAAGTTCTGCCCCGAGTGCCGGCGCCGTCACCGCGTTCGCGCACCTCGGCGAGGAAAGTCTCGAGGTGCTCGCGCACCAGGCCGTGCAGCACGCTCTGCTCGGGCTGGCGGCGCACGTACGTCTGCCGCCCGCGGCCCAGCGCCTCCGCACGACTGCCTGCACAGCCGGCCGACCTCGTCCTC
>Ga0187893_10013561_pt1 | contig 11305 bp, 8 predicted proteins | sample MA1701074metaG_FD_139574 | JGI IMG/M metagenome (GOLD analysis project Ga0187893, IMG submission 139574) | White microbial mat communities from a basaltic lava cave in the Kipuka Kanohina Cave System on the Island of Hawaii, USA - MA170107-4 metaG ...
ATTTTGATTTACGCGCAACCTTCAATTAGCTTGTTTCGGCAAAACTTTAGCCCCGCGCGGCATGATGTAACCCTTCGCTTCAGAATCAACTTTTGATAAAGCCTCTTCCAAACTCTTGCTCGGAATCATCCGCATCTTTTTCACGTCTTCGTCTTCAAGGCTTGAAACAAGGTGAACTTTGAAACGCTCTGTTTTTAACATCAGTGACCAAGCCGTTTGTCCGTTTACTTCATAACCGTCACGAAGGCGATTGACCAGCGCCTTTGAATTCGCTTCATCAAACCATTTCAAAAAATCGGGGCGTCCGTAACCGTCAATGCATTCGGCTATGAAGATAATTGTGCCGCCTTCTTCGCAGGCGTAAGAAGCCATATCAAAAGCCTTGTGAGCCTGAATCATGTTTATATCATGCGGAAAGCCGCTGCATGAAACGATAACGAGTTCGCGTTTCTCTTCAATAGAAAAAGAGTTTTTTGCGGTATATTCCACACATCCGCGACGAAACGCCTCGCGCCAATGCCCGGCATAAACTTTTATTGCACGTCCTTTTTCATCTGTCACAGTGTTGATAAGAAATGAAGGGTTGATAATTTCAGCTATATCTTCGCATTCTTCGTGAACCGCATTGCCGTCGAGCATTCCCGTTCTGACGCCTTCGCGTCTTGTCATAGTTTCAAAATCAAGAGCGAGTTTGTGCGTAGCCGTCACAGTTTTCGATGAAGCAAGTCCGGGACAAATGCTTTTACGTCCGCCTGAAAAACCCGCGAAATAATGAAAACCGATTGCGCCCGTAATAATAACGTGGTTGTGTTCTTTTAATGCGCGGTTTAATTCGATTGGCACACCGCGTTTTGTCGTTCCCAAATTTACGAGCTGCATCAAATCGCGCGCGTTGTGTGTGATGGTTTTTATACGCTGAACTATGAAGGGAGTTAAAATCTCTTTCTTTTCCTCTTCCGTCACGGCGCGATGAATGCCCGTTGCAAAAATGATTCTTATGTCGTAAGGCGCGACACCAATTTCAATCAAACGACGAACGAGAAGATTTACGATTTGTCCACACGCAGTTGCGCGTGTTGCGTCCGGCACAACAATCAAAACGCTTTCGCCCGCTTTGATAATTTCGTCAATCGCAGGCGATGCAACCGGCGCGTCAATCGCGTTGTTGATTTCAATATCAGAAAGCGGCGCGTGTTCACTGTCCTTCTTATCAATTACAACGAAACGCGATTCATCGAAAGTGAAATTAAAAAATTCTTTTCCGTATCCAAGTTTCATAATTTTTTAGTCTTCGAGTCTTCGAGTCTTCGAGTCTGACGAGTCAAAAGAACATTAAAACTCGCCAGACTCGAAGACTCGTTAGACTCGCCAGACTCAAAGACTCAAAGCTTGATTCAAATCCTCAATGATGTCGTCTGCTGTTTCGATGCCGATTGCGAGACGAATTGTAGAAGCAGAAACTCCTGCTGATTTCAATTGTTCATCCGAAAAACCTATGTGCGAAGAAAAAAGCGGATAACTCGCAAGGCTTTCGACTCCGCCGAGGCTCGGCGCGTTATGAACGAGTTTCAGCGAATCAAAAAACTTTTCTACTTCTGCCTCGCCACCCGCTATGTCAAACGCGACGATGCTACCAAACAGACCGTTCATCTGTTTTTTAGCCAAGAGATGGTTCGGGTCGTCTTCCAAACCCGGATAATAAACGCGGGCGACCATTTTGTTTTGTTTCAAACTTTCCGCCACACGCAAAGCATTCTCACACGAGGCGCGAACGCGAACTTCTAAAGTTTTAAGCCCGCGTTCAAGCAAGTAAGCGCCTGCGGGGTCAAGCGTTGTCCCAATTCGCAAAGAGACCGCGCGAACTTTTGAAATAAAACTTTCATCACCCGCAATCACACCAGCAGTAACGTCGGAATGCCCGCCCAAGTATTTCGTGGCACTGTGCATCACTGCGTTGATGCTGTGTGTGATTGGGCGTTGTAAAACCGGCGTTGCGAATGTGTTGTCAATTATTGAAAACAGATTTGCCTCTTTTGCTGAATTTGCCGCCGCGTCCAAATCAACAATACGATTGTTTGGATTAGTAGGTGTTTCAAACCAGAAGAGTTTTGTCTTCTCGCTTCTGATTTCTTTCAGGCGCGGAATTTCATCAATCGAAATGAAACGAACTTGGACGCCGAAACGCGCAAAGAAATCTTTGAAGATTTTTGTTGTTCCGCCGTAAAGCGAATTGGTTGCTATAATTTCATCGCCCGCTTCGCACAATGCCGCCGTAGCGCAAAACGTAGCCGCAGAACCAGATGACACAACACACGCGCTTTCTGCCATTTCAAGTTCGGCAACTTTTCGTTCGACCTGCGCGACCGTAGGGTTGGCGTAACGCGAATAGAAAAAAGTATCCGGCAGTTCGCCGTGTGCGTAACGCCGCATTTCGTCAAACGTCTTAAAGCCATAAGTGGTCGAATGAAAAACGGGTGCAATAACAGACCCTAAAAGTTTTTCTTCATTTTCACCGCCGCGAGCAGCGATTGTCCCTAGACCATGTTTGTTTTCTGACATATTTTTTAAGCGCTCATACGAAACCACGCACTACTAAATTTCCAATCACTTGGCTTCGCGCACAATTTAGCTTTCACAGGATTATTTTCGATGTATGCAGTGACTTTTGCAAAATGGTCTGCATCGCGTATGAATCTGTCAAACGATTCTTGCTGCCAAAAACTTCCCTTGCGCTTGAGAATCTTGTTTGCTTCGCTTGCCGTGAAAGACTTTAACGATTGCATAATTTTCGCAAGAGTATGACCGCGAAAAGGCGTCAATAAAATGTGAACGTGATTTGGCATCACAACCCAAGCCGAAAGTTTATAACGCTCGTCATCAAAGAAAAGAAAAGCGTTTTGAACTATTGTTGCTATGGTTTCATCTTTCAAATAACACACGCCAAAACCTCTATCCAAATAGATTTCAATTCTTCGTCGCAGAGCCGCATCAGCATCAACATCACTCTCTTTCTCAAATTCCTTGCGCCATCTTTCAAGAAAAACTTGCGGCAATGAATCTGCAAGCCGAAACGTGATGAACTGCGAAATTTCCCCGCCGTCAAAATGAGGCAAATAACCTCGACTATGCCAACCACTATTCATAAAACGAACCTGATAACGACTGGAGCGCAGACATCTTTGTCTGCCATGAGCGCGTAGCGCGAAAAAATGTTTAGCTAAAATCTATCTTGAAATTTAGGGCGAATTGCGAATTGTTACTCGCCTTCGGCTCGTTGGCAGACAAGATGTCTGCGCTCCAGTCGTTTACTTTCCTTTTATTTTTGCAAGTATCTCACTTCTTTCAATAGTTTCTTGTTCGCCTGTTGTCATATTTTTCAAAGCGACTTTGTTATTTGCGCGTTCTTCGTCGCCCAAAGTACAAACGTAATTTATGCCTTTGACGGAAGCATATTTGAATTGTTTTCCTAACTTATCTGCTTCGGGATAAACCTCGACGCGTAAGCCCGATTTACGCAATTCATTTGCGAGTGCAAGAGAATCGGCAACTGATTCTTCGTTCCAGATTGTGACCATCACATCTGCGTTTACTCCGATTAAGTCATCTGGAAACATTCCACGTTCAGTCATCACTACAATGATGCGTTCCAATCCTAGAGAGAAACCACAAGCGGGGATTTCTTCTTTACCAAACATTCCAATAAGTCCGTCGTAACGTCCGCCGCCGCCCAGACTGCCAGCCAAATCGGGCACAGAGATTTCCATGATTGCGCCCGTGTAGTAAGAAAGACCGCGTGCGAGTGTTACATCAACTAAAATATTATTGCCTGCATTATTAGCTTCAACAAAGTTCAAAATTTGACCTAACTCATCTAAACCTTTTTGCCCAACTTCATGCGCTCCTATGAACTCGCTTAAATAATCAAGTAAATCTTTATTCAATTTATTTAAGTTACTATCTTCCATCATCGCTGTTAACGCGATTGCACCGCCGATAGTGTCAGTAAGACCTAACAAGGATTTGCTTGCTTCGCTTGTTATTCCACGTTCTTCCAGTTCTTTCGCAACTCCATCGCGTTTAATTTTTCCCAACTTATCAAGAGCAACAAGCGCATCACCATGTTTTTCTGTTGGTACACCTGCTGCATCAAGTATCCCAGCTAAAACTTGTCGGTGATTTAACAGAATAGTGAAATCATTAAACCCCAAACGCACAAGCACGTCGCTGACGGCGGCGCAGAGTTCGGCTTCGACTACCATTGATTTTGAACCGCAGACATCAACGTCGCATTGATAAAATTCGCGGAAGCGTCCGCGCGCGGGACGGTCAGCGCGCCAGACGGGTTGAATCTGATAGCGTTTGAAAAATTTCGGCAACTCGTTTTTATATTCGGCTACGACACGCGCCAACGGGACTGTCAAATCATAACGGAGAGCTAAATCTGCTTCGCCTGTTTTTTCATGTTCGCCGCGCTTTAGAATTTTGAAGATGAGTTGATTGCCCTCTTCGCCGTATTTGCCCATCAGCGTTTCTATGTTTTCGACTGCGGGCGTCTCCAATGGCTCAAAGCCGTAACGCTCGTAAACTTCTTTAACTATATTGATAACGTAGTTGCGCCGACGCACATCGGCAGGTAAAAAATCGCGCATCCCACGCGCAGGGTTTGTATTTGCCATAAGTCAGTTCTTTATTTTGAAAATACTTTATTGAAAGCTTCAAAAAGTTTCTTCGCCTCGTCGTTTTCCGCGTTGAAGCCTTGATAAAAATCCAGTGTGGAAAATCCTATGTTGTGACATTCCCAACAAACGCTTGCATAAACAATTAGTTTATCGCCTGAATAAAATTTTACTGCGTAAGGAGGAAAGTGACATCTCGCGCCTAGTCCACCCCAATACTGTTCTCGCCAAAGCGAGGCAATCTTTTTTGCTTCTTCACCTTCGAGAGTTTTTGTCTCTAATACCTTTATCCCGTCGTTTCTTTCAACGCGCTGTAGTTCGACTTTATCAATCTCAGGAAGATTTATCGTATAAGGTTCGGCTTGAATAAAAAGTTTGGAATTATAGCTGTATTGCGAAGAGTCGTTCTTTGCAAATGCGTCCGTAAAAATTTTCAAAAGTTTCTTTGCATTTTTTGTGTCCGGGTGAAAGCCTTGGCCACCCCCAATCGGTTTCAATATTCCGATTTGGCGACAATCCCAGCAAACACCCGCATACAAAACAAGTTTGCCGTTTGAAAAGAATCTGATAGCAAAAGGCGGGTTATAACAACTCGCTCTTGTTTCGTAGTCCCACTTTTGCCCGCGCCACAAAGAAGCAATCTGTCTTGCTCTCTCTCCTTCAATAATTCTTCTTTCTAAAATTTTGTTGAAACCCGATTCACCGCCGCTTACTTTTTGCAGTTCAACACGGTCAATCTGCGGCAAGTTTTTCGTATAAGGAAGATTCTCTTGATTTATATCATTGACACGCTTTTTCCATTCAGCATCTTCCTGCGCAAAAGCATTTGTTGAGACAAAAAAAATAAACGAAAAAGCGAGTGCAAGAAAAACAGGAAGCCTTTTTGATAGCCTAACAGCACGATTCATCGTGCTTTCCCGCAGGGCAGATAGACCCTTGCTTTTAGCAATGGGTAACAATACAAATAATTTGAAAGGGCGTTTTAACGTCCTTCTTGTTTCGGCTTTAGCCATCTCAATATTGGTTGCTAAAGCTTTTTGAGAAGCCCGTTGAAACGGGCTATGTAAATTTCGGGTTGCGTTTACCCATCCGTAAAACGACTGGTCTATTTGCCCTTCGGGAAAGCCGCTTGAAAGCGGCTGAGTGAGTTTTGTTTTTACGATTTCATTTTTCATATTCTTCTTTGAAAAGCCGTGTGTATTCGACATAGTTCTGCCAGAACATATCTAGGCTTTTTACTTCTTCGTCAGACAATTCTTTTTTCACTTTCGCAGGGCTTCCCATTACTAACGAACGGGGCGGGATTTGTGTGCCGGGTGTTACCAATGAACCGGCGGCAACCAATGAATGATGACCGACGCGAACGCCGTCCATCACAATCGAGCCGATGCCGATTAAAGAACCGCGTTCGACATAACAACCATGCAAAGTTACGCTGTGACCGATTGTCACTTCATCTTCCAAAATCGTAGCGTGTGTGTCGTTTGTAACGTGAATCACCGAATTATCTTGCACGTTCGTCCGGTTGCCGATGCGGATGTAAAAACAATCGCCGCGAATCGTGACATTGCACCAGACGCTCGATTGTTCGCCGATGTGAACGTCACCAATGACAACCGCGCTTTCATCTACGTAAGCCGTTTCGTGAATCTGCGGCAACACGCCGCGAAATGGTCTAATCATCTATGGTCTCCAAAAGTTTTCAAATGAAATCGAACGGTAACACGCGAAATAAAATGTCTGCAAGAATCCTTACAAATCAATACTGCTTTATAAACATTTACAAAAATTGCAGAACAAATAACGCGCCCGTTTGTGTTAAGCGGATATGCCGCGATTTCTAAAAACCAAAATGTTCCGAAACATAATCTTGGCGTTAGTTGCATTCTTGTATATCTATTGGCTGGTTAAAAATGGATATATTCCCAAAGCCTATATTTGCTTTATTCCTGTATGCCTTTTCTACATAGGAATTTCTGTAACAGTCTATCTACGCGACCAAAACAAATGGTTGTAATCAATATCAGCTTGAAATTCTAAAATCATCTATCCCCACATCTGGCGCGTGTGGGCTAATGATATACCGCCATCTTCGATGGCTTAACGTGAACGGATGTTAGGCGCCCCAAATATCTTTATGGTTTGATACAATGCCGAAAAACTGAATTGAGGATACGAAGATGAGTTTTCGTGTCGAAAGATGGAACGAAACAAATGCTCCGAATGCAAGAGAACTTCGCGCACGAATGGAAAACGAAGGTTACAGCGTCTTTCAATCGAGCGATTCGCCCAATATGATTTACGGCACACACAATCACTCGGAAGACCAATCGCATTGGATTCTGAGCGGTTCGCTTGAATTGACCGTTGACGGCGAAAGCTATGTCTTAAACGCGGGCGACAGAGATTTTCTTCCCGCTTACACAAATCACGCGGCGCGTGTCGTAAGCCCTGAGCCTGTGGTTTATTTAATCGGAGCGAGACGATGAGGGATGAATTAAAAGAGTTTAGGACTTGGGACTTGGGACTTGAGACTAGAATGAGATGATTACAGCGAATTACAAACTAATAACCAACGCGGACGATTTACGTTTCGCAGTTGAAGAATTATCAAAACAACAAGTCATCGGTCTTGATACGGAAACAACTGACCTTGACCCGTATCGCGGCAAGCTAAGATTAGTTCAACTCTCAACGCCCGACGAAGTTTTTATCTTCGACCTTTTTGCTTTTCGTGATGTGAAAGAGAATGAAGACTTAAAACCTCTGCGTGATGTTTTATCTTCATCGCGTCCCGTTAAAATCGCTCACAACGCAAAGTTTGATTTGAAATGGTTGCGGCTTCATCTTGGCGTTGATGTTGCCGGTTTGTTTGACACGCTTCTTTCAAGTCAAATCATTTCTGCCGGCGATACTGAAGAACGCCACAGTCTTCAATCCGCGGCGGCTCGTTACTTAAATCAATCACTGGACAAGTCGGAACAACTCAGCGATTGGAGCGGGACACTTTCAGAATCACAACTTCGTTACGCAGCTTCGGACGCGGCGGTGATGATTCCACTGCGCGAAAAAATGGTTGAGCGTTTGAAAAAAGACAATCTTGTGCGATGCGCTCAATTGGAATTTGAGTGTGTGCTTCCGATGGCGCATCTTGAATTGGCTGGAATTTTTCTTGACGCCGCGCGATGGCGCGAGCAACTAGAAATAGTAAAAAAGAAACGTGAGCGATTCGCAGACGAACTTCAAGAGATGCTGGCAGAAGGCGCACTGCAAGGCTCATTGTTTGGTCGCGCCGAAATCAATTTGGATTCTCATGTAAAAGTCACGGACGCGCTTGTTAGGCTTGGCGTTCCGATGCCCGAAAACACACGCGGCTGGCAACTTCAACCACTCGCAAATGATTATCCGGTCGTTGCAAAACTCCTCGAATATCGCACGGTACAAAAAGCGTTAACGAGCTACGGCGAAAATATATTGGAAGAAATCAATCCAATCACAGGGCGCATTCACGCGGACTTTTATCAAATCGGCGCGCCGACAGGACGCATGGCTTGTCTTACGGGTGATACTCTCGTTGCCACACAAAATGGTTTCAAAAGAATGAAAGACTTGAAAGCAGGCGATTTCGTAAAGACTTCTTATGGGTTCAAAAGAGTGCAACACGCATGGATGTCAGGTATCAAACAAGTGTTTTTAGTAACACTCAAGAATGGACAAAGCATTCGAGCAACAGCAGACCACAAATTTCTTACAGGGTTGGCAGACGAATGGAAAAGATTGGACGAATTGAAAGCAGAAGATAATCTTTTCGTCTCGCTAAAAACCTATAAGCAAGAACAAACTAATGATATTTGCAAAATCAAGGTTATCACCCCAAATGTTAGGTCAAGAAAGAATGTTTCTTTACCGGAAGCTTTGTCTGTTGAGCTTTGCGAGTTGATTGGCTTGATAATAGCTGATGGCTTTCTTGGAATAAGGCACGAAAGACCTATTACAAAAAGAAGATTGTCTGGTAATCCCGCTTTCTACGACCGCGTTTGCATGGCTTTTAACAGAGAAGACAATCAACTTATAGAAAGAGCTATTTCACATAGCATTAAAGTTTTCGGTCAGCCTTTCAAAGAGGTTAAGTCTCGTTCGTGCAGAACTTTTCAACTTGCATCAACAAAAGTTGCAGCTTTTTTTGCCGCAATAGGCTTATCCGGAAACGCACATACGAAAAAAATTCCTGATGTCGTTCTGCAATCGCACTCTAAATATCAAACAGCTTTTTTGAGAGGTTTATTTGAAGGCGATGGTCACTGCTTCACCAACAATGGAAATCATCTATCAGTTGGATTAACAAGCGTAAATCGAAAACTTCTTTCTCAAGCACAAATAATGCTCTCCAATTTAGGCATCTACTCAACTTTACAAGCTAGAAACGACAAGAGCGGTTTTAGTGGCTCGAAACGCTACAAATTAACAATTTCCAAGAAGTCAGATTTGAAGAAATTTATGACTAAGATAGGTTTCATCTCTGACAGAAAAAATCGTGAATTTAATTTCTCTCCACAGCAAACTGATGGGGTCGCAACACCATTTATTATTTCAGGAGCAAAGCTTTTCAAGGAAGCTAAAGAGGCAGGTACAACAGAGGCATCAAAAGAAGGACTCAAACCATTTTCTCAGTATTACAAGAGACACAGAATTAAAGGCGAATCTGTCGAAAAACTAATAAGTAGATTCGGATTGCTTCCATCTTTGCAACCTGTCAAAGAGTATCTTGATTTGAATGTGCGTCATGTTGAGATTGTATCAATTGTTCCTGTTGGCAATGAAGAAGTTTATGACATCACAGTTGAAGATATTCATGAGTTTATTGCTAATGGAATTGTGGTTCACAACTGCTCAAATCCGAACATTCAACAGGTGCCGCACGGCGAAGAATATCGCAGATGTTTTCGCGCGCCTGAAAAAAGAAAGTTTGTGATTGCCGATTATTCGCAAATCGAACTCAGGATTCTCGCCGATGTTTCAAAAGACGAAGGCTTTATGACGGCTTTCAAATCGGGCGCAGACCTTCACCGCGCGACAGCCGCGCAAGTTTTCAACGTCGCGCCGGAAGATGTCACATCAGAGCAACGCTCGTTTGCAAAGCGTTTGAATTTCGGAGTCGTTTACGGAATCGGCGCGCCGCGTTTTGCAATGATGACAGGCGTCACGACGGAAGAGGCGGAAGGAATAATGCGTAGTTATTTTCAAACCTATCCGCGTCTTGATGCTTGGTTACGAAATGCCGGAAACCGCGCCGTGCGTGACAGAGAAACGCGGACGCTTTCAAATCGGCTTGTTAAATTTCGCTTTGACAAAAACGACAGAAGACAAATCGCGGGAACAAAACGCAACGGGACCAATTCGCCGATTCAAGGCTCGTCGGCGGATATTCTCAAACGCGCTTTGCGGCTTTTGCATGACGAGTTGAAAGAAACAAACGCTTGTCTTGTAAATGTGATTCACGATGAAATCGTTGTTGAATGTGACGAAGCGCAAGAAAACGAAATCGCGGAAAAAGTTGAACGCGCAATGGTCACTGCGGGTAAAGAGTACGTCAAAGAAGTTCCGATAGTCGTCGAGGCTGAGATAAAAGACGAATGGGTTAAATGAACAGCTTCATTTTCCATTTGTTGATGATTTGTTTATCAAATAAGCAAATCATCAAACAGAAATTAGTTTGAATAAAACAGGTTTGCTTAATTTTCGGTTTCAGGTAAAAGCGTAAATTAGTATCAAGAAAACAAGCCCGAAGATAGAACCCGATGTGTACATCATCGCTTTGAATCCGAATTGACGGCGTTCTGCGAGTGCCGCCATCGCGTCATAAAGTGAAACAGTAGCTTTTTCTTCTTCTTCTGCGGCTGATAAAAGCGCACGGTTTGTTACCTTTACGCGATATGTTTCGCCGCCGCAGTAACCGCAACTTGCAACCAAATCGCCCGCCGCGTAAGCGATGCCGCCACCGCACAAATGACAGTTTGCGATTTCCGCTTCGCCGACTTTTTTGCCTACGTTCGGAATGATGGGCAAATCGTAATACTGCGCCGTTAAATAAAACGAATAAGCCCAAAGCGCGATAGCGAAACTCACCCCCCCCAACAACGCGAACATTGCAAGAAACGACGACGAAGTTTTTATTGCGAAAAGGCTGTTGCCAATGTTGGTGAAACAACCAATCACCACGGCGACCAACAAGGGCGGCGCAATCAAAAACAAAAACCAGCGAATCGGAAATGCCAGAAATATATTTGCACGTCGCCACGCGCGAACGGCTTTTTGTAATTGTTCTGCGGCTTTTTCTCTAAGCTTTATTGTCTTTGCGTAATCTTCCGGGACAGGAATCGAAGTATCGCATCGCGGGCATTTCATGTTTTCAGCTTTCAATGGAACACCCGCGCCGCAAGTGTCGCATTTCAAAGGCGCAAGGTGCGGCAGGTCGTCACCTTTTTCTACGGCGTTTCGTTTTACAATCGGTTTTGTAAATCTCTTTCCGAAATATCCGACGAGAAAACTAATCACAATCACAACGGGCAAAGCCCAACCTAAAATTCGTGCTATGCGATAACAGGTGTAATAAATTTTCTGCTTTGTAG
>Ga0187893_10013562_pt1 | contig 11305 bp, 6 predicted proteins | sample MA1701074metaG_FD_139574 | JGI IMG/M metagenome (GOLD analysis project Ga0187893, IMG submission 139574) | White microbial mat communities from a basaltic lava cave in the Kipuka Kanohina Cave System on the Island of Hawaii, USA - MA170107-4 metaG ...
CGGTGTGACCCGGCCGAACTCTTCCTGTTCAGCCCACAAAAAGTCGGCAAGTCACTGGCTCTGCTGGACGAACGGCTGCTGGACCTTTGGAAGAAGGCCGACGAGAACGGGCGGCGGAAGATCGTTAGGGTCGTGGGCGAACTTTTCTAGGCGGAGCGCCGACGAACCCTGCTGCAGAAAAAAGAAGTGCGGGCATTTTCTCGTGGAAGCCGGAACACTTCTTGGTCAGAGTTCCGACGGCAACGAAAGATCGCCGTGTCCGTCAAAGTCGTCGAACCGTGAAAAGAGTGGGTAACCGCGCTTGTTCAGGATGCGGCCGAGTTTAGTGTTGGCGATGCGGGTTTGTAGAAACGCCGCACCGGCGTCGAACAGTTCGAGCGGAGTGGTCTTGATCGCGTACTTCATGTCGCGCTGGTAGGCCGTGTGGATGAATCCGTGTTTCATCGGTTCGGCTCCGTGAAGGCCCCATTCTCGAAACTGGTTGTAGCGCTTGGCGAGATATTGGAGGTATCCGACCTTGCGGGGGTCGTCACAGACGGTTCCTTCGATTCTCGGAGTCAAGGCGCGTTTCTTTCGCCCGCTTACGCGAATAGCGATGTTTCCACCTGCAACGATGTTTCCGTTGCCCGCGACCTGTTGATTCACTCTCGGCAAACCGGGAAACTTGATGATGCGAGGAGCGTTCTTCGCGGCGTACAGGTCATCGCGAGGGATTTCGTCGGCGTCCGCCTTGGCGTGACAATTCCGGCAAAGCACGACCATTTCGTCGGGATCGTGGGTTCGTGATTTGGCGTACCCGTCGATGTGGTGAATCGTCAACATGGCGATGTCGTCTTCACCGCAAAGCGGGCAGCAGCTTCCGACCTCCTGGTAGAGTAATTTCTCGATTCGCTTCGGAATTGCCGTTCGCATCGCCGGCATCGTCGTCCTCCTTGAGCCAAACAGCGAATCCGCCGAGTTTGGGACATCCTATTTTGTCACCGGGCAGGTTGATGCCCGCCCGATGACACCTATTTTGAGGATCGCACCTGGAAAGGAACGGTCCGAATTGCGAAAACAGCCAGGAAAAAAGGCTCCCAGGCAGTACTGGGCGTTCCTTTGGATGTACGATCCTCAATAATCTAATCGGAGCGACGCCTGATTTCCAACCTCCCGTGGATTGAGGCGAGCGGCTCCTGGGATTCACCGGCTGAGGCTTGCCCAGTCAGACGGCACACCAAGTCAACTGACTTAGTCAGGATTCCGAACGAGGGCCGGCCGTCGGTATTGCACGTCTCGAAGTAGTCGTTTACGTTTGGCCTGGGCTTTTGATATGCTTGCGAACGGTGCATATCAGATGAGCGAACAAAGCAATTCCTTGGAAAGACCCGGCCTCAGTGGCAAAGAACGAGTCGACGTCGTGCTTGAGGAATACCGGGCGCTTTATGGTCTCCTTCGATTCCGCCTGTCCGCGATGGACCAACGCCTGCCGTTTGCCGGAGGCGTGCTGATCGGCGTCCTGAGCGGCCTATCGTCCCTGCCCGTTGATATGGCCCGCGTCCTTCTCCTTGCCCTACCGGTCGCGATCGTTTGGCTGGCGCAAATGACGGTCGTTCACGCCCGATCCAAAGGTGAGGTGAAAGCCCGCATCGTCCAGATCGAATGGCGAATCAACGAAATCGCGGGTGAAAGCCTTCTGGAGTTTCAATCACGTCACCCCGGGCGCTGCCACGTCGGCGGGCGGACCGGGATGGCCACGGTCGTGGCCGTGGTCACGTTTTGCCTGACGATGCTTGCCGCGTGCGGCTACCTGTTCGGACTTTTCGTTGCTTCGACACAGGGACTCAGTGTCTATTACGCGGTCCTATCGGGCCTTGGCCTCTATCTTATCCAGCTTGTATTGGAGCTTCGCGAAGCGCACCTGTGAGAAAGACGATGGGGCATTCATGTAAGCCGGGGAACGAGCCACGACGGATAAGCTGCCCATCATTGTCCGTAGATGTCCGACTGGAGGATTCCGAAGTCAACCAAGTCAACGCTTCTATCGCCGCTCAAATCCGTTTCCGCACAACGTGTCGGGACGTCAGCACCGGGGCCGAGAGGAGTCTGCCAACACGACAATAGGGCAACGAGATCGTCAAGATCCGTGTCGCCATCGAGGTCGATGTCGCCCGGACGACGAAGTGCGGTTACCGTGGTGGTCGTCTCAGGGCCTCCAAAGTCTTCGATATTGCCAACATTATCGATGCCACTGGAGAAAAATGCGTATTTGTTCCCCACGTCTCCGTTGAAATGCGCCCAAGTGTCTGCCCCCGAATACACTAGTTCCGCCGGACCGTCATTCGAGCGAGCGTAAATGCGATACTGGGACAATCCTGCCCCACCATCATCGTCGAGTCCGTTCCAGCGGAGAACGAATGGCGTTAGGCTTTGCTCTGAAAGAGGTTCCACACTTGTGAGCGGCGCACCAGAATCGACCCTATTTGACACCTCGTTGGTCTCTATGGGATCGTTGTAGTCAAAGAATATGCTCGCCTTATTGTGTAACAACGCGCCTGTGGTTAAGTCAGGAAGGGGCGTGACTGTGAACTCCACAAAGCCCTCACCTTCTGGAGGAGTGAGGTTTGGAGGGAGAAGGCCTTTGGTTGGATCGGTCGGAAGTTGCATTGTTGACGGGTCGAGGGCGGTGAGGTTCCACCACACACGACGTGCGGTTATGTCAATTCCTCCCTTCAAGTCCACGAGAACCTGCAACTGGTCATCACCTCCCGGGATGCGGATATCAAGGAGTATATGGAACCAGTCCCGATTTGTCGGTACATCGACCATCTTATTTCCAAAGCCGATACGCGAAAAGGCAACAGTTGCCAAATCTAATGAAGGATCTAAGTCGTCGACAATCCGAATCTCAGCCGCCGGTGCAGTGGCGGTAGGCACATTCTCAAAGAGGATTCGGTAGCTCACCGCGCCGGTCGCACGCAAAAAGCCTGATCCGCCAAATCCAGACGGACCCCTCTTTTCGTTCGGGTCGCCCGATTGAATAATATCCAGACATACTCTGTTGCAGCCATATGAGCCTGCAATCCCAGCCATGACGCCGCACGCTACGGTAGCGCCGACGCAGGGCAGATCACGACGACATCGTGGCTCATTACTAGAGCACCAATTGGCACATCCGCTTGTGCATACGGTCTGAACAATCGCACCACCTACGCCTCCCGTCGCCGCGCCTACAGGAACAGAGACAAGTAAGCAGTTAAGTCCGCACAGTAACGCATTAAGACCTACCGAGGCGGCAGCGGTTCGTGAAGTCCCTGTCACTGGAGGAAACCCGTTTGTCTCGAAGTGCGAGCGCACGATAGCCCACCACTCATCTTGGTCTTCAGCAAGCGTTCGCAAAGCGGCTGGCAGGTCTTGATCATGGAGTACGGCTTGGCGGGCCCTCTCGCTATCGCGGAACAAGATGCCATCGCGATATGCGGCCTTCGAAATTCCTCGCACCACAAGCTCAAGCGGCAAGAGTGTGTGGGCCGGCACTGTAGTCGCGGCAAGTAGGGTTACCGGGATGAATCGACGCTCTCCAGGCGCGAGCGCGATTGTAGCCAAGAGAAATCCTTTATTCACCCCGAAGTCTTGCGGAGTCGTATCGCTTTCGGTGAGATCGGTTGGCCAAATACTTATAAGGGGGTCGTTCGAGACGAGAACCTCAATAATAACGACGTCGATATCGAGGTTTCCAATGTTTTCGATGCCAACCAAGCCCTGAAACGGGCGGCCGCCCCGAACGGCCGATGGAAAGTTATGCGAAAGGACAATATCTTGTTGCGTCGATGGGGCTTCGATCTTGATAGGAGCCGCATGGATAACTGTAACACCTGACTTCTGCGCTGCAACTTCGTAGGAGCCTAGGTCAACGTCAGTAAAGTCAAAGGTTACCCGTGCGGTAGCGGCGTCGACGAGGGTTGTCTGGGCTGGCGTAATGAGTGCGCCAGTGAGGAGACTGCCGATGGCGAAATCGGTTATGGCGTCAAAATCTGCGCCTTTAATTGTTATCGTGGCCACGCCGGCGCCAACGGCGGATGGCGTAACGCGATCGATACCGAAAACTGCGGTCGTAGCAACAAGATCGAACGCAGTTGAGGCGTTTGGGCCGGGGTCGTTGGTCGATTGAGCCAGGATGAAATAACTTCCGTTCTGCGTAGAAGGAATAACTAGCTCGCGTGTCCCAGTGCCGATCGCCTCTCCGGCGAATTGTGCCGTCAAGCTGTTAGGCGGTGAACCGAAGCTGGCGAGGAGTTCCGTGATGGCCGTTGGGCTGTCATGATGCAGCGTCACACGGATGGTTACACCCGGCGGTGTCGTCACCCGGAAGTACAAGAAAGCACCTGCAGGCAACGCACCATCGTAGGGAGTTCCCAGAGTGAGCGGAAAGACGGAAAGAGCCGATACTTCTCGAGAAACTGCGTCGGCAATCTGCGGGAAAGGGAACTCTCGAAACACGCTCATCTCACGCGAATGGGCATTCGTGTAACAGTCCGGCGGCTCGCAGGGAATTTCGCGGTAGACGCTGACCTCGCGCGAAATGGCATCGGTCGTGGTTGACAACTGCCAGGGACGGTACACACTCACTTCGCGGGAGATAGCGTCCTTGAATTCATCAAAGGCGACCGTCGTCGCAGCGACGGTAAAGCTAATGCTTATGCCGAAGGTAGCTATGGCTGCCAATCGGAAATCAAGGCGAGAAGAGGCTCGATAACGCATGCCTGGTTCCTCAAAGTAAGCTGCGGCGATCTCCATCGAAGATGCGAAGCACTATTCATTCTCTACGGTAGTCGGGTCAGCTTCCGGTTCGAGGTTTGCCGTCGTCGGGGCTTGTTGGTAGGCCCGCGCTTGAAGGACTGTGAACCCCGCCGGGAGAGGAAGAGTCGCCTGCCATATGGATAGTGACTCGTCGCCGCTCACGTAAGCGGCTTGGGCTGTCATGTCCTGACCTTGCGGCGGAACCATGCGGACGACGAGTGCCCAATCGATCGGTACGTTCTCCGCTTCGATGGTGACAAGTTGGGAACCTTGATTAGGAACAGTTACATCCGCACCGGGGACATCTAGACTGGCGCGCGGATCTGTGGGTATGGCCTGGCCGCCAAGGGAGAGGATCCGGACGCTTGGCACGTTTGGTGAAGTCCAAAGTACGGCTGTCGCCCCGGGTGCGGTGGAGGTATAAACAGGATCGCCGCCTCCTGTCAAGGTGATCGCGTTTGCTTCGATCCTAATCCTTCCATTGCCTCCTGCTCCCGCATTTGAGTTCGGCGCCGCGCCGAAGGCTTGGAGCGAGCCGTCCCCAATGACCATATCCGCGATGAGGCGAATCGCGCCGCCACTGGCCCCACCGCCGGTCCAGTTGCCTGCGCCGAATCCGCCGTTGGCTCTCAGGGTGCCGTCGATTCGTATTAGGTTGGGGGCTGCGATGAGAATAGCACCTCCGCCGGCGCCTCCACCCCCGGCATCAATATTCCCCGTAATGCTCTCCCCACCAGCCCCCCCAGAACCGCCAATCAAAGGGATGAGTCCTGCGTTGCCGTAAGTCTGTCCAGGTGTGCCGAAGCCACTATTTCCAGATCTCCCTTGCGTCGCGTAACCCGCTCCTGATCCTTCCGATGTCCCGTTGCCAAGACTGGCACCACCTGGCCCGTAACCGCCGCTCCCTGGCGAGGCCACGCGTTTCCCGCGTCCCCCTCTAAACCCACCGGGGCCGGGAGCCGAACTCTTTGCAACGCTACCGTCGCCATGTCCGTCGGCCCCGTTGAGGCTGACGGTGCCGTTAACTACGACGGAATCCTGCACCAACCAGACAACGGGAGCGCCGCTTGGATGATTCTTGAAGGTGACGGTCACGCCAACCGGTATGTTTACCGAGGCATATTTGAAGACAACGGCCCATTTGATTGGGTCATAAACGCCTCGACCTGCGACGGGGCTCGGTACGTCCCAGTCTCGTGGCACCGCGAGGGAGAGATCGATCTGCGTATTCGATAGGGGCACAAAATTGCCATCCGAGCCGTCAGCCCCAGGAACGATAATTTGTGCCGGCGCTGGCCATGACAAGGCGAGACAGAATAGAACGCTGCTAATTAGCAGCGACCGTGTGCTTCCGCGATACGACGCCGGCACAGAAGAGTGGTGCATGACTTTGTCTCCTTTCAGTAGCCAAATCTTGGATCGCTAAAGCCAGGGGCACTGCCGTGGGCATCGCTGATCCACCCTGTCGATAAGCGCTCGATTGTCGTTGAATTCCCTCAGCGGTTTCAATACGCACAACTGGGGAGGGTCCACTACAACGGGGCGGCTTTTCGGCCACGCCGAAGCGCACGGTCGATGGTTACCAGCCGAACCGGCACGCCGATCCGCTGATGGACGGCCAACTTCTTGAATAACGCCCGGTTGTGCATGCGGACCGTGTCCGGCCGGAGGGTAAGCTCCTTTCCGATAGCCGTGTTGGAGTAACCCAGGCAAATAAGCCGGGCGATCTCCTTTTGGCGTCTGCTCAGGCGAAAACATTTCCCCAGCGCGACCCAGCGCGATGGCGTGAAAAGCTCCGGTAAGCGGGCCGAGTTACCTGGCGCCTCGTCCATGCGGGGGTAGCGCCACGAGTCGTCCGGCTTACACGCGCTTTTTCAGAAAAATCCCGCGATCCGGTAAGATGGGTGGTTGGTTCAGGGAGTTCGGTGGGATGATCGACGCTGAGGATCAACTGACGACGGCCGCGGTGCGGGGCGATACGGTTGCACTATCTGCGCTGCTGAAGCGGCACGACGCGGAGCTTCACGGGCGGCTCGCCTCGAAGATCGGGCGGCTCTATCGCGGGCTTCTCGACGCCGATGACGTTCTACAGGTGACCTACGTAGAGGCCTTTCTACGAATCGAACAGTTCACCGTCGATCGGCCCGACGGCATCCTCGCGTGGCTGAGTCAAGCCGCGGAAAACAACCTTCGTGACGCGATCCGCCTGCTGAATCGGGAAAAGCGACCCCAGCCCGGCAAGCGGATAACGGCTGCTGCGGGGGGCGATTCCTACTCGACGCTGTTGAGCAACCTCGTCGGTTCAGGCACGACACCCTCGCGCGGGGCCGGGGCGTCCGAGATACAATCCATCATGGAACGTACCTTGGGCGACTTGCCGCCGGACTACGCGAAGGTCGTGCGACTCTATGATCTGGAGGGGCGGGCGATCGGTGAAGTTGCTCAAGCTATGAATCGGTCGCAGGGTGCGGTGCACATGCTGCGAAGCCGGGCCCATGATCGACTTCGGGAACTTCTGGGTGAGGCCGGGAATTTCTTCAGCGATTGTGCGTGAGAGTTTAGCCCGTGGCGGCGCTAAGACACTGGTGGTCGTGTGATGAACGATTCCTATGCAAATTCCGGAAACGGTCAAGGCAATCGCGCGGACACGCGGATCGAATACGCGCGAGATCAGGCCGCAAGAGCGAAAAAAACGGGCGGAGCCTCTGGCCCGGCGTTCCTGTCGAGGGATAGTGTTCCCGGTTACGACCTAGCGGAGATGATCCACCGTGGGGGCCAGGGGGTTGTCTACCGGGCCGTTCAGAAATCCACAGGGCGGGTCGCGGCCATCAAGTTCCTTCCCCTTCCCCTTCAGGCGGATGAGTTGGATGGAAGTCGATTTCGGCGCGAGGTCCGCGCGCTGGCCCGCGTGGAAAACCAAAACGTTGTCGCAATCCGGGACAGCGGAGTCGTTGGGGCCTACGGCTACGTGGTCATGGACTACGTTCCAGGCCTGTCACTCACGGAGTACGTGGCGGAACGCCAACTGGACGTGCGGGGAACCTTGCGCCTGTTCTCGCGAGTTTGCGACGCCGTCCACGCCGCTCACCTTCAAGGCATCATTCACCGCGACCTCAAACCGAGCAACATCCGAGTGACGCCGGAAGGCGATCCGCGAGTTCTCGACTTCGGCCTTGCGCGAATCATCGCCGACCATGATGGGACTCCGGTAGGTGAACCATCGCTGGCGACGATCACGGGCCAATTCCTGGGGTCGCTGCCGTGGACCAGCCCGGAACAGGCGCGGGGAGACAGCCGCAACGTCGATGTTCGAACGGACGTGTACGCATTGGGCGTGATTTTGTTCCAGTTGCTCGCGGGGGAGTTTCCGTATTCCGTTACCGGGGACATGCGATCGGTGGTGAACAGCATTCTCGACGCCCAGCCTTCCAGGCCGAGCGCCTATAACCGGAGCATAAACGGCGATCTCGATACGATCGTGCTCAAGTGCCTTCAAAAGGAACGGGAGCGCCGGTATCAGAGCGTGGCTGATCTCGCCCGCGATCTGAGCAACTGTCTTGAGGGTAAGCCAATCGAGGCCCGTCGCGACAGCCGTTGGTATGTCATGCGCAGAAACTTGCGACGGCATTGGATTGCCACGGCTTTCGTTTCGATCGTTGCCGCGCTGACGGTTGGATATGCGGTCGCAGCGACGGTGCTCGCTCGTCAGACCGAAGTTGCGAGACGGGAACAAGCCCGTTCGGCCGAGGACGCCAGGGCGAAGTTTCGGATGGCCCACCGAACGGTGCAGATTGTCTTGCAGGAACTAGCTGCCAGGTTTGAGCGGACCAATGGGACAAACGAAGCCCGCCGGGCCGTACTCCAAGCTGCATATTCTTCATTGAAGCCACTGGCTGAGGAGCAACCAAGCGATCCTGAACTTACGGTTGATCTTGGCCGAACCCATGCATTGCTGGGAGATATCGCACTGAAGCTGGGTGAGACGGAAGAGGGCCGCTTCCATTTGGGCAAGGCCCTTGAGATTCGCCGCGAACTCATCAAGGCGCAACCGGAAATGCTGGCGCATTGGGACGATCTCTCCATCAACCTTGTTCGCATTGGTGACAGTTTTAAGGAGAGCGGCGAATACGACACGGCGTTCGACTACTATCAAGAAGCTCTACAGATTGACGAGACTCTTGTTCATCGTGATCCGAGCAATGCACGCTTCCAGGACAACCTTGGGTGGAGTTACGAGCGGCTGGCGAATCTGGCCAAACAGCGTGCCGACCTGGCGACGGCAGAGAGATTGCTCGATCAGGGTGTGTCCATTTTCGAGAAACTTGCTGAGAAAGAACCAGAGAATGGTATTCGCCTGCACGGATTGTCCAATATCACGTTGCAGCTTGCGCAGCTAAGATTGAATGCGAACTCGAACGGGTCTATGGGCCTGGTTGATAAAGCGATCGAGCTTGGAGAGCGTGCTGTCCTCGCCGAGCCGCTCAATCCAGATTTCCGGCGCAGCCTCAGCGCTGCCTATCATACAAAAGCCATTTTTCTTCGTGATCGGGGCGAGATCGAGGCGGCCTGGGAGGCAATCGAGCGTGCGGAAGCACTGGCAGGTAATCTCTGGGCGGAGGACGCGGAGGACCTTCGTAGCATTCTGCCGCTCTGCAACGCGTGGAAAGGCATGGCCGAGTTGGCGGAAATCGGAGGCGATCGGAAACTTGCGGATGCGTATTGGACAAAGGTTTTGGATCTGACGGCGCTTGGGCTTTCGAAAAGCGGGGGAAACGTTGGTTTCCTCAGGAAGCGATATATTGCTTTGTGGGGATTTGCAAGGCGCATAGTGAGCCGTGAAGAGCCGGACGCTGTGTGTTTGCCTCTTTTTGCCGAAGCGTTGGAACTTGCTCGAACTGTAGCTTTGTCGCCAACCGCGATTTACGACGTCGTCACCGAGTATAGTGAGCTTTTGCGGACCGCGCATCCGGAGACGTTACGCGACGTGGCCGCTTCGGTGCGCGAGGCCGAGCGTGCCGTTGATCTCTCTCGCGGAGCGATCCCGAGCGCTCTCCTTAACTTGGCGGAGGCTTTGGTGGCGATCGGCGAAAGTGAACGTGCGCAAGCGGTACAACGGCGCGCTCTTTTGTTGCTGCCGCCGGGCGATTCACCGATCAGAGCGCGGATCATGGATGCCGTACCTGAGTGATTTGCGGCGCCTTTCGTATGCTGGAAACCGATTAACTTATAATGATTCATGTTGGGGCACTCCCGGAGTGGCGCTCCGGGAGTGCCCCATCTAGTAACCTCGACTTCACGCCACGCAAGTAGCCGGTTCCGACAGTGACGCCCAACTCTTCGGTTCCGGAATCGTCTTCCTCGCCTCCTCCTGTAGCGCCTCGAAATCGACCCCAAGGATCTCGCACATACGCCGTGCGTCTTCGGCCTGGGCCGACGCACGCTCGTTGGTCTGCATGTCAAGCCGCCTGACCCACACCGGTGCAATGGCGAGCAGCGCCGCGGCGGCCTGCTCCCCTGCCTCGGATTCGCGAAGGGCATCGTAAGCCTTCCATGCATCGCCGGAGTCAAAGAGATCGGCACGGTGTGCTGTACCGAATATTGCGAGTACCGACACGGCGTCGAACACCTGAGTCCCTTTCGCTCGTGATGCCCTGCGCTGACTCCAGGGAGCGACAATCTCCCGCGCCTTTTCCGGCGTAAGGTCGCGGAGGAACGTTTCGACCTGCTTGACGGTATGAGCGTCGCGGCGCTTCTGGAACCGCTCGCGACGCTCGGCAAGCGTCATCGGAACGGCCATGCCGTTTTCATCACGCGGTCGGCCTTTGCGGCCGTTATGAGTCGGGTTCATGTCCTCGCCGGCGTCGAGGTAGATGAGCTTCCCGGCCTTCGGCCCGTCGACCTGCATGACCGGTATGGCGCGCTTGTCCCCGGCTTTGGCGAGCTTGGGGTCATACACTCTTTGCACCCCTTCGCCAAAGGCATCCTGTACCTCGGGGCTGAGCGTTCCGACACCCAGTTGGACGAGCCGGAGCGTCGGATGCTCGGCGCGGAGTTTGCACTCGCAACGTCGAATGTGAGCAACGTGCTTGCCATCGAAACATTGTGGATCGAGACAGCGATCGTTCTTCGACGCTTTCCCATTTTCGGCGTCGGGGAAAAGCGTCGGCTGCTTCGATGAACGCTTGTCGCAGTTGGTGCAAGAGCCGGCCTTGGGATCGAGGGTCTCATCGTCAATGTTCCACGGCATGGCCCCAAGCGAGTGGAGTCCGCCGTCGATAATCTTCCGAAGCTCGTCCACTGTCGGGAACCCGCGACTGAAGACCTGAAAGAACCGATCCTCGGCCAAAGCCAATTGCGTCGGCTCCGGCAGCCTGGCGATGAGTTCCAGGTGCGCCGCCGACAAGCGGCTCGCCTCGGAATTGGGCTTGCGGATTTCGGCTTTCCAAACCGGCGCAAGTCGAACCAGTGAAGCGCGACGGGCGATGTACTGCACGCTCTTGCCGACCTTGGCCGCGACGGCCTTGAG
>Ga0187893_10013563_pt1 | contig 11305 bp, 6 predicted proteins | sample MA1701074metaG_FD_139574 | JGI IMG/M metagenome (GOLD analysis project Ga0187893, IMG submission 139574) | White microbial mat communities from a basaltic lava cave in the Kipuka Kanohina Cave System on the Island of Hawaii, USA - MA170107-4 metaG ...
AGCAGGTCGCGGGCGCCGCCCGAGTCGGTGGCGACGACGGGGAGGCCCATGCAGAGCGCCTCCGCGGCGGCGAGCCCGAGCCCCTCACGATGTGACGGTTGCGCGACGACGCTGGCGCGGGCGCCTACCTCAGGCTGGTCTGGCCGGCCCGAGCTCGCCATGAAAGCGGGAATAAACGGCTCGTGAAAGCGGTAACGTCTGGTCATGGCCGAGCCGTGCTTGCCGAGACTCATAGACCCGCTCCTCGCTGAGCTCATGCGGGACCTGCCCGCCGTGCTGCTTTTGGGTCCGCGAGCGACCGATAAGAGGACGAGCGCCCGCCCGGCAGGCTCGGACCGTCCATCCACCTCGACCGACCACGGGAGGCTGAGGCGCTCCGAGCGGATCCAGATGTCGCGCTTAGGCCCAATGCCATCAACTTAGCTCGCACGGCGTCCTGCCCTACCGGCATGGGGATGGGTTGGCGCCCGCACTTGTGCTCGTGCGGGGACAGCGCATGATCGGTAGGCGCGGTGGCAACCGCCCTAACCACCCTAAAGCAACAAGTTAATCATGCCCAAGCCCTGCGCCGTCACAGGGGATGCCGCCGAACACCGTCGGCAACTCATCGTCCTCCACAACGACGCCAACGGCGGTACCGTCAGTACGCACATGCGCCCGCAAACGCGCACTTACCACGCCACGACCTTCCGACGCTCCACGAGCCTAGGTTGGCGGCATTGCTGTTAGCCTGATCCACCGTGCGCCCAGCCAGCGTAAGGCGTGGGGCACGCACCGGGTGCCTCAGGTTTCCCGCGCCCGGGAAGCGGTTGGACCTCACTGGCGCGGTCGTCACCGCAGACGCTGCACACCCAACGAACGCGCGGACTTCCTCGTCAACGAGAAGGGCGCCGACTACCCACTCACAGTCAAGGGCAACCAGCCCCAAGACCAAGACCTGCAGGCGGTCCAAGACCTGTTCGACCAGAAACCAGGCTGGATGATGGATGGAACGATGCGCGATTTGGCCGCGCGCTATCCGAAGGTCAGCGATCCGGCGGAGGAGAAGGCGGGCAGCGCATCGCCCGGCGCGAGATCGGCGACGAACCCGCCGCAGCCCGAGTCGGAGTACAGCGTCACGAAGAAGTCGCTCGCGTTGACGCCCGATGAGACGAAGTCCGACAGGCCGAGACATCCCCCCTCCGGCGATATGACGAACATGTCACCAAAGAAGTCGGTCCCCGTCCACAAGCAGACCGTGCCGCCCGGGCAGGAGCCCGCCTGCGCGACAGGGGCGAGCAGCGTGAGCAGGAGGGATATGGCGAGCAGCACAACGCGGGCGCGCCACAAGCGGTGTCGTGTTCTCACGGACGGCCTCCGTTCTCTCGTGATCAGTCGTCGAGCCCGGTAGGGAATCATGCGGGAGGCTCCTCAGGCGGAGGCTCCGGGACGTGGACGCGGAATGACCGAATGGACACCGACGGCGAGGAATATGATTCGCCCGGAGAAAGCGTGTCCAATAGGTTTACACAACCTATGTCGGAGAAGAGGTCTACGGTTTCGCTCGTGGTGTTTCTCGCCGACTGGGCGGGAGCAGCGGTAGTACACCCCGCCCCTGGGTCGCCATCGAAGAACGGCTCACCCGTAAAGCCCGGTAAGCTCCAAAAACAGAGGTTCGAGCAGTCACCGGTTCCGGCCCTGGCCGAGTTCGTGGTCATCATCAGCGCGGTGAACGCGAGCGTGACGAGCAGGATCGGGCGGACGCGCCGTTGGCGCCGTGTCATGCTCATGAGACCCTCTCTCTCGATGCTTTGAACGGGCAGGGGCGCCACAGGCGCCCAGCGGGGACCGATCGGTTGTCAGCGGCTTCCGGAGCCGCACGCGACGAGATGGCGTCACTCGAGGCGCCGAGGTCACCGATCCCCGGCTCCAGCAGACCCCAGGCCCGTGGGAAGGTGGGGTCGCTGAGCAGGACGGCCGCGGCTGCTTCCCGGTCTACGCGCGTCACGGTCGTACGGCGGGGAGTCGGTCGCTCACGTAACGAAGTCGTTCCACGGCGAGCTCATGCACCTCCTGGACGGGGACGCAGATCTCGCAGTCGTACACCCTGGCCGTACGATCGAGGCTGGCGGTCAGGATCAGCGGGCCCGCCGGGCTGAACCGGACCGAGAGGACCGCCCTGCTGTGTATCGCCAGCAGCGCGAGGTTCCGGCCCGTGCGCGCCTCCCAGATCCCAACTGTCCCGTCAGACGCCCCGGTCGCGACGTAGCGCCCGTCGCTGCTGAACGCGGCATCGGTGAGGTCGCTCTCGTGCCCTACCAGGACCGCGACCTGCCCGGTCGCGACCTCCCACACCCGTGCCGTCCGGTCGGCGCTCGTGGTCACCACGAGCTCGCCCAAGGGGTCGAACGCCGCGCTGGAGACCCTCGCGACGTGACCGGTCAGCATCTGCAACAGCGCCCCCGACGCCGCGTCCCACACGCGAGCGGTCCCGTCCTCGCTCGCGGTCAGGACACGCGTGCCGTCCGGGCTGAACACCGCGTCGGTGACCGGCCCGTCGTGCTCACCCAACCGCCGTGGCGGCTGGTCGGCCTCCCACTCCCAGATGCGCACCACGTTGCCCGCCCCCGCGATCACCACGCGCTTGCCTTCAGGGTCGAACGCCACCGCGTTGACCCCATCTGGCGCAATGGTTACCGATGCGACCGGTCTATTGCCCGCGCCCCGGTCCCACACATGCACCGTCCCGTCATCGTCCCCCGTGACGACATAGCGACCGTCACGACTGAACGCGGCGCTGCTCAGCGGTGGTCGTGGCGCCTGGTCAAGCCGCGGCTCCGCCAGCTCTGCCACCTGCGCGCCGCCACCCGCTGGCCACACCCGTGCGACGCCGTCAGCGCCCGCGCCCACCACGAGGCGCCCGTCGGCGCTGAAGCTCGCGCTGTTCAGCCACTCCGGGTAGCCGGTGAACAGCGGCCCGACGGTCGCGTCCCACACCCGCGCGGTCCCGTCCACGCCCGCCGTCACCACCACCTCAGGCTGTGCGGGAGCGAACATTGCGGCGTTTACCGCACCCCGATGACCGCGGAGCTCCAGCAGGCGGGCGCCGGTAGCGACGTCCCACACCCGGGTGACCCCGTCACGGCTGCCCGTCACCACCCGAGTCCCGCCCTCGTCGAACCGCGCCACGGTCACCTCGCCCGCGTGATCTAGCACGCTCACGCGGTCGCCGCCACCCGCCGGCCACACGGTCACGATCCGTTCCCCTACGGCCAGCAGGTAGTCCCCGTCCTCGCTGAATTCCGGCTGGTCGCCTGGCAGCGGACCCAGGTTCTCGCCGGTACGCCAATCGAACAGAAAGGTCATTCCCCCGGCGGCGGTCACGACCCGCGACCCGTCCGGGCTGAACTCCGCAGGCTGGATGACCCGGCTGTCAAGCGGGATGGCTTCGCCCAGGCGTTGACCGGTGCTCGCGTCCCACACCTGGATGGTCCTGTCCGCACTGGCCGTGACGATCAATGACTCGTCAGGGCTCCACGCAGCGCTCAAGACGCCATCGCCCGTACCAGCGCTCAGCACAGGCCCGGGCACGCCTCGGGCGTCCCACACCCGGGCGGTATCGTCTAAGCTCGCCGTGACGATCCGCGCTCCGTCCACGGGGCTCCACCGGGCGCTCGACACAGCCGCTTCATGAGCTTCCAGAACGGCTTGTTGACGGCCGTGGGCATCCCACACGCGGGCGGTGCCGTCCAAATTCGCGGTCACGATCCGTGACCCATCCGGGCTGAACTCCGCGCTCCGGACTCGCTCGCCGAACGGCGGGGCCATCGGTTCACCGGTTGCCATGTCCCACGTCCGCGCCTTGCCGTCGGCGCTGGTGGTCACCACGAGGCGGCCGTCCGGGCTGGCGTCGAGGGCGCCCACGGAATCTCCGCGGTTGCGCAAGACCGCCCGCAGGTGGAACTCGGCGAACGACTGCGTCAAAGCCTCCCGCGCCGCTGCGGTGGACGGCCACACCGTCGCATCGACCGCCCGCTCCACCGCGGCGGCGGGGTCCACGCCCAAGAGCACCGCGGACTCCGACGCGCGCGCGTTGGACAGCGCCAACTGGACGCGATAGATCGCACCCGCGAGCACGACTAGCGCGAAGACCAGCGCGGCCGAGGTGATGAGCACGGCGAGCCGCCGGGCGCGGCGCCGTTTCTTCCCGGCGGCCAGGAAGTCGCGCTCGAGCGGGTCGAGCGGCCCGGATTGCTCGGCGGCCCAGCGGTCGGCCTCGGCGAGCCCCGCGCCGGTGAGCAGCAGGTGGTCGGGGCGGGACTCACCCTGCCACAGCCGCGCTTGGCGCTGGACAGGGTGCAGGTTGGCCTCGTTGCTCGTACGGACGGGGTCGATAAGGCGGTCGTGCGCCAGCTCGAGCCATCTCACCCCTCCGCGCGTGTCCATGCGGATGAGGCGGGCGTCCTCCAGCAGCCCCAGGATCCGCTCCTCCTCGGCCCCGCCGTGCAGAGGGCCGGCCAGCGTCTGTGCCCGGATGCCCTGCTCGGTGATCAATGCCTGGTCAAACCAGGTGCGGATGGCCCGCTCGTCCGCGCGGGTCTTCGCGACGACAGCCTTCACCCTCTCGTCGTAGTAGTCGGCCAACGCGCGATCGACGTCCCCAGCCCGCTCGATGTCGGACTGCGTGATGCGCGAGGCACCCGCGCCCGCACGCTTCTCCCACAGCTGCCGGCAGACCACTTGGAGCTGCACGGGCTCGACGTACGGGCCCGGGACGTCCTGGGTGCCTTCGGGCCGGCGCACGCGCACGCGGCGCAGGCTGTCGACCAGGACCTGGACGGCCTCGTCGGAGAAGTCCACGCCCGCCTCACGCGCGGGCTCTTGGATCGCCGCGCGCGCCTCGGGTACGCCCAGCAGGTCCAGGCGAAAGGTGGTGCGCAGGCGGGTCGGCAACAGCCGCAGGTAGGGGTCGAGACCCGCCACGAAGTCCTCGCGGATCGAGAACAACGCCCAGCGGCGGCGCTCATGGTTGCGCAGGGCGGCTCCCACCTCCTTGAGGAAGGCCGTCTTGGGGTCCCGGTCGGCGAGGTCGGCGACGAGGAACTCCTCGAACTGGTCGAAGATCAGCACGTCCTCGCGGCCATCCTCGCCACCGCGCTGGGTGAGATAGGTGTCCAGGCTCATGCCGGCCAGCTCGCCGAGGTCCCGCTGGACGCCCTTCTCGAGGCAGAGCAACGTGCTCATCAGGTAGCGGTTGAAGGCAGGGAGCGCGCCGCCGGTCGGAGGCAGCCCGGCCGCCACACGGATCTCGGGCAGCACCTTGAACCCCGCCTCCTCGAGCTCGGGCACAAGACGCGCCCTGATCAGCGAGGTCTTCCCCGCCCCCGAGGGCGAGTACAGCAAGACGATGCGCTCGGCGACGAGCAGGTCCCGCAGCTCGTCGGCTTCACGGTCGCGACCGTACAACTGCTCGCCGCGGTCGAAGGGGCGTGGGCCGACATACGGGTTGCACGCGCTCATGGCGGCGCCTGGCGCCACTGAGTGTCCAGCTCTCGCACGAACTCTTCGGGGCTGCCCCAGTAGATGCTGACCGAGATCTGCTCCGAGAAGTACCGGTCCAGGTGCCGGCGCGCGCGTTCGGGGTCGATCGTGCGGTCCTCTCCCGGGTTGATCTGCACGGCGACGTGTCGGTACCGGCGGCGCGTTCCTTGCCTCGCGATGACGCTGCGGAACAGCACGCGGAAGTCCCACTCGTCAAGGCCGAAGCCGAGGAACAGCAGCGATGAGTCCGCAAGCGCGCGAGTCACCTTCCTAGGGATCAGCTCGTCGTTCTTCGTCACCGCGACGAGGTAGTCGAAGTAATCGTCCTCCGTGAGCACCAGCGTGTCCGGGTGCTCCAGGCTGCCGAGCAGGTGATAGACGAGCGGGCGCTCGACGGTCGGCTCCTCCAGGTGGTCCTGGGCATCCGGCTCCTCCCCGTCGAGCGCCTCTTTCCACCGGCAGAAGGCGACCTGCGGATCCTTGCCTTCGGCGCGCAGCGCATCCTCGAGCAGGGCCGCGGGGTGAGCGGTCACGAACAGCCTCAAGGGCATCCGCGCGAGCACGGCGTGCGGCTCGGCCGGGTCGATCGACCGGCGGTACGCCCCGACCGCCCTGAGCAGATCGTTTAGCGGGCCGGCGCCCACACCGTGCTCCAGGTTCTGGCGGTACCGGCGCAGCAGCTCTTGACGGATGTACCGCGCGAGCTTGTCTCGGGGGAAGTCGAGCCCTTGCTCGACCGCGAGGTACTGCGCGACGTGCGGCAGGTCCTCGCAGCGGTACTCGGTCAATGGGTAGTGGTGCTGGTGGGCCCACCCTCGGGCGATCTCCTGGCGTGACCCGATGAACGCGTCCGTCAACCCCGGCCCGAGCACCGGGGTGCAGCGCCCGTTGGCGATGTCGCTGCACAGCCCGGGCCAGCGCGCGAAGTCACCCTCGCTGGCAAACCCGGGTTGCCTCCACAGGCGCCCGTCCCGCAAGCGCGTGAACAGCGTCGGCACCCACCAGTCGTGCTGACCTCGCACCTCGGCGCGGGCGCGGGTCATCGCACGGTCGATCTGGCCGTGCGTGTTCAACTCCTCGAAGAAGACCGGGACGAACCGCTCCAGCGTCCGTATCGACGCCCTACCCTGCATGGCCAGCACGGCGGGCACTCCCTGCGCCGCCATGCGCGGCCCCAGCGCCGCCAGCGCCGCGCGCTCCTCGCCCGGCTGCTCGCCACCAGCGCTCTCGCACGACGCCAGGACCACGAGGCACGGCCGGTGTTCGAGGTCACGCAGCGCATCGACGAGCTCGGTTCCAGGGACCCGGTGGCCCTTGCCTGCCCTGTCCTCGAGCAAGACCTGGGGCTCGTCTCCGGCCAAGTACCCGTGGCAGACCAGGTACAAGACGTTGTGGCCCCTGCCGCCGCGGAGCTGGCTGGTGATCCCGTCCAGCGTCGCCGTCCCGTCGGAGGCCAGTTGGGTGACGGGAATCCCCGCGAACGAGCTTGTGAACCGCGCCAGCTCTCCCTCGACGTCGATGGGCGGCAAGCGCCATCGCTCGAGGTCCGACGGGTTGGCGATCGCGACGAGGGCACGCAGCTGGGGCTTGGAGTACAGGACCGCGGCGGGCCAGTCGCGGCTCGCCAGGTAGCGGGAGAACCAGATGCGCTCGTCCAAGAGCAGCGCGCTGCCGTCCGTCGGGTCGCGCAGGGTCTCCCACCACACCGCGTGCAGCTCAGGCGCGCTCGGCCTGATCAGCAACCGGACTCGCAGCGGGTGCTCGCCAGCCAAGCTTCGGGCGTGATCGAACAGACGCTCTACCACAGAGCCCTTCTTGAAGATGCTGTCGGTCAACGCGTGCCCGTAGTCGTCGGCGTTGACCAGGTCCCGTAGCCGCTGGAGGTCGAAGCGCACCTTCGCGTCCTCTATCTCGTCGGCTTCGCTGCCAGGGCGTTTGAAGCGCAGCTGCACCGACCAGGTCTTGGGCGCCTTGCGGTCTAGGCCGATCTCGAGCTCGGCACACGCTGTCACGGAAGTCCCCTTATGTGCACAAAGACAGCGCAGGTCACCGTCACAGAGACGCGTGCGCACTCTGCTGATACCACCAAAAATGCGATCTGTCGAGTGACTCGGTTGTGGCGCAGGAGGCTCGTGACCTCGTCCCCTTCGCTCACGCCTCCCCCTTGGTCTCGCTCAGCGCGCGCTGTATGAGCCGCCACGCCGTGGCCAGCGCCAGCAGCTGACCGCCTGGCAGCGCGAGCTGCACCGCCGTTGAGGAGGCCACGCGCGTGACCCACGCAGCCCTCCGTAGCAACGTGGCGCGCGTCGACAGCGCCAGCGCGACGGTGGCCTGGTGCAGCAGCGCGTCCTCCCGCCCGCGGCCCGCCCGCCAGACGGTGCGCACGTCACCGCGCAACGTGATCGACGAGCGGCCCACTAGCTCGTCCCCCACGCTCGTCTCGACCACAGCGGTAAGACCGCAGGCGCGGGCCAGGACACCAGCGAGGTCGCCGGTGGCGTCTCGCCAAGGCCCGGCCGCGAACTCGACCGGCTCCGGGAACAGCTGTGCCGCCGACGCAGCCTCCGACAGTTGGGCGCACGACCGGTCTAGTTGGGTGCGGGCGAGGCTCGCGTCCCCCGGCAGGTCCGCCCGCCACACCTGGATGCCCGCCACCCCTCGACCGTCGAAGGCCGTGGCCGCGTCGTCGTCGCGCCACACCCCGAGCAGGTCACCGGTGCCCGACAGCCAGAACACGTCAGATCTACCACGCCTTCGCCGCGTCGAGCAGTCCGGCGAAGGCCGAGCTGGCCGTCTTCAGCAGCTCGGCGCGCGCGAGCCGCGCCTGCTCCACCATCCCGAGATGGACCGTCCAGAGGGCGGCGTCGATCTCTGGACGGTCCTCCCTCACGAGCAGCTGTGTGTCGCCGTCGATGGCGATCCGCGAGACGGCGTGGAGCGTGGCGCCGGCGAACTGCCGCGTGGCTGTGTCCCACGTCGCGGCCGCGAGGTCGTCGCTGGAGTACGTGGCCACGTTCAGCACGGTCACGTTGTCCACCGCGCGTTCCAGTACACCGCCGAGGCTCTCGGCCAGGCTCTGCAGGGTGCCGACGAGGCGTTCCCGGGCTTGCCTCAGCCCGTCACGCACCCCGAAGTCGACAGCCGCCGGCTCGATGTCCTGCCCGGACTCGTGCTCCGTCGGGGGAGGCATCTCGGCCGCGATGGTGACGACCTCCGGCGGCAGGCTGGCGTCGGCGTCGGCCACCGGCGCGGCGACGAGGCGCACCGCGGGGTCACCGAGCACGACAAAGTCCCGAGCGTCGTTGTTCGCCATCCATATCGCCGCCAGCGCGCGGTGATCCGGACGTTTGCCGAACTTGATTTCTGACAGCGCGTCCGTCAGCTCCGTGGACAGCTCGGCGTAGCGCTGGTTGAAGTACTCGAACGCCGACCCGATCGGGTTGCCGCTCATGAGATGTTTCACGCAGCTGGCGTAGACCTCCGTCTGCTGGCCGGCTTCGGGCTCCACGAACGAGCATCCCCATGCCCGGTCGACGTGGCCGATCGCCGCGAGCGCCCCGCCGTTCGGGTGGCTGAGCAGCCGCTGGGGCAACGCCGCGACGAAGGCGTGTGGCGCCAACTGGCGGCGGGCCGGGTCCTCGCCCCGCGCGAAGTCGTCCCAGCGCGGCGTGCCCGCCCCGAAGCAGGCGAAGTGGAATGAGATCAACCCTGCCACGCGCGCGTCGACGCTCAGGTCGTCGGCGGAGAAGTACCAAGCCTCGTCGAGCGCTTGGCCGAACATGTCCGGTCCTGGCCATTCCTGGCATAGCAGCGCCCCTTGCCGGCGCAGCTGGTGGGGGTCACCGTTGGGATAGGCCACCCCGTGAGTGGCGCTGAACAGCAGCGCCGGCCCTTCCTCACCGCCCCCCATGGCCTGCGCTAACCGTGCCTTCGTCGCCGCCTCACCGAGCAGCGTCTGCGTCCCCCAACCCGTCGCGTCCTCGGATAATTGCCTCGCCAATGGCTTCACCAGCTCGGCCGCGCTGAGGGCCGTGGCCGGATCATCAGGGTTGCATGGGGCGAAGAGTGTGACGCGTCGTGAGCGGGTGGTGCCGCGGGTCTCGGCCGCGACGACGCCGTCGGCGTAGCTAGCGTAGTCCTCGAGCTGGTCGAAGCAGATGCGCCCTACCGCGTACTGGACGTCCAGCCCGTACTGGAACGTGTAGGGGATCGCCTCGGGACTGCCGACGATGAGTAGGTAATAGGGGACCTTGGTCCGGGTCCGCAGGCCCTCGTCCAACGCCCTGACGCGCGAGGAACTGCCCCTTCGACTCGCCAGACCGGTAGCCCGTGTCCCCGACGAACTCGCAGTAGCGACGCTCATGGAGACGACCCACCTGCGCACGCCGGTGGTCCAGCAGAGGACGCAACGCCTCCCTGACGCGCGGATCGGTGTCGTGCGCAAAGATCGCTCCCCACCCCGCTTGGGCGAGATCCTTTGGATCGATCCCTTCTCTCGGTCCGAGAGACGCTTCGGTGGTCCGCCGATACCACCAACGCAGCTCCTCGACGTGATCGCGACTCATCGTCCCCCAGAGATACGCTGCCCTCGCCGAGATCTCCTCGGGCGGCATGGGGTCGAAGAGATAGCGGCCTGTCGACCCGTTCACCCCGTTCAGCGTCAAAGGCTCGCTGTTATCCACCCAAAGTCTTCCTGCCACCGTATAGGGTGAGGAACTCTGCATGCAGATGCCATATTACGTGGTGGATACGCACTCGCGCAGGCTGATTTTGCCATGCCCTCTTCTGCGGGTACTCGAATCAGGCATTGCTCCCGTCGGGGGACCCCTCCTTCCCTATTCTGGGGGCTATTCACGCATCAGTTATTGACTAAATGTCCACTAAGTAGTTCATGGCCCTGCCGGGCCACTTCGTGAGCCAATGAAAAGGTGCGTTCGGGCAACTACTCAGCGTAGCCAAAGGGTGCTGTGTGTATCTACGCAGAGCTATTTTCACCTCGGTCGTCGCGCGGATAAGCTTCGGGTCGCTTCCGCGAACGTCCAGCTCACCCGCGGCCAGGGGCCACTTGTCCGCGCGATGTCTGCGCTTAACTAGGGAGTCCGGCATGAATGAGGTAGTCAATGTGATGGCTCCCCACTTCAGGTCGCGGTGTCTTCAGGGGCACAGACGCCCGCGATCGCACGGGTACTGGTGCGGGCGGAGGTCGAGGGTGATGCTCCTATAGTTGTCAAGTGGCTTGGTTGAGGTGGGTGGGAGTGGTCAGGAGCTGGTACATCTCACGGGCCGATGTAACGCTTGAGACAGCGGATGGCCTCGCGTTGTCTTGCCTTCACTGATTTGAGAGCAGGTCGACGACCTCGAGGCGGCATCCGTCGAGGCCACGATCGGGACCAGTCCCTACCAGCTCACGGAGTAGGTGTGTCGACTCAGTCGCCATGGAGACGACTCAGTCGACACACCAGCTGATCCTGGTGGCCGGGCGTGCTTCCCCTGTCACGGCGCGCCAGCCCTCCAGTGTGCGGGAGGCTGAGGCGGCGGGGGCGAGCCAGGCGCGGGCTTTTTCGGCGTAGGGTGCGGCGTGGAGGCGAGCGGCGGCGGGGTGGGCGGTGACCGCGGCGAGGCGCACGGCCAGCCCCTGGACGTCGCCTGGCGGGAGGAGATCGCCCAAGGGCAGCAGGTCGCGGGCGCCGCCCGAGTCGGTGGCGACGACGGGGAGGCCCATGCAGAGCGCCTCCGCGGCGGCGAGCCCGAGCCCCTCACGATGTGACGGTTGCGCGACGACGCT
>Ga0187893_10013564_pt1 | contig 11303 bp, 8 predicted proteins | sample MA1701074metaG_FD_139574 | JGI IMG/M metagenome (GOLD analysis project Ga0187893, IMG submission 139574) | White microbial mat communities from a basaltic lava cave in the Kipuka Kanohina Cave System on the Island of Hawaii, USA - MA170107-4 metaG ...
CCTGTTGATGCTGGCGTTTTCCTCTCTTTCGCGGCGCTCGATCTACGTGAGCATCGCCTGGTTCGGTTTCTGGATCATCAGCGGGAGCGTATCGCTCATGCTCATGGGAATTCACCAGAGCTCTCTGGTGCAACGAGCGTGGGAGCAAGAAGTGGCGGCGGCGAAAGCGGCCCAGGACAAGGCCGGAAAGCCGGTCCCGGAGAAAAAGTGGCGAAAGAAGCAATTTCGTGAAATGGAGGGGTTTCAAGCCGGTTTCGCTGAAAAGCTGGAGAAGGCCCAGGCCGATGCCGTCCGCACCGATTGGCGGCCGTTGTTTTCCTATACCGACAACCTGTATCGACTCGGCCAATTGCTGTTGCGAGCCGACGCCGCCTGGGTGGACGTCGGCCGGGGGTATGACGCTCAGGAGCGGGCTTTGCGAGGAGGCCTGGGCTTCGCCGGTTTCCTCGCGCGAGCCGCCCCGCCGCCCAACGAGCGCCGGTTGGCCAACTTCATGACTCCACAGTATCCCTGGACCTGGTCGGCGATGGTGCGCAGGACCGCCGGATCGGGGCCCATGATCCGGAATGCCACGGGGAACGGCGACGGCGGCCCAAACACGAGCTGGGTCACGCGCAGGCGCGCCTCCGGGGCGAGCCCCTCGGCAATCCTGGTTCGCAGGCGCGCCTTGAGAGCCTCCCGCGCCTCGGCATTGGGCGTCAGCACGACGAGCTTGGCGAAGGACGGGTCGGGAAGCTCAGGGTTATACGAGAAGAAGAACCGCGGAGCCCCCTGCCCGATATAGCTGGTGACGATCTTGGCTTCGGGCTGCTGCATCAGCCAGGCTTCGGCCTTGGCCGAGGCGGAGCTCGTCGCCTCGATGCTGCTGCCTTCCGGCATCTGAATCTCGACCAGCAGCTCGGGACGATCGGAGGTGGGGAAGAACTGTTTCTTCACCGCACCCATGCCGACGCCGGCGATCGCGAAGGCGGTCAGTACGGCACCGGCGACGACAAACTTACGGCGCACGGCCCAGGCGATGATGCGGCGCAAGCGCTGATAGCGGGGTGTGGCGTAGATCGCCTCATGGCCGCCCTCGACCGGCTTGATCTCGGGCAGCAGCTTCACGCCGAGGTAAGGCGTGAACGCCACGGCCACGAACCAGGAGGCGATCAGGGCGAAGCCGACGATCCAGAAGATGTTGCCGGCGTATTCGCCGGCACTGGAGCGCGCAAAGCCCACCGGCAAGAAGCCGATCACGGTGACCAACGTGCCCGAGAGCATCGGCGCGGCGGTATGGCTCCAGGCGTAGGCCGCCGCCTGGATACGGTCCATGCCCTCTTCCAGCTTCACCACCATCATCTCGATGGCGATGATGGCGTCGTCGACGAGGAGGCCGAGGGCAAGGATCAAGGCGCCCAGCGTGATGCGGTCGAACACGCGTCCGCTGTCGAGCATGATCACGAGCACCACCGCCAGCGTGAGCGGAACGGCAGCGGCGACGATGATGCCGACGCGCCAGCCGAGGCTGATCAGGCTCACCACCAGCACGACGCCGAGGGCGACGAAGAACTTGATCATGAACTCGTCGACCGCCGCCGTGATGTTGACGGCCTGATCCGTGATCTTGGTCAGGGTCAGGCCGAGCGGTAACGTTTCGGAGATGGTCGTGGTCTCGGCTTCGAGCGCCTTGCCGAGGTCGAGCCCGTTCCATCCCTCCTGCATGACGACGCTGAGCGTGAGCGCGGGTTCGCCCTGGTGGCGGATCAGGAACGTCGCCGGATCCTCATAGCCGTGGCGCACCTCGGCGACGTCGGAGAGCTTCAGGTTGCGCTCGCCCGCCACGATGGGCGTGTCGGCAATCTTCTGGAGATCGTCATAGGCGCCGTCGAGACGCACGAAGACCTGCGGTCCCTTCGCGTCGATCGATCCTGCTGGCGCCACCGCGTTCTGCTGCTGAAGGGCAGCGAAGATCTCCCGGGCGCCGATGCCGAGGGTGGCGAGGCGCGGATACGAGAACTCGACGAAGATCCTCTCCGGACGCTCGCCCAGGATGTTGACCTTCTTCACGCCGGGCACGTGCAGCAAGCGCTGGCGGATCGTCTCGGCCTGCCGGGCGAGCAGGCGCGGCGCCATGCCGGGCGCCTTCAGCGCGTAGAGCGCGAAGGTGACGTCCGAGTATTCGTCGTTGACGAAGGGGCCGAACGCTCCCATCGGCAGGTTGCTGGCTTCGTCGCCCAACTTCTTGCGCGCCTGGTAGAACTGCTCGGGAACCTCGGCTGGCGGGGTCTTGTCCTTGAGCGTGAGCGTCAGGAAAGTGACGCCCGGTCGCGCGATGGTCTCGACGCGATCGTACCAACGCAGTTCCTGCAGTCGCTTTTCCAACGGCTCGGCGACTAGGTCCTGCATCTCCTGCGCGGTGGCGCCCGGCCAGGCGGCCGTGACGGTCAGCACCTTGATGGTGAAGGACGGATCCTCGGCGCGACCAAGCTTGAAGAACGCATAGCCTCCCGCGATCGCGACGGCGAGGATCAGGAACAGGGTGACGGCGCGCTCGCGCACCGCGAGGGCGGAGAGATTGAAGCGGATCATCGGGCTGCGATCCTCTCTTCGGCGATGCGGACGCGGTCGCCTGGATGAAGAAGATGGGCGCCGAGCGCGACGACGCGTTCGCCGGGGCGAACGCCGCTGATGACGGCGGTCTCTTCGGCCAGGCGGCGAACTTGCACGGCGCGGAAGGAAACGGACAACGACTCGCGATCGACAACCCACACGCCGGTGGCTTTGCCGTCGTCATAGAGCGCTCCAAGCGGGACTTCCGCGCCTTCGGCCGCTTCATCGATCGCCACCCACAGGGTCACGGTAGCCCCCAGCGGCGCCTGCGACGCCTCACCCTCCAGGACGTAGCGTGCCTCGTATGTCCGGCTGGCGGGGTCGGCAGCATCCGAGAGCTGTCGCAGGAGCGCCGGCGAAGCGGCGGCAGATGCGCCGTACACCCGGACCTGCGCCGGAGATCCGATGACCGGGCGCACGGTTTCGGGAAGGTTTACCGTGGCTTCGCGCGGACCCGAGTGCGCCAGTCTCACGACGGCCTGGCCCGCGGCGACGACCTGCCCCGGTTCGGCCAGAGTCTCCACGACGGTCCCGTCGGCATCCGCGAGCAGCAACGCGTACCCCGCTTCGTTCTTCGCCACTTGAGCCTGAGCTTCGGCGGCCGCCAATTGCGCCGCCGCGCTGTCGAAAGCGGCTTTGACCTGGTCGTATTTCTGTTGGGCGACCCAACCGCTCTTGAGGAGCCGGCGATAGCGCGCCTCGTCGGCCCTCGCCTGGACGGCCACGGCGCGAGCGGACACGACAGCTTTTTCCCTGGCCGCGAGCGCGAGTTCGAGGTCCTCCTGGTCAAGGCGCATGAGCGGCTGGCCGACGCGGACGGTTCGACCGACGTCGACCAGACGCTCGATCACCTTGCCTGGAACGCGGAACCCGAGATTGCTCTGCACCCGGGCCGAGATGACGCCGGTGAAGGCCCGCTCGGTAGATTGGGCCGGCGTCACGATGGCGATTTGGACAAGCTGCGGTCTCTGACGAGGATCGCCCTCGTCCGCCGCCGTCGTCCGGAGGCCGATGGCCGCAGCGGCGCCAAGGCCGGCCACTGCGGCCAAAATGGTGCCTGCGAGGAGCGCCGTCTTGAGGTTGACCATGGTTGACCTCGCTCTTGCTGGAGGGAAGACGTTCAGGTCAGGGCGAACGCCGTGCGGATGCTCCGATCGACCGGCCCCGCCGGCATGAAGCGGCGCAGCCGTCTCAAGAGACGAGCCTCGAAGCCGACCGGCCGACGCATCCGGTACGGCTCCTCGATCGCGCGCAGGATTTCCGCCGCGACGGTCTCCGGGCCGGGAGCGCTCTTGATCTTTGCGATGATGGCGGCCGAGACTCGCCGCAACGCGGCGGCGTAGGCCTCGATCTGCTGGCTCGCATGGACCGTGTTCGCGTCGAGCTGCGTGTTGGTGAAGTTGGGCTCGACCAGAACCACGCGGATGCCGAAGTGGCGCACCTCGTGATCGAGCGACTCCGACAGACCCTCGAGAGCGTGCTTGGTGCTGGCGTACAACCCGATGAACGGCCCCGGTAGGAAGCCCAGGATCGAGCTGGTGTTCACGATCCTGCCGGAGCCCTGGGAGCGCATGACCGGGAGCACGGCCCTCACCATGCGCAGGACGCCGAGGACGTTGGTGTCGAAGAGCGCCTGCGCTTCGGCTGGGCTCGTTTCCTCGACAGCGCCGAGGACCGCGTATCCGGCGTTGTTGATCATCACGTCGATCCGGCCGGCTTGGCGCAGAACGCTCTTAACACAAGCGTCCACCGACGCGTCATCCCGCACATCGAGCGGGAGCAGCTCGACCCCGGAAATCGGGGCGACGTTTGCGGGATTGCGGGCGGTCCCGAACACGCGATAGCCCCGGCTGTTCAGGAGCTCGGCCGTGGCGCGACCGATGCCGGAGGAGGCACCGGTGATAAGGACGACTGTCTGCTGGGTCATGGGTAGCCTCGCTTTGATGGCTGATCTGGTTCAGGCATGACGTGAGTAGAATACGTGGATATCCACCTATCTGCCCGATCGACTCCCCCTGCAGGTCGCTTCATGGTCTAACGCTCGGCAATCGTTCGCAGAGCGGAGTGGAGGGGGGCCAATTGCGTGTCGCTGAGGCGCGCGACGACCGCGTCGTTGGCGGCCTGCCAGTGATGGACTGCCTTTGCCAGGAGGGCGCGACCCGCGTTCGTGAGGGTGATCCGCTTCACACGAGGATCGTCCTCGTCACGGCGGATCCTCAGAAGCCCGCGCCGCTCCAATGGCTTTAGATTCTTCGTTGTTGTGGTTCGGTCCATCGCGAGCTCTTCCGCCAGCCCGCCGACGGTCAGCGGCGATGGCCGATTAAGCTGCATCAGTAACGAAAACTGGCCGCTGCTCAGTCCGAGAGGCCGGAACGCCTCGTCGAAATGCCGCGCGATGGAGCGACTGGCCCGCTGGACACGCAGGCAGACGCAGTTGTTGCCGATCATTTGGGCCGTTGCATATGAAGGTGAAAGGGTCGACATGGGTTGGCTATACGTGAATATGCACGTGCCTAATATATGGATATGCACGTATATCGTCAAGCTGATTCTCGCTCGATTTTTCAATGGGGGTCACGAGTGCCCTTCGCGCATTGCCAGTGATCCGTCGGCTGTGGTGCGGGAGCGGCCGTACCTCCCCGTGCGTGCGCCAGGATACGGATGACGGAAGGACCCCATGCCCAGCGGGGGCGGGCGGAGCGACCGTGAGGCCGAGGCCCAGGGCGGTGGAACCCATGAGACAGCGCTGGACCAGCCCCCTGGCGCGGCCGCCATCCCGACGTAGGCCAGACCCGGAAACAGCACCTGACCCAGCGGCGTCTGCGCCAGCAGCCGCACCATCATGGTGGTCTTGTAATCCCGCCACGCTTCGGCGAGCAGGCCGCCGGCATTGGGATTGGGATTCGACACCGAGCCGTTGCTCCAAGGGAGTCCGTACATTCCCTCCAGCGCGGTGAGCCACTGCCCGTCGATGTGGTTGCCCCGGCTCTTGGCATCGACAGCATCCGCCCCGTGCCACCGCAGCAGGATCGCCTCGGCACGGGCTTCAAGGCTGGCCGCGTCCGCAACCGTCAGGTCGGCGAAGTCCGACACCATCGACAACAGCTGCGCGTCTTCGCTCATCGCTGCGTCGAGATCCTTGGTTTCGCCGTAGCCGCGCATTTTCGGCAACCCTTCGGTTGCAGGATCGATGGTGACGGTCCCGCGGTACTGAGTAGCCTGTGCGTCGAACGCGAACCACACATCGACGATTTCGGCGGTCGTGCTGTCGGTCTTGGTGTAGCTGCCGAAGTCGACCATGTAGTTCTCGCCATTCTCAACGAAGTCTTGCGTGGTCGTCAGGTTGATCGATGCGATCCCCAGCGAAGCAAGGCTCTGGAGTTCGCCGGCCTGGCTGATTCCATCGCCGTTCAGATCGCGCCAGACGAGAAGATCGGCAAAGACGTTGTCCTGGTTGTCGATCACGCCATCGGAGTTGTCATCGTAGGTGCGCAGCTCATCGAAGCCGCTGGGGAGCGGGTCCCCGCCGATCGCCTTCCCGAGTTCGTCGTAGGTGGCGAACCCGCCGGCCCCGAAAAGCTCGGAGATGTCGTCGATGCTGCCGTTCGTATTCACGTCTAGGGCGAGCAACCCGTCGTCCGGGCTCACCCACCCGGTGCGTTCGGCAAAGCCGTCCTCGTCGATATCGAAGTAGGTCCACGACCGCCACGGATCCGTAAGTTCGATCCCGTCGCCGTCGAGGTCGAGAACGAGCGGAGAGGCCAGTTCCCCGGCATCATCGTACTTGTCGTCGTCCGGGGCCTCCTTCAACGTGATGCCGGCCTCGCCGTTCTCCCAGTCCTCGACGCCAATTTCGCTCCCATCGGGAAGCTCGATTTGGAGATCGTCGCTACCTTCCGTCCAATTGTATTTGACCGTGCCGGCGTCTGTCTCTTCGACGTATTCACCGCCTGACCTCCCATACTCCTCCCGGCCGTCTCCCGTATCCTCAGCGTTGCCGGTGCTCACTCCCCCGTGCAGCCAAATCGGTTCAGACGCCGCGCCAAAACCGATCCGGTCACCTACTTCAGGATCGAGAATCTTATCGCCCCCTCCGATTATGAATGCGTCGGCACCTGCACCACCCTCGAGAGTGTCGTTACCCGTACCGCCGACCACGGTTTCGTTGCCCGATCCGCCATAGAAGATATCCGCGCCATCGCCGAGATAGATTTCGGTGAACCCCGACGCGTTCTGAATCACGTCGTCCAATGCCGTCGCTATCAAGACCTCAAAATTGCTAAATCCGATACCCGTCCCTTCGATAGTGCTACCTTCAAGCTTGATGCCAGCCCCACCAGCTCCGCGATACCCAGTCAAGTCAAGCGTATCGCTTGACCCCGCGTGAGAACCCGCATCGACGGAAACATCCGGGAATCCTTTGAGAGACTCGTCTGCGCCCATGATGCGGAGAATATCACCATCAGCGCTGGGTATAATTCGAACAGACACCTCGTCCTCGCCGGCCAGTAGCTCCGGCGCGGTGGTAAGAATGATCTCGCTCATGTTGTACGCAAGATCTGTCGCCTCCACGCCGTAGAATTCCTGCTCCTTCCTGATGATCGTGCGATAACCGTCGACACCCGCCTCATCGAAGCTGACCGTGAAGTTGTTCCATACCGCGCCGTTGAGCTGGTCCGGCGGAGAACCAGATAGCCAATAGATCAGCGCGTCATGATCGGCATCGCGACCACCGTCGAGCAGATCCGATCCGTTGGAGCCAACGATCGTATCACTGCCGGGACCAGCGTTGACCACGTCCGTCCCACCAGTTCCTCGCAAATTGGAATCGCTGTACAGGGTTCCGACCATATAGTTCGGTCCCAAGAGCGACCAAAGGTTCGAGAAAATAAGTTCATCACCAGGGGTATACGGATTGCCCACTGATAGCCCATAGTACTGAGCGAAGAACAAATCTGCGGCCGCCATCAGATCACTTTGATCATCATCGATCACGTCCTCCGGGCCGTTGAGGTTCATAATCGCTTCGTAAGGGTTTTCAGTCCCTGTCGCTATACTGGCCTCGCGGCCCGCTTGTATCGCCGCGATGAGATCGTATGTACCAGCGACGTTCTTAAACGTTTTTGATGTGCCATCCGGGAGTGTTCCGCTGAACGTGTCTGCCGAGAGCAGCCAGTCATTAAAGAAGTCGTAATGGCCAAGAAAGGGAAACAGAAGTGTGCCCGCCCAACCTGCATAGTCCCCGTTGGGCGTGTATGAACCCACATAAACCGTGCTCGCGGCGGCGCCTGCATCCTGAACACCCAGGCCTTCTATGCCTGGTAGGGCTCCGCCGTTATCTAATATGTCAAGAATGACGTTGATACCGATTTCATTTGATGCCTTCTGATTTCTGAATTCTGCGTCACCAACGTCGCCTTCGCGCAGGCTATACTGCGATTTGGTGTATTCGCGAATAAAGTCAGCGAAGAAGCCGTCACCCGCGTTGACCAAGCGCGCACCATCTATCCACCGCCATACAGACGCGTCGACTCCTGGCTTCGGCACCTCATTGCCTGCAGCATCGGTCTCGGTGATGAAGCTCCGAAGCAAGTTGTAAAGCGGAGCCACCAATCCAATCTGAGCTGGATCGTCTTCGTAGTCGTCCTGTACTTGACTCAACAGTGTTGAGAGCTGCGCGACCTGTTGTAGGGTCAAAGTAATGCCGCCAGAACCCCTATCGTAGGTGGTCATCGAATCCCCCTTTTATCTGATTGACTAAGTGCCGCGAGATGCTGACTAGCTAGGCCATTTGAAATCGGAAACAACGGCTGTCGTTGCCTCAAGTCGGATGATACGGTCCACCTCGATAGCCTTTGCTATTGGGATGTCCTTTCGCCAAAAGCGGTAGCTCAAGTTCACAGTATCAAAAAGCTTATACCTGACGTCACATCGATATATGTTTGTCGGAATGCATGTAATGAGAAACGGGCGACCGTAAGGTGACGAGTAGGTATCAGGGTCTGCACGGTACCTTGTGGCCCACTCACTCGGCGGAACAGCGACATTGCTCGATGGTCTCGTACACGCGATCAATCCTTCCGGGAGCACGTTCCGAAGGTTCCATTTGTCGCACGTGTCCTCAAATGCGTTTTCAGTTAGTAGCTGCATACCCCAAAAGTTTGGCGATACCGCGCTGAGTGCGACCCCAATGTTTCGCGGCTCCCTTGATTCAGAGCCGGCGACGCCGCCATATCGAATCGTGAGGCCGACCATGAGAGCGCGCACCGGGTTCCCTGGGCACCCCTCGGGTTCCGATGGGTCCGGAGGGGTAGGTGCCTCAGTCTGGCGATTCTGGTCCAACTTTGTGATCACGGGCAACTCGTCGACTGACCACCGAAACACAGACCGCCCTAGGGCTACGTACACCATCCGGTGAGTATCTGTCCGGCAGGCAGTGGGGTCGTAGACGTCCTCATTCGCGAGTGCTTTGCTCCCGGTCGAGAGCCAAGCTACTGCCCCATACAATGAGAACGCGAATGCAAGACGCACCAAAGGACGCATCACAGATATCCGCAACATCGTGAGTTAGAAGCTGCAGTAGCTTTGGCCGTGCTCCGCGAACGTTCGGGCAAACGCGAAGACACACGAGCAACGTTTCGCCGTTTGACGGCGATGGGTAGCGCCAGCATCGGTAAATACCCCCGGCTAGAATGGCGTCGGCAACACGCTACGTGCAATAGCGACGACGTAGTGCGGCGACTGACAAAACTATCCTCGACTGTTTTGCCGTGCGGGCAGAGGCGAGTGTCGCGAAAAGCGATGGTTAAAATCAAGAGAATTCGTCTCGGTCGATACTGATCGTCGCGAATCCATACCGGTGTGCCCGTCCGCCAAGCCTCGAGGAGATCCAGGCCGGCCTGCTGGTTCATCGAAAGGTTATTGCTGTAGGCGTACGTCAACGCGTCGGTGATCTGAGCTGCGCTCCACTTCGTAAGGTCGAACCCGTAACCAATCGTTGGATTGCCTTCAACATCGTGGATGCCCGGCTCACCCATTCCAGGATTCTCATACTGTTTGACAAGTGTGTAGAGATCGTCTCGGTACGTGCCCGCCACGAATTGACTGTTAAGGTTTGATAGCGTCATTGTGGATCCTTAGCTTGAGCTATTCTGAAATCAGTTCGCGACAATCTGGAAGCGACTCTGGAACGCACAAATCAGCCTGCGGGTTCTATGGTCAGCAAATGCCGCCATGTAGACCTTCGGCTTCCCAAAGCTGAAAAGCGCCGATGTAAGCAACACGTAGTAGCGGTTCTGTATCTTAATGATGTCGAAGAACACGTAGCCGTTGGGCCATGGATCCTCCGAGATCGCGAGAGCTTCGCGTACAAAGTCAGGATCCACGAACAATCCCGATCCCGGGGGATGGGGTTGAGGTTTGTCGACCACATAGGTCCGGAGTCCGTTCACTCGGCCGTTCGGCTCCTGGCCGCCGGCTTGAGGTGTGCGGTGATCCGCATAGCCATTGTGGAGCTTGGCGCTGCCCAGGCGGGACTCGAAGCGGTAAATTTCCACCGGGTGCCCAGTGTTGTAGATATCGGCGAGCGTCGTCTCTAGCCAGCTTTTAGACCCAAACTGCAGCTGAATGTGTCGCATTTTGTGGGCAGTGCAACATGCCTCGTTGGTCTGAGGCGGAGCCTCGTTAGCACTCCTGCTCCAGTGAGAACGCCACTCGCCGAGACCCCAGTTCGATCCACAACCCATCGCGGCTCCCAAGTGATGTTGGCTGCGGTATGCAGGAAGAAATCGGAATGGATCTTCGCATAGTCGTATGGCATACGTAGGCTGGGTCGTACTGCGCTCGGCTCGCTTAGAAGCCTTAGCGCGTCATTGCACACATTGTCGGCGGCGGCGGCGAACTCCAACGTGTAGAAGTCCGCAGGGCGCCCTTTTGCGCGCATCTCGGAATACGTGAGTCGCAGGTCGTCGCTCCCAGCCAAAGATGGTGGCGTGCCTGCGAAAAGAGCAATGGCTATGCAAGCCAATGCAAGGGTGTATTGTGCTATCATAGCGCAGATCTCCTCTGTGTGTTTTCGGGATCGCGCCATGTTCCGAGGGAGCGGTGTGCTTTCGCACGGTCACATGAGATCGCGGCGAAAGTGCGGCCAGAGCAACGACTCGCCGGCGATGTGAAGGCACACAAGTAGCGTTCTGCCGTTCGCGCGGCAGCTGGCGGTGTAGACATTGGAAGGTGTATGCCCTGTCTGAGTCTGCTTGAGTGACTTCGTACGCTGAATGGGTCGGCGGCTACGGCCGCTGAAAACAAGTCCACCAAATATGCCGTGCGGGGCAGGCGCAGTGTTGAGAAAATGTAGGGCCGAAGTCAAACGGGAAATGTCTTAACGTGCGAGAAATCGGTCGTAATTAACGACCATGACAATTTGAGGTTTATCCAAGGTTGAGTGAGAACTCATTGGCGCGCTGCCAACTACGCCGAACCATGCTGCCGTCCTTGCAGCATGGTAGTCACCATCGTGTGAACTATCTTTGCCCTGTTCGAAGTGCCCTCGAACGCGGGCGATCGAATGACCGCTCTGGGTCACGAGTGCCATTCGCGCATTGCCAGTGATCCGTCGGCTGTGGTGCGGGAAGCGGCCGTACCTCCCCGTTCGTCCGCCAGGATACGGACACCGGTTACAGCCGGCGCGCGATCGCGTAGGATCGCGGCCA
>Ga0187893_10013565_pt1 | contig 11303 bp, 5 predicted proteins | sample MA1701074metaG_FD_139574 | JGI IMG/M metagenome (GOLD analysis project Ga0187893, IMG submission 139574) | White microbial mat communities from a basaltic lava cave in the Kipuka Kanohina Cave System on the Island of Hawaii, USA - MA170107-4 metaG ...
CGATCCGGATCGGGTCGTTTCCCTGGTGACGGTGGATGCCAACAACCCGGGGATGCTTCCCATTTCCTACCCCAACTATGAAGACGTCGAAAAGCGCCAGACAGTGTTCGCGTCAATGACCGTTCTTGCGCCCGGAAACGTCATGGTGGATCGCGGCTCGGGAGAGCAGACGCCGATGATCGCCGAATTGGTCAGCGGCGCCTTTTTTTCTCTGGCGGGAGTTCCCGCCGCCTTCGGACGCGTTTTTACGGCCGAAGAAACCCGCGGACAAGGGAGCGGACCGTTTGCCGTATTGAGTTATTCGGGCTGGGAGCAGCAGTTCGGGGCCAATCCGCGGATCCTCGGCACCACAATCGCCGTTAACCGCCACCAACTCACCATCATTGGTGTGATGCCGCGGCATTTTAAGGGCTTCAACAGCGTGACGGAACCGATGATGTGGGTTCCGATGTCCTTCTACAGGCTGATCATGCCGCGGCCGGATGCAATGGATGACCGCAAGGCCATGTACTATTACGGATTCGCGCGCTTGAAGGACGGAATCACGCGTGAGCAGGCCGAGGCTTCTCTGGCCCCATTGTCACGCCAACTTGAGCAGGAGCATCCGGCGATCAATCGCGGACGCTCGCTCAAGCTCACCTCCTCCACCGAGACCGCGATCAACCGCAATCTGCGCATTCTGGTCGAAAAATCGAGCGTGGTTCTGATGATCGTCGTCGGCCTGGTGCTATTGATCGCCTGCGCCAACGTAGCCGCTCTGCTGATCCTGCGCGCCAAATCGAGAAGCAAGGAGTTCGCCATACGGCTGGCGATCGGCGCCGGCCCGTGGCGTCTGGGCCGACAATTGTTGACCGAGAGCATCCTGCTTGCGCTGCTGGGCGGGGGGCTGGGACTCCTGTTCGGCCGCTGGTTGCGGGATCTTCTCTGGGGCGTGCGTCCGTACATGCTCAACATTGTGGCTCTGGATACTTCACTCGATCTCACAGTGTTCGGATTCACGCTGGGCGTTTCCCTGCTTGCGGGGCTGCTGTTCGGACTTGCGCCGGCATTCCAGGCTTGGCGGCAGGACCTGGCAACGGAATTGAAGGAGCGCTCGGTACGGTTTCTGGGAGCTCCTCACGGCATCAGCACGCGAAACATGCTGGTCGTGTTGCAATGCGCATTTTCCCTGACGGCCATTGTCGGCGCTGGCCTGTTTCTGGAAAGCCTTCGGCGGGCCAGCCAGTTCGATCCGGGTTTTGAATCCGAGCGGCTGGCGACGGTCCGGCTCAATCTGGCCTCGGAAGGCTACTCGAAGCAACGCGGGCTGGAATTTCACCGGCGATTACAGGAGCGGGTTGGGTCGCTGCCTTCGGTGCGGCTGGCCAGCGTATCGAGCATTGACCCGATGGCCACCGGCGGATTTTTGCGCAACATGTTTATCGAGGGCCGTGATCCGTCGGCGCCCCCCACCCTGATGCTGATGAACGCGGTCGGCTTGCGCTACTTTGAAACCGCCGGGATCCGGTTCGTCGAAGGCCGCGACTTCACCTCATCGGATCGCGAATCCACTCCCATGGTGGTCATTGTGAATGAGTCCTTCGCCCGCCGGTACTGGCCTGGCAAGACCGCTGTAGGACAGCGAATACGGTTTTCCGGAGACGCGGCGCCGCGCGAAATCGTAGGAATCGCGGCGGATTCGAAATTCTTCACGCTCAACGAAGAGAACCGGGCTTGCGTGTTTATCCCTCTGCTACAGGAGTATCTGCCGGTGGTGACGCTATTGGTGCGCACCGAAGGCGCCCCGGACGCCGTACTGGGATCCATACGCTCAGAAATCAAGCGGCTCGACGCGGGGATTGCCATTCCTCGCATTTACACCATCGGCTGGCTGATTCGCAATTCACTTTGGCCGCAACTGACCCTGGCGGCGCTGCTCGGCATCTTCGGGCTGGTTGGGCTCGCGCTTGCCGCCGTTGGTGTTTACGGTATTACGGCTTACTCGGTCTCCCAGCGTGTCTCTGAAATTGGGATCCGCCTGGCGCTTGGCGCCGGTGGAGGAGACATTCTCCGATTGATTGTCGGGCAGGGAATGCTGCTTGTGGTCATCGGCGCCGCGGCGGGCGCCGGGGCATCGCTGGCCTCAGGCAGAATCGCGGCCGGACTGCTGTTCGGCGTCGGCGCCAGTCACCCGCCAACTTATATCCTCGCCGCCCTGATTCTGCTGCTGGTCGCTTTGATCGCCTGTCTGATTCCGGCGCGGCGGGCCATGAAAATCGACCCGCTTCATGCTTTGAGGCACGAATGAGACTCACCGGCAAAGGGCGATTCGGCGATCTCGGCGACCCGGTCTTGCGGGCCGCCAGGCGCCTGTTGAGAAATCGAACCATTTCGCTTCTGGTGGCGCTTTCGCTCGCGCTCGGAATCGGCGTGAACACAGCCATTTTTTCGATTGTTGACGCCGTGTTTCTGGCGCCGCTTCCGGTCAGCGATCCGGCCCGGCTGGCTTACGTTTATACGACCGACCAGAAGCATCCCGGAATGCACAGCCTCTCCGGTCCCAATCTGGAAGATCTGGCCAACCGGAGTACGGCCTTCGAGGACCTGACCGCCTGCATACCTGTGAAGGTCAACTTGAAGCGCAACGGGGAAGTCGAGGAAGTGGAAGGTGAAGTCGTTTCCGATAATTATTTCCGTCTGCTTGGGGTGGGCCCACTGCTCGGCACGCTGCCGGTCCCAGCCAAGGCCGCGTCGATGCTGGGAGAGAGCGCCGGGACACCACCGGTTCAAATCAGCTTCCAGCTTTGGAAATCCGCATTCGGCGGCGACCCTAAGCTGATCGGACGAACGATCCTGATCAACAGAATTCCATTTACCGTCTCGGCCGTGATGCGCCCCGAATTTCGCGGCCTGGACCGGTTCGGTCAGACAAAGTTATGGGCGTCAATGAGCGCACGGGCACACTTTCTGGAGCGTCCGGAATGGATGATGGGCCGCCGCGCACTTCTGATCGCCGCTGTCGCGCGGATCAAATCCGGCATCAGTTTCGAGCAGGCCGGTGAAGACGCCCGCCGGGTCGGGAGTGCTCTCGCCGCCGAATATCCGGCGGAAAATACGGGCAGAAGCTTTGGGCTGGCGAAATACAAACACGCCGCGGTTGGAGCGGAGCGCCATGGGAAACTGTTTGGCGCCGCGCTGGTTTTGATGGCCGCGGCGGTGGTCGTGCTCCTGATTTCCATCTGCAACGCGTGCAACGTGCTTCTGGCGCGCGCCTCCATCCGGCGCCGCGAGATGGCGGTGCGGTTGGCGATGGGCGCCACGCCGGTCACGCTCTTACGGCAAGTGTCCATCGAAAGCGCACTCCTGGTGGTCATCGGCGGCATTCTGGGTCTGCTGCTGGGGCTCGGAGGCAGGGAACTGCTGTGGAGCCTTCGACCGGCGGATCTGTCCGGCCAGACGCTGCCCTGGGCTTTGAATGCGCGCGTGCTGAGCTATGCGGTGTTTCTGTCGCTGGCTACCGGCATTCTGGCAAGCATACTGCCGGCGTGGCAGACGTTGAAAGGCAACCTTACGGGCGAGCTGCGGGAACGGGCCACGATCCGGGGCGTGCGGCGGCTCCGGTTGCGGGAAGGGTTGGTGGTGGCCCAGGTGGCCCTGTCGCTGATCGCGCTGGTGGGAGCCGACCTGTTCCTCAAGAGTCTGCGCAACATGCAGCAGATTGATCCGGGCTTTGACGCGCGCAACGTGGCTTCCTTTGACGTAAACCCGCGCCGTCTGGGCATTCATGGCTCGAAGCAAACGTCGTTTTACGTAGAGCTACAGCAACGCCTTTCCTTGATTGAAGGAGTCTATTCGGTGGCGGTTTCCTCGGATTCGCTGCTGGGCGCATCGAGAACGCGGCGGACGGTTCTCGACGATCCGCAAGATCCGCGGCGCGGCGGCATCATCGCCGGCTTTCAGATGGTGAGCTTGCGTTTCTTTGAAACCACGGACGTGCTGATTCTCAGGGGGCGCGACTTCACCGCCGCCGATGGGCCGGACGCGGCGCAGGTGGCCATTGTCAACGAGTCCATGGCCCGCGGCTTCTGGCCGAACGGCTCCGCCATCAGCAAGAAGATTCGCTTCTTCGGCGATTACTCCGACCGGGAGGTGGTTGGCGTGGCCCGCGACATCAGCGGCAGCATGCTGGGCGCGCCGCCAGAGCCGATCACGTACGTTCCGTTGCTGCAGGACAGCCCTCCAATGGCCACAGTGCACGTGCGCACCGTTTCAGATCCCGCCGCTTTAGCGGAACGGATCGGGTCCGAGTTGAAGGCTTTTCATGGCGAGTTGCCCGCCGCCGAGGCCGTCCCGCTGGCAGCGCGGATTCGGGAAGAGCTATGGGCGCCCCGCATGGCGGGGGCGCTGCTGACGGTGTTCGGCTTGCTCGCGCTGGCGCTGGCCTCCATCGGTGTTTATGGCGTGACGCAGCATCTGATTACCGTGCGAACGGGAGAGATCGGCATGCGTATGGCGATGGGCGCCTCGGCAATCGATGTTTTGGAGATTGTGCTGCGGCAGGGGCTGACCCTCATCCTGCCGGGCCTCGCGATTGGGTCGGTTGCTTCGTTCGCGCTGGCGCACACGTTCAACAACCTGCTGTTTCGAGTGTCGGAAACCGACATCGAACCGTACCTGGCCGGCTCCATGCTGCTGGCTTTGGTGGCGCTGATCGCCACCTACCTGCCCGCGCGCCGCGCGGTGAAAATGCCGCCGGCCATCGCCCTGCGCGAGCCCTGATGCTGCGTCAGCCCTATATGGATAATCGATGATCAAGCTTGTCAACATAGAAAAATACTTTGACCATGGCCCTTCCCGTACCTGGGTTTTGCGCCGCGTCAGTCTCCAGATTAAAGATGGTGATTTTATTTCCATCATGGGGCCTTCCGGGGCGGGGAAATCCACGCTGCTTCACCTGCTCGGCATGCACGACATGAGCTGGAGCGGCGAGTATTATCTGCTGGATCAGCCAGTGCACAAAATGGGTAAGAAGGATCGCCAGGAGTTATACAAGCGCCACTTCGGATTCGTCTTCCAAAGCTATCACCTGCTCGATTCACTGACCGTCTACGAGAACCTGGACATCCCGCTTTCTTACCGCAACGTCAAGAAGAGCGAACGGGACAGCATCGTCTGCGACGCGCTCGACCGGTTTCAGATTGTCGGAAAGAAGGACCTTTACCCCAACCAGTTATCCGGGGGCCAGCAGCAGTTAGTGGCGGTCGCGCGCGCCATGATCGCAAATCCGAAGATCATTCTGGCCGATGAGCCGACTGGCAATCTGCACTCAAGCCAGGGCAAGGAAATAATGGAGATGTTCAAGAAGCTGAACGACGAAGGCACCACGATTATCCAAGTGACGCATTCGGAGTTGAACGCCGCCTACGGGGGTCGCGTCATCAAGATTGAGGACGGGTGGGTCACCGATTCCTAGACTGGCGCTGTCTTTCAGTTCACCCGGCACCCCTCCGGTGTCTTCAGGTTCCGGAGCAGCGCCTCCCGGTCCGCCGCGTTCAACGTCAGCACAAAATCCATCCCGCGTAAATCACTTAGGAAAATGTTCTCGTGAGCCAGCGTTTCGTTGGACGTCGTCAGCCCGCTAAAACCGGACGCCCCGGCGAACACGCGAGCCAGAGGCTCGTGCGCCGGGTTGAAAAAAAACACCTTGAATTTCACTCCAGCTTCAAACGCCAGACTTCCGGCGAAACTCTGGCATAGTTTGTCGAGCGTGCTCGCCAGCGGATTCCCCACCGATTCGTGACCGGCCGGCTCGGGGGCTGCGGTCTTCCTGCAAAGACACCGGATGACGGCGTACGGCATCTCTCCCACTCCGGTATGAAAATTATCGAGCAGCTCGAAGTGCTCCATCGCGAGCGGCAGCCGCGACAGAAGCGCCCGCAGCGACCACGGCGCGAAAAACACGTTGTGCGCCATCTGAAAAAAGTCGTTCGCCGCCACCTGCATCGCCGCATCCAGCTCATACGGCACTTCAATCACCAGCATGCCGCCTTCGTCAAGGGTGCCCGCGCAATCCATCAGAAAATGGTGCGGATCGTCGGCGTGTTCCAGAACATGGAGCGCCAGCGCGATGTCGCACCGGTATTCGCCTCCGGCAAGGTGCTTCATGAAACAACTCGACTGCCGGTATTCGACCCCATCGCGCGGTGCACCGACAGCGTACCGGCCGCCGGCCTGCATAAGGTCCACACGCGATCCGGGTGCTGTTTCCAAGCCGGTCGCGATTTCGCCGCCCGACGCCCCAACGTCCAGCACGCGCACAGGCCGTTTCAAATAGGGCCGCAGAAGGTAGTTCAGGCTGGGAATCCGCACCGCGCGCGCCCATACCGGAGCCTCCCGAACGAATTCGACCGGTCTCCACTCTTTGGAGAATTCAAGCGGGATTGAGTTGGCCTTACAAGCGATCTCCAATGTCTCCTCATCGCTCAAAACCGGGTCCACAAACAGCAGTCCGCACCGGCGGCATCCGTATAATTGCTGGCGCATGCCGGGGTGGCGCTGGTACGCTTCGCGGTACCAGGGCCCGATCATGTGAGTCTGATACCGCTCCAGCTTCCCTGCATCCAAGTTCGAGGAGCCAAGATAGAATACTTCTCCCGACCCGCATCCGCGGCATTCATGTGACATAGAAAAGGTCAGCTTACCAATAACCGCGCCCCCGGACTTCCTGATTTCTCTCCTGGGCCGGCTCACTCATGCTAGTCTGAGTCCAAAGCCCATGGACCTGTTCGGCGAACTCGAGAGCACCTTGCAATCAAGCGGCCCCGAAGCCGCGCTGGACTTGCTAGTTCGCCATCTCGAACAGGAGCGCCGGCATTCGGAATGGTTCAACGCCCGCCTTATCGAGCAGCGCCATCGCCTCGGGCTCCCTGTTTCAGAGCCTCCGCGGGATCTGCCGGAGCATCTCCGCCGCACCTATGATTCCGCGCTTGTCGAGGCAGCTCGCCAGGCGGGCGCACGTCTCATCGAAGATGGCCAGATCGCTCGAGCCTGGACCTATTTTCGTGCGGTCGGTGAATCCGCGCCCGTGGCTGAAGCTATCGAACGGCTCACGCCGGAGCAGGCCGATGACGAAGTGCTCGCCGTCGCTCTTCAGGAACGCGTGCATCCCCGGAAAGGCTTCGAGTTGGTGCTTGCCAACCACGGCACCTGCCGCGCCATCACCGTCTTCAGCCAGTACCCCGACCCGGCGACGCAGGAAGATTGCCTCCTTCTACTCACCCGCACGCTACATGAAGAACTGCGTCAGAACCTGGCCCGCGTCATCGCACGGCGCGAGGAGGCGCCGCCGGCCGATGCCTCCATCCCCGATCTGGTCGCCGGCCGCGACTGGCTCTTCGGCGAGTACGACTATTACGTCGATACCTCCCACCTCATCAGCGTCATTCGCTACAGCCTCGAATCCGAAAACCGGGAAACCATCCGCATGGCGCGTGAAATGGCCGAGTACGGCAAGCACCTCTCGGTATCCTTCCGCCACCAGGGTGAGCCGCCTTTTGAGAATTTCCACGAGGATCACTCTCTGTACCTTGATGCGCTGCTTGGCATCGAAACGGACCGCGCCGTGGCGCATTTCCGCCGCAAAGCCGACGCGACCGATCCGGAAACCATGGGCACATTCCCCGCTCAAGTCCTGGTCCGGCTTTTGCTCCGTGTTGACCGGCCGGCGGAGGCGGTTGAGGTTTTCGAACAATTCCTTAGCAAGAGCGACCCGAATTATCTCGCCTGCCCCGATTACTCGCAGCTTTGCCGGCTCGCTGGTGACTATGAGAAGCTGCGTCAACTGGCTCGCGCGCGCCAGGACCCCGTCGCGTTTCTCGAAGCCGCTCTCGCCGGCGCCTCGCAGAGGACTTCGTGATTTGCGCGGGTTCTCGCAGCCTCAGCGAGCTGCCCGCCTGGCCGAACACCAGGAATGCTTATTTGTGAATGTATCCGATTCATGTCGATCTCCATGGCGCGCGACCGTAACCAGACTCTGTCGGGAGGCGTACATATTAAGTACGGTAGAATAAGAAATCTTCGCTTTGCACACTTCGACGCCGGAGTGTGAGAGGAGTTCGCTCTTGCGGAAATCCATTAAGGGACAATTGTGTTGTTGGCTGCTGGCGGCCGGTTTAAGCACGGCCTACGCTCAGACCGCCGGAGTCATCACCGGGATCTTGCGGGATGCCACCGGCGGCGTCCTTGCCGGAGCAAAAGTGACGGCGATCAATACCGAACGCGGCATCAAGCGGGAGACCGATACCGCGGCCGACGGTGAATTCGCGCTTGCGCAATTACCGGCGGGGGCTTACGAACTCCGGGTGGAACGGAGCGGGTTCCGGCCGCTCGTGAGGAAGGGGATCGAGCTGACGGTGGCGCAGAGCATCAGACTGGATCTCGCGCTCGAGATCGGCGAACTGACGCAGGAGGTGACCGTATCGGCGCAAACATCCTTGGTGAACGTATCGAGCGGCGAGCTGAGCTACCTGGTGGCGGAGAATGCCATACGGGAGCTTCCCCTGAACGGACGCAACTACACGGATCTGGCTTTGTTGCAGCCCGGGGTGATTGCATTCCCGCATCGGGACGGCGGCTCGGTGGTGGCGCACGGGCTGGGGATGAGCATGAATGGTCAGGACCCACGCTCGAACGTGTACCTGCTCGATGGAACTCCGCAAAACGATTTCACCAACGGCCCGGCCGGGAGCGCCGCCGGAACAGCGCTGGGCACGGAGACCATCCGGGAGTTTCGGGTCGAGGTAAACAGCTATAGCGCGGAATTCGGGCGGAATTCAGGTGGTCAGGTAAATGTGCTCACGAAATCCGGAAGCAATGACTTGCACGGCAGCGTTGTCTACTTCCACCGCAACGATAATCTCGACTCCAGGGACTATTTTGATGCCGAAAAGCCTGAATTCAAGAGGCACCAACTGGGCGCGACGCTGGGGGGCCCGATAAGGAAAGACAAGGCGTTTTTCTTCCTCGGATATGAGACGCTACGGGAGCGCAAGGGGCGCTCGATACTGACGATCGTGCCCGATCTGCGGGCGCGTGAGGGCGAGTTGGGTGCGATTCATCCCGCTGTCCGGCCATATCTGGAAGCCTTTCCGCTACCCACTCCGGGACGGCAGCCCGCCGGACTCGGGCTGGCCGAACACCTTTTCCGCTTCAACCAGGTGCTCGATCAGAACTTCGGGCAGGGCCGCTACGATCACAACCTCAGCGCCAAGAGCCAGTTTTTTGTCCGCTACACTTTCGACGACGCCTCGCAACTGCTGCCCACCGACTATCCGCAGTTCCCACGCACATTTCTTTCGCGCAACCAGTTTGTTACCGCTGAGCACCGGCATGTGTTTTCCGCCAGAACGTTGAACACGCTGAGAGCGGGGTTCTCGCGGACCCGCGTCGGGCAGGACGTGGAAAGCCTGTTGAGCCCGCAGCCGCCGTCATTCGTGCCGGGGCGAGGGATCATGGGCGGGATCGACATCGGGGGAATTCCGGGCCGGTTCGGACCCCAGACTTCGGTGAATGTGAAGCTCACGCAGAATGTGTACGGCATTGAGGACGGCTTGTCTCTGCATCGCGGAAAGCATCTGTTGAAGATCGGGGCTCTGGCCGAGCGTTACCAGGACAACATGGTGAATCCGACCTTCGCGCTTGGCATCTTCACCTTCGCCAGCATTACGGATTTTGTGCAGAACCGGCCCTTGCGCTACCTGGGACTGGACCCGAACGGAGCACTTGATCGCTACTGGCGGTTCACGCTGTTCTCTTTTTACGCACAAGATAGCTGGCGCGCAACCAACAGGCTCACGTTGAACCTGGGGCTTCGATACGAGTTTTCCACCACGCCGGTCGACATCTACGGCCGCGATTCGGCGCTGATCAACCTCTCCGACAGCGCACCCAGAGTGGGTCAGCTCTACCAGAATCCGACCTACCGGAACCTGTCGCCCCGCATCGGTTTCGCATGGGACGTGTTTGGAAACGGAAAAACTTCGGTGCGCGGCGGGTACGGCCTGTACTTCAACACCAACAACCAGCAAAATCTGATCGTCACCGTTACAAATCCTCCGGCCACTCCGCGGCTGAGCATTGCCAACCCCACGTTTCCGGTCCCCCCGTTTGAGCGCGGCATTGGGAACACGATCCGTCCGGTAGAGTGGAATCTGAAAAACCCGAACGTGAATATATGGAATCTAAACGTGCAGCAGCAGTTGCCTTGGGATGTACTGCTGACGGCGGGATACGCCGGCGCGCGGGGCATCCATCTTCTGCGCAGCTCGGACGTCAACACGGCGATTCCGCAGCGTCTGGCAGACGGATCGTACTTCTTCCCGGTGACAGCAGTCCGCCAGAACCCAGCGTTTTCGACAATCGAGATGAAAAAGAGCGACGGGAACTCGTGGTACAACGCCATGGTTTTTGAGGTACGGAAGCGCTTGGGCGCGGGCGTTACGGTTCAATCGAGCTACACGTTTTCCCGCAACATCGACACCACGCAGGCTTCGACGTTTTTTTCCGACGCAACCAGCGGAACCACCTCCGCGATGCCGGAACTCCCGGGGTTCAGCTACAACAAAGGACTGGCCGACTACCACGCCAAGCACAATTGGGTATTGAACTACTCCTGGGTGATGCCGTTTTTCCACAATCTGCGCGGCGCCGGGCGGAAGGTTCTGGATGGGTGGGAAGTGGCGGGAATATCCTCAGTCCGCAGCGGGAATCCGCTGACGCTGTTTGTTGCAAGGAACCGCTCGCGTTCGCAGTGGGCCCCATCACTGGGGCCGGGGCTGGGTCCGGATCGCCCATCGATGGTGCCGGGGCGAAGCCATGCCGACGCCATAAACGGCGTTGCGGACCGGTGGTTTGATCCGTCGGCGTTTGTGTTGCAGCCTGCCGGGATGCTGGGCAACCTGGGGCGTGGAGCGCTGATCGGGCCGAACCTGCGAAATTTTGATTTCGTGGTTTTAAAGAATACGCGTCTGAATGAGCGCGTCAGCCTCCAGTTCCGGTGTGAGATGTTCAACCTCTTTAACAGGGCCAACTTTGGGATCCCCAGCCTGCTGGCGTTCACAGGCGCCGCCGACGGTGAAGCGCCGGTCGGCTCGCTGGGCCGGATCCGTTCGACGGTCACGGCTTCACGCCAGGTCCAATTCGGATTACGATTGATCTATTGACCAAACAATGGAGAAAAGAAAGTCTATGATGTGGGTCGCTTTCGCTCTCGGAGCTGCTCTGGCCTGGGGTATGTACGGCCCGACGCTTCATAAAGGCCAGGTGGC
>Ga0187893_10013566_pt1 | contig 11302 bp, 12 predicted proteins | sample MA1701074metaG_FD_139574 | JGI IMG/M metagenome (GOLD analysis project Ga0187893, IMG submission 139574) | White microbial mat communities from a basaltic lava cave in the Kipuka Kanohina Cave System on the Island of Hawaii, USA - MA170107-4 metaG ...
CCCGTGCCTTGACAACCCTCGGGCTATGTGACATCTTTCGAAAACGATGCGAACGATCGATCGACTTCACGAAAAGGTCAGCGATCTGCCGGATGCGCCAGGGGTCTACCTCTTCCGCGACACGCGGGGCCGGGTGCTCTACATCGGCAAGGCGTTGTCCCTGAAGAAGCGGGTCGGCTCCTATTTCGGCGGTGCTTCCGGCGGTCTCGAACGGCTCCAGATAGGCGCGATGATCGACCAGATCACCGACCTGGAGTTCATCTTGACCGAGAACGAGCTCGAGGCGCTGATCCTGGAGAGCAACCTGATCAAGACCCATAAGCCCCGGTACAACATCGTCTTGAAGGACGACAAGCACTACCCGTTTCTGAAGCTCGACCTCAAGGATCCGTTCCCGCGGGCGCAGGTGGTCCGCAGGATCAAGGATGATGGCGCGCTCTACTACGGTCCCTACGTGCCATCGACCGCCATGTGGGACGTGCTGGCTTTGCTGAACAAGACGATCCCTCTCAGGAAGTGCCGATCCATGGACGGCCGGAGGCTCTGCCTGGAATATCACATCGGCCGGTGCCTGGGGCCATGCGAGGGGCTGATCGGCCAGACGGAGTACGGCGAGCTGGTGGACCAGGCGAGGCTGCTCCTGGAGGGAAAAAACCAGGAGCTCACCAAACAACTTGAGGAGCGGATGCACCGCTCGGCCGAGGCGCTCGAGTTTGAGCGGGCGGCGAAGTATCGAGACCAGATCGCCTCGCTTCGCCAGGTGTTTGAGCGCCAGAAGGTGATCTCATCGAGGGGCGAAGACCAGGATGTCTTCGGTCTGGCGCATGAGGGACAGGAGGCTCAGGTCCAGCTCTTCGCGATACGTCGCGGCCGGCTAATCGGGCGGGAGACCTTCACCTTCGACCTGGGCACCCAGACACCGGGCGGCCTGCTGGCCTCGCTGCTGAAGCAGTTCTATCTCGGCGCGCGCGACATCCCGCGGGAGATCCTGATCTCCGAGGCGCTCGATGACGCCTCTCTCATCACGACGTGGCTGGCGTCCAGGACCAAGCGGCGCGTGGACCTAATCGTGCCACAGCGGGGACGCAAGGCGCGACTGGTCGAGATGGCGGTCAAGAACGCTCAGGAGGCCCTCGCCCTCAGTCTCCGGTCGTCACAGAGCCGAGAACAAGCCCTGAGCGACCTGCAAGGTGCATTGGGCCTTCCCGCGCCGCCTCGCCGGATCGAGGCGTATGACATCTCCAACATCTCCGGGACGCTTGCGGTCGGCTCACAGGTCGTGTGGGAGGATGGCAAACCGAAGAAATCGGCCTACAAGCGGTACAAGATCAAGGCCGTCGAAGGGCCGGATGATGTCGCCATGATGGCGGAGGTGCTGCGGCGTCGTTTGCAGAAGATTGCGGAGATGCCGCTGCCCGACTTGATCCTGCTCGACGGCGGACGTGGCCAGCTCAACGCAGCGCTCGGCGTGGCCAGAGAGCTCGGGCTCGATTCGCTTCCCATGATCAGCCTGGCGAAGGAACAAGAGCTGGTGTTTCACCCCGCGCGGCCGAAGCCGATCGCGCTCTCTGATCGGTCACGAGCCAGACAGCTCCTCCAACAGATCCGCGACGAGTCGCACCGTTTCGCCGTCACCTACCACAGGGCGCTCCGCGGCAAGTCGGCACTCCGGTCGTTCCTGGATGACATCCCCGGGATCGGGGCGAAGCGAAGGCGGGCGTTGCTCACCAGGTTCGGCAGCGTCCGCCGCCTTCGCGAGGCCAGCATCGAGGAGCTCAGGGGGGCCGCCGGCATCTCAGAGTCGCTGGCGACGACAATTCACGACGTGCTGGGCGCGATCAGCGCCTAGAGTAGTATTCCCTCTTCCCGCCGTGGGAGAGGGTCAGGGTGAGGGGAGCCAGATGCCTCGAGAGGTAGTGGGAACCGAGAGGGCCCCACGGGCGGTCGGGCCCTACGAACAAGCGATCCGAATCGATCGGTTCATCTTCACGTCGGGTCAGATCGCCCTCGACCCGGCCACCGGGAAACTGATCGACGGAGACATCTCGGCCCAAACCCGACGGGTCCTGGAGAATCTGAAGGCGGTCGTGGAGGCTGGCGGCAGCTCCTTCGACCAAGTGGTCAAGGCCACCGTCTATCTGACCGATCTCTCGACGTTCTCCAAGATGAACGAAGTCTACGCCGAATACCTGGGACACGTGAAGCCTGCTCGCTCGACAGTCGGCGTGGCCAGCCTCCCGCTGGGCGCGAGCGTCGAGATCGATCTGATCGCGCTTGCCCCCTAGCCCAGAAGTAATCCCATCACTTGTATAACCCGGAACGAGACTGCATCGCCCTGCGCCCATTCGACTTCGCTCAGGGCAAGGCTCGCAATGACGGACCATGGGTCATGGCGGGGAATGTGCGGAAGCAAACGCCCTCAGGCCAGGGAAGCAATATAGGTGCGGAAGCCAAGTGGCTGACATTGAGAATACACTGTGTTACACTGTGTGGCATAATCCTAAATGGAGGTCTGTCCATGACAACGCCGACGAAGACACTACGGCTGCGGGCGGGGCTTCGGGCGGAGATCGATCGAATTGCCAGGCGCTCGCGCCGTACCTTTTCCGAGGTGACGCAAGACCTAATCGAAGAGGCCTTGCGAATGCGGGAGTGTCCGGGAGTCTACTTCGCCGATGAACCCGGGGGGCGGGAGGCCAAGGTGGCGGGCAGCGGGCTGGGGGTGTGGGAGGTCATACGCGACTATCTGGCCACAGAACGCGACGAGCGCGCCCTCAGGAAATCGCTGCCTCAGCTCTCGGCTGCGCAGGTCAAGGCGTGCCTGCTGTACTATCGTAGGTATCCTCAGGAGATCGACGCGCAGATCAGGGAGAATGCCGCACTCACGCGTGACGCAGTTCAGGCCAGGTTTCCTGGCCTGGTGTCGTCCGCGTGAAATTCTACTTGGACGAGGACCTCTCTCCCAAGATTGCCGAGCGGCTCCGGAAAAGGGGAATCGACGCGGTGAGCGCGATCGAGACGGGGAACATCCAGCTCTCAGATAGGGAGCAGCTTGCCTGCGCCGCCCGAGTCGGCCGGTGTCTCGTGACCAGGAACGTTCGTCACTTTATCGTTCTCGCCCAGGAGGCCATCCGACGGCACGAACCGCACGCCGGAATCATTCTCTGCCCGCCGAGCATGCGGGGCTTCGAGGTGAAAGGCATCGCTGACGCCTTGACTCGCGTGGCCAAACAGTTCCCTAGGGGCCTGGGCGCGTTCGACGTGCTCTATCTCTGATCGGACGGGGGGGTTGGCACTATCCCCAATGTAAGCAATCCTTTCCCACCTTCTCCGAACCCGTCCCCTCTTGACGCGGCACGGTTCGCCTAGATCCGGCGCCCCACAGCCGCCGCCAGCGGCCTCAGCTCCTCCATCAGCAGACGGAATTTCTCCAGCTTCAAGGACTGCACGCCGTCCGACTGGGCCTCCTCCGGCCTCGGATGGACCTCGATCAGCAACGCGTCCGCCCCGCATGCGATCGCGGCCTTCGCCATCGGCCCCACGTACTCCCAGTGCCCCGTACCGTGGCTGGGATCGACCACCACCGGCAGATGGGTCAGTTTGTTGAGCACAGGGACCGCGTTGAGGTCCAGCGTGAATCGGGTGCTGGTCTCGAAGGTCCGGATGCCACGCTCGCACATCATCACCTCATAGTTCCCCTCGGACAGGATATACTCGGCCGCCATGAGGAACTCCTTCAGCGTGGTCGCCATCCCCCGTTTGAGCAAGACCGGCTTTCGGATCTCCCCCACCCTCTTGAGGAGGGCAAAGTTCTGGGCGTTCCTGGCGCCGATCTGGACGATGTCGGCATAGTCCGCCACCAGCTCGACATCAGCCGGATTGACCACCTCGGTGACGATCTTGAGACCTGTCGCAGCCCGCGCGAGATCCAACAGCTTCAGGCCCTCCTCTGCCAGACCCTGAAACGTGTAAGGGGAGGTGCGAGGCTTGAAGGCGCCCCCTCGTAGCACAGTCGCCCCGGCCGCCTTCACGGCCTGGGCCGTCTCCAGCATCTGCGTCTCGCTCTCCACCGAGCAGGGGCCGGCCATCACGACGACAGCCTTGCCGCCGATCTCCAGATCGCCCACCTTGATCACGGTTTTGCTCGGCTTAACCTCCTGGCTGGCCAGCTTGAACGGCTGAAGGATCGGGACCACGCTCTCGACCCCCGCCATCGACTCGATCGACTGGAGGCGCGCCTTGCCCCGCTCATCCCCAACGGCCCCTATGACCGTGCGCTGCGTTCCACGGATCACGTGCGATTTGTAGCCGAACTCTTCCACCCGCTGAATGACCTCCTCGATGTGTTCCTCGCGGGCGCCCATCTTCATGACGATGATCATCTCCTCCTCCTCAACAAGAAGGCCACGGCGTCTCATCGTCCGTGGCCTTGTCAAAAGCGAAAGGCCACAGGGCTTCTTCGTCTGCCCCGTGGCCCTTGCGATTCGTCGATGCGGTTGCTACTCTGGACGGGCCCGTGGGCAGACGCCCGTAAAGTAAGCTCCCCAGCCGATCATGATGTTCACGCCGTAAAGGCCCATCACCCTATCCCTGAACCAGCGAAGCTCTCCAAAGTGCGTAGTTTCTACCACGCCGACCCAAACCCTGTCAAGACTCAATCGTCCTTCTTAGTGTTACGGGAAGCTGGAAACGGGACAGTGCACCGTGTAGTTCCAGGTCGTGCCCGAGCCTCCGGCACAGCTTGGGGAGACTTGCACTGCGACCTTACTCGAGCTGCCGGAATACGATAACAGCACGCTGCCGCTGGTCCCGACACACCCGGTGTCGAACAGCGATCGCCCCTCGTAGCTGACGATCATTCGATCTTTCTGACTGAAGTTTGGAAATCGAACCGGAACGTCCCGCCGATGTTGTCTAGATCAATGACGCGGGTGTCGGGGGTGTCAGCGCCGGCGACCTGGGACTCGTTGCAGGGCACCGTGACCTCCTCGATGATGACATCTACTGGTCCACGTTGCTGACCGCTTTGGCAAAGAGGTCGAACAGGTCGGTCGCCCGCGTCACCCGCGTGGTGTAACCGGCGAAGATCGAGTACCGCCCGGGTGGGAGCGCGTTGACCACAGTTTGGGGAAGGCCGAACAAGCGGCCCCTTGAGGGGTAGGGGTCTACCGCAATGTCAGAGGGTACGAAGAGACCGCCGAGACGGAGGTAGGGCTGAACGCCGGGGAGGTCGGGAAGCGTATCGAGCGAACCAGCATCTTGGATCGACAGGCTAAAGCCTCGCAAGAGTTGGAGAAAGAACAGCCGGCGGTCGGGGAGCAGAACAGCGACCCAGAGATCTCGCTCGCAGAATGCAAAGGGATCATCTTCGAATACGATTGAATCTTCATGACAACCTCGGAAATCAAAGTTGGACTGTACCGCCAGGTCCATGATGAAGACGAGGTCGTTCGTGCCAGTCTGCGTCTGTTTAAGGAAGATGGTGAAGTTGCCCTTCCCATCTTCGCCGATCAGTGTAGCGGTGGTCTTCTCCACCTCGGGAAATATGACCGCGGACACCGGTGCCGGGCCAAGCAACAACAGCAACAGCACGACAGCGAGCACCTTAAAAACTCTGATCCCTCTCATCGCTCCCCCTCGTCCTTCCCCCGACTCCTGTCCGGGCTCTGACTGGATGGCTGGGTAGTTCACCTCTCAAACCGCATCGGGCAGAGGCCGTTCCGCGTCCGCTGTCCCTCCAATTGTGCTCCTGTTGGAATCTCAATACCTCTTCGGGGAGGACAGTAACCGACCTACATGGCGCTTCAGGGCTGTATTCGGAGGTCCGAAGGTGGCGGGAGCCTATAATGGCCACCCCCCCCCTGACATGAAGGGCAGGAGTGCGCGGGCGGCCTCTGTGCCCGTATCGCCACCTCGTCTTGTCTTGACGTCATGCGTAAAGACTCCCACGCTTTGCTTCATCCGAATATCTTGCGTGTCAAGAACAGACTAATCGTTGCGTCGTGCAGGTGCATCTTGGCAATGGCGATCGGGTCGGTCACCGAGAAGGCGAGCGGCTTCGAGAAGCGGCCGTTGGCCCGGGAGGCGCCCACCAGGCGCCCGATGGCACGGCCAGGAGAAACCAGATGAAGGGGCCGGTGGCGAGTGTCAGATAGTCCGAAATGGCCTCTCCGAGCGAGACCAGGGCAGGCACGCTCGCGCCCAGGAGGATCAACCCGATCGACTCGATGCTCTGGAGGGCACACATCAAGCCGATACCGATGGCGCTCAGCCTGATCCGTCGCACAAAGGGGATCGGAGAGGCGGCGACAAGGGCCAGATACGGCGCAAGGCTGAGGCTCCGAGCAGCCAGCTCCAGGCGGAGACCTCCGCCAGGGAGCGTGAGGTCCAGGAAGCGCTTGAATCCATCGTCAACGAGCCCCGCGTCTGCAATCGGCATCTGAAAGAGTCCCGCAAGGGTCACCCTGACCGCGAAAACCACCACCGCCAGGTAGGGGCGCAAGACGACCCACCAGACCCCTATCGCCGGGACGAGCAACAGGGCCACCAGGCCGAGAAATCGCACGGGATAGGACGGAAGCGCCCTCAGGTCCCGGGTCAGCCAGAGCCCCCAGATCGCCATGATGACCAGCGGGGCTAAGGCGACGAAGATCACCAGGTGGGCGACCGGGACGATCCAGACCGAGATGCCCGCGAGCACAACCAGGAGACAAAGACGAATCCCATTGGTGAGGATGAGGAGGGGCACGTCTCGGCGAACTCCTCTCCACCGACACGCCCAATCAGCACGGACAGCCAGAAGAGCACTTAGGTAGACAGTGATGGCGATCAGACCGAGACAATTGGGCGTGACCGCCTGCCGAACGACACCGCCGTCGATGTCCAGCCCGTCAAGCCGGGCCGGAACCCCAAATCCAGACGAAACAGCAAAGAAAAGGAGATGGGCCAGCCCCCGCGTTAGGGACTGGACCAACGGCGTCTGCTCAACCACCCATTGCAGGAGTGAGAGAAGGACCCCAGAGGCCAGCGCCCTTCCGACCGGCCTCCAGGGCCGAGCGGAAGGGCGCCTTGACGGATGCACCACAATGCGGAACGCAGAGGTCGCTGGATCGAACTATTCGTGAGATTCCATGGTCGGGCCCACGGACTGTTGGATCGAGTGGACCACCAACAGGGACGGGTTCGGGGCGGTCTCGAACAGCGCGCCCACGAATCCCTTGTTCGTGCCGTCGTTCGAGATGCTGATGTTGCCGCCGTCCGTGAGCGAGGCGCCGTTGGGGTAGCTCGCGGCGAAGCCGGGATGGAGATCGGCAAGCGACGAGGCGAGCATGCAGGCGAACGCAACCGGAGCATTTCGCGTTCCGAGTTCATCCGACACCCTCGTCCAGACGAACGGATAGTTGGAAGCAATCGGGGCCGTTCCGGGGATCGTGGAGACGGGGATCACGACAAGGCGGTGATTCGTGTTGAACGGACCGCCCGGGGCCCAGAACTCCACCGAGCCCGCGAGCGCGCCGAAGGTGTTCCCGTCGCCGTTATTCGCGATCAGCGCCCCTTGGGCCCCGCTCGTTGCTCGGTTGGCGTCATCGGAAAAGAGGGCACCGGCCTCATACGTGGCCACGGACGTGTTCGACCCGCCGAAGTCGAGGATCGTCCCCTTCCCGGACAACTGGTCCCACTGGATAGGCGACCCTCCCGCGTTGACCGCACGGACATCGACCCACCCCTCCGGGAAGGACGCGGCCGCCACCTGGTCCGCAATGTTGATCCGCAGGGTCCCCCGCGCCCCGATAGTGAACTGCACCGGCCCGAAGTTCGCACAGGTCGAGCCATTGAAGATGTTGATACGAACGTCCACGGCGGTGCCGCCGTTCTGGTTGGTGATCCCGATGATCGTGCCCGCCGACCCGGGCCCCGCTCCCGAATTCACGAGGGAGCGCTGCGTGTAGTAGAACATGAGCCGGCTCCCACCCGCGAAGACGGCCCAGCTTTCTTCAGCGACCGCGATCACCCCAAGGCCCGCCAGGAGGCCGACGAGAGCGACTCGGAAGATCGGTTTCATGCTTCATCCTCCCATCCTGAGTTGTAACCGACACTGAAACGCACATGCAGCATGGAACCCTAGCCACACGATTGTCCCAGAATCCCGTTCCTCCCGTCAAGGCCGTTCTATCGGAGGCCTGAAAGTGACGGGAGCCTAGAACTGTCACCCCCCCTGTCAACAGAAAACCGTCGTTGAGAACAGTAATGCGCGGTCAACGTTCACGCCCGTGTCGCTACCTCGTTTTTTCTTGACATCATGAGTAAAGAATTCTACGCTTTACTGCATGAAAAGCGTGATCTCTTCCAAAGGGCAGGTGACCGTGCCAGCGGAGATCCGGGAGAAGCTCGGATTGCTTCCTGGGACGGTTGTGACCTTCGAGCTGTCCAGCGATGGAGCGCTGCTGAAGAAGGGTGGGACAGGCTTGCACCCGGTTGACGTCGTGTACGGGAAGCTCAAACTGCGTCAGCCGGTGGATGAGCTGCTGGACGAGATGCGCGGCCCGCGGCCAAGGACACGGTGAGGACGGCGATCGACTCATCGGTCCTGCTGGACGTCCTTAGCGCCGACCCTGCCTTCGGAAGGCGGTCGCGCGAGGCGCTACGGGTCGCGTACAACGGTGGCGCCCTACTTGCGTGCGACGTGGTGTGGGCCGAGGTCAGGGCTCACTTTCTGAGCGAGGACTCCTTTGACGAGGCCCTCACCCTCCTCGGCGTCCGATTTGACCCGATCTCGTCCGACGCGGCCCGTCTGGCCGGCCGACTCTGGCGCGAGCATCGCGTCAAGAACCCACCTCCCCGAGGCCGGCTTATCCCGGATTTCTTGATCGGTGCACACGCCCGCCTCCAGTCGGACGTGCTGCTGACCCGCGACCGCGGCTTCTATCGGCGGTACTTTTCAGGCCTCCGAGTTATCGACCCCTCGCACGACTAAGGACGCCGGCACCGACCGCTCCCGCCGGAACGCGTCCTGGCCATCTTCCAGGATGGTTCCAGTTTGTGGAGCCTGACACTCGTTTGCTAATCGAGGACCCCTAAATTCCAGGCGCCAGGCAACCGAGCTCACACTTCAGGCTCAAGGGCCGCCACGTAAGGGAGGGCCCGGCCTGCGCCGGCAGCGTCGAGGCCGTAGCCGATCACCCAGACATCGGGGACCTCGAACCCGACATAGTCGGCCTTGATCGCGACCTCGCGGCGGCTCGGCTTGTCGAGGAGGACACAGCTCCGCAACCACGTCGAACCGCTTGCTGCCAACCGGTCTCGGGCCAGGCTCAACGACCTTCCGGTATCCAAGATATCATCGACGAGGAGGACAGGTCGCCCTGCCACATCCAGCGTCGTGTCCTTGACGAGCTTAGCCGAGCCACTCGACTGCGTCACAGCCCCGTAGTGCGAGACGGCCATGAAATCCACCTGGGGCTCCACATTGAGCCGGCTGAGCGCACGAACCAGATCGGCGACAAAGATGAAGCTCCCGGTAAGGATGCCGATGACGAGCGGGGAGGGGTCAGGAAGGTCCTTGGAGATGGCTCCGGCAAGCTGCTCCACGCGCGCCGCGATGGTCGCCTCGTCAAAGAGGATCCGGTGCCTCAGCACGTGCTCCACACGGTTTCCCCTCAGCCTGTCCTTCGCTCGACTGAGCTCGTCGCAGGCTCCCCCGAGGGGAGAAGGTGGTTTCGAGGGACGAGGGTGAGGATGGGTTACCGGCCGGGGAGGCCGGGCTCGGTGAGCTTGATCGGATCGAGGATCTGGGCGATCTGCGCCTCGGTCAGGAGTTTCTCGTCGCGGACGATCTCGATGATCGTCTTCTGCTCCTTGAGCGCACGCTTGACCACCTCGGCGGCCCTGGCGTAGCCGACATAGGTATTCAGCGCGGTCGCCAGCGCCATGCTGCTTTCGGCGTAGCGGCGGCAGCGCTCGGCGTCGGCGGTGATGCCGACCACGCAGCGGTCGATGAACACCCGGAGGGCGTTCTTCAGGATCTCGATCGACTGGTGGAGGTTGTAGGCCATGACCGGCATCATCACGTTCAGCTCGAGCTGGCCGGCCTGCACCGCCATCGAGACCGTCAGGTCGTTGCCGATCACCTGGAAGCAAACCATGTTCAGCATCTCGGCCATGGTGGGGTTGATCTTTCCCGGCATGATTGACGAGCCGGGCTGCACGGCGGGCAGCACGATCTCGGCGAAGCCGGTGGTCGGCCCGGAGGCCAGGAGACGAAGGTCATTGCAGATCCTGGTCAGTTCGAGCGCCAGCAGGCGCAATGCCGACGACGCCTCGGCGATCGGCAGGTTCGACTGCATTGCCTCGCGCATGTCGGGCGCGTTGCGCCACTGGATCCCGGTCCACGCGCGTAGATGCTCGATCACCTTGACGCGGTAGTCCGGGTGGGTGTTGAGGCCGGTGCCCGCCGCGCTGCCGCCGATCCCCAGCTCCTCGAGCGATCGGGCGGAGGCAGCGATCCGATCGCGGCATTTCCTGATCGTTTCGGCATAGGCGCCGAACTCCTGCCCTAGCCGGATCGGGACCGCATCCTGCAGGTGCGTCCGCGCCGACTTCAAGATGCCGTCGAACTCCTTGGCCTTCGCGGCAAACGCGGCCTCCAGATCGCTGAGCACGGGAAGCAGCTCCTGTAGGAGCAGGCGAGCGGCGATCCGCATCGCGGTCGGGATCACGTCGTTGGTGGACTGGGCCATGTTCACGTGGTCGTTTGGATGGACGTGCGCGTACTCGCCTTTCTTCCTCCCCAAAAGCTCGACGGCTCGGTTGGCGAGGACTTCGTTCGCATTCATGTTGAAGGAGGTGCCGGCGCCCATCTGATAGACATCGACAACGAAGTGATCCCGGAGCTTGCCGGCAAGCAGTTCGTCGGCAGCCGCAGCGATCGCCTTGCTCACCTCAGGTGTCAGAAGCCCCAGCTCGCCGTTGACCAGCGCGGCGGCCTTCTTCACCATGACGATCGCCTCCTCCATCCGGGCGTGCATCCCCAGCCCGCTGATGGGGAAGTTCTCCAACGCCCGCACCGACTGAAGGCCGTAGTACGCGTCGGCCGGGACCTCCTTCTCTCCCAGTGAAGCCTTCTCGCGTCGCGCTGTCATCGTCGTTCCCCCCGGGCGTCGTGTCCCGCGAACCCCCCAACTTCCACTACGACGTCTCGCAGGGTGGAGTCTTTACGGACAACCCTTTCAGTCGCGTCGGTGTCAGATCGCTCTTGAGCGTCCACGATGTGTCGGCATACGTGTCCTTCTTCTTCATGAGGAGC
>Ga0187893_10013567_pt1 | contig 11302 bp, 10 predicted proteins | sample MA1701074metaG_FD_139574 | JGI IMG/M metagenome (GOLD analysis project Ga0187893, IMG submission 139574) | White microbial mat communities from a basaltic lava cave in the Kipuka Kanohina Cave System on the Island of Hawaii, USA - MA170107-4 metaG ...
GCGCTACGTGTTCGGCGTGGGCTTCCGGCCGCTGCTCGACCTGATCATGGTGCTGGTGATCTCGGGTGTGTCGCTCTTCGGGTTCGGGTTCGTGGGCGAGATGGTGGCGGGGCTGCGGGAGGAGGTACGGGCGCTCGGGCGGGAGCTGGCCCAGCTGCGCGAGACAGATCGTGCAACCCAGCCCCCTGTTGGCCGTGACGCTGCGGCCCGGGGCCAGCGGTAGGGTGAGGCTCGGTTCGGCTCGTTGCGCGGGCGCCACACACACCCCGGGAATGGACACGCCAGCCGGAAGCATGCACCTTGCAGCGCGTTGAGGCGGTTGGCCTGACCCGCCTCACGCAACGGTTGGACTAGACGGAGCACGGTCGGCGTGACGTTGTCCGGTGGCGTGGCTGCCTTGCGCCTGACGGCTGTGGCCGCCACGCTCTGCCTCGCATGCGGCGACAGCACGGGGCCCGAGGGCCCTCAAGAGGTGACGGTGAGCCCCGAGTTCCTGAACCTGGTCCTCGGCGCCACCCGCCAGCTCACCGTCACCGTACGGACCGTCGACGGCACGGTCGTCAGCAACCCCTCCCTCATGTTCGAAACGTCCGACAGCGTGGTCGTGCGGGTCACGCCCACCGGCCTGGTCACGGCGGTCTCGTTGGGCACCGCGGCGATCACGGCACGCAGCGGCGCGGCAAGCGCGAGCGCTCGGCTGGGCCGTTGCCGTGGGGGGCGTGCCGACCCGAGTGACATTCGGCGCCGCGGGGACGAAGGCCTACGTCAGCAACCAGAGCGCCCAGTCCGTCAGCATCATCGACGTGGCCGCAGGTGTCCAGCAGGCCCTGGTGCCCACGGTGGGAGACCCCGTGCCGCTCCAGGTGACCGCGGACGGCACCTGGCTGTTCGTGGCCACCAACACGAACACCCTCTACCGGGTTGACCGTGCCACCCGCGAAGCCGCGGGTTCGATGCCACTCCCGGCCACATCGCACTTCATGCTGCTCCACCCGAACGACACGCTGCTCTACGTCGCGACCCGCGACGGGGGCACGGTTATGGAGGTGAACGGGCGCACGATGACAAATGCGCGCACCTTCTCGCTGTCCGGGCGCCCGCAAGCACTGGCGCTCTCACCGGACGGGTCCGAGCTGTACGTGGCCAATGAGAGGACCAATCGCGTGCACGTGATCGACCTCCGGACGGGAAGCGCGGTGGCGTCTGTGCCACTCGAGGGCGGCGCGTTCGGGCTCGCTCTGGGCGGGAACGGGACGAGCCTCTACGCGAGCCTGCTGTGGGATGGCAAGGTGGCCGTGATCGACCGCCTCACCCGCCAGGTGGTCCGGACGGTGGTCACCGGTGGCCTGCCTCGCGGGGTCGCCGTGGACGCGGGCACACGGCTCGCGATCGTGGCGAACGAAGCCGGCTGGGTGGATCTGCTTCGCTAGCCCTGGCCCCGTGATGGCGCGCATCGCGCCCTACTTGCGGCCGCCAATGATGCGTGGGTATCGTCGGGGGGCCTCCGGCCCCCGCGCCGCCCGCGACGGTCGATATGAGGGAGGAGGACCCATCATGTACCGCGCAACAGCCATGCTTGCCGGGCTCGTCGCCACCGCGACGCTCACCCGGTGCAAGTCGTCCACGGAGCCCGTTGTCCCGGCCAATATCGTGGTCACCCCCGTGTCGCTGCTCCTCGAGGTCACCGCGTCCCAACAGCTCACCGTGCGCGCCTTCGATGGGGGTGGTGACGAGATCGCCAACCCCAAGGTCGTGTTCGTGTCCACGAACGAGGCGGTCGCCCAGGTGGACGACGAGGGCACGGTAACAGGTGTGACCTCGGGAAGCTGTCAGATCATCGTGCAGGCCGCTGCCGACGCACAGGTGGCCGTGACTGTCCCGACGACCGTGACCATGTTCCACGTGGGAGTCACACCCGCCGCGGCCGCGCTTACGCCGGGTGCGACCCTCCAGCTGAGCGCGCAGGTAACCGGCGACGCCGGTCAGCCGCTCCCCGGCGTGCCGGTCACGTGGTCCACCAGCGACGGCGGGGTGGTGTCGGTGACGAGTGGCGGTAACGCGCAGGGGGTGGCGATCGGCTATGCCGACGTCGTCGCCGCCGCCGGTCTCCAGGGCCGGGACACCGCCGCCCTCGTCGTGCTCTACCGGATTCCGGTCGCCGGTGCCGCGTACGGCCTCGACGTGGCACAGAATCGGCTCGCGCTGGCAACGCTCGGTGACGCGGCCAGCGTCGCCCGGATCGACCTGGCGACGCGCACGGTGACCGCCACCATTGGGGTCGGCGGCGTGCCCACGCAGGTGGCGTTCAACCCTGCGGGCGACTCCGCCTATGTCACCAACCAGAGCTCCAGAAACGTCGGCGTGATCGGCGTCGTCGCCGGGATTCAGGTTGGCACGGTTGCCGTGCCCGCCGATCCCTTTGTGGTGGAGGTGTCGCCCAGTGGCGCCTTCGTCTACGCCACGGGCAATGAAGGATCGGTGTTCGCGATCGACGCGGCCACGCGGGCCGTCGACACGGCCCTGTTCGCGGGCGGCTCACCCAACGGCTTGGCCTTCCACCCGACGAATCCGGTGCTCTACGTCAGCACGTTTCAGACGGGCCTCGTGGTCGAGGTGAACACCACCGGCAACACGCTGGGCCGACAGTTCTCGGTCGGCGGCCTGCCGCAGGGCCTCGCGGTGTCCCTCGACGGCCAGGAGCTGTACGTGGCCAATGAGTCCTCCGCGCGTGTCCATGTCCTCAGCACCGCGACGGGAGCGACGATCGGAACGATCGTTCTGCCCGGCGGTGCCTTCGGCCTTGCCCTCTCCCCCGACGGCACCACCTTGTACGCGGGAATCCCCGGGGCGGTGGCAGTGATCAACCGCGCGGCTCGGACCGTGGCTCGGGTCGTTCCGGTCGGCGGACTCCCTCGTCGCATCGGCTTCGATCCCGGCACCGGCCGGGCCGTGGTCGCGAATGCCACGGGCTGGGTTGACATCCTCCCGTGAGCCGATCCGCACGATAACGCGATGGACGTCGATATCATCCCGTTTGACGAGCGATACCTCGCCGAGACGCTCACCATGATGCGCCGGTGGAGCCCGGATCATCCGGAGCTGGGGGAGCGCTCGCTCTACGACTGGCAGCGATGCCGCCGCTACCTGGCTCTGGCGGGCGGCCGGGTGGTGGGACACATCGCGCAGATTGCGCATGAGTTTCGCTACGCCGACAGCCGCCCGCCCGTGACTCTGGGATGGGGCGTGACGCTCGTGCTCGACATGTCCGACGATGCCGTGCGGAAGGCGGCGGGCCGCGGCCTGCTCAAGGCCTGCGAGGATGGCGCCGGGTTGAAGTACGCGGCGGTCGGCGTCGTCCCCGCCATCGAGCCGGCGTATCTCCGCCGCGGCCACCAGATCAGGCGCGACGGAAGCCGCTACTACGCGAGGTTCTTCCGGCCTGGCAAGGCCCTCGCCTACTGGAACAAGTCGATCACCCTCGGGCCGCTCGTGCGCCTCGCGAACGCGTTCGTGCGACCGGAGACGCGCGTCCGGTTCGGGACGCTCGAGCCCATCACCCGGTTTCGGCCGGAGTGGGATGCGATCTGGGACGACCTCTTGAAGCGTCGCTACGAGCTGTATGGGAAGCGGGGCGCCGAGTACCTCAACTACAAGCTGGCCCAGCCGAAGCGGACGTACGTCACGTTCCTGCACCGCGATCGCGCGGGGGCGATCGACGGCTACATCGTGTACCGACGGGCTCGGCACCTTGTGAAGGACATGGATCTGGTGAAGGTCTGCTCGTTCGTCGGGTCCCCGACCGCCACGCGCGATCTGCTCGCCGAGGCCATGCGGTGCGCGCTCGACGACGCGCGCGGCACCTATGGCGTCGTCGGCCTGAGCTCCACGGTGGATGCGCCGGCGTTCAGATCCGCCGGCATGTATATCGTCCGCCCCTACCCGGTGGTCCTCGCCGCGGGCATCGCGGGGCGGATCCGCGTGGACTTCTTTGATTCAGACCTCGACAATCTCTGGTGATTCCGTGCGGACCGTCTACGCCGTCATCGGGTGCGATGTCGATCCCGATCGGCTCGGGTTCCTGGACGGCGTCCCCCAGCCGTCCGACGGGCTCTCGTGGCGGGGGGCGAGGGAGGGCATCCCCGCTCTGAAGGAGCTGCTCCACGGGGTCACCGATGAGGCCGGACGGGCGCCGGTGATCACTTGGCTGATCCGGGCCGACGAGCAGGTCCGCGAGCTGGAGGGCCACGACGGCTGGTTCGCTCGGACCCACGAGCCCCTGCTGCGATCCCTGCGCGCGAGCGGGGATGAGCTGGGCTGGCATCCCCACTTCTGGCGACGCGGTCACGGAACCCGGACCTGGTATCAGGAGATCGAAGACATCGACTGGCAGGTTGAGATGCTCCACCAGGCCCACGAGGATCTCGTCACCTGCCTCCCCGGCCCCCCAACGAGCGTGCGGATGGGGTGGGCGTACCTCAACAACCGCGCCTGCCGCGCGCTGGAAGACCTGGGCATCGCGGTGGAGTTCTCGGCCATCCCCGGCTATCGCACGCTTACCGCACGGGCGTCCGCGAGACGTGAGAACCTCTTCGACTGGTATGCGTCGCCGCGGTCGCCGTTTCGGCCGTCTCACGCCGATTACCGGCGCCCGGCCGAGGGAACCGAGCAGCCCGGCCGGCTCCTCGAAGCGCCGAGCTTCGTCTCCACGTCATTGCCCTGGGCGCTGGTGAGCGGCGTCCAGCTCGCCCGCAAGACGAGGGACCCCGGGCAGCTGTGGCAGGCCGTGCGCCGACCCACGTACTGCATCAACGTCACCGCCCGCCCGCGGCTCTTTGCCCCGCTCGTGGCGGAGCTCCGGACGCTGCTGCGCCGGCCCGACGGGGCCGGGAGGCCGCTGGTGTTCGTCACGCAGTTTCACGCCGACGAGCTGGTGCTGAACCGCAGCCGGTTGTACGGCATTGAGAGCCTGCGGACGAACCTCGAGGCCGTCGTGCGCGTGTGTCATGAGGCTCAGGCGCGGCTGGAATTCGTCCCGGCGCGTCGAGTCCCCACGATCTGGCCGAGCTGAAAACGGCTCGTCCCCCCTTGCGCGTTGCCGTCCTGACGCACGCCTACCCCCGTCACGACGGCGACGTGGCCGGCGCATTCATCGAGCGGTTGGTGCTGGGGCTCGACGCGCGCGGTCACGCCGTGCACGTCGTCGCACCGGCCGACGAGGGAAGGGGAGGGCAGGGCGTCCGCCACCAGGTGCCCGTCACGCGCGTCCGCTACGCCCCCGCACGCTTCGAAACGCTCGCCTACCGGGGCTCCATGATCGCCGCGGCCCGCTCGCCGGCCGGTCTGGTCTGGTTCGGCTCCCTCGTGTGGCGGCAGACGCGGGTCCTCCGACGTCTCTGGGCAGCGGAGCGACTCGATGTCGTACACGCGCACTGGTGGATTCCCGGCGGCCTCAGTGCGTGGCTCGCCGGTCGGCCGTACATCGTGACACTCCACGGCATGGATGTGGTGCTCCTCGAGGGATCGGCGACGGCACGGGTCGTCGCTCGGCGCATATTGCGCGGGGCCGCCGCGGTCACGGCGGTCTCCTCGGACCTCGCGGACCGGGCTGCGCGGGCGACCGGGATCGACCCGGAGCGGATCGTCGTCCAGCCGATGCCGATCGATGCCGCCCGCTTCACGCGCCTCAGCCGGGGCGGCGACGGCGTCGTCACGGTCGGCCGACTCATGCCGCGGAAACGGATTCACCTGTTGCTCGAAGCGCTGACCGAGCTCCGCGGGCGCGGGCGGATCCTCCCGCTCACCATCGTCGGGGACGGTCCCGAGCGGATCCGCCTCGAGCGCCGCGTCGCCGAGCTGGGCCTCGCCGGCCAGGTGCGCTTCCTCGGCGAGGTCGCTCCCGCGCGCATCGCCGAGGCCATCGGGGACGCCGACGTGTTCGCCTTCCCCGCGCTGGGAGAGGGCTTCGGCCTCGCGGCCGCGGAAGCCCTGCTCCTGGGCGTCCCGGTGGTGGCCACCCGCGACGGAGGCGGTGTGCGCGACATCGTTCCGACGAGCGGGGCCGGACGCCTCGTGAGCCCGGACGCCCGGGAGATCGCCCGCGCGATCGAGGAGCTCCTCAGCGATCCGGCCGCGCGCGGGCTCGCCGCGACGGCGGGCGCGGCACTGCGGCGGCGGCTCGACCCCGCCGCTGTGGCCGAGCACTTCGAGGCACTCTACCGGCTCGTCGTGTCGGCGCGTCAGGGCCTTCGCCGTTAGACGATCGCGTCCAGGCACCTCAACCAGAACGCGCTGTAGTGCGGCCAGGAGACGAAGTTGCAGCCCCAATGAGGAGCGGGATCGGACATGTAGGCGAGGGCCTTGCCCTTGCCGAACGTCCCCACCGCGACGAGCGGATCGCCGGTCTCCCTGACCCTGAGCAACACGTCGCACCCGTCCCGGGGCAGGACCCGATTGTAGCCGAGGATCGGCGGGAAGCTGGCGAGATCCACGCCGCGGAAGGTCGCCGCGTGGCCCGGCGTCGGCTCGGCCGTGAAGCCCTCGGTGCTTTCGACCAGGTCGTCGTGGTCCAGGCACCGCACCGGGAGAATCTCCTTCAGCCGAGTCCGATTCCACCCCCCCTTGCCCAGCTCCCCCGTGAAGGACAGCCACCCCCCCATGAAGATGATCCGCCGGCCGGCGGCCACCGCCTCGATGGTCAAGCGAATGCGATCCGGGAACGTCAGGACCCGCGTGCCCAGCTTGCTGCGATCGAAGAACTGCGGGTGCAGCTGGAAGTTCTTCGCCTCGACGTCACTGAAGATCAAGACGTCGTACGTGGCGAGGATCTTCTCGTACGCACCGGGGGGCAGGTTATAGAATTCCCAGGTCGGCACGTCGGCCACCTCGTGGTGACCGCCGGACTCCAAGGCATCCTTCAGCCACTTCCCGTAGTAGTACAGATCGAGGCCCTTGTACACGTAGTTGAAGGGGGTCTCGGCGAACAGCGGGCCGCAGCCCACTGCCCAATCGCCGACGTAGTAGACCTTCGCCATGGGACGACCTCCCGCGTAGTGCCCAGTCCAGGCCGCTCGCCTGAAGTTTGTCAGCCCACCCGGCACTTGGCCAATCGCCCGGTGGGCGCGCGTGGGCGGGGGCCGAGCGCACGGACGTCGATGGGAGCGGAGATCGTCCGGGCGCATGGCGGGGGCCGTCCGGTTCCGCTTAGATTTCGCCCGACGCCGGCGACTCGGGCCTTGGGCATGGGCCGTGATTGTGGGGCGTGGGGAAGGGAACCCTGACCATCTGCACAGCCATCAACCGGACCACCCGTCACCGCCGCACCCACACGGACCGGCTCCCGTGAGCGACCGGATGGCGGCGAGCGGCCGCGGCCTTGCCGAGTTCTACATTGCCCGCACCGAATGGCATTCGCCCGCGGAAGAGCGTATGCGCTTTCGGAAGGCGGCGACGCTCGCTCGCGTCCCGGCGGGCGCCGCCGTGCTCGACATCGGCGCGCGCGATCGTGGATTGCGCGGTGTCCTTCCGGGCGGCGTACGCTACCAGGGGATCGAGATCGACCCGGCGTTCGCCCGACCCGACGTCCTCGTCCACGACATCTCGCGGGGAATCCCGTTCTCGGCCGGCTCCTACGACTTCGCCTTCTGCCTCGAGGTGCTGGAGCACGTTCCCGACCCGTTCAGGACGCTGGCGGACATCCATCGCGTCCTCAAGGTGGGCGGCGTGCTGATCCTCTCGGTGCCCAACCCATACCATGTCAAAGAGATCATCTGGAACGCGTTCCGGATTCGTGATCGTCAGGGACACTTCTTCTCGTGGACCTGGCAGACGATGACGCGGCTCGCCGAAACGGCGGGGTTCCGCCTCGATGGCATCGGCGGCACGTACCTGCACCCACCGATTCCGATGATCGCGCTCTTCGCCCGTTCCATCCTCTATCGGTTCGTCAAGACTTGAGCCACATCGAGCGCCTGGCGGCGGTCTACCGGAAGCCACTGGATGCGTAGGTGGCTCACCTGGGGGGCCCAGCTGCTCGCGGGCGGCGTGGTAGCGGTGATGGTGTGGCGGGCGATCACGCGCCACTGGGACGAATTCCGCTCGCTGCACGTGACGCTCAGCCTCGCGCCGCAGTGGCTCGCCCTGTCGGTGATGGTCGTGTTCCTGACCTACGCCATCCAGATCGCGTCGTGGCGACGCCTCCTCGCCGGCTGGCGTCAACCGCTGCCGTACCCTGACGCCGCGCGGATCTGGCTCGTGGTGAACCTCGGGCGATACGTCCCGGGCAAAATATGGAGCGTCGCGGGCCTGATCGTCCTGGCGCAACGCGCCGGCGTCGAGGCATGGGCGGCTGGGGCGTCGGCATTCGCCATGCAGGCCCTTGGGCTGGGCACGGCCGTTGCCGTGGTGGCCGCGGCCACCCCCCGCGCGGAATCGCCGCTGCGCCTGGGCGCGGCGGCGCTCGCCGCCGCCGCGCCCATCGGGATCCTCGCATGGGACCGCGGGGCCCGCTGGCTCGCGGGAGCCGCGCGGCTGGGGCACCAGTTCCGGCCGCTGCCGCTGGCGTCGGTGCTGGAGAGCGCGGCCCTGTCGCTCACGAGCTGGGTGACCTACGGCGTCGCATTCTGGCTTCTCGCCCGGGGGCTCGGGTTGCCGGGCGCCCTGTCGCTCCCGACGGCTGCCGGCGTGTTCGCACTCGGCTACATTGTGGGCCTGCTGGCGCTGTTCGCTCCGGGAGGCGTCGGCGTGCGCGAGATCGTCCTCATCGGGCTGCTCAGTCCGGCCCTGGGCAGCGGCGGGGCGGTGGCCCTCAGCCTCGGCTCGCGGCTGGTGCTGACCCTGTGCGAAGCGGTTGCCCCGCTCGCCGCCCTGCTGCTCGCGGGACGGACCAGGGAGAACCTGCGTGTACGAACCTAAGCGCCCGGCCCTCGCCGCGGCCGGGCTCCTGACGCTGTGGGTCGCGATTCTGGCTCTCCCCATGCTCGGGGGCCAATGGCTAGCGGGCCCGGGCGGCGACCAGTACGCCGCGGGGTATTCCGTCCGCGCGTGGGAGACCGCGCAGTGGCGCGCCACGGGCAACATCCCGCTATGGAATCCCATGATTTTCGGCGGGCTGCCATACGTCGCCACCGTCGGGCACGGCGACGTGTTCTACCCGACGGCGTTCCTGCGGCTGGTCCTGCCGGCCGACCTCGTCACGGGTGTCGGGTTCGTGCTGCACTACATCCTGGCCGGGCTCTTCACCTACCTCTTCCTGCGGCGCCTGGGTCTGTCCTGGGTGGGCGCCGTCGTGGGAGGGGTGAGCTATCAGCTCTCCGGAATCCTCGTGTCCCTGCCCAACCCGGGTCACGACGGGAAGCTCTTCGTCTCCACGATGCTGCCGCTCGCGCTGCTGGGGCTCCATGTCGCCCTGCGCGAGCGGCGGTGGTGGGGTTACGGGGTGCTGAGCACCGTGGTCGGGCTCGCCCTCCTGAGCCCGCATTTCCAGATGACGTATTACCTCCTCATTGCGTCGGGACTCTTCGCCCTGTACCTCACGTTCGGCGAGGCCGACCCGGAGCCCGCCGGGCGCCGCGTGGGCCGGCTCGGGCTCGCGCTCGGCGCGCTGGTCGTAGGCTTCGGGATCGCCGCCGTCCAGATCCTGCCGTTCCTGGAGTACCTGCCGCATTCGCCGCGGGCTGAAGGCTACCACCAGGGCTTCGCGGGGTCGGCCTCCTACGCCCTCCCGTGGGATCACGTCCTCGAGTTGTTCCTTGCGGGGTTCACCGGCGACGGCGACGCCTACTGGGGCTCGAATCCCCTGAAGCTGCACTCCGAGTACCTCGGGCTGCCCGTCGTCGCGCTCGCCATCCTGGGGCTAGGCGACCGGCGACGGCGGCTCGTCTGGTGGCTGGGCGGCATCGGGCTGCTCTTCCTCCTCATCAGCCTGGGCGCGAGCACGCCGTTCTACCGCCTGTGGTGGACCGTCATGCCGTACGTCAAGAAGACGCGAGCTCCGGGCATGGCACTCTACGTCGTGGCCTTCATGACCGCGGTGGCCGCGGCGCTCGGTGCCGCCCGGCTTGAGCGCGGCGAGGGGCGGGGGCACCTTCGCGCCTGGCTCGGCGCCGCGGCGGCCATAGCCGCCCTCGCGCTGGCCGGGGTGTTCGGCAACATCGCCCTTGCGCTGGCGTTGCCGGAGCGGGCGGCGGCGGCGGCGGCCCTCGGATCGACCATCCGCGTCGGAGCACTGCTGAGCGCCCTGGCGTTGGGTGCCGCGGCCCTCCTCGGATTCGGCTACGTCCGGCAGCGCATCCCGGTCGCCGCGTGGGCCACGGTCCTGCCGCTGGTGCTGGGGGCGGACCTGTGGCGCGACGGCCGGCACTTCTGGCACTACCACCCGCCGCCACGCGAGGGCCTGCATCGCGAAGATGCCATCGTCGCGCACCTCCGCTCTGCAGCACGCCCGTATCGCGCGTTTGACCTGGGCGTCTATCCACTCAACGTGCTCCAGGGACACGATGTCCCTCAGGTTCTAGGGTACTTCGGCTTCGAGCTGCGCTACTACGACGAGCTCCTGGGCGGGAAGAACGAGTGGCGCTACCTTCTCGGGTCAACCCGGCTCTGGAATCTGCTGGCCGTGCGATTTGTCGTCGCGCCGGATACCATGCACATCCCCGGGTATCACCGCGTGATGGGGCCGGTGCCAACCGCCTTGGGCCGGCAGGCCTACCTCTATGAGGCCGACACCACGCCACCCTACGCGCGCGTCGTCCCCGGCGCGATGAAGGTCGCCGACGACCAGATCCCGGCGACTCTGGCCGACCCACGCCTACCCGGCTATGACCGCGTCGTGTTCCTGCCCGAGAGTGCTCGGGTGAACGCGCCGGCCCTCACCGCTTGGCCGGACCCCAGCTCCGCCCGCGCCCGCGTGACGTCGTGGCAGCCCGGTGCCATGGTCGTGGCGCTCGAACCGGCCCCGCCCACCTCCAGCTATCTGCTGGTGTCCGAGAACTGGTACGTGGACTGGAGGGCCAGCGTGGACGGCGCGCCGGCCGAGGTGCTCCGCGGCGACCACGCGCTCCTGACGGTCCCGGTCCCCGCCGGCGCCCGCCGGGTCGAGCTGGCCTACCGTTCGGCGCCCTACAGGCGGGGAAAGGTCATCAGCTTCGTATCGCTCAGCCTCGTCCTGGCGGCCTTCGCGGTGCCAGCCGCGCTCCGCCGGAGGCGACGTGGCTGAGCGGGCGCTCGTCGTGGTCCCCACATACAACGAGGCGTCCAATCTCCCGAGCCTCGTCCCCCAGATCCTGGCCCAGGACCCCCGGCTCGA
>Ga0187893_10013569_pt1 | contig 11299 bp, 8 predicted proteins | sample MA1701074metaG_FD_139574 | JGI IMG/M metagenome (GOLD analysis project Ga0187893, IMG submission 139574) | White microbial mat communities from a basaltic lava cave in the Kipuka Kanohina Cave System on the Island of Hawaii, USA - MA170107-4 metaG ...
ATTTGTTCCTTGATCCAGTAACCGCTGGACCGCACTGGTGTTACCATTCATCGCGGCCATCAGGAGTTCTTGGCAGGCCGTGAGCGCGGCCACGCAGGCCAAGCCGATGAGGAGTCTAACAGCATTGGCAAAAGCCTCATCTCGCAGGACCTTCATCGTGTTCAAATGGCCTCTACCTCCCCGCCTAGCCCCGCCTTACAAAGTGCTCAAGCTTTCCTATCACCAACTCGACCAGCGCGTTGAACGCCAGGAGCAGCGGCTGGGGCCGGCTAGCTAACGCCGAGCCTCTGGCTTTTCGCGCCTTTCGCGCCCGTCTCGCTCATCTCGCATCCTGTGCACACCGGAAGCCGATAATGGCGGACCGATCTGTCGGCGCATGGCCACCGCGGTAGGCTGCGCGGGCCAAGACGCCAAGGTTTCGCCATGAGCCGCCGCGGACGACACGGTACTGGCCGCTGCTCGGGCCCTCGGGATTGAAATCCTTGCTTTTGCGATAGAAGCTCGGGGCGTACCAGTCTGCCGTCCACTCCCATACGTTCCCGATCATGTCGTGCAATCCCCAGGGATTGGCCTCGTACGTCCCCACCGGGGAGGTCCGCGCCGAGCCATCGTCATATTGTGGTTCCACCGCTAACTCCGGAAATTGTCGCTGGCCGCTCTTGTCTGCCACATTCGCGACCCGTGTACCGGGCATTCGCTCGCCCCACCAGTTCGCGCCTTGCGTGTTTGCGCGGGCGGCGTATTCCCATTCCGCTTCCGTGGGCAACCGCTTCGCTGCCCAACGACAGTAGGCCACGGCATCATCCCATGAGACCATCATCACAGGATGCTCGGGCACGGCACTCGCGCCGGTGCTCGGCGTTTTCCACGAAGCGCCCTCCACCCGCCTCGGGGCCGCATCCCTCTCTCCCAGCCCCCAGCCCCAGCCTTCACGCTCGGCCGTGGTCTGGTAGTCGGTCCCCTCCACGAATTTCGCGAAGAGTTTGTTGGTGACCTCATATTTATCCATGGCGAAGGCCGCTATGCGTACCCTGTGACGGGGCACCTCACCCTGGAACACGGAGCGACAACTCGCGGCGTCCTTCTTGCGGGTTTGCATGCACTGTTCGACGAGGCGGTCGACGTCATCCTGGGTACTGCCCATCCAAAACTCACCGGCCGGGATCACGACCATCGTCGCGCCGTCCTTGCCGGTAATCTCGCGCGGCCGCGCCTCGCTGCCGGGAACAGGCTGGGAGGTGAAGGGTCGCGCACGCGCCTCTTCGATCGCCTTCTTTTTTTCCGCGATCTGCTGCTTTTTCTGTGCGATCTGCTGTTGAATCTCCTGGAGCTTCCGCTCCTCCTCAGCCGACGCCTTCTCCTGCTCCACTTGCGATTCCTGGGCCTGAAGGGTCTTCAGCTCCTGCTCCGCCTGGGTCAAGGCCGCGCTGGGGCCTTTCTTGAGAGCGGGCGCCGCAGGGGCGGGCCTGGCCACCGCGGCCAGCCGGAACACAAACTGACCACCTTCGTCGCCCGCGTTCTGCAGGGGCTCGCTCCGCGGGGTCTGGCTGGCATTGTTCGCGATAACGGACGCGATCCGATCGTAGATCTGGGTCGGGATCAGATAGGGCTCAGGATTCTCTTTCAGGAGGCCGATGAAATGATAGGCGAAAATGCTGTGGCCTCCCTTGCCGCGGTCCGCCACCGGCTCGGTCCCTCCGGACGTCAACCCCCAGCGCGACTGCTTTGCATAGAGCCGGGCGTAAAATTGGTCGTTGATCGGGGGCATCCCCCGCGCCTTGCCGAACAGCGTCCCGCTGAAACACGAGTCGGCCACCAGATACACATGCCGGGCCTTCATCCCGTCAATGTAGTCGCGGATGGAGGAGTTTGTGATGAACGTTCCCGGATTTCTCGGTTGGCCTTCCACCGGCACCCACCACCCCAGGCGACCGTCCTGATCGTATTGCCCGTGGCCGGCATAGTAGATGAAGACGCTGTCGTCGGCCTTCGCCAGTTGCCCCAGCTTGTATAACTCGTGCTCGATGTTCGTCCGCGTCGCCTGCGCGTTGATCAATGTGATGACGCGGTCATCCGAGAACCCATAGCGTCCGACGAGCACTTCGCGGACGCCCACGACGTCTTTCACCGCGGTCTCCAGCTTCGGCGCCTCGTGATAATCATCAATCCCGATGAGCAGCGCCCAGTAGTTTCCGGCGATCGGGACGCTCCCAGGCGCTGCCTTGGGCGAGACCATGAGGTCCCGGGACGGCTCGGCCGCCAGGATCGGACCGTTGAATCCGAGCACGGCCAGCGCCATTCCGACCAGGATGGAAAAGGGGACATTCCTCTTTTTCATCCGGTGGCGGTAGGTACCCCGCGTCTCGGCGTCACTCGCCCCGAAAAAGAAGAATGTCCCCATTTCCTCTCACCTCTTCGCCGTGAGCCCCTTCACCGCCTCCTCCAAATCCTTCAAGATGCCCGGCATGAGCTCTTTGAGCATGCCGTCGTACCGGATGTCGTTCGGCGAGGCGCCCCACCACAGGCTCGTCATGTCGGTCCACTCCGTACGGTAGGCTTTCTCCCACAGGACTTGCTGGGACAGCGGTTCGACCAGTTCCAATGTGAAGGATAGGTACCGATGATTGGTGCGGGCAGGCAACCCCAGCGCCCACAGGTACTGGGCAAGGAAGGCGAAGCCATACTGGAAGACCGTTTCATCGAGTCGGGTAGACTCCAATTTGCCCCGGACCATGAGCTCGCCTGTTCCGTCGCGGTCGGAGTAAGTCACGGTCTTGAAAATTCGCCGGTTCTCGACCTCTTGGGCCACGGCCTTGGCGATATCCTCATGGGGCTTGAACCGGAGGTCCGTGTTCTCAATCATATCCGGCCGGTCGGTGACCGCACTTCGCCACAAGACAAGAGGGATCATGTACAGCCAGCCATGCCCGCTGTTCTCCGAAGGCCGCGCCTCCAGCATGGGCAGCACGGTCACGGTATTGGCCAGCAGCGGGGGCCGGCTGACGACCGGTCCCGCTTCGTACTTCCACTTCATCTCCGCGGCGCAGCCGGACAGCAGCAGGCTGAGGCTCAAGCTGAGATTGAGAATGAATGGAATCGGCTTCACTGCTCCCGCGTCCTTTCCGCCACGGCGGTGGTCATGCCCTTGATGGCCTGCTCCAGATCGGACAAGACCTCCGGCATGAGCTCCTTGAGCGCTGCCTCGTACTGGGTGCCGCTTTCTTTCCAGCCATAGTAGATGCCAACCTTTATGGCACGCTCTTTCTTGAACGATCGCTCCCACAACACCGTGCTGGTCTGAGGTTCCTGGAGCTGCAGGGTAAAGGCCAACTCGACCATGTTTCCGTTCAGCGGCGCGCCGAACAGCCCCAAGAGGAGCGCTCCGTAAAACGTCAACCCATAAAGATAGACGGTGTTTTCCCAATGGGTGGAGGTCAACCTCCCGTGGAGCACCAGGTCGGCGGCGCCTCCCTCCCGGGCAAATACCACCGAGTTGAATATCCGCCTGTTCCGGAGCTCATCGGCGAACGCGCGCGCGAACTCTTCCCTCGGACGGAAACCCAATTCCCGCTGCGGAATTTCATCGGGGCGCTCCCCTTCCTGGGTAAAGTAGGGGAGCCCGGGCACCATTGCCAGGAGACCAAGATGCTTACTCGGCATGCTGAACGGCGCACGCTGGTCCTCGAAATTCGTCACCGCCACCGTGTTTGCAAGGACCGGCGGGCGCTGCAGGGGCGGGTCAGGCTGGTATTGCCAAGCCTTGCGCTCCTGGGCGCAGCCGGAACAGAGCAGCGCAAGCAGCACGGCGCAAGCCAACGTGAATGACGCGTTTTGCTGCGTCCATTTCACCCGTCACCCGTCACTTGTCACTCGTCACTTCTTCTTCACCGTCCCCTCAGCGCCACGAACCGAAACGTTCCATTGTGGTTCACGAGCAGAAGCACCGGGCCGCGGCGAGGCGCCTTGGCGGCGAGGGCACGGAAATCGTCCACGCTCTTGACGACCTCGCGGTTGACCTCCTGGATGATATCGCCGGGTTGGAGGCCGGCCACTTCGGCGGCGCTGTCTGGCTCAAGATCCGTAATCACCACGCCCGGGCCGCGCGGGGACGACCCCACTCGGATCGCCCCCATCACACTCTGCCGCGGGGCGTCATATTGGCGAGCGCGGGCTTCCTGCATCGGCGCCGGCTCACTCTCCCCCGGCTTGCGCTTGCCCTCCACCTGCTTGCGCTTGTCTTCGATGCGCTTCTTCTTCTCCTGGATCTGCTGCTGGATGATCGCGAGCTTCTCCTCGTCTTCCGCGACCCGTTCCTGCTCTTCCAACACCTTCAGCTCAGCCTCGGCCTGAAGCACGGCTTGGCTCGGTGGTGCTCCTTTGGTCGGTGAAGATGGGGACGGCTTCGCCACCACCGGGACGGCGAGCCGAAAGATGAACTGTCCGCCTTCATCCCCCGCCCCTTTCAGCGGCTCGCTCCGAGGCGTCTGGTCGGCGTTGTTGGCAATACTCGGCGCGATCCGATCGTAGATCACGCTGGGAATCAGATACGGATCCACGTTTTCCTTGAGCAGCGTGATGAAGTGATAGGCAAAGATGCTGTGTCCACCCTTGCCGCGATCCGCGACGGGTTCGGTCCCGCCGGAGGTCAGCCCCCAACGCGACTGCTTCGCGTAGAGACGCGCGAAAAACTGGTCGTTGATCGGCGGCATCGCCCGCGACTTGCCGAAGAGCGTCCCGCTGAAACAGGAGTCCGCGACGAGGTAGACGTGTCTGGCTTTCATGCCCTCGACGTAGTCCCGGATGGAGGCGTTCGTGATGAAGGTGCCGGGGTTTTTCGGCAGGCCCTCCACCGGCACCCACCAGCCCAGGCGTCCTTCCTCGTCGTATTGCCCGTGCCCCGCGTAGTAGATGAAGATGCTGTCGTCCGGCTTCGCGAGTTGCCCGAACTTATACAGCTCATGCTCGACATTGGTCCGGGTGGCCTGTTCGTTGGTCAGGAGCGTGATTTTCTCGAGCGTAAACCCGTAGCGTGTGACGAGCACGTCACGAACACCGGTGACGTCCTTCACCGCCGTTTCGAGCTTGGGCGCGTTCTGGTAATCGTCAATCCCGACCAGCAGCGCCCAGTAGTCGCCGGCGATGGGGAGACTGCCTGGGGCAACCTTGGGCAACGCCACCAAGTCCCGCTTTTGCGCCCTGGCCTCGGGGGCCAGGCCGCCCAGGCCGACAGTCCCCACGCCCGCCACGAGCAGGAGCATGACCCCTATCAGATTCCATCGTGCTCTCATGGCTCTACCTCGCCTCCAGCACCCACCCATGGCCCGTTGCCTATCGCCCATCGCCTATTGCCTCTTGTTCTTTTCCTTTTCGACCAGCCCCCGACCGCGCGGCTCGGCCTTCCCCTGATCCAGCACCAGAATCTCAATCGCCGCATCGGTCCACTGCGACGGCGCCACCTGTTTCGGCGACACCTTGAAGTCTCGCAGGGTCGCCTCCCATCCCCGCGTGCCCCCGCGCGTGATGCCGAAGAAGCCCTGGCTGAGGTCCATGTTCTCGAAGAGCGTGAAGGGTTGGGTCGTCACGATCGCCTTCACGCGCTCGACTCCGGTGGGCCCGCCGACATGGATGTCGAAACCGTAGCTCGCACCGGGAATCTCATACCGGCGTCCTGCCTGAATCCGATTGTTCTGGTCATAGGCATTCGGAAAGAGCACGGTGAGGTTGCCGCTCGTCCCGATATCAATGAGCGTGAGGTAGCAGTCCCGCTCGGCCTCGACGTTGAAGACGACTTTCTCGCCGATCGTATAACTGTTCTTGTCCGTCCACAGCCGGAGGGCGAAGGGCGGAGTGGCTTGGTGCAGCATGACGAGCCGCGCCAGGAACTGGTCGTAGGTCGGCGGAGGCTCATTCGGCGAGACCGTGATTCCGCTGGGCGTCACGTTCGATCGGTCCAAGAAGCCCTGGAGATCCTGGGACGTCAGCGCGTCCCGAGGGATGGTGATCGCCCCCGCCGCCCTGGTCGTCCCGTCCGTCAGCTTGTGGAGGGACGCGTTCACCGTCACCGCGTCTTTCGACAGCGCGTACACGCCGTCCACGTAATGCTCGACGCCGAGCGCTTTGGCTTTCTCCTCCGGCTTGCTGGCCGTCGGCGGGACGTCCCGCTGGACCACGCTCACGAACTCCCACTGGGCCAGCGCCGTGCGGAGCCCGGTCTCCAGGCGCTGGCTGAGCGGGAGGCGTTGGTTCCCGTAGGTCTCGAGGAAGTCGAACACGGCGAGCGACGGCTTCCCTTTGTCGTCAAAATCGAAGCGACTCAGCAGGGTCTCCCCCAACTGGCCCACCGCGCGCATCACGGGATCGGCCCCCGCCTGGAGGGTGCGCGGTGGGACGATGGTGAAGGTCACGACCTGCTGCTTGAGCATGTCGCCGACCCGCTGCCGGAGCGGGGCCGACATGCCGGCCGTCGCGGCGTCCACATCCGCCCGGGCCGAAATGGTCACGCTCTCCTCGGAGGACTTGACCTCGCGCACCAGGGCCGCCGCCTGACCCGTCAAATCGGTTCGGGCCATCGCGCTCACCTGTCCTTGCCCCCGCTCGAACGCGTACAGGATAGGGAGGTCGCGGAGCGGCACCTCCTTGCCGCCAAGCCGGCTGACGAACCGGACGGTCTGCGGACGCTCCAGCGGACGCCCCGCCATGGCCCGCTGGCCGTCGCCGGCCACGGGCAGAAGGCGCAGCGACGCCAAAAGGTCCTGGGTCCGTTGCTCGGTCTCGACCGCCGACGGCGCCGGTTGGACCGGCCGCGGGTCGGGCGTTTCCCCGCGCACCACCAGGTACCGCCGACGGAGGCTCTGGATCTCCCCCACCAGGCCCTGGAGTTGTGCGTAGGACCCCAGCGCCCGCAAGGGCTCCTCTTGCGCTTCGAGGGTCTTGGCCCTCGCCCGCACCGTGTCCGCATCCTCGATCAGGGCATCCAGGTCCCTCCGAACGGCCGAGGACGCTTTCTCTCGGTTCAGCACCGCCAGGGCGAAGAACCGCCGGCTGCTTAGGTCCTGCCAGTGATCTTCGATCATGAGCCCCGTGAGCTTGATCGCCACCCCTTCACTGACATCGGATTTCACGGCGTACTTGTACCCCCCATCGGTGGCCTCAACCATCACGAAGCGGTCTTGCCCCTCGATCTGCACTTCGATGCGCTTGGCCAGATCGGTGCGGGCCTGTGCCTCCGCTTCGGCGAACCCGCTGGAGGCTTCGCCCACCCCGGTCAGAAAGAGCTGGTCGGGATACCGCACATCCCGGTGTGTGCGCACCCATCCAGGCGCGGGCTGACTCGACGCCGGCGACGAGACCGGTGTCTCCACCGTGCGGCTGGCCGTCGTCAGCCCCTCGCAACCGACAAACGCAAGGAGGCTAAGGCCGCCCCAACCCAGCATGATCGCTCTCGGTATCATTATGTGGCGGCTCTGGCTGATCATCGCGCCCAGTCCTTCAGCACGGCTTCGGTCTGTTCAATCAGCGCGGGCAGATGCGGGTTCGATGCCCGGACTCCGCCGTGCATCGTGTCCTGGAGCTGGGCCGCCGACACGTTCAACGGCATGCAGACCAGCGTGTAGGCGGTCCCGGTCTCTCCGCGAGTCGGGTACCCGCCGGGATTCACCCACTGGCCCCGCACCTGCGCCAGGCTGAGCACCGCCTCGCTCATAAACGCGGATAGTTCCTGCACCGACACGCTCGAATGGCCGGCGCTGTCCTCCCGCTGTTTGAGGGTCAACCCGGACGTGACTTTGACCTGGACCGCGCGTCCCAGTTCTGTGAGAGCCGCGGACTTGCTTTTTGCCAGCGCGTCTTCAGAGTAGTACGTCGGACCACTCACTCCGGTCGCGCAGAGCTCCGACTTGACCGCCGGCGGATGATCCAACCACACCGGCGGCGCCGTGGCTCCCGGCCGAGGCTTCGACGTCCCGCTGCAAGCCGCCAGGAACGCCATGCCCAGCGTGACCGCCGCCAGGGCCGCAGCCACCCATCCTCTCCTGAACCTCAACCTGACACTCTCACCCCTGATTCTTCCGTTTCAGCTCGTCGGCCATCTGCTGGTGCAGCTTTTCGGAGTTTTGCTTGATCGTCTCCTTGATCTTGTCGTCCAGTTGCTTGAACTGCTGGTTGTTGGACTGCAGCGCCGCCACCATCTCCTCGAAGCGAGCCAGATCGAGCCGGGCCAGCGCGTAGGCCTCGTTCCGGTCGGGATGCTCCCAGTACTCCACGATGGAGGACCCCGTGAGCGTCTGCTCCGTGACCTGCTTCATCACGTCCTCGATGTGCTGCTCCACGCTGTGCTTGTCCATCGCTCCGGCGGTCGTCTCCGCCTGATACTGCTTCTGCAACGCTGCGATATAGACCTGGAATTCCTGGGCCAGGTCGCGCCGTGCCGAGGCTTCGGCCGCCTTCCGCTTGAGGCTGGGATTCACCAGCCCGGCCGCGTTCCCGACGCCGTAGAACACCGCCTTGTCGCCGCTGAACGCGGCGCCCTTATGCGACACCCACTTGGGAGCGATGCCCGCCTTGACATAGTCCTGGATCGGACCGGGCGTCCCGTCGGACTTGGTGGTCTGCGGCGCGTCTTCGCAGGCCGCCAGGAGCCCTACCGCTACAACGACCGCCACCATCTTGAGACTGTGTGCTCTAGCCATATTCCCTCCTCCTCTGGTTTCTATGCTATGCACCGACCATCACAAACGGGGCCCAATAAGCAGGGTGGCGAATGTTTCGTGCACCACTCTTTCTGCCTTCCTCCCTGCCTTGCACGGACAGGTCGCGCTTGGGTCCTTCCACCGCCTCATTTTTCTCCAGCAGATCCAGTTTTGCCTGTCGCAAGGCTTCCGGCGCATCCAATCCCTCTCGGAGATGCTGGTAGAACGCCACCATGAGCTGTTCCGTGGCCCTTGATTCGACCGACCAGAGCGAGACCACGACGGCGCGACTTCCGGCCACCAGAAACGCGCGGCTGATGCCCATGACGCCCTCTCCCGTGACGAGTTCCCCCGTCCCGGTCTTGCAGGCCGACAGAACCGCCAGGTCTGCGTTCATCTTGAGAGCCAGGACCTCGGTGGAGGTGAGGAACCCATCCTCCCCCGACTCGTTGCCCAGCACCAAGGCCGGCTCGCGCAGGCCGGGCACGTCCCCGCCCAGGACCCCGTGGGTCGCGAAGTGGACGTAGCGGAACGACTTCAAGTTCGCCTTCTTGACCGCCGATTCCGTGGCCTGCTCGCCGAGCAGGACGCTCTGCGTGCCGTCGGTAAAGAGTCGCGCGATGGAGGTCACTTCCGTTCGCGTCTCGGGAAGCGGCGAGAAGTATTGTAGGAAATCGCTCCCCCGCGTCGGAGCTTTCGCTTCGAGAACCGGAAAACCGGCAAGTTGCGGCCCCTTGGCGTAGACCGGATCGCCCAGGGCAAACACTCCCTTGTCGCCCTGCGTGGGGTCGCGCTTGGCCGTCAGGATCAGAAACCGCAGGGAGGGGGCCACGCGAACCGTCACGTCCTTGATGAGAGGGCGATATTTGTCGCCGCTCAGCGTCAGCAGGTCGAACGGAATCAGGTTCAGCGCCTCGTCCGGCAGCACCAGGAGCCGTTTTTTTCCGGCCAACAGCTCGGCAACCGGCGCAAGCAGCGTCCGGCTGAGGGCGGCGAGTTGGGCATCGATCTTGGCCGCATCGCTCGAGAAGTCGGCAAGATCCCGAGCCGCCGTGCGGAGCCTCTGGTTCAGATCCTTTACATCCGCGGAAAGCACCTGGGACACCTGCCGATCCTTGGAAAAGCCCACCACCACCACGGCATCGTCGAGAATCGTGTAGGCCAGCACCACCTCCTCGGGCTTCAGCTCGTTGCGGAACAGCCTCAGCTTCTGTGTCGCCACCTTGGCCTGCGCTCCTTCATCCAGCAACTCACCGAACTGCCTCCCGCGCATGAGTTCCGCCGCCTGGAGGGCCGCGTCGAAATCCTTCTCCGTTCCGGTCGAGGCGGCGCGTCGCGCAGACGCCCGCAACAAGCCTCCGTAGGACTCGCGGACGCTCGTACGGAAGAATGCCAGGCGTTCGGCCAGTGAGAAGCTCTTCCGGGCCCGTTCCGCACTCTCGATACTGGCCTGATACGCCTCAACCGCCTTGTCCAACTGCCCGGCTTTCTCATAGGCAAGCCCGCGAACGCGCAGCAATCCGGCATCCGGGTCCTTCTTGAACAGGGCGTTGAGGCGGTCACACTCCTCGAAACCTTTGAGCGCCGCCGGATTGTTCCCGTACGTCCAGATGATGGCCTGCGTGCAGACGAACCCGGCCCGATCATCGGGCGGCAGGTTCAGCCTGGCGAGATCCGTTTGCTTCGCGAGCGGGCTGAACTCGGTCTTCCAGGACCCCTTCGCCTGCTCATACACCTCCGCCGCCTTGCCCTGGTCACCGGCCCCGGCAAGAAGCTCGGCCACGGTGAGGTAGCTCCGAAACCGCCGGGCCAGATACTTGTTGAGCACGGGCTCATCTTCCTTCCAGAGTTCAAGCAGCTCCCGGGCATCCTGCCTGTGCGCGGCGTCTTCCATCCGGACGAGAAGAATCTCATGATAGCTCGCCCATTCCGCAAAGCTCGTCGGTTGTTTCCCGAACTGATAGTAGGTCTTTGCGATGTCGAGCGCGGCCTGCTGGTACCGTTGCTGTCCGGCAAGGTCACCGCTCCGGGCGTACCCCTCGGCAAGATCCTGGTAGGCGTTCATGAGGCCGTAGGTGTTGCGCTGGGCCTTCCAGTACTCCACCCGCTTCTGGCCATACGGAATCGAAAGGCCCGGACGGTCCGAGGCCAGGTAATACCGGGCCATTGCCATGTCGAACACCAATCGGGCCTCTTCGGCATTCCCGGCGTATTCCAGCCCGTCCTTGTAGTGCTTCTGGACTTCCGCGTCGTATTCCGGCCGCCATCCGTACGCTCCGACATAACCGCCGAGCGCGTTGATGACCCGCAACCGGTCGTCCGCCTTCACGTCCTTCGAGTCCATCCAGGACGCCTTCTCGATTCGGCTCCGCGCCGTCTTCAGCGCATCAACCCAATTGCCGTCACCGACCTGCCAGCGGAATTCCGCATCCACACTTTTCCCCGCGCACTCTGCGATCCCCACGGTTCCAAGACAGATGAACGCCAACACCGAATATAGGACCTTTATTCCCATGCGATTCCCCATGGCTCACGAAATCATTTCAGAAAAGGGAACTTCGGTGGAGCCTGAGGCTGCTCGCTTTCGGTCGCCGCCTTTTCCCTGCACCACG
>Ga0187893_10013570_pt1 | contig 11299 bp, 14 predicted proteins | sample MA1701074metaG_FD_139574 | JGI IMG/M metagenome (GOLD analysis project Ga0187893, IMG submission 139574) | White microbial mat communities from a basaltic lava cave in the Kipuka Kanohina Cave System on the Island of Hawaii, USA - MA170107-4 metaG ...
GCCCTCCACATTGAGGCCCGAGGGCGGCGTGGCAAAATTTATCTTGACTCCCGGCCGCGCCGCGTACTATCCGTCAATCCGGATTTACGGATGAATGCGGAACGGCCCCCTGCCCTGCTGCGCTCGATGTCGGTGCTCGCCGACGCCACCCGGGCGCGCCTGCTGCGCGTGCTCGAGCAGACCGAGCTGACCGTCGCCGAGCTGTGCGCGGTGCTGCAGCTGCCGCAGTCGACGGTCAGCCGCCATCTCAAGCTGCTGGCCGATGTGCAGTGGGTGACGGTGCGCCCGGAGGGCACGAGCCGGCTCTATCGGCTGGGCAGCGCCGCGCTCGACGCCCCGGCGCGCCGGCTCTGGGCGCTGCTGCGCGAGCAGGCCGGCCACCTGCGCGGCGCCGCGCACGACGATCACCGCCTGGCCGCCATCCTGGCCCGGCGCCAGAGCCGCTCGCAGGCGTTCTTCAACTCGGCGGCCGGTCAGTGGGACCGGCTGCGGCAGGAGACCTTCGGCGCGCGCTTCGACATCGAAGCGATGGCCGGGCTGCTCGACGAGAGCTGGGTGGTCGGCGATCTGGGCTGCGGCACCGGGCAGATCAGCGAGGTCGTCGCGCCGTTCGTCAGCCGGGTCGTCGCCGTCGACCGATCGAGCGGCATGCTGAAGGCGGCGCGGCGGCGCTTGGCGCGCTTCGACACCGTCGAGGTGCGGCAGGGCGAGCTCGACCGGTTGCCCATCGAGGACGGCGCGCTCGACGCCGCCGTGTCGTGCCTGGTGCTGCACCATGTCGCCGAGCCCAGCGCGGTGCTGCGCGAGGCGGCGCGGGCGCTGCGGCCGGGCGGAAGGCTGCTGATCATCGACATGCTGCGCCACGACCGCCAGGAGTACCGCGAGCAGATGGGACACGTCTGGCTCGGCTTCGAGCCGGCGCAGATGCGTGAGTGGCTCGGCGCCGCCGGATTCGAGCCGCTGCGCCTCCTTCCGCTCTCGCCCGCGCCGGAAGCCAAGGGTCCGCCGCTGTTTGCCGCCACCGCGCGGCGTCACGCCCACAACCCGGTGCCGCGCACGGCACCGCAACAAGGAGCATGAACGATGAGCAAGCCCGCAACCGTCGAGCCCGTCGCCGCCGGCGCCGATCGCCTCCCCTTCAAAGTGAAGGACCTCGGCCTCGCCGAGCTCGGCCGCAAGGAGATCCGCCTGGCCGAGCAGGAGATGCCCGGCCTGATGGCGCTGCGCGCCCGCCACGCCGCGGCGCAGCCGCTCAAGGGCGCCCGCATCATGGGCTCGCTGCACATGACGGTGCAGACCGCGGTGCTGATCGAGACCCTGGCGGACCTCGGCGCCGACGTGCGCTGGGTGTCGTGCAACATCTTCAGCACGCAGGACTCCGCCGCCGCCGCCGTCGCCGTCGGCCGGCGCGGCACCGTCAAACGCCCGGACGGCATCGCCGTCTTCGCCTGGAAGGGCGAAACGCTGGAGGAGTACTGGTGGTGCACGAACGAAGCGCTGGTCTGGCCCGACGGCTCGGGCCCCGACCTGATCGTCGACGACGGCGGTGACGCGACCCTGCTCGTACACAAGGGCCTCGAGTTCGAGCGCGCCGGCCGGGTGCCCGAGTTCGACCCGGCGCGCGACCCCGAGGAGTGGGGCGTCATCCTGTCGCTCCTGCGCCGCCTGCAGCGCGAGGCGCCGGGCCAGTGGCAGCGCATCGCGCCGCGCCTGCGCGGCGTCAGCGAGGAGACCACCACCGGCGTGCACCGGCTCTACGAAATGGCCAAGACCGGAACGCTGTTGTTCCCAGCCATCAACGTCAACGACTCGGTGACCAAGAGCAAGTTCGACAACGTCTATGGCTGCCGGCACTCGCTGGTCGACGGCATCAACCGCGCCACCGACGTCATGCTCGGCGGCAAGATCGCCGTGGTGTGCGGCTTCGGCGAGGTCGGCAAGGGCTGCGCCGAATCGCTGCGCGGCCAGGGCTGCCGCGTCGTGGTGACCGAGATCGATCCGATCTGCGCCCTGCAGGCGGCGATGCAGGGCTACGAGGTGGCCACGGTCGAGGACTACGTCGCCACCGCCGACCTCTTCATCACCGCCACCGGCAACGTCGGCATCATCACCGCCGATCACATGGGGCGCATGAAGGACAAGGCCATCGTCGGCAACATCGGCCACTTCGACAACGAGATCGACATGGCCGGCCTGGCCAAGGTGGCGGGCATCAAACGGGTGAACATCAAGCCGCAGTTCGACGAGTGGGTCTTCCCCGACGGCCACTCGGTGCTGGTGCTGGCGGAGGGACGATTGCTGAACCTCGGCTGCGCCACCGGCCATCCCTCCTTCGTGATGAGCGCCTCGTTCACCAACCAGGTGCTCGCCCAGCTCGAGCTCTGGCAGCGCGCCGACGCCTATCAGAAGCAGGTCTACATGCTGCCCAAGCAGCTCGACGAGGAGGTTGCGCGGCTGCACCTGGACAAGCTCGGCGTCAAGCTGACGACGCTGAGCAAGGCGCAGGCAGACTACATCGGCGTGCCGGTCGAGGGGCCGTACAAGGCGGAGCACTATCGCTATTGAGATCTGACCGAGAAGACATTCTCACCGCAGAGGCACGGAGGCGCGGAGACCGCTGTTGAAGTCCGAGTTCTCCGCGTCTCTGCGTCTCTGCGGTGAAGGGCTTCCTGCTGGTCAGAAGAGCGCGATCGGGTTGACCGGCGACGCCGTCCCGCGCTCGAGCACGAGCGGCGCGAGCATGAACAGAAACTCCCAGCGGCGCTCGCTCGCACACGTCTCGGCCACCCGTTCGAGGTCGAGGTTGTCGATCAGGTGCAGCCCCAGCGCCACGATCGCCACGCTGTGAATCGGCAGCGGCACGTCGGCGACGCGCGGCGGCAATACGTCGGAGACGCCGTCGCAGCCGAGCGCCGCCACGCCGCGCGCATGCAACCATGGCAGGCAGGAGGCGTCGAGGCCGGCGGCCGACAGGCGCACGTCCCAGGCCCCGCGCGCCGCGCGCAGCGCCCAGCGTCCGGTGCGCACCAGCAGCACGTCGCCGCTCTCGACCTGCAGCCCGGCCTCGTGCTCCGTCCGCTCCAGGTCGTCGGGAAAGATCGGCTCGCCCGGTTCGAGGTACGCCAGCTGGCGCGTGCGCGGAATGTCGAGCAGCACGCCGCGCGAGACGATCCCGTCGCGCAAGGCGTGGATGCCGAGCTCGAGCGCGCCGTGTGCGGTCACGGTCTCGGTCGGATAGCCGTTGTACAGCTTGCCGTCGTGAAAGATGTGACAGAGGGCGTCGATGTGCGACGTCGCGAAGCCATGCGAGGCCATGGCGAAGTAGTCGCCGCCCCAGCCTTCGGTCGCTGTCGCGATCATGTGATGGGCGACGGGATTGGGATTCTCGATGCTCGGCTCGACCGGCAGCGGCCGGGCCGCCGACACGGCGCGCCCGCTCTGAACCAGGCGTGCGGCCGCCGCGCGCTTCTCGGGCGTGATGAGGTTCAACGTCCCGAGCTGATCGCGCGGGCCAAAGCGTCCCCAATTGGACAACGTCGTGTGGAAGGCGAGCACCTCATCGGTCGACAGCGCAGCGCGCGGCGGATGCATGGCGGCTTCCTAGATCGTTCGGACGGAGCGGTTCAAGTATATGAGCCCGTGCGTAGGGGCGACGCATGCGTCGCCCCTACAGTATGATCGCGTTGCGCAGCACGCCGAGGCGATCGACGTGGATCTCGACCCGATCGCCGGGGCGGAGGAAGGCGCCGGCGCGGCGCGCGTCGTCGATGTAGGCGGAGATGACCCGGCTCGACAGCGGTTGGTCCCAGCCGCCGAGCAGCCATGCCGTCAGCCCGCCCACATAGTGGCGCGTATGCACGCCGGCGAAGATCGTGCCGTGCGGCGTGCCGGAGAGGAGCAGCGTGCGCGGGGGGATGACGGCCGCATCGCCGAGCAGCGAGACCTGCGTGTCGCGGTGCGCCCAGCGCCGCTCCGCGGCGGCCCACGTCTGGGAGACGAGCTCGTCGATGTCCCAGATCATCTCCTGCGCACCGGCGCGCTGCCGCAGCGTGCCGTTGACGTAGAGCCGCAGCTCGAGCGCGGCCCCGAAACGGCGGTGATCGCGCGGGATGACGAACAGATTTCCCACCGGTAGGTAGCCGGGAAAGCTCTTGCCGGTGGTGAAGCCGTCACCGGACGCGACGTTCCAGGGATCGATGTGCCGCAGCAGCGTGGCGCGATCGGTGAAGTCGTTGCCGAGGATCAGGCCCATCGCCGCCGGCGCCTTCCCAGGCGCGAGCGGTGCCAGCGTCACCCAGGCGACCTCGACCTCGTAGTCGAGCAGTGCCTCGCCGGCAGCCACGCGCGCGTATGGCCCCGTCGGGCTCACGAGCTTGGCGAACAGGAACGGCCCGTCCTCGACGCCGGCTTCGCCGGCATGCTCGGGGAAGTTCGTGCCCGCGGCGATGTGATGCGCGCCGAGATCGAGCGGCATTGTCAGACGGCCGGCCGGAATCTCCGCGCGCGCGGCATCCGGCGCGGCGGCGAGCGCGGCGCGCAGCCCGTCGTAACCGAGCGCCTCGTACGCCTGCAGTGGGTCGCCCAACGGACGACCCAGGGCGATCGAGAGATCGATGCCACGGACGATGCCGTCACGATAGGCGGTGACGGCGATGAGGCGCGACCGGCCGTCATCGTCGACGCGCGCGAAGGTCAGCGCGTCGTCCGCATCGGCGATCGCCACGTTCTCGAAGCGGTCGGGTGAGGCAACCTCGTCGAACGCGGGCTTCCAGTCGTCACCGGTGCACCCCGACAGCATCGCCGTCAGGGCGATGGCGACCCAATGCGAGCGCAGCGCTTCCGCCCGTACGACCATGGCAGCATGATACGCCGCAATGCAGCGGCTCGCTTTGCCCCGCAAGCCATTTGACCCAACGAGCCACGCTGCTTGCGCCGGATTGCAACGTGTAGGGGCGCGCCGTGGCGCGCCCGTAGCCGCCCGCAGGGCGGCTCATCACGGCACTCTCCCCGCGCCACGGGCTGCCCAAGGACGGCCCCTACCCATCCATCGTGGCGTCCAAGACGGGCGGCCCTCCGGGCCGCCCCCGGCACGGAGGCCGGGGGCTACGAGGAGAGCTAGCCGATCAGGCGGCGGCGCTGTGGGCGTTCTCGTGCGTCGACAGCCCGATGCCGTTCATGCAGTGGGGACCGCCCCAATGCTCGACGACCTTGCCGTCGCGCATGCGCAGGATCGCCGTCCCGTTGATGGTGATGGGCTTTCCCGACGGCGGAATGCCGTAGTACGCCGTGCCGTCGTGCACGCCGGTCAACGTCCAGTTCGATACGATCAGGTCGCCGGACTCGATCAGCAGCTCGACCTTGAACTCCATGTTGCTGAACGCGCTGCGCGCCGATTCCCAGAACTTCTGCTCCTGGGAACGGATGTCGGTGCCCACCGCCTCGGGGCTCACGCGTGGCGTGACGTGGCTGATGAAGTCCGGCGCGAAGACATCGTAGACCGCCGCGTAGTCGCCCGCGGCCATCCGTGTGCTGTAGCGCCCGAGGATCGCGAGATTGTTCGACATGTCCCTCCCTCCCGACTGCGCCGCATCCTACGCGACGCATGCAGGTGATTGGAAGGGCGAATGGGAGCAGGCGAATGGTCTCCTCTGGAGGGCGGCGCGCCGTCGCCGCCGTCCAATTGACGTGGATCACCGCTGCTCGGTGCCGAAGTCGACCTTGGGCACCTGCTGCGCCGCGGCCGGCACCTCGAAGTACTTCTGCGGCTCGAACCCGAGCCAGCCGGCGTAGAGCCCGCGCGGCAGCTGCTTGATGTAGGAATTGTACGCCTGCACCGCGTCGTTGTAGCGCTTGCGCTCCACGGCGATGCGGTTCTCGGTGCCGGCGAGCTCGTCGGACAGACGGGCGAACTGCTCGTTGGCCTTGAGCTGCGGATACTGCTCGGCGATCGCCAGCAGCCGGCCGAGGGCACCGCTCAGCTGGTTGGCGGCGTCGATCTGTTCGTCGCGCGTACCCGCGCCGATCAGCCGCGATCGCGCATTGGCGACCGATTCGAAGATCTCCTTCTCGTGCGCCGCGTAGCCCTTGGTCACTTCGACCAGATTCGGGATCAGATCGTTGCGCCGTTGCAGCTGGTTCTGCACCTGCGCCCATGCGGCGTCGACCGACTCCTTCATCGTCACCATTTCGTTGTAGCCACAGCCGCTCAGGGCGGCCGCCATCGCCACGATCAGCACCGTTCGTCTCATGGTTCCTCCCTCTCGAGGGTCAGTGACCTCCCGCATCTCACCAGCTCCGCCCTGCCCCTCCGCCGCCGAATCCCCCGCCGCCGAACCCGCCGAACCCGCCGTCGCGCCCACCGCCGAAGCCGCCCGGAATGAAGACCGGCCCTCGCCCGCGTCGCAACCCGGGGCGCCCGAAGCCGCCGCGCGACATGAGCAGCATGAAGAGGACGAGCGCGAGCACGAACACCCAGGGCGGAATCTGCGGCGTCGCGGGCGGGGCGGGCCGGGGCGCCGGGACGCCGGTGAGCTCGACTCCGCGATCGGCCGCGATGCGCTGCGCCAACGCCGCCACCCCGCGCCAGATCCCCTCCGCCATGCGGCCGGCGCGAAACTCCGGCACCATCTCGCGATCCTGGATGTTGCCTACCAGGCCGTCGGGCAGGATGCCTTCCAGGCCGTAGCCGACCAGCACCCGCACCTTGCGGTCCTGCACGGCCACCAGCATCAGCACGCCGGTGTCGTCGCCTTTCCGGCCGGGTTTCCAGGCGTCGACCACCTGCATGCCGTAGGTGAAGTCGTCGAGCGGTGCGGTCGTGTCGACGGTCAGCACCGCGATCTCGGCGCCGGTCTTCTGCTGCAGCTCTTCGAGCAAGCGGGTCAGCTTCTGCTCGGTCGCCGGATCAATGACGCCGGCGCGATCGGTGACGAACCCCTGCGGGCGCGGCATCTCCGGCTCCGACGCCTGTGCCGCCGCGACGCTCGCCGCCAGCACCAACGCCACGAGGTGAACGGCGAAGCTACGCACAGTAACCCGTGACGGCGGCAACCACGCGCTCGACCTCGTCGACGTAGCCGGCGGCCAGCGCGCGCAACCTGTCGCGCGCGGTCGACGCGCCGGCGCGGTGCGCCAGCACCTCGCGCATGACCGGCAGCGGGCCCACCACCGCTTCGCCGGCCGCCAGCGTCGCGTCGTATGCCAGCGGTACCTCGCCGCCGCGCAGCCGCAGCAGGTGACGGATGACGATGAGGAAGCTCTTCAGGGACTCGGTCATCATCCCCTCGAGCGCGGCCGCATCGGCGGCATGCTCGAGATAGAAGGCGCGCAAGCGCAACAGCTTGCCGAACGCTTCCTGGGCGCACTCGCGCCGCAACGCCGCGTCGTCGGTGGCCATACCGGCGAAGGGATCGCTGCCGGCGAGGACGCGGTGCTGGCGCTGGATGTCGTCGAGCTCCATCGGAAACAGTTGCCGCGCGCGCTCGACCTGCTCGTGATCGAGCACCACCGGCAAGGCGAAGCCGCGCTGGCGCCAGCGCGCGATCACCGGTGCCAGGCGGTCGAGCACCGCCACCGAGGCGCGCTGCAGCACGATCGCGGTGTTCACATCGGAGCGCCCGGCGATCCAGTCGACTCCGGCGGCGCTGCCATACAGGATCACGGCAACGCACGCCTCGCCGAGCGCCGCGCTCACCTCGGCGCCGTACGCGGCGAGCTCCCCTTGCCGCTGCGCATCGAGCTCAGGCATGCGCGGCTACCATATCGTTTCCGGCGTCCGGCGGGGACCCCGTCGCAGCTGTTTTTCCGTCGCACCGGCGTCTCTGCCGGTGGCGCGGCGCAGCCGCGCCGGGCGGCGCTCCGCGCCGCCACCCGGCACGGAGGCCGGGGCGACGCCAACAGCGACGGGTGCGGACGTATGGACGCGCTGACGTGTCGACGTGTAGCAGGAACCGGTGCATTCCTCGCCCGAGCCGTGCCGATGACCGCGCCGGTTTTCTCGCTGAGCGCCATCGCGGCGCTCTTCCTGCAGCGCCAGCACCTCGACCGCCCGCGGCGGCGGCGGCTGACTGCGCGCAGCTTGGCCCGCTTCGCCGAGGATGCGGGCGGCATCCAGCTCGATTCGATCAACGTGGTCGACCGCGCTCACCATCTCACGCTGTGGAGCCGATTCGGTCCCTACGATCGACGCACGCTCGAGCGTCTCATCTATCGGCGTCGCGTCCTGTTCGAGTACTGGGCTCACGTCGCCTGTCTGGTGTCGATCGACCACTTCCCGGCCTGGCGCCGGGCGATGCTCGACTACCGCCATCGCCACAAGGGCTGGACCGCTTTCTTGCAGCGCCATCCACGGCTCATGCGCCGCGTCGAAGCGGCGATCAGTACGCGCGGACCGCTCGGCAATGCGGACTTCCTGCAAGCCCGACCGGACGGGCAACGCGGGTGGTGGAGTCGGAAGCCGGCAACCCACGCATTGGACTTCCTCTTCATGAGCGGGCGCACCACGGTCCATTCGCGGGTTCACTTCCACAAACGCTTCGACGTCCTCGAGCGGGTGCTGCCCGGTGCACTGGCGCAGCCGGTGCTCGACGCGGCCGCGTTTCGGCGCTGGCATCTCGAGCGTTCGCTCCACGCGATGGGCGCCGCCACCGAGACCGACCTGCGCATGTATCTCACCTTTCCGCGTTTGGGCGCCGCGGCGCGCGCCGCCACGCTGCGCGAGACGCGGCGCGACGGCGCGGTGGTCGAGATCGCCGTCGAGGGCAGCCGCGTGCGGTGGTTCGCGCTGGCGCGCGACCTCGCGGCGCTGGCGGCAGCAGAACGCCGGCGCATCGGCTCGCTCGGGGCGACCCTGCTCTCGCCGTTCGATTCACTGCTCTGGCATCGCGAGCGGGTCGAGCGGCTGTTCGGCTTCGACTACCGCATCGAGGTCTACGTGCCGGCGGCGCAGCGCCGCATCGGCTACTACACGCTGCCGCTGCTGGTCGACGGCCAACTGATCGGCCGGGTCGACGCCAAGCTGCACCGCGCCGAACGCCGCCTCGAGCTGCGCCACGTCCATTTCGAGCCCTGGTTCGTCGCCAACGCGGCGCCGCCCCGGGCGTCGTGGGGCCGGCTCGCGCGCGAGCGCGGCCTCGCCGGCCTCGCCGAGGCCGCCTGGTCGCTCGCGGCCTTCACCGGCGCCGAGCGCGTGCAGGTCAGCCGCGTATCGCCCGGCGTGCTGCGCGCCGCCGTCCGTCGCGCGGTGCGCGTTGGGGCGGACGCAGTTCCGCCCGGGCAGAGCAGTCGGGAAAGGGTGACCGATCCGTGACCGAACGGAGCTACCCTCGATTGCGCTGAACGCGCGAATCGGATAAGGAGAGCGTACAGTCTCAACGGGACGAACCCGTCAGTTCCCCGGAGCCGGCTCACAGCTCGGCTCCGCACGCGCAGTCAACGCTGCGTTCCAGACGCTTCCCCCGCGACGAGTACAGTAGAAAGGAGGGAAGCGCATGACTAACGGAACCGTGAAATGGTTCAACGCCGAGAAGGGATTCGGCTTCATCAGCCGCGACGATGGCGACGACGTATTCGTTCACCACACCGCGATTGTGGGTGAAGGCTATCGCAGTCTCGACGAAGGCCAGCGGGTCTCGTTCGAAGTGACCCAAGGCAAGAAGGGACCGCAAGCGTCCGGCGTCACCAAGCTCTAAGGGCAATGCCGCGGAGGCCCCCTGGGACCTCCGCGGGCCCCGAGACAATCCCCGAGTGGTGGAACGATGCAGTACGGCCTCTTCGAGCCAGACGTCCTGATCAGCGAGATGTGGGGCGCGGCCCAGCGCCCGCGCGCTCCAATGTCGAGCGAGAAACGCTTGATGTTGGCCGTGCTGCACGACGCGTTCGATTGCTATCAGAAGTACGTCTTCGCGGAAGACCGAACCGGTCAACAACTGTTCGCGGAAGCCGACGCGTGGATTCACTGCACCCGCTCGAAGGAGTTGTTTTCGTTCGAGAGCATCACCGAGGCCCTCGACCTGGAGCCGGGATACTTTCGCCGTAGCCTGGCCGAGTGGCACAGGCGTCGGGTGGCGACGCGCGACGCGCAGCTCTCGATCGCCGAATCTTACAACGACCCGGCCCCGGCCGCGGCCAACAGCAAGGAGTGTTTGTAATGGGAAAGAGATTATATGTGGGCAACCTGGGATTCGACGTCACCGACAAGGAGCTCGAAACGGTGTTCGCGCAAGCGGGCGTGTGCGAATCGGCTGCCGTCATCACCGACAAGTTCAGCGGTCAGTCGCGCGGCTTCGGCTTCGTCGAAATGAGCTCCAATGCCGAAGCCGAGAGAGCGATCCAGCAGTTCAACGGGCAAGATCTCAAGGGCCGTGCGCTCAAGGTCAACGAAGCGCGCGATCGCGAAGAGGGAGGCAACGGCCGCGGTTGGAATCGCCGCTGAGCCGCACGGTCACATGCGTCGCGGTGCAAACGCTCGCACGGCGGCCGCGCTCTCGATCTGACACGTTCACGGCCCGCACGCGGGGTTCAACGGCCCCCACGACACGGCGTCCGAGCCTTACAGGAAGCGCCGCGCTTCCCAGAGCGCGCCACAGCCAGCGCAGACGAGGCGAGGATGCACCGCACCGCACATATTACCTTCACGGGGGGTGGGCTGATCCTGCCAGCCCACACACCATACGACCGGCAGATCATCTTCGAGCACGTCGAAGCCGCCGCCAAGCACCACGAGCTGCTCGGGCTCAGGGCCAACGGTCACTACTGGAGTATCAGCCACAATACCGCCCGTCTCGAACTGTGCGCTCCGTGCTCCCGGGGCGTCCATGCCCTCGCCTATCGGAGCAACGGGCAGAATTTCTGTGGGCGCTGCGTCCGACGCACGGTGACGTGACCGCCGGACGCAACCGGCAGTATCACCGAACATCCGAAGGGAGACCATATGGGATATCGAAGCTCGCCTTTCCAACCCGCCAAGAATGAGTTCATCGTCGGCGTGGGTTGGCATGTGTACGTCAACGGGTCGCTGACGCCCGACCAGGCACGCCGACCGGCACCCATGACGAACGGCGGCGGCCACCCGGTCGCCAACGAACTTGCCGACGGACAGGAAGTGGAAATCCTGTCGTGGAAGCCGCGCTCACACGATGGGGTCTTGTATCAGATCCGCCGGCTCAGCGACGGCAGCGAGTGGTGGGTAGCCGCCAAGCATTTGCGTCGTGATCAGATCCGGAAGACGGACGTCTCGGTCGCGCAGTCGCGCTGAACACTGCGACCGCGCGTACGGCAATGGGCAGATGAGGCGTCGCCC
>Ga0187893_10013571_pt1 | contig 11299 bp, 9 predicted proteins | sample MA1701074metaG_FD_139574 | JGI IMG/M metagenome (GOLD analysis project Ga0187893, IMG submission 139574) | White microbial mat communities from a basaltic lava cave in the Kipuka Kanohina Cave System on the Island of Hawaii, USA - MA170107-4 metaG ...
AGATCGCAAAGGCCCAACCCAGGTGATCGTATACCAGCAGGATGACGAACACTGGAATGAAGATCATTCTTAAGATCGTGAGTTGATTGGCTGGCGTCAGGACTTCGAGGGACATGGCTCTTACACAGAAATCGAAGCTGAAAAAAGCTTTGAATGATAGCGAACCCGCAAAATCAGTGTCAACGCTTTTACTTAACAACCTTCAGTTTCATACCCCACAACGATTCTGATTGCCACCGGGCATTAGGCTGACCCGCAAGGGGAGTTCGCGCTGAATTCACACAAAAATCCTTGCAAGCTTCTGAAACGGGCCCGTCTTGAACACAAAGCTTGAATCCCGGTTTCAAAGGAGTTTCGATGAAGAGAACTACCCTAGCCGTCAGCTTACTGATTCTATTAGCCTGTGCCAGTGCTCAATCGCACGATCAGACGGGGTTTCAGATGGAAGTACTGGTGAATGGGAGTTTGGCGCCGAAGTACTTCCAGTCGGGGAAGTTTTATATTGAGGCGTTGAAGAACCAGGAATACTCGATCCGACTGACCAATCCATTGAACAGGCGCGTCGCAGTGGCTCTGGCGGTTGATGGGCTGAACAGTATTGATGCCCAAACTAGCGATGCCTTCAGCGCAAAGAAGTGGGTCTTGGGGCCTTACGAAACCATCACCATCAGCGGATGGCAGGTAAATCAACAGCAAGCACGAAAGTTCTTCTTTACGACTGAAGCCAAGTCTTACGGACAGTGGTTGGGCAAGACCCAAAACCTCGGAATCATCAGCGCGGTTTTCTACCGGGAACGCCCTCGCTGGAACGAGTATCCGGGAAGCATTAGCAGTTTGCCCAGAGAGGACTCCTCAGAGGGCCGTTCATCAAATCGGGAAGCACGGCAGGAAGGTCCTCAAACTTCGGCTGGGTCGGCTTCGGATTCCGCCAATCCGGCTGCACCATCGCAGAAGAAAACGGACGACTATGCGGCTACCGGAATTGGTCGGAGGACTCAACACGAGGTTCAATGGGTCAACATGGAACTGGAATCAACGCCAGCGGCAACCCTCAACTTGCGCTACGAGTTTCGGCCGGTGTTGGTGAGCCTGGGGATCCTGCCAGCGCTGCCTACGCAGGACGTATTGTCGAGAAGGGAACAGGCCCGCGGATTCACAAAGTTCTGCCCCGAACCGCAGTAGAGTGTTTCGCGTCATTCCCGCGATCCGTCGGGTGGCGCACACATGGCACGGTTTGCCATGTGTGCGGTACGATTCGCAGACATCGCGAAAGACGCGATATCTGCGCCACCTTGAGTCAACCTAACAGAGTAATGCGAGGAATAAGGAGGATCGTCCCATGAAGAGCTTGGGTAACATCCTTTCGGGGATCCTCCTCACGGCTGTAGGGCTATTTGCCTCGTCTGGAGAGGTCCAGCCTGAGGCAATCAAGGGCGAGCTCCGACTGATCTACGTCTTCGACCAGAGGAAAACAGCATTCCTCTTCGTCATTGGATACTCTGGTTTCAAATCAGTCAACTCGCTCAAGCGGTACCTCGAGACCTGGCCTCCAGGCTCCGAACTGAAGTGGGAGCCAGGCTGTAATCGGCTGGGTAGCGAGCCTTTGCTCTCGTCAGAACAAGAAATGAAGGCGTTTCGCGCTTTCCTCAAAAAGAGAGGCATCAGGTTCGTCCTCGTGCCCTCGGGCTGACTCGTGGTCTAGCCACTCTCTGTGCCTCTTGAGGCTGTCTCACAGCCTCAACTCCGGGGTCTGTTTAAGGTTTCTCCCCGCGAACCGCGATGATTGAAATTTGTTCTTCGGTCTGTGTCTCGCGATCTCGGTTCTGCTGGATGGTCGTTCGGGCAGGGAAGTCGCCTATGAAGAAGGCGCGGTAGAGTTGGTTCATGGTGTCGTAGTCTTTCATGTCCTTCAGATACACCACCGCTGAGACCACGTTAGAGAAATCCATATCTGCCTCCTCCAAGCCGTCCAGCAAGTTTCGCATCGTTTGTCGCAATTGCAGCTCAAAGTCTTTCGTAACGATGCCCTGGCCCGGAATGAAGCCTGACTTGGCAGATAGATAGAGGGTGTCTTCATACGCTACTCCAGGACTCGCTGTAGAGCTGGCAGGCATGTTGCGCGGCTTCATAGCTTTCCGCTTGGACAGGTCCTTTCCAGCGATACCGCTGAAAACAATGTGCTCTCCACCTGGCAGGGCGTTTACGTGAATCGTTCCCCGGCCAGGAGTATTTCCAAACTCAAAATAGGTCTCATACACCTTGTTCATTGCGCCGTACTGTTTGGTGTTGTCAAGGTAAGGGTTCACCCACAAGACATTCTTGTGTGACATGCCGGCAGCAGCTAGCGCTTTTCCAACATTGTCTAGAGCAGCCTTCACCTGTTCGGCGTAGGGAACGGCTTGGTTTGCGCTTCTTGCACCCAAACCTGAAAAGTAAAGAAGATCACCTGCTTGGACTGCAGGTGGATCTGCTTGTGCCGATCGCGCCCAACCGCTCGGCCAGACAGCCCGTTTTGTTCTTGCGTCGGCAACTGCGATGGCATTGATCTCAATGCTGTTCCCACCGGGCAAACCGGCTACACCCAGCACGGTGCGGGCCGGAGAGTTGTCACCCATTGTTTGCCAGTAAATCCTGTTCATCAGCTCGAACGTGCCCAGATCCGTCAAATAGATGTGCACCGACACAAGGTTTGCGAAATCCATCCCACCGCCCTGGAGAATAGCGCGAACGTTGAAGAGGCACTGGCGCACTCGCTCTTCAAAATTCTCGGACAGTTTGCCATCTGAATTTTGGCTTCCTTGTCCCGAAATGTAGAGAGTCTTTCCAGCTCGTATCGCAGGGCTGTACGGGCGCCCATGCGGTTTGAAGTCTTTGGGCTTTACCACCCGTCGATCTGCAGCCCACCGGGGACTTGCGACGATGGCCAAAAGCAGGGCTGCAAAAACCGCTGTCCGATACGGATTCATAGTTTTTTTCCTCCTGGGAGCGTCGACGTCTCGTCTGCCTGACTACGTCCTTGGTCCTCGGATGCGGACGGGCGTCCGCGCTCCCAGCCTATTTCCCCAATGCCTGATCAAAGTCCTCTATAAGGTCGTCCGTTGCTTCGATGCCGATGGAAAGCCGGATCAAACCATCGGCGATGCCCGCTCCGCGTCGTTCTTCGGGCGAGAGCCCGGCATGTGTTGTGATGGCAGGGCGAGTGGCCAAGCTATCCACACCTCCGAGGCTGATCGCAATAATTGGCAAGCGAACCGACTTCAGGAATTTGTCGGCTGCTTCCACACTTCCTCGCGGCTCGAAACTCAAGACGCCGCCAAAACCGCTAAACAAGCGACGCGCGCGCTCATGGCCCGCGTGAGACTCAAGCCCGGCGTAATTAACGCGCGACACTGCAGGATGCGCGGCCAGGAAGCGGGCGATTTTCAATGCACTTTCATTCTGATACTTAACGCGCAAGGCCAGGGTCTTCAGGCCGCGATGCAACAAGTAAGCTGCGTGCGGATCGAGAGTGCCTCCCAGATGATTCAACCGATGAGTGATTCTCTGAATCCAGGCGGCCTGCCCCAGCACAACCCCGCAGACGATATCCGAATGTCCGTTGAGATATTTGGTCCCGCTATGGAGAGATAGATCGAAGCCCCAGTCCAGCGCGCGGAAATTGACGGGACTCGCGAAGGTACTGTCAATGAGCGAAACCAATCCATGCGCTCTGGCGAACTGAACGACCGCCTCCAGATCGGCCACTTGCAGGAGCGGATTGGTCATCGCCTCAACGTAGATCGCCTTGGTGTTTGGTTTCAGCAGAGCCTTCCAGGTTTCCGGACGCTCCGCTTCGATAAAATCGTAGGAGAGTCCAAAGGCCTGGAAGTCACGAGTCACCAGGTCGTGGGTTCCACCGTAGAGAGAATTCTGGATCAACAGATGATCCCCCGCCTTCAACACCGTCAAAAGACTCGTTGAGATGGCTGCCATGCCGCTGGCGGTGACCAACGCCGCTTCAGCATTCTCCAGCGCAGTCAACTTCTGGTGAAGCGCGAGATGGTTGGGGGTGTTATTGAGCCGAATGTATTTCAAGTCGTGGTAGCTGGTTTCGCCCGCATATTGAAACGTTGCCGATTGAAAGATGGGCATTGCAACGGCGCCTAGAATGCGTGGTTCAGGCTCTCCTGCGTGGATGAGTTTTGTTTCAAGGCTCTTGAACGGCGATTTCACGGAAGCCTCCCACAGGTTGTGTTTGGGCGCGTTCTGCGGATAGGTAAGGTTACAGCGCTGGCGGCAATCGGCGACCTTGCAATCCGCGATACGCGTTTTAATTCGCGCTACAGAGTTATATCTTACCGATCGTGGAGTCAAGGTGATCCACGCTAACTCGGGGGGTGCTGACCTTCCAAGGGCGTTCGCCGAAGGTAGATTGAGAGGCACACGCCAAAAAAATCATCAGATCACGGATCGTCCCCATAACGTATGCCCAGCAGCCCCAATACCCTCGTCGCTTATTTCGAGCGACACTTTGTAAGTGGTAACGACGCCGCTTATGTCGACCGAGCGGGAATGCGGTCGGTGCGCTGGTCGTATCAACAAATCGGTGAACTCGCGGCGGGTTGGGCAGGTTTGTTGGCTGAGCGGAACGTAGTCAAGGGAGACCGTGTACTGCTTTGGGCAGAGAACTCTGCTCATTGGGTTGCCGCTTTCTATGGCTGTCTCTTACGCGGAGCGATCGTTGTTCCGCTGGATGCGGGTTCGGACCGAGGCTTTGCCGCGCGTGTCCAACAGCAGGTAGAAGCCAAGCTACTACTGGCTGATCGCATTGTGGAGCGACAGAGTGTATTCGCCGGTCTTCCGGCCCTGTCGCTCGATACTCCTCCGTCACCGCTAAAAGAGCGCCCCTCGCCAGTCGAGCAGCTCGATCCGAACGATCTTGTCGAGATCATTTTCACTTCCGGTACCACGGCCGACCCTCGGGGTGTTTGCCTGACTCATCGTAACTTGCTCGCGAACCTGGAACCGCTCGAAAAAGAGATCCAAAAGTACCTGCGCTGGGAGCGCTGGTTTCACCCGGTGCGGTTTCTGAACCTGGTCCCCTTGAGTCACGTCTTCGGTCAGTTTATGGCTGTTTTGGTGCCGCCACTCCTGAAGAGTGAGGTTCACTTTCAGAACGCCCTGAATCCGGGTGAAGTGATTGAAGCCGTCAACACGGAACGAATTTCCGTAGTCGTCACCGTGCCCAGGTTTCTCGAAAGCTTGAAAGAAAAACTGGAGCGCGATCGAGAACTCGGAGGCGTCGCAACCAAGCAAGGCGGTTCATTTCTCCGTCGTGTCTGGCGTGCCCGCCAGGTGCATCACCGATTTGGTTGGAAGTTTTGGGCCCTTGTGTCAGGCGGCGCCACACTGCCAGCCAGTACCGAGTCGTTTTGGCACAACTTGGGATTTGCCGTGGTGCAGGGTTACGGCATGACTGAGACGGCGGCGCTTGTCAGCGTTGCCCATCCCTTCAAGCCAAAGAAGGGCTCCATTGGAAAGCAGTTGCCGGGAATGGAAATGAAGGTTGGAGCCAACGGAGAAATCCTCGTTCGGGGTGACAATATCTCACCCGGTTTCTGGAGTGGAGGCGTCAAGCCATTGACTGACGCTGAAGGCTGGCTGCATACGGGCGACATGGCGCGCACCGGAGAAGGCGGGCATCTCTATTTTCAGGGCCGGCAGAAGGATGTGATTGTGACAGCGGCTGGCGTCAATATCCATCCTGAGGATCTGGAAGCCGCCCTCAACCGGCAGGAGGGAATCCGAACGAGCGCCGTTATCGGCGTGCAGGGTCGCCAAGGACCCGAGCCCGTGGCTGTTTTACTGCTGCGGGATCCTTCGGTTGACACTACTGGCACTGTTGCCAATGCCAACCGTGAACTAGCCACACATCAGCAGATCCGACGCTGGGTGATCTGGCCGGAAGCGGACTTTCCGCGAACGTCAACGCAGAAAGTACGCAAGCCAGCCATTGCGGAGTGGATTCGATCTCAATCACGAGAGGCTGAGACAGGTGTCGTAGAACGTGGTGAACCCTCGACTTTGGGTGCACTGCTCGGCAAGGTCAGCGGCGAAGTGCCAACGAAGCTGGACCGTTCACTGCGGCTGGATTCAGACTTGAAGCTCGATTCCCTGGGGCGGGTCGAGTTGCTTAGCCTGCTGGAGGACCACTACCAGGTTGAGTTGGATGAAGCCTGCATAACCTCGGCGACGACGCTTGGAGATGTGGAAGAACAGCTCAAAGCCCAGTGGCTACAGCAACCAGCAGGCAATGTCGTTGAATCGACATCGAGCCGCACGGAGAACCTAGCCGATGAAACTTCTGCAGAAGCGAGACCTCAGGTTGCGAGGGCTTCCGTTCAAATCCGCAGTGCACCGCCATATCCTTATCCACGTTGGCCGCTCGGCCGAGTGGCCAGATGGATTCGTGCTGGACTCTTCCAATGTCTCATCCTGCCCCTGGCGCGGCTGCTGAGCCGCATCGAAGTGTCTGGTCTCGATAACTTGGAAGAGCTTGATGAGCCGGCACTGTTCGTTTCTAACCATGTGACGTACGCCGACCCGGGCGTCATTCTTGCTGCCCTTCCAGGAAAGTTTCGAAACCGGATTGCGGTTGCCATGGATGGGGAACGCCTTCACGGCTGGCGGTACCCCACCAGGGACGAGGGTTTGGTCCGCCGTGCCGGTTTGATCGTTTTCTACTATCTCGCGCTTTTGACTTTCAATGTCTTTCCTCTTCCTCAGAAAAGCGGCTTTCGAAAGAGCTTTGCGTTTGCAGGGAGAGCCATGGACCGAGGCTACCATGTGCTGGTTTTTCCAGAGGGGCGACTGAGCGAAGATGGCAAGCTAAGACCGCTTGCAGGAGGCATTGGGCTGCTCGCGAGCGGGCTGAACGCTCCCGTGGTTCCGGTGAAACTCAAAGGCTTATTCGAACTTCGCCAGCGCCCAAAGCACGGGTTTTGGGCTCTTTTTCTCCATCCAGGAACCGTCTCGGTAGCCATCGGCCAGCCCGTACGATTCAGACCACATCAAGATCCTGAAATCCTGACGCGACAGATCGAAGAGGTCATGACTGACCGAACCCTTTGAAACCCTTGAAGTTGTTACAGGAAAGGGCTGTGTTCCATAAGAGACAGTATTCCGGCAAGCATCCAGTCATCATACTTTTGGGAGGCAAAAATTCAATCTTGATGGACGCACCCGTGTTTGGTTGTACTCCGGAGACCAAACGGGTCAGATAAGGAGGAAGCTATGCGAGCCATTAACTTGAAAACGATCCGCAGTATTTGCGTGCTTTCCATGCTTATGACTCTAACATTCGAGACGTCGAGTATTTTGGGGACACGTGATTCCGCTCTGTTGCTCGCCCAAGGCCGTGGTCAATGGAATCGAGGCGACCGATACTACGAGCTGGGGGTTCAAGCCGGAAGGCAGGACGCAGGAAGAAACTTAAGCAATAACTATCGGCGCTACCGTAGAGAGTTCAACAATCGATGGGAAGCCGAATTCAGGCAAGGTTACGAGGACGGATACGCAGACCAATTTACTCTTGGCTACAACAATCGGGACTATGACTCCCGCTCATACGGTTATCGCAACGATCCGTATGACTATGCTTCGGCCGGATCCATGATCTGGAGGGGACGAGTCGACCACTATGTAGAGTTAAGAATCCAGGGCGATCGGGTTCAATCGCGAGAGCGGCAAGGGGCGCCAACAATTAACGAAGGAGTCAGTTTCACGAGTCCTCTTCCGCGAGCCGACGGTCAGGTATTTGTGAGAAAAAGGGATGGGCGCGGACAGGTTGAACTTATTCAGCAACCTTCTCGTTGGAACGGCTATACGGCCGTTGTCGCTATCAATGATGAAAGCGGAGGAGCCGACAATTACGAAATCGAAGTGGCTTGGCGGTAAGCAAAACACGTCCTAGAGGCGTGACCTAGTAGTCACTGTGCGGCGCGCGCGACCCCAGAACAGCAGGTGATTCCTGTTAGTTAGTAATCTTTGTGCCTTCCACTGGTCCGCGCGCCGTTTTTGCGAGATCGATGAACTCGGATCGATACCCTTGCTTGTCTTCGCCTTTGCCTGCTTCAGCCAGCTCGAGCACACTGTCTATAGTTGCATTTCCCTTATAAGGTGAGTCTCTCAGGATCATGCCTAGGGCAGCCACCGCTGACGCAAACTTGAAGTCACGAGATGCTTGAGCCCAACCTGCTCCGCGGTCAGAAACCGGAAACTGCATCAATTTGCTGGTCATGCCATCGGGCTCCTTGTAGCGGAGTTTCACAGTGAGCAATTCTCTGCTCTTGGACTCACGCGAAGCTTCCACGGGCTTTTGATACTTCAAAACGTCGATTCCTGGAAGCGCGCCTTCCTTGCCGGCGAGCACAACCTCGTACAATGCTGTGACCGTGTGCCCGGCGCCAATCTCGCCGGCGTCCTTTGTGTCGTCGTTGAAATCCTCGGCGCGCAGGATTCTGTTTTCATACCCGATAAGCCGGTAAGCACCGACCAGCGCGGGATTGAACTCCACCTGGATCTTTACGTCCTTGGCAATCGTGATGAGCGTACCTCCCATCTCCTCAACCAGCACCTTGCGAGCTTCTTGAAGTGAGTCCACGTAGGCGTAGTTACCGTTCCCGTTGTCTGCTAGTTTTTCCAGTGTCGAATCCTTGTAATTCCCCATCCCAAAGCCAAGTACGCTCAGAAACACGCCGCTCTTGGCTTTCTCTTCGATGAGACGTGTCAATTCACCCTGGTTGGTGACGCCCACGTTAAAGTCGCCATCCGTTGCCAGGATCACACGATTGGTTCCGCCCTTGATGAAGTTGGCGACGGCCGTGTCATAAGCCAGTTGGATGCCGGAGGCGCCGTTCGTCGAACCGCCTGCCTCCAGATTCTCGAGAGCCGTCAGGATCTTTGCCTTGTGATCGCAAGTCGTAGAAGGCAGAACCAGGCCGGAGGCGCCTGCATAGACCACGATGGCGACGCGATCGTTCTCGGTTAGCTTTTCTATGAGGAGCGGCAATCCCCGCTTGATCAGCGGCAGCTTGTTGGGCGGCTGCATGGACCCGGAAACATCGATGAGAAACACCAGATTGCTGGGTGGCCGCTTCTCCTGCGCGATGTCACGTCCTTTTAGTCCAACCTTTACAAGGCGGTGTTCTGGTTTCCAAGGAGCCGAAGCGACCTCCACTTGAGTAGAAAAGGGATCGCTGTTGTTGGGTCCCGTGTAGCTGTAAGCAAAGTAATTCACCATCTCTTCAATGCGGACGGCGTCCTTCGGGGGCAACGCGCCACTGGAGAGGAATCGTCGCAAGTTCGCGTAAGCGGCCGTATCCACATCGATCGAGAACGTGGACAGCGGATTCTGAATGGCGCGGAGGAAGGGATTGTCGACTAAGCGGTCGTAAGCTTCAGTATTGAAGTTCTGGCGGTAGCGACCCTTATCGTGCGAGCTCTTTAGCTCTTCAGAATCGTAACCTTGAGGGACTGAGACCTTATCCTGAAGCAGGAACTTTTGCAGAAAGCTGTGCGCCGCCGTACCCCCGCCCCCGCCTGGTCCCGCCGTCGGTCTGAGCGTTGCAGGTGGGACCATAGGCACTGCGAGCCGCGTATTGCCGACGACTTCTTTCCGGACAAGCTGGCCCGCTTGCGATTGGAGTTGGGAAACCAGTTGATCGCGCACGGTTAACTGGGTCCCGGCGTCCCCTTGTCCTTCCCTGGCGATTTGACCTACAGGACGCTTGTTGGATCCCTGACGGGGAGCTTGTTGAACTGGCGGCTTTCGAGGGTTAGCGACCTCAAAAGGTTTCGGAAGTTCCTTAGCGACCCTACCGGTCGAAATCTCCCGTCCAATAGTCTTGCCGTTGCGGTCCTTTTCAAATGCATTCTCCAGACTTGTGCCCCTTTGAGACCAGTTCAGATAGACCACCAGAAACAGGCTTGCTGCGGCCAGCAGCGCTCCACCTGCATAGAGACCGCGTGAAGTCGTCCAGGAATTTCTGGTGGTCCTTGAATCCAGCCGATGCTCAATTAAAGCGTTCTGAGATTGGGAAAGCTCAAATCCTGGTTCGCTGCTGAATTCTTCTTTCAGGAGTCCTGCAGTTGCTTGAATCTCTTCCACCTCTTGTCGTGCAGCCTCGGAAAAAAGCAATTCACTCTCAACGGCCGCTCGCTCAGTCTCGTCCAATTCTCCGAGTGCGTAGGCCGTCAATCTGGGGTCGTTCGGATCGAGTGTCATTTGATCCTCCTCAAAACTTTTGAATTTGCACGCGGCTGCGCGAGCATGGTCTGCCGAATCGTCTTCAACCCTGTATGAATGAGAAAGCCAACGTTGGTGACCGACAGGCCCATCACCTGGCTGATCTCTTTGTAGCTCAGCTCGCTTTGAAACTTGAGCCGGATCACCTCTTGCTGACTGGCGGGCAGCGTTTCAAGGATCTTTAGAGCACTGCCCAACGTCTCTGTTTGCTCGATGCTGACCGACGGATCAGGACTGTCACTGCTGGGTTCACCGGTGGCTTCAGTGAGCGGGTTCATGCGGCCTTCCTTTCTTCGAACATCCAACGCCCGGTTGCGACAGACCGTATACAGCCACGGCTCCAGGTGGCCGTTGAGAGAAGCGCGATTCTCGGAGCAAAGCTGCAGGAAGGTGTCCTGGACCACGTCGCGTGAGCACTCGAGATCGCCGGTAATCTGAAACGCATAGCGAATCAAGGGCCCCTGCAAACGATGGAGCAACGCTTTGAGGTTGCTGCTCTGATCCTGGTTCTCTGAACTCTTCATGGAAGTTCTTTAGACACGCCGATGCAGATCAGCGGAATCATTCTTGGGCGGGACCTCCGGTCCAGACGTTTCTCCAGCTGTTCAACCCGCTCCTCGAGAGCCTCAATTTGTTCCCTGAGCTGAGCGATTTCCTCGACTCGACTGGCTGGAGCGCCGTTCTCTTCACCTCTCAAGAAGCCACCGAAGAGCAAGAAACACAGTGCAGCAGTAACCAAAAGGGCTTTCATCAAGGGCCTCGCTGGACTGAGTCAACAACGAGACCCCGAAAATAAACTCTCAGTATCAATCGCTAAACCTCTAACGTTTCAGAAGACGCTTTCTTAGAGGAAACTTGCAATTTTCTTTTCAGAAGCAGGATCTCGGAAGTAGGATGTCTTCTCAAAGCAGACGACGAGTCCTTGCGAATACCGGGGGTAATCCACTGGTTAACTCTTCGCACGCAAGGGAGTTCGGAGGAGGGTCGATGATTTTCGGACGCCGAAATCTATTA
>Ga0187893_10013572_pt1 | contig 11299 bp, 13 predicted proteins | sample MA1701074metaG_FD_139574 | JGI IMG/M metagenome (GOLD analysis project Ga0187893, IMG submission 139574) | White microbial mat communities from a basaltic lava cave in the Kipuka Kanohina Cave System on the Island of Hawaii, USA - MA170107-4 metaG ...
GCTCCAGCCGCTCGACGCCGGCCGGGTGGTGCTCGACGGCCTCGTCCTGGAGGACACCGCGGCCGGAGTCCGCCTCGCCCCCGAGCAGCGCCCCATCGGCGTGCTCTTCCAGGACTACCTGCTCTTCCCCCACCTGTCCGCCCTGGAGAACGTCGCCTTCGGCCTGCGCTGCCGGGGCGTGGCCCGGACCGAGGCCCGCCGGCGGGCCCTGGCGTGGCTCGACCGGGTGGGGCTGGGCGACCGGGCCGGGGCCCGCCCCCGGGCCCTCTCCGGCGGCCAGGCCCAGCGGGTGGCGCTGGCGCGCGCCCTGGCCACCGACCCGCAGCTCCTCCTGCTCGACGAGCCCCTGTCCGCCCTCGACGCCGCCACCCGCCTCGAGGTGCGGCGCGAGCTGCGCCGCCACCTGGCCTCGTTCCCCGGTGTCCGGCTGCTGGTCACCCACGACCCGCTCGAGGCGATCGCCCTGGCCGACACCCTGGTGGTGCTGGAGCACGGGCGGGTGGTGCAGGCGGGCACGGCCGCGGACGTGAGCGCCCGGCCCCGGTCCCGCTACGTCGCCGAGCTGGTCGGCGTCAACTTGTACCGCGGCGCCGGCGGCCAAGGAACGGTGGCGTTGGCCGGCGGGGCGGCGCTGCACTCGCCCGCCGCCGCCACCCCGGGCGACGTGTTCGCCCTCGTGCACCCCCGGGCCGTGTCGCTGCACCGCCGGGCGCCGGAAGGTACGCCCCGCAACGTCTGGAAGGGCGTGGCCGGGAGCCTCGACCTGGAGGGCGAGCGGGTGCGGGTCCGGGTCGCCGGGCCCATCCCGATCGTGGCCGAGGTCACGCCCGCGGCAGTGGCCGAGCTGGCGCTGGCCGACGGCGGCGAGGTGTGGGTTTCGGTCAAGGCGGCCGAGGTGGAGGTCTACCCTGCGTGAACCCATGCGGTTCGACACCCAGGCGCCCGGCTTCGACGAGCTGGGCTTCATCCGTGAGCGCTTCGCCGACTGTCGCGGACCGCGTGTTCGAGCGACGCGTGGCGCGTCGTCCAACGGGGACCTGGCCAAGCAGCCGGACTCGACCGGCGACCAGGCAGACTCAAGGCTGGGCGCCCGTCGGCCGCTACCGTGCCCCCGTCCCCCCGCCCCGCCGTTCCGCCGTGGCGCGCCTGACAAGCACCTAAACCTAAACCGACGCGAGACCGCCGCCCGAGGAGGACCCGTGAGCGACCGCTGCCGCATCCCCGAGACCACCGTCGCCCGCCTGCCCGTCTACCTGCGCTCGCTGCTGCGCCTGGCCGCCGGCCAGGAGCGGATCGTCTCCTCGCAGCGGCTGGCCCAGCTCACCGGGCTGCACTCGGCCAGGGTCCGCAAAGACCTCGCCTACGTCGGCGCCAGTGGTACTCGGGGCGTCGGCTACGACGTCGCCCACCTCCTCGACATGACCGGCCGGGAGCTGCGGCGGAGCCAGGAAACTCCTGTCGTCATCGTCGGCATGGGACAGTTGGGGCGGGCCCTGGCCGGCTACGGGGGCTTGGGGAGCGAGGGCTTCCGGATCGCCGCCCTCTTCGACGTGGACCGGGCCAAGGTCGGCCAGCAAGTGGGCGCGGCCACCGTCCGCCACCTCGACGAGCTCGCGGCCACGGTCGCAACCGAGGATTGCGTGATCGGCGTCCTGGCCACTCCCGCGGCGGCCGCCCAGTCGGCCGCCGATGCGCTGGTCGCAGCCGGCGTGCGGGCCATCCTGAACTTCGCCCCGACGTCGCTCGCCGTGGGGTGCGACGTATGGCTGCGCGACGTCGATGTCTCGGTCGAACTGCAGATCCTGGCCCATCACCGCCTACCGACGAGGCCGACCCGGTAAGGCGACCCTCCTCGGGCGGCGGCTACTCAGCGAGGCCGACGTCCGAGCGGCCGATGGCCTCGTCCGCGCCGAGGGCGCGCAGCAGGGGCCGCCCCAGCAGCGGGTCGAGCTCGGTCGGGGCGAGGCCGCCTCCGGGCTTCTTGGCCACCAGGTCGCCCGGACCGAGGCGATGGCCCGCCGCCAGCGGCCGGGCGGCCACCAGGGAGCGGCCGAACGCAGCCCGCAGGGGGGCGAGCTCGGCGGCGACGGCGTCCTTGTCGACGGGGGCGCCCAGCGCCGCCTCGATCAGGCGAACGCCCTCGACGAGCGCCCGCAGCTCGGAGTCGGTGACCGAGGAGGCGACGTCGGGGCCGAACATGCGCCGGCTCAACGTCACGTGCACCTCGAGCACTCGGGCCCCCAGCGCGGTGGCCGCCAGGGCGGGGACGATCGTCCCGGAGTGGTCCGACAGCCCGGCGGCGCAGCCGTAGCGGGCGCGGATCTCCCCCAGGACGTTCAGCCCCAGCCGCTCAGGGGGCGTGGGGTAGGAGGAGGAGCACTGCAGGACCGCCAGCGGGCCGGCCCCGCCCCGGCGCAGCCGCGCCACGGCGGCGTCGAGCTCGGCCCAGGGGCTCATCCCGCTCGAGAGCAGCACCGGACCGCCGGCCCGGGCCACGGCGTCGAGGAGCTGGGGGTGGGCGACCTCCCCCGAGGCCACCTTCCAGGCGGACACGCCGACGCGGGCCAGCAGCTCCACCGCCTCGAGGGAGAAGGGCGAACTCAGGAAGGCCAGGCCGCGCTCCGCTGCGTGGCGGCGCAGCCCGGCCCAGGCCTCCCGGGGGAACTCCATGCGGCGCCAGTAGGCGTAGCGGGTGTCGTCCTCGTAGCTGAACGCCACCCGCCAGGGCTCGTGGGGCAGGCTCTCGGCGGCGGCCATGTGGGTCTGGAACTTGACCGCGTCGGCCCCCGCGTCGGCGACGGCGTCGATGAAGGCGTGGGCCGTGCCCAGGCTGCCGTCGTGGGCCTGGCCGACCTCGCCCACCACCATGACGCGCTCTTCCCAGTCGAACACCGCCGCCCGTGCGTTCCCGGCGTCCTCGACACTCTCGGTCCCGTCCCGCATCCCGTCCTCTCCTACGTCGTGGGCCTCGCCGGCATCGGCCCGGTCCGCAAGAGCGTGGCGGCGGAGCGTTCGAGCTCGTCCCAGTCGGGTTCGGCGGGTGCGCCCGGCGCCAGCGCGAAACCACGGTGCCCGTCGTCGGTGAGGCGCTCGTCCACGACCTCGTAGCCCACCCGGGCGAACAGCGCCAGGGCGGTGGGGCGGGTGAAGTAGGAGGGGTGGTCGACCTTGGCCAGGGCCCCGATCCCGTGCCGCTCGAGAAGGACGCCGATGTCGAGGATGTCGACGAAGGCCCGCCCGCCGGGGGCGGTCATGGCCCGCATCGCCGCCAGGCTCGCTCGGGCGTCGAGGAGGTGGTCGATGGTCTGGCACAGCAGCACGAGGTCCCAGCGCTGACCCCCCGGGTCGAAGCTCTCGGCGAAGCCGCGGATCGCCTCCATGCCTGCGGCTCGGGCCACCGCCAGCTCTCCGGGGGAGGGGTCGAGGACCGTCGCCCGGGCCCCGAACCGAGCCGCGAGCACGCCCGCGACCACACCGGTGGAGCCCCCGACGTCAAGGATCGCAGCCGGAGGCGACGTCGCTAGCCGCTCGAGAAAGTCGGCCAGCGCCAACGCATAGCCTCGCTGCTCGAGCGGGAGGGTCTCGGCGTCGATGCGGCGGCCGTGGTAGGCGGACACGAGGCGGCGGTAGTTCCCGGCGTAGAAGGCGGCGTAGGCGTCCGCCGTCATGCGGGGCGACAGGCGCCCGAGGCCGCAGCGTCGGCACACCACAACGACCGCCGGGTAGCCGTAGCGGTCCCGTCCCGACGCCTCGACCGCCCCGTCGTGGCCGCACAGGTTGCACACGGGGACCGGCTCGAGGGGCTGGGCGCCGTAGTCGAAACCCACGGCGGCGATGCGCGCCTGGCGAGAGGAGAGGGCCCCGGGGAGCGACTCCTCAGCCACTCGGTCCTCCTCGACGCGCAGAACGTCGGCCTGGGCGAGCCTCGCGCCGGTCGCGACGTTGACCGCCGGGCATGAGCTGGGGGATGGCCATGAGTTCCTCGACGGTGTGGTCGGGAAGGTCGATGGTATCGACCATCCGGCGAGGACCACCACCAGGCAGGCCGGCCTTGACCGGGTGGAGGATCCCGATGCCGGGGCACCTGCTCAGGCCGGCCGTGCGGTCGAATCCTGCGGCACGGCAGACGCCGGCTGCGGGACCGGGGCCGGCGCGGGCTGACTCGGGCGGGGACTCCGCAGCCGCTTGCGTTCGACCTCGGTGAGGCCCCCCCAGACGCCGTACTCCTGGTCCGCAGCCAGGGCGAACTCCAGGCACGCGACGCGCACCGGGCACACCCGGCAGACCGACTTCGCCGCGTCGGCGTGGGCGGCGCCCTCGGGACACACCTCGCCGGCCGGAAAGAACAGGTCAGCGCCCGCGCCCCGGCACAAAGCGAAGCTGCGCCGGGCCTTGACACCACCGAGGTCCAGCCAGGGGCTTGGGTCAGCCGGCCGCCGCGCCAGACGCCGCCGCGAGGGCTGCCGCCGCGCCGGTGTAGCCGCCGCCCCGCCTGCTTCTGATGCCGGCTGAGTACCTCTGCGGTAGTCAGCCGGCATCAGAAGGCCCAATACGGTGGCGGCTTCCCGCGCCCCTCCAGCACCGACCAGGCGGCGTCGGCGGGGCCGCAGTCGCCTGCCGCCACCCGCGCCGGCGACCGGCTGCCGGCGACGAAGGCGGCTCCCCGGCGGCGGATGTCCTTCACCGTTCCTCGCTCCTTCGAGAATGGGTGCACTCATCACGACGACCCGTTCGACACCCCGCACGGAGCCGTGGTCGTCGGGCATCCGGCGCTACGGCGCCAGCCGGCGGCGCTCCCAGGCCTGGGGGTTGAGCAGTTGCTCGACCCGCTCGCCGGCCAGCACCTTCAGCACGATGTCGACGGCCATCTGGCCGCTGGCCACCCACACCCCGTAAGTGCTAGGGCCGCTGTGGGGGGTCATGACGACGTTGTCGAGCTCGGCCCAGCGGCGGTCGACCATGGGCTCGGTGGTCCAGGCGTCGACGCCCGCCCCCGCGATCCGCCCCGACACGAGTGCCTCGTAGAGGGCGTCCTCGTCGACGAGGTTGCCCCGGGCGGTGTTGATGAGAAAGGCGGTGGGCTTCATGCGCGCCAGAAGGTTCGCGTCGACCACCTTCTCGGTCTCGGGCATGGAGGGCAGGTGGAGGGTGATGAAGTCGGCCCGGGCGAACACCTCCTCCATGGAGACCAGCTCGACGCCGTGCTCCTCGACGAACTCCATCACCGGGTACGGTTCGTAGGAGATCACGGGCATGTGGAACCCGAGGCCCCGCAGCGCCACCCCCCGGCCGATGCGGCCCAAGCCCACGATGCCGAGGGTCGCCTTCCAAACGTCAACGCCCCGGCGCACCTTCCACTCGCCCCGGCGCAGGGCTCGGTCGTGGCTGGAGATGCGGTGGGCCAGGTCGAGCATGAGGCCGAAGGCGTGGTCAGCCACCCCCCAGTCGTTGGTCCCGGGGATGGTCGCCACCAGCACGCCGCGCTCGGAGGCGGCGGCCACGTCGACGGCGTCGAAGCCGACGCCGTAGCGGACGATCAGCCCCAGCGCCGGGCAGGCGTCGAGCACCTCGGCGTTGTAGGGCTCCTGGCCGGCGATCACCGCCGTGCAGCCCTCCAGGCTGGCGACCACCTCGGCCACTGGGGTGGCCCGCCGTCCCGAGCCGAAGCGCAGCCCGAAGCCGGCGGCGCGCAGTCGCAGGGGGATGTCCCCCAGCTCCTCCTCGGGCTGGGTCAGGTTCAGCGCCACCGTGGTCATGGTCTCGGTCCTTTCATCGGTTCGCTCCGCCGTGGGGTCGTTCCGGCAGCCCCAGGTGCAGGCGCTTCTGCACGGGCGGGTCGACCGTGGCCAGCACCTCGGCGATGCGCCGCCCGGCGGAGCCGTCGCCGAAGAGGTGGCTGGGCTCGTAGCGGCCGTGGGCCAACTGGGCGCGGACGGCCTGGGCGATGTCGTGGGGGTCGTGGCTGGTGAAGACCACGTTGTGGGCGCACTCGCGTCCGAGCTGGCGCGTCCCGACCGACACCGCCGGGGTGCCGAGGAAGGCGCCCTCGCGCAGGGCGGCCGAGGAGTTGCCGACCATCACATCGCAGTGGGCCATGAGACGCAGAAAGTCCTCGGCCGGGAGGTTGCCGAAGAAGTGGCAGCGCTCGGCCAGGCCCGCCTCGCAGAACCGGCGGATGCCCCGGGCCATCTCGTCCCCGCCGGCGTCCACGTTGGGGGAGAAGACCAGGGCCTGGGCGCCCACCGACGACACCGCCTCCAGCGTGGCGGTGACCTGTTCCAGCGCCGACCCGAACTCGGTCGTCACCGGGTGCTGCATCACGAGCACGAGGGGCCGGTCGGCGTCGATGGCCGGCCCCTCGCCCCCGATGCCCAGCAGCGCCTCGCGCCTGCCCCCGGTCGGCGTTCGGCCGGCCAGGTCGATGCCCGGGCAGCCCACGGTGAACACGTACCGGGGGTCCTCGCCCATGGCCACGATGCGCCGAGCGCTGAGGGCGGTGGCGGGGAAGTGGACGTGGGAGAGCTTGGTGACGGCGTGGCGGACGCTCTCGTCGATCGACCCCGAAACGTCGCCCCCCTGGGTGTGCGCCACGACGATGTTCATGTAGGCGGCGGCGATGGCGGCGGCGATGGTCTCGAAGCGGTCGGCGACGGTGAGGACGATGTCGGGCGCCAGCGTCTCGAAGACGGTCGGCAGCTCAAGGAGGCCGAGGCCGGTGGACTTGGCCATCGTCGCCGGGGTCTGGCCCTCGATGACGAGGCGGACCTTGACGTCGGGGCGGAACCCGGCCTTCTCCAGGATCTGGGCGGCGTCGCCGAAGCGTTCGAGGAGGGCCGACGCGGTGGCCACCACCTGAAGCTCGAGGCCGGGATGGGCCCGCACCGCTTGGAGCACGGTGAAGACACGGGCCAGGTTGGCCCGGCTGGCCACCACCACGCACACCCGGCGGGGCTCACGCACCGTGCCTCCCGCCGGGTGCAGGGACGTTGTGGGGGTGGGCGACGGCCAGCCGTCGCTCCGTCGGCGCGTCGTTGCTGGCGCCCTCCGGCGGTCGGGACGGGTGCACGAGCATGGCCTGCTGCCGGGCCAGCCACGTCCGCCGGAGCTGCCGCCGGTCGTCCTCGGTGGCGCCGCCCCAGATGCCGCAGCGCTGGTTGGTCGCCAGCGCGTACTCGAGGCAGTCGGCGGCCACGGGGCAGCCCCGGCAGACCGCCAGCGCGGCCGCGCTCTCCTCGACCGCAACGCCGGTCTCCCCCACTGGGAAGAACAGCGCCGGCCCTGCGCCCCCGCATGCGGCCCGCTGCCGCCAGGCGCCGGCGATGGCCCGCTCCGGTCGGGAGTCGGGAAGCGAGCCCGCCAGGGGCGCCGCCGGGCCCCGCCGCCCGCCGGGATCGGCGTCGATGCCGTCGCTGACCGGCGGGCGGCGGAGGGCTGAGGGCCGCTCCGACGTCGCGGCGCGTCCCGGCCGATCGATCGGGACGCGGGCGACGCCTGGCGGCACGACTACGCCTGGCGGGCCTGGATGAGGTGGTAGAGGAGGAGCAGCTGGACGAGGACCAACGGCTCGCTGCGACGACCGCCGGGCAGCGCGCCCAGGCAGGTGGGGACTTCGTCGGCCCCGCCCAGCGCGGCCCAGACCTGCGCCTGCACGGCCCGTGTGTGGGCGGCGGGCGCCGAGGCGGAGATGGTGAGGACGTCGACGGGCAGGCCGGCGTCGTCGCGCCCGAGGGTGAGCGCCACCGCCTCGGCGTGCTCGGGGGTGACGATCGCCGACAGGTTGGGATGGGGGATGGTCGGCCGCAGCAGGACCGTGGCGCTGAGCGGGTGCTCGAGCCCTTCGGGGCGGCCCGGGAGCGGCGCGAAGCGCACGACGATGTCGGCGTGGGCGGCTTGGGGCCGGATGAACGCGGCGGCGTCGGGCTCCCGGCGGTCGAGCTCCTCGGCCTCCTCGCCCTCCCCGTAGCCTCGCTCCGTCGTATCCCTGTGCATCTTCCAGCGGTGGCGCAGGGGTTCAGGGGTTTCGAGGAAGACGGCGGCGCTGTAGCAGGATCGGGCCCGCCTCGACCACAGCGCGAGGAGGCCCTCGACGACGACGAACTCGCGGGGCTCGACCAGCACGGGCCGGCCCAGGACGCCGCCCCGGTGGTCGTAGGTCGGCTTGAGCACAGGGTGCCCGCGGGCGAGCAGCTCGAGGTGCTGGTCGGCGATCTCCAGGTAGTTGGCCTTGGGGTGCAGCGCCGTGTACGGCAGGGACCGCTGGTCGGCCCGGTCGTGGCGGTGGTAGTCGTCGAGGTCGACCACCCCCACCCTATCGGGGCCCAGCGCCGCCGCCAGGCCGCGGGTGAGCGTCGCCTTGCCGGCCCCGCTGTCGCCGGCGATGGCCAGCAGCACGGGAGGCACGCGCCATTCACCGCCCGCCGTCGAGCGCTTCACCAGGAGGCCGACCGTCTCGCTCACCATCAACCCCGGCCCCCCCCGACAGGTATTTTACCTGATAGGTATTGTGATTGTGCGCACAATCACAATAAGGACCACAAAGCTAGGTGTCAACTCCCTTGAAAACGTCGGTATCGACCTGGGCCCCCGCGGGCGCGCTGGCGCAACGGGGTCTCCTGAGTAGCGGAACCGAGGTGGCGGGAAACGCGTCCACTAACGCGTGTTGCGGTCGTTAGTCGATCATGGGAAGGCGGCGCACTCGAAACCGCTCCTCCTCGATAACGACGACACTGCCGGCGTCGAGCGCCTCGGTGATCGCCGGCAGGTTGGCAAGCAGGAGCGCCGCCTGCTCGGCCGGCGGCCGACCGGAGGCGCGGCGAAAGATGACGACGGACGGGCCCCGGGCGGAGGTCTGCGCGAGGAACGAGGTCGTCGGTCAACCGCCGATCGCACGCAGCCGCCTCTGTTCTATGAAGTTGTCGGCCACCGAGTTGCCGTCCTTGAACGCAAACTCGGCCCCGACCGCGCTGGCGTCCGGCCAGCGTGCTTCCTGTCGAGTATCGGGTCGGAGAGGTGGCGGCCGCCATAAGCCGTTCGGCCCACTCACAGCCGCCAGCAATGGGCGTCGCGTCCGAGGTGGACCCCGTTGCGTGTCCGGACGACGAGCAGGGTCCGCCGTCCCAGCCTGGTCCTCAGCGGTGGCGCGCACCCCATGGCGCCACGGCGCCGTCAGGCAGGATCTCGAACTGCTTGCCGGGGATGTGGTCTCGAAGGAGGCCCTCGATCGCAGCCGTCCACAGGTCGACTCGCGTGGCGATCGGCAAGGCTTGCGGAACGCGCGAGATCATGACGTTGCCTGCGTACCGGTCGCGAGCTCGGCGAACTCGGTGTCCTGGGTGAGGAACAGCAGGTCTCCCTCAGCGGCAAGCCGACGGCGAATCTCGACGTCGCTGATGCCTCGCTGGCCGAGGGTGATGATGTGCTCGGCCTCATGCCCGTCGGCCAGCAGGCGCCGGTGCAGCGGGATGGGAAAGTTCTCGTCGAGCAGGATCCTCACGCCGTCCTGCTCAGGAGACCTCTCGCACGGCCGGGGGCAGATGAGCCGCCACGTGGGCTGCATATCGGACCGCCGACAGCACCTGGTCGCGGCTGAGGCCGTAGGCGTCCTGAACCGCCTCGATCCCGTCGCCCGCCCCGATGGCCCCCACTACGGTGGTCACGTCGATGCGAGTCCCCGTCAGGCAGGGCTTCCCGAAGCGCACCGCAGGGTCCATGCTGATCCCCGGGAAGATCTCCATCACCTAGTCCTCCTCTCCTGTTGGGGTCCCGCAACGGTGCGGGCTGAGCTTCCCATGTCGCAGGCTCCGCCTGCCGTCATCGGTCTGCGGCCAACAGCTCGAGCGCCCGGGCGCGGTCCTCGACGTTCGGGCGGGTGTAGCCCCGCGTCGTCTCCAGCCGGGCGTGGCCCAGCAGCTCGGCCACGATCACCAGGTCGGTCCGCCCCGCGCCAGCGTCGTCGCGAAGGTGTGCCGGAACACGTGCGCGGTGACATCGTCCTCCAGGCCGGCCCGAGCGGCGATCCCAGTGACGATGCCGTGGGCGGCGCGCACGCCCAGCCGGCGCCCACTCTGGCTGAGGAAGAGCGCGGGCTCCGTGGCCCCTCCCGGCCAGGCCCGCCGGTCCTCGATCCACCCCCCAGGGCGCTTCGCAGCTGGGGGTGGACGGGCACCTCACGGGCCCGTTCGCCTTTGCCCCGGATGCGCAGCGACCAGCGGCGGGCGGCCAGCGCGATGTCGTCGCCTGACCGCCGACCACCTCAGCGATGCGGGCGCCGGCGTAGAAGGGGACGAGGGCGAGCGCCTGGTCACGGGGCGGGGCGCGGGCGCGGTTCGCGACCGGGGTCGGCGGTCAGGCGACGACCCGGATCCAGGTGCGGAAGATCCCTCCAGGGATGGCAGGGGTAGCGAAGCCGGCGATGGCGTGCGCCGTCCCGGAGACGGGCCGGCCCTGCCGATCGACGAGGTAGTCGCAGGCCAGGTCGATGGTGACCAGGCCGCCGACCCCAGCGCGAACGATGGTGGTGACGTCGTCGGCGAGGAGCCAGGCCACATTCTCGCCCTCGACCGCGGTGGAACCGCGAAGGGCGACGAGGGGTGTCAGGTTCTGTTGCGCCCGAGCTGCCGTCTCGAACCGGACCTGCACCAGGCCGGGCAGGAACAACTTGGCTCGGCCCTCGTCGAGAGCGGCCGAGAAGGTGAACAGGAACTGCTTGAGGATGGCGGGCAGCTCGGCGACGGGCGCCGGCTCGCTCGGCGGCCAGGACAGCTTCACCACCGATGCGGCGGTGGGCAGCGTCCCCGCCGGTCCCCGCGGCCCCGGAGGCCCGGCCGGCCCGGTGTCGCCCTTCGGCCCCACCTCGCCGCGCGGCCCACCGGGGCCGGCCTCGCCGCGCGGCCCACCGGGGCCGGCCTCGCCGCGCGGGCCTGCTGCGCCCGCTGCGCCGGTAGGCCCCGCCGGCCCCGCGTCGCCGGCGGGCCCGGCCTCACCCCGGGGCCCGGCCCGCCCTGGCGGCCCCGCGTCGCCGGCGAGCCCGGCCTCACCCCGGGGCCCGGCCCGCCCTGGCGGGCCCGCGTCGCCGGCGGGCCCGGCGGGCCCTGGCGGGCCCGCGTCGCCGGCGGGCCCGGCCTCACCCCGTGCCCCCGCCGGTCCTGGCGGGCCCGCGTCGCCGGCGGGCCCGGCCGGCCCTGGCGGTCCCGCGTCGCCGCGCGGTCCGGCCGGGCCCGGTTGGCCCGGTTCGCCCTGTGGCCCGAGGCCACCGGCCGGCCCCGGCGCCCCGCCCGGTCCCACCGCGCCCGCCGGTCCC
>Ga0187893_10013574_pt1 | contig 11298 bp, 8 predicted proteins | sample MA1701074metaG_FD_139574 | JGI IMG/M metagenome (GOLD analysis project Ga0187893, IMG submission 139574) | White microbial mat communities from a basaltic lava cave in the Kipuka Kanohina Cave System on the Island of Hawaii, USA - MA170107-4 metaG ...
CGATGTCCTACCCGACTGCGACGACCACCGCTCCGTACCGTCAGGCGCCCCCGTTTGTCGTTTCAGCCCCTTGCCCGGCCCTGTCCGCACCGTTCCGCGGTCGGAAAGGGGTGAACGCTTACCCTCCTTGTTGCCATTCGTGCCTCGCCGTGGCGAGATCCTTGTCGCCTTCTTGCGTGACGAGTCATGGGTCGTGCGTGCGCACTCGGCGCTCGCGGCGCACGGAGTCGATGCACCTCAAGTAAGACGATTGCTGAGGGAGCTCTTCTGGGATGGGGAGGTCAGCGTAGCAGCGATGGCCATCTCCGCCTATGGGTCGACTGCTGAAACGCCTGATGACCTCCAGCCGATACTCCCGCTGCTCCGCGCAGAGGAAGCACGTGCCGCTCACGCAGCAACAGTCCTGGGTACGTGTGAATTCGAGAGTGCTGCCGTGGAGTCTGCTTTGACGGCGGCGCTGGCGAGGCCCGAGCGCACGGTGCGTAGGGCGGCTGCCGACGCCCTGAGCCGTTTGGCAACCCTCTCGGATCGGACACGCGCGAAGCTCGAAGAGGGCCTCAGCGATCCGGACGCGGACCTGGCGTGGTCCTGCGCCGCAGCGTTGTTGAGCACGGGCGCGCAGGGCAGTCAGGCGGTAGCCGTTTGGGAGCGGGGTCTCGAAACGCAGGCCAGCCGGGCTCATGTTGCTGCGTGGCTGCCCCATGCACGTGATCTTGACGCGCGCACCATGGAGAGACTGCGCTTGTTGCGCTACGATCCCGATCTCTCCGTGCGGCTGGCAGTTCTGGAACGCATGGTCAAGCTGCGTCAGTGCGAGGAGTCGGAACTGGAGGCGGCTGTTTGGGCGGCCCTTCAAGAGAACGACGTCCGTGCGATCGCCGGACCTGTTGTTTCCAGGTGGACGCGCCACCCCGGGGTACATCGCGTTCTCAGCTACGCCCTCCATGACATTTCCACGCCACATGAGGCACGTGCCGCGGCGCGCAGGCTGCTCGCTGCGAGTTCCCGATAGCCGGTGGTAGCGGCCCATCGGCACGTGAATGGCCTCGGCACGCATGCGAGGAATGCCCTCGAACGACGTTCCGGTCCACTCGACCTGCAACGCGGACAGAGAGTCGCCGCACGGGGCGAGCGCGGCGGGGACGTTCTGCTGAAGGGAGCGCGCGATCCTCGCAGCGGAGTGGACCAGCGCACCTCGATTGAGGCGACGCGGGAGCCGCTCGAGCCTGCCGCAGGCGGGAGTGACGCACCCGCCCGCGGCCTCGGGAAGGCGCGCTGCGCTGCTGCGGCCACGGGGGCATGAGCTCCCCACGGCGGCCGCCTCCCCTTCACGGAGATTGCCAGCGGGAGAAGGGCGGGGAGAATCCCCCTGATGCGCATCTGCTGCGCATCTCGCATACTTATGTGGACTACGTGGACTACATGGACTACGTGGACGCGGCCACCCGCCTAGAATGCGGGGGACGCACCAGCTTGAGGGGCTGGCGGGAGTCAAATCCCTTGGAGGTTCAAATCCTCTCCCCGGCACCATGGAAGTGTTTGCGGCGGGCGGGGTTGGGGAGGCGCGCCTGACCCGCGGCTCGCGCAGGAGTCGGGGCTTGGAGAGCGCCCGCTTGCGCTCGAACTGTTGCGGTCCGCCTTCGAGCAGTACCCGGGCGACTTCTGGATCCACCTCCGCCTGGGACTGATCCTTCCGGAGGATCGTGCCGCCGGAGCGGTCGCCCACTTGCTCGCGGGGACGACGCTCCGCCCGACTGCCGTCGGCACCCGATTCAATCTCGCGAAATCGCTCGGATCCATCGGCGATTACGAGGGGGCGATCGCGGAATCCCGGGAAACACTTCGCCTCGACACGAACCTCGTGCAGATTCGCAAGATCCTCGCCACCATGGAGCGCTTGGCCGCCGCGCGCCTCGGGCAGATGGCGTTCGCCGCGCCGCCGGAGCTCGCCGGCCACCCGGCCAAACCCTGGCGTGGCTGCGTGCGGATCTCGACGCGTGGCGCGCGCAAGTCGGTGCACTCGACGCGGTGGTGGTCGAGACGATGCGGTACTGGAAGCTGGACGCCGACCTAGCCCCGGTGCGCGACGCCGAGGGGCTTTCAAGGGAGTGGCGCGCGTTCTGGGCCGACGCGGAGGCGCTCGCGGCGCAGGCGATGCGCGAGGCGTATGGCGGAGCTGGGCTCCGCGCAGCAGGGGTGGGCTGGGGGACCCATGCCCGGCAGGTGGCAGGTGTTTGGCGTCACGACGCGCAACGTGGAGTGGACCGCGAGGCTCACGCTCCTTCTGCGGGAGGGGAGCTACTCCGGTGAGATGGCGTGGAGCTGGGAAGGTGGATCCGTGGGAACGGGGCTCGCCACCGGCGCCCTCTAAAGTGCCGAGCGCCTGGGCGACTGATTCGTGGGCCTCGGGGAGACGTGAAGTCGCCCCACGCCTCCTGCGGTACGATCCGCCGCATGACTGCTCTTCGCTGCGCCGCGCTGCTTGCGATCGTCGCCGCGGGAGGATGCGCCGTGACGCAGCCGCGGGGCGCGCGGGGCACCCGCCACTCGATGAAGGGTTGGGAACTCTACAGTTGGCGGCAGAGGCTGCCGGCCGACGGCGCCGCAGCGCAGGGCACCGTCTGTTTCGCGCTGCTCGAAGGCACGAACCGGCTGAAAACCGTCGACGAGGTCACCGCGCCGGAAAGGACGCTGCGCGGAGTGGCGGCGCTCGAGGCGGAACTCGCCACGCTGGCGGAAGGCGAAGCGGTCTTCTGGAGGCTCGGCCCGTTCCCGGGCGGCGCGCGGGACCTACCGTTCGAGAAGCCGCCGGGAGACCTGATCGCCGAGATCGAGGCATTCTGTAGCAACCGAGCCCTGTCGCTCCGATGAGAAGAGGGCTCTCCTTGTCTGCGTGCGCAACTGGCCAGGGCGATCCCATGGTCGGCGAGCCGGAGGAGATGGCACCGCTCCAAACAGAAGCATGAACCCGGTCTGTCCCGCGTGCCGGGCCGTGCATCCTCAGCGAATCCTAAGCCACCGATCCGGCGCTGGCTTCGCCGCGCGAGAAGGTAGACAATCGACCCGGGAGGGTTCCATGACCTACTCGCGGTTCGCGCTCCTCGCTCTCTTCCTGATCGCGGCCCCCTGGCCCGGGACGGGGCACGCCGCCGACGCGGAGGATATCGCCAAGCTCCTGGAGGAGGCGACACTCACGCTGGGGGAGGCGGTGGACGCGGGGCTCGCGCAGGCGGGCGACGGCGTCGTCTTCCATGCCGAGCTCGAACGGGACGGCGGGCGCGCGGTCTTCTCCATCGACGTGGCGCAGGGGAAAAAGACCTGCAACGTGGTGCTCGACGCGAAGGAGGGCGGCGTCGTCGAGAGAGTCGTCGAGGACGAGGACCGCTCCGCCGTGGTCGCGGCAAGCAAGGTCACGTTGGCCGGCGCCATCGCGACCGCGCTAGCGGCGCGGGAGGGCCGCGCCGTGGAGGCGCGGCTCTCCGTCACGACGGGAAGGCCGGTGATCACGGTGAGGATCCTCGCGAAGGGGCGCATCGACCCGGTGAAGTTGGATGGCGCGACCGGTGCCCTGATCGAGGGGGGCGCGCCCCGCGAGGAGCGGTTCACCGACTCCTTCTCCGTGGAGCCCGGCGAGTGGGCCTCCATGGGCCGAAATCCCTGGTTCGTGCTTGAACCGGGTCATGTCCTGGTCCTGGAAGGCGGGAACGTGCAGTTGACGGTCACCGTGCTCGACGAGACCCGGACCATCGACGGCGTGGAGACGAGGGTGGTGGAGGAGCGCGAGCAGGAGGGGGGCAAGCTCATCGAGGTATCGCGCAACTTCTTCGCGATCTCCAAGCGCACCAACAGCGTCTACTACTTCGGGGAGGAGGTGGACGAGTACGAGGACGGCAAGGTGGTCGGGCACGAGGGGGCGTGGGTCTCCGGCCGGAACGGCGCGCGCTTCGGGCTCATGATGGCGGGGACGCCGCTCCTCGGGGCGCGCTACTACCAGGAAATCGCCCCCGGCGTCGCCATGGACCGGGCGGAGATCGTCGAACTGGCGGAAACCGTCAAGACGCCGGCGGGCGTCCTCGGCGGGTGCCTCAGGATCCAGGAGACGACGCCCCTCGAGGAGGGCAAGACGGAGAGCAAGTCCTATGCCCCGGGCATCGGCCTCGTGCGTGACGGGCCGCTGCGGCTCGTGAGGGACCCCCGCGCGAAGTAGGGCCTTCGCGCGGGGGAAACGATCCGGTCAGTCCTCCTCGCCGCAGTCCTCGTCGTCGTCGTCGGCATCCCCATCGTCGTCGTCGCAGCCGAGCAGCTCCTCGACGATCTCCTCGAGCGCCTCCGCCATCTCCTCCGCGTCGTCGTTGTCGAAGATCGCTTCCAAGGAGATCACCTCGCGGCCGTCCTTCTGCTGGATGAAGCCCAGCCCCGGGGCGTACCACTTGAACCCCACGTCCGGCGTCTCCTCCTTCACCTTCAGCACCTTCTTGAACTTGCCGGCGGGCACCTTGAGCTTCTTCACGATCTTGACCACCTCGTCGAACTCCTCGATGTCGAAGTCCGGCAGGTCCTCCGCCTTCCACTGATCGCCCACCTCGGGGTCGGCGGGCATGAAGAGCGTGGGATCGTCGGCGGTCACGGTCTCCGAAGGGTCGCCGGCCTCGGGGCCGCCCACGAGCCACGAGCCGCCGTGGCCCACGATCACCCCATCCTCGTACTTGTCCACGGTCTCGCCGAAGTAATAGACCGACCCGTCGTCCGCCTGGGCGAAGTAGTTGATCGAGATTTCCACCACCTCGCCGGCATCGACCTCCCACTCCTGCAACACCGCGCACTCCACCATCGCGCCGTTCCACTCGAACACGCGCGTCTCGCCCAGAAACACGTCGATCACATGCAGATCCCCGCTCCCCTTCACCTGTTCATACAAGCGGATCCGGTAGCGGAAGAAGGGCAGGTGGGCGTTGTCGATCGCCAGCGGATCGGAGAAGGTGGGGGTCCCGGTGGGGACCTCCGCGGTCACAGGATCCATGGGAAGCATGAACAGAAGCGCCAGCAGCGCCGCGCCGGTGGTCACGCCGATTCCGAATGTTCGCATCGTCTCTCTCCTTCGGGTTTCGGGCCGCGCGCCGGGGCGGCCCTCGGTTTCCCCCGGTGTAGGAGAGGAGGCTTAGGGGCCGCTGAGGCCCCGGGCGAATCCTCGGCTATCTTGCTTTGGCGCGCGCGAGTTCCTCGCGGGCCCGCTCCGCGTAGGGGCCGTTCGGCTCCCGCTCCAGATAGGCTTCGAACTCCGCCTCGCTCCTGCGCCGCATGCCCTGCCCGACGCTGGCCAAGCCGAGGCCGAAGTGCGCGCTGTGCAGATCGGGACTCATGACGAGCGCGCTCTCGAATTGGAGATCGGCCAGCGCGTACGCACGCGCCTCCACAAGACGGAACGCCTGGTCGTGCAGCGCCTGCGCCATCTTGCCGTCGGCTCGGGCCACACGAGCGAACTCCGGGGCGGCGGCGCGATCGTCGCTGAGCGCCAGGCAGGCCTGCGCGTAGAGGAGCATCAGAGGGACCGAATCGGGGTGAAGCCGGCGGAGCTCCGCCGCCTCGGCGCGGCCGTCGAGCATGCTCCCCGCGACCAGCTCGAGGAGGACGCGTTCGCGGCGGAGGGCGACATCGTCGGGGCGGAGCGCCAGCGCCTCCTGTGCGACCTCGAGCGCCGCCTTGAGCTGCCCCTTCCAGATGAGCGCGGCGGCGTACCTGCGCAGCGCCTCCGGATCGAAGTGGTCGATCTCCTCGATCGAGGCGAGCGGGCCCGCGGGCGGCTCGGGGGCCGTGGCGAGGAGGGAGGGGGAGTCTTCGAGCACGGGCGGGAGCGGATCGGTGGGGGGCCCGGGGGGAGTCGCGTCGTCGCGCAGGGGGATCACCTTGGAGGCGAGGCTGGTGTCCTGCGCGCCCATGCCCGCATCCAGCTCCGAGAGGAACTTCCGCATCGTCTTTTCCAGCTCGGCCTCGGGCATGGTGCCGCCCAATCCGACCTCGATGAGCGCGTCGCCCTTGCGGATCCAGCCGGTGAAGAAGGCCATGTTGAGATTCAGCTGCTCGGGGGCCGCGCCGAGGATTCGCACGAGGTAGGAGTTCTCTCCGAATTGCAGCAGGGTGATCTTGCAGGCGACGCGCTTGGCCACTTCCGCAAGGCCGGTGAGCTCGTTCTGCAGCGTCTCCACCTCCTTCTCGCGCTGGTCGCGCCTCTCGGAAAACATGCGGCGTCGCTCGGGATCCGACTCCGCGGCCAGCGAGGACGTCGCGGCATCGAGGCCCTCGCGGGCCCGGGTCAACTCCCGCTCGAGCTCCGGGCGACGGATCCGCGCTCCGGCCTCCATCAGGTTCCCCAGCGCCGCCGTGATGCGCTTCTCCAGCCCCTCGCGGTCGGCGGCGAGCACATCCCTCACCAGGGCGGCCCGGCCGCGCTCGATCATGGTGAGATTGACCGCCGCGACGGCGATCCAGATCTTGCGCTCCTTCAGTTCGCGGTCGGAGCGTACCTGGGCGAGGCCCGCCCAGTCGTTGCTGAGCAGGTAGCTCATCGCCGTGCGGCTCTTCGCGAACCAGACCTGCGCGACCGCCGCATCCAGGAGCTCTTGATCGTTCAGCTTCGCGAAGGGTGCTCCGGTGGCGTCGAGGAGGGTCCGCAGCGCCTGCTTCTCGTCGGGGCGCGGTGCTCCCGGCGCCGGCGCGGCGTCGAGGGCGCGCTTGGCCGTTTCCAGCCCTTCCGCGAGTTTCCACGCGCTGGGCTCGTTGTTCCCCCGCGCGCGGGAGAGGAGGAACACGAGCGCATCGCGACGCGTGAGGCCATGCGGAGTGAGCTGGGCCACGAACAGCTCGGCATAGGTGCGCGCCTGCTCCTCCGAGAATCCCGCGAATCCCATGCTGCCGGCCGTCCGCTCCCAGTAGCCCGATTCGGAGGGGGCCGCCTGGGGGAGGCCCGCGGGGAGTTCCCACGGGCGTTTCCATTCCGCGCCCAGGTCGGCCGCGGAGGGGAGCGAGGCGGCGAGCTTTCTTGCGTCGTCGAGCGCCTTCTTGGCGATCGCGTCGACGAACTCACCCTGGGCATGCAGGGGCGCGGCCAGGGCAGCGAGCAGGAGGAGCGATCGCATCAAGGTCATTTCCCGGACTCCTTGGTGTCTTCCTCGAACGCATAGCGGAAGCAGGGCGGCTTGCCCGACCTGTAGACGCGTTCCACCTCACCCCTAGACCAGAGATCCACGAAGAAGATGCGCGTCGCGGCGGAGAGCGTCTTCACCTCGGGGCTATCGAACTCGTCCACGCTTCCGGAGACCCGCGCAAAGACACGGAATTCGATCACGTTGTTCTGTTTGTCCGGCGCGGAGAAGCGGAGCAGGGGCGGGCGCATCCCCCGCAGCTTCTCACGAGCCTCGTCGAGGGGGAGGCCCACGCGCTCTCCCGGGCCCCCCCAGCGCAGGAGCTCCTGGGTAGCACTCCGCTGGCCGGAACCGCCGAGCGCCTTGCGAAACTCGAGATCCGGCGGCTTCATCCCCTCGGCGGTCACCAGGAGTTCGAGCAGTCGGAACCGCTTCGCCACGAGCTCTTCCTTCTTCTCCCAGGGCTCCGACATCAGCACGTCCAGCTCGAGAACGAAGTAGATCCCACCCTCGCTCTTGGCGTAGAGGGCAAAGCATTCGTCGTATCGCGTCGCCCGGTACTGCTCGTGAAGGAAGGAGCCCGAGGCCCTGCTGGTCCAGCGCCAATAGGCGGGCACGTCCTCCTTCTCGCCATAGGCCGAGGGGATGCCGTTCGTTTCCCGAATCCGGATCTCCTCCTTCAGGGTCTTCCAGGTCCGCCACGCCTCCGCCGTTTCGCGCAGGGGGTGGGGCGCCGGGAGGTCGCGCGACTCCGGCGGCGCGGCCGGGCGAAAGTAGTCGGGGTAGAAGGCGGTGAGGACGGGTTCCCAGAGGAGAGGGCGGAACTCCGCAGCACCGCCGGCCGGCGCCAGCGTTGCTCCGCCGAGGAGGGGGACGAGGAGGAGCGCGAGCCGGCGCACCCCCTACTCCTTCTTCTCCCAGGTCTTGCGTTCCTCGTTCTTGCTGAGCGTTTCCACCGAGATGGTCCCATCCGACCAGGCGACGCGGATCGCCCCCTCCACCAGCTTCTCCTGGTACTCCTCCTCATGGGAAAAGCGGCCCAGCACATTGGCCGAGATGCGGAACTCCCAAACCCCTCCGGCGAGAGGCGCCTTCACTTCGAAGAGGCGCGGCTGGTCGAACGCGAAGGTCTCCCAGGTGGGCGCGAAAGCATTGGTCTGTTCGAAGGAGGGCGGCAGCGTGATCTCGGGCGTCTCCGTCGCATGGAGCCGAGTCTTCTCCGCGTCGAGCGCTCCCCCGCCCCCCTCCCCCTTGTTCGGGACGAATACGGGGTGACCCGTAACCTGGAATCGCCGGACACGGAACCACTTGCGCAGGACGTCGGCCCGAAGCTCCGGGTCGAGAGAGAGGAAGAGGATGTCGGTCTCGATGCGAAGCAGGAGGCTCGACGAGCGCCGAAGCGTGACCAGGGTGCGGGGCTTGCCGACCAGCTCCGGCTTGTCTTCCGCATCCGCGGCGGTGTGGACGCCGAGGCCGGCGCCGCGGAGCAGAATGCTGGTTCCGAGGTCCGTGGGATTCGGCTCGCGCGACCAGCCCGAGAGGATCGGCTCCTCCGGGGCGTAGGCCACGATCGTGCCGCTGTCGAGCTGCGACTGGAGGAAGCGCCGACGCGCCTCGAGCGCGTCGATCTCGTCCTCCATGGCGCGCCGTTTCTTGGGGTCGGTCTCCTTCTCCCGCTGCGCCCAGAGATCCCGGGTTCGCTCCTCCACGCGCGTCCGCTCCGCTTCGAGGGCCGCCCGGGCGTCCTCCGGCCGACGCCGGATGCGGATCTGCGGTTCGAGCCAGCGCCACTGCGCGAGCTGGGTCGGCGTGGCCGGCGGGTCCTTGGGCTTTTCGAGCGTGTCGCCGCCGCTGGCGCGTCCCCCGGCGCTCGCGGCGGTCGCCTTGAATCGCCAGATGACCGGCTCCCAGATTTCAGGCATCACAGTGGCGCCATCCCCGCGGGCGGGGCCACCGAGGGCGAGCGTGCAGACGAACGCGAAGCGGACAAGGCGCATGGCGTGCTCCCTTCCTCTACCGGTAATTCGGGTCCACGACGATGCGCAGCCCGGGCCCGCCATCGCCCTCCTTGGGCTCGGCGAGGAGCGCGGCCTCGAACGCCTCGGACCTTGCGGCCACCTCGAGGACGATCTGCACCGGGCGGTCCCCCGGGTCCTTCAGGATGTACTCAGCGCCCTCCGCAACCGCCCCCGGGACCTCCAGCTTGCCGAAGGTCGAGAGGCGCCCGGCGAGACGGAACCGAAGCTCGGAGAGCCCGCCCTGCTCCTTCGCGTCGGGCACCTCGACGCGGATGCGGAAGCGCGACGGCCGGTCCGCGCGGAGCGAGAAGCGCAGCGGCTCGGCCCCGAGTTCGCGCAGGGGTTGCGCCTGCGCGTCGCCGGTGAGGAGCGTGAGCTTTGCCTCGGCGCGCAAGAGCTTGTAGTTGCGCGCAACCTCGAGCAATTTGCCGAGGATCGCGGTCACCTCGCCGGCGGGCGCCAAGGGGTCCTGGCCTTCGGCGTGCTTCTTGCGCTGTTCCACCGCGAGGACGATTCCCCCGACGGCCAGGCGCGCGCCGAAGCGCGCGTACTCGGTCTCCTTCACCGGGAGGAAGAATCGCTCCGCGCCGGTGGCGGCGTCGGGGGGGAGCTTCGTCCAGCCCTTCGCGACCGGATCGGGCGGAGGAATGCCGACGGTGATCTTCAGGGCACCGCGCGAATCGCCCTTCGGGCCGGATGCGGAACCGAAGTTGACCCCATAGGCGAACTGCTTGGCGGCGAAGTCGCGGGACTTGAGCTGGAGCGTGTCGAAGGCGGCGCGATCCACCTTGGTGAAGTCGTAGTCCTTGCCTTGCAGCAGCGAGAAGAGCGCGGCGGCGGCTCGCTGGTCGTACTCGCGCAGCGGAGACTCGTCCGCCGCGCGGGCGGTCCCACCCGCGGCCAGCAACGCCACGCCGCACAAGAGAAACCCTGCGATGCGCCTCATGGAGACCATCCTCCTCCGGCGTCGTGGGCCGGACGTGGGTCGTTGCACAGTCGCCCCCAGTATCGCCCGCGCCTGCAAAAGCGCGCAAGGGGGGCGGGGGACGCCGCGCTCCATGCCGCGGCCCGGGCTGCAGGACCGGCCCCCGGCGCGGTAGGATCCTTGCGTCCATGTCCCGGACCGTGGGAGCCCGTACGTGTTCGTCGTGATCCCCTACCGCAGCGACGCGTTCGCGCGGGCGTTTCCCTGGGGCACCGTCGGTCTCATGGCCGGCAACGCGGCCATCGCCGCGCTGCTCGGTTTCCCCGGAACGCTGCCTTCCGGCGAACCGGCCTTCGTCAACCGCTTCATCCTCCCTTTCGGAAGAATCGATCCGTTCACCTGGCTCGCCTCGGCGTTCACCCATTTCGATTGGTTCCATCTCCTTGGCAACATGGTGTTCCTCTGGGCGTTTGGGTTCATCGTGGAAGCCATCCTGGGACTCCGGCGGTTCCTGCTCGTCTATCTGGTCCTCGCCATGGCCCCCTCCGCGGTGACGCAACTCCTCCTCCTCGGCGCCGAGGGAGGCGCCGCCGGCGCCTCGGGCGCCATCATGGGTCTCATGGCGCTCTCCGCGCTCTGGGCGCCGCGCAACAACCTCTCCGTGTTCGTCTGGGTGCTCATGATCATCCGCCTCACGGAGATCCAGGTCGTCCGCTTCTGCGTCTATTTCCTCGCCGTCGAATTGGTAATCGCGTTCCTCAAGGGTTTCCGGCCGAGCAGCGAGCTGCTCCACCTCCTCGGCGCCGGCGGCGGGCTCTGGGTGGGCCTCACGATGCTCAAGCAGGGCTGGGTCGACACCGAGGGGTGGGACTACTTCTCGCTGCGCCGGCGGCGTCCCCGCTCCCGCCACGCGGCCCCCGGGCCCCCCGCCGATCCGCGCGTGGAAGCCCTCGTGGCGGTGCGGGACGCCCTGGAAGCGGGCGAGGCGTGGCGTGCGGAGTCGGCCTACGCGATGGGGCAGCGGGCGGCCCCGGGGTTCATCCTTCCGTGTCCGGAGCTGATGCAACTCATCGAAGGGTTGCAGGGTGCCGGTCATCTCCTCGCGGCGATCGCCCGCAGGGAGGAGTTTCTCGCCGCCGATCCGCAGGCGCCCGCTTCGTTGCGACTCGCGCAGGCGCGGGATCTCCTGGAGGCCAACAGGCCGGGCCGCGCTCGC
>Ga0187893_10013575_pt1 | contig 11297 bp, 8 predicted proteins | sample MA1701074metaG_FD_139574 | JGI IMG/M metagenome (GOLD analysis project Ga0187893, IMG submission 139574) | White microbial mat communities from a basaltic lava cave in the Kipuka Kanohina Cave System on the Island of Hawaii, USA - MA170107-4 metaG ...
GACCCTGACCGAAGTAGGCTTGCTCCTGCTCGCGGGTGAACGGCGAAAGACCGCGACGCGCGCGCCCGGCGCGGAGTGCCTCGACCTCCTCATGGCTCGGCTCCCGCGGCTTCTCGGCATTCCTGATGAGCGCGAGGGCCGCTCGGGTCGGGCCGACCTAGAAGGGGTCCAGCCAAGGGGGGAGGCCATGGTCGGCCGACGTGCCGACGGTTCGCGTGGAGTAACGCGACCGACGTGCGACGCTGCGCGTCATAGCTCCCATTGACTCCAAGGCTACGCCACAAGGGGGACGGCTACAATGGGCAGCGTCTCGGCGAACCCCTCGGCGCCCGCGTCGTAGCTCCCCAAGACACGGCCGACGGCCCGGGGGGTAGCCGGACAATCAAGCGGCGTTGGAATCAGCCGAACTGCTCCGCGCGCTTCGCTCGCTGGCGCTCTCGGTAACGTCGAACGCGCAGGCGGGTCTGCTCGCGGATGCGCGCCCTTCGGGCCTCTTCGGGGGAAGCCGCAGAGGACGGCCTCGGCCGCCGGGAGCGGGAGAGCACCCAGGCCAGCACAGCGGCGAGCACCGCCGCCGCAACGAGTGCGAGGACGGGCCGGAGCGTAACGCTGGCGGTCGACGAAGGACGAGGTACGGAGTAGGCGACCATGGCGACGAGCCTACCCGACACGGGCTAACGCGCGCGCATCATCCGCGCGTGCGCGCGCGCGAAGGCGTCGGACGTTGTCCTACACGGTGCGCCGCAGGCCAGCGAACTTCGGCGGCGTTACAGCCGCTCGGCCGCTACTCCTTGAGCTTGAGATAGCCCGTGACGTGCCCCGTCAGCGAGGCCACGAAAGTGCGGAAGGAGAGTTCCGTCGACGGCTCGCGGTATCGACCGCGCGGACCGGTCTCCGAGTCCGAGAGCATGAAGGCGGCGGCGTCGTAGAGCCTCTCGCGGACGAGCTTGCGGCAGAAGAGCTCGTAGCGCAGCGCGTACGAGGCGTCCCTGAACTCGTCGAAGACCGGGAAGTGCGGCTCGCTGACCGCCACGGCGCGCGTCGAGCCGGGAACCTCCTCCAGCAGCATGAAGTAACCGGCCCACGGCCGCGGAGAGGTGCGAAACGCGCCCTCGCGGTAGGCGGTCCAAAGGTCCGTGGCGTTTCCGAGCGCCTCCTCCGTACGGTTGTTGTAGTTGTTCCCGAACGAGGGGCCGACCTGGGACTTGAACTCGATGGAGGCCAGGAGATCGTTCTCGACGACGACGAGCAGGTCCCACTCCTTCGTGGGACGGAAGAAGCCCGGGAGCTCCACGCGCCTCTTGCGGAAGATCGTGCCCTCGGGCAGACCGCACTCGACGAGCAGCTCGGCGACCAGCTCGACAAAACCGTCAAGCTGTCCCCCGCCGGTTGCCGCGCCGCGGCTGCCTTGGTCCCTGCGGCCGGCCTTCTCTTGCTTGAGTTTCTGGCGCTCCCGGGTCTGCCAGAAGTGGCCGACTGCAGCGGCGACGCGCTGATCGAGATTCTTCATTCAGCGCGTTCGGAGCCGCGTCGCCTCGATCTGGACGTGGCTGAAAAGGTCCCTTGCTTCGCTGGCGAGGCGCTTCCGCGCCATGTTGAAGTAGTGGGGGTCCACTTCGACGCCGATGCTGTTCCGGCCGCACGCGGCGGCGGCGATGTTCGTGCTGCCCGTCCCCATGAACGGGTCGAGAACGGTATCGCCGACGAAGCTGAACATGCGGATGAGGCGCTCGGCCAACTCGACGGGGAAGGGCGCTGGATGGTTGCGGGTCGATGCGCCCGTGAGGCCGGTCCAGATCTGCTGGAACCACCGCTGGTAGTTCTCCGTCGAGATCACGCTGAGCACGCGCGTCGCGAGCGAGGGGCTCCGATAGCCGCCGGGCTTGCGCTGCATCAGGACGTACTCGATGTCGTTCTTGATGACCGCGTTCGGCTCATAGGGCTTGCCCAGGAAACCACCGCCACCCTCCACCTCGTAGACCGCGTTGGCGATCTTGCTCCAGATGATCGTCGCGAGGTTGTCGAAGCCGATTCCGCGGCAGTGTTCTTGGATCGATGCGTGGAGGGGGACCACGGTGTGCCGGCCGCCGTTTTCCCTGCGCGAGAGGCAGACGTCCCCGACGACGCAGACGAGGCGACCGCCCGGGACGAGGACCCGGAAGCAGTGCTGCCAGACGCGATCCAGCTCGAGGAGGAATTGCTCGTAGTCCTCGACGTATCCGAGCTGGCCCTTCGAGGCCCGATACTCCTTCAGCGTCCAGTAGGGCGGCGAGGTGACGACGAGGTGGATGGAGGCGTCGTCGAGGAAGGTCAGGTCCCGCGCGTCGGCGTTGAAGAGCTCGTGCTTCGTCGGCACCGACCGGACGGCGGCGTCGATGAGGGCCGTCAGCTTGGGGTCGCGCGCGATGCGCGGGAGATCGGTCTGATGGTTTTTGAGCGGCCCGACCTCCGCGGGAACGAACGCGTCGAGACTCACCGCGTCGCGGTGCGAAGGCCGCGGTCCCTTGGGACTGCGCGTCGTGCGCCGGCTTCCCCTCGTCTCGGACGTCATCGGCGGTTGGCCTACTTCCCCTTCTCGTTGTAGCGGGGCTTGCTTCGTGAGATGACGCGCGCTTCCTTGGCCTGCGCCTCCGCGAGGCTGGGCATCTGCTCGATCTGGACCTTCGCCCCGGGCACCGGGTCCTTTGCGCCCGGGAGGTGCTCTGCCAGCCTCTCCTGAACCCGGCCGCGCTTCGCCACGCCTGCGTAGGTGGTCTTGCCGCCTTCCGTCTGGATGCTGTAGACGACGGGCTTGTCGTTGGGGAGTTTCTCGATCCCCCTCTCGTTGAGCGGTACAGTCTTTCTGGCCATTAACGGTTCGCCTTGTCGAGACCCGTAGTCTATGGGCGCGGGCCGACAGAGAGACCGACGGGCGTGCGAGTCCTGGTACCCCGCCAGGCACCCCCCGCGACCGCGCGCGAGCGTCTGCGAGCGCCTATGAAACGCATGTGAGGCCGCTGCGCCGTCGCGCGCTACGCGGCCTCACAGGCAGGTTTTCTGGTGGGGGAGGCGGGATTCGAACCCGCATGAAGCTCGCGCTTCAGAGGATTTTAAGTCCCCTGCGTCTGCCGGTTCCGCCACTCCCCCGCCTGGGTGGCCCGAAGTAAAGAATACGGCAGGATAGGCTCCTGCCCTGAAGGTCGCCAGCCGATAACCCTCAGGGGGCCGCCCCCGGGGCCGTTTGACCACGCTAGCCCGAGGGATAGGCTTCCCTGCGGAGGGTCGATGAAAGCAGAGGGTCAGGACGGCGCCCCTCCCTCCTCGAAGAGGGAGGCGCCCCGTGGAGCGGGTGTAGCCGCGGGAACCGATCGCCGGCGCCACCGCCGCTTCATCGAAGAGGTGACGGTCCGCTACCGCGACATCGAGGGGAGCGAGGCGAGCCGTTGGGCCCGCACCCGCGATCTGAGCCTGGGGGGCACCTGCCTGGTGATCAGCGAGCCTCTTCCGGTGGGGAGCCACCTCGTCATCGAGGTCCATATCGAGCACGAGGCGAGCCCGCTCCTGGTTCTGGCGCGAGTCCTGCGCTCGGTGCCGGAGGAGGATGGCTTCGCCGCCGGGCTCGAGTTTCTCTGGCTGGGCGAAGAGGACAGGAAGAGCCTCAAGCGACTCTCCGAGCACTTCCGTCGCCGCCACGGCGAGACCGGCGAGCTTCAACCTCCAGGTTGAGCTGGCTCCCCCCTGAGGGCGCACCGGACGCCGGGGACTCCTTCGTGCGAACACGCACCCGTGCGGCGAATTCGGCTGTAGCAGGATCGCTCTGCGCCCTGCACGCCATTCGTCGCCGCTGCGTAACCTGTTGTAATTAAAAGCTTTATGCCGGTGCAGGTCTCGGGCGGGGCGCGTCACGGGTGGCACTGCGTTTGCCTGATGAGTGCCAGGGCGCGCTCTCCGCGGCCCACGACACCAGGTCAAGGAGCGATGCAACCCACATTAGACGTTGCCAGGCCGAAGGGCATTGAGTACGGTGCGCCCTTCGCGAATCGCTCGAACGATTTCGGCAGATTTTGGAGGAAGTTCATGAGGCGGATGAGCCTTGTGGGGCTTTGCGCGTTGGCGCTCGCCCTCGTCGGGTGCACCGGTGGAGCCGCGGGAGTGCCCTCGGACGACATCGGCGACATCTTCGTGATCACCCACAGTCCGGGCAACGGCGACCAACTGGACAACCAGGACGCCCTCGACTTTTTCAACGCGCTCACCAATCCGACCCTGCGCGTTCCCGGGTCGGTGGTGATCATCTTCTCGAACTCGCTCGATCCCGCCTCGGTGATCAACGCCGATCCGACGGATGTCCAGGGCAGCAGGAACGTGCGCCTGTTCTTCTACGACATCGCGCAGGGTCCCTTCGATCCTGCCCGGCCCACGGTCCCCGGTGTCAATCCCCCGGGCGCCAACATCCTGATCCCCGCGCGCACGGCGCTCTCCTTCACGAACAAGGCCAACGATACGCTCGTCATGACGCCGACGGGCCTCTCGGCGACCAACCCGCTCAAGCCCGGCCAGTACAGCGTGATCGTCGACGTGGGAGTGCGCGGGGCCGATGGCGATCCCATGGCAGGCCGCCAGTACTTCTTCTTCTTCCGCGTTGGTCCCGACACCCTTGGGCCGACGGTGGTGAAGACCTCTCCCGCCAACGGCGAGCGAGGCGTCGATCCCTTCTCCGAGATCCGCATCACGCTCTCCGAAACCGTCCTCGCGAGCACGGTGAACGGCACGAATCTCGTGGTCACGTTCCAGCCCTCCGGCGCGGCGAATCCGATTCCGATCCCCGGCCGCTGGTTCGCGGACGGCGGCAACGGCCCCGGCAACAACTTCCCGCTCAACCAGTTGGACCAGAACGGATTCCCGGGACGAAGCGGCCAGAGCCCGCGCAACGGCGTGGATCTGGTGTTCCGGCCCGACCTCGATGCGTTCCCGGTCAACATGAACGCGGGCGACCCGATCGACTGCTTCGGGACCGTCCCCGACCCTCCCGTGAAGGGCAACAAGGGGCTCCCGCTCGGTGCGGCGATCACGGTCAATTTCGTGGCGACGGCGTTCGTCGGGATCACCGACACGGTCGGCAATGTCATCCCTGCGGGCAGCCCCAATACGAGCTTCACCTTCGAGACCAAGCCCCTCCCGGAAAAGATCTACGCTCCCAACACGAACAGCGCCGTCTTCTACGGCGATCCGATCGGGGTGGGGGTCATCGATGTGAACCCGGGCAGGACGCCCTACATTCCCGGGCCGAATCCCGCCCGGCCGAACAATAGCGTCGTGACCCGCGGCACGAGCGGGCAGGTCGTGCGGGTGCCGATCCAGGACCTCGTGGAAATGACCACCGATGTCCGCACCTACACCGCCTTCTACAGCTTCCTCTGCGTGGGGCTGAGCGGACCGAACCTCTTCCACACCAACCTCTATGCGCTGAGCGCCTCGTCGGGCGGAGGCGAAGTCACGATCATCGACACCTACCTGATGATCCCCCTCGGCCGGTTCAGCACACCCTCCCCGGGCGGCATCGGCATCGCCGCGGTGGGGACGACTGCCCGCGCGGCGGTATCCAACTTCAGCGCGAACACCGTGACGGTGTTCGACATCGGCCAGCTCTCCTGGTTCACCGGCGGATCGCTCTTCGCGACCCAGGGCCAACTCGCCGCCGCGGTCACCTCCGGTACCTCCCAGCTCATCCTTTCGGAGCAGGACTTCAAGAAGGCCTTCCCGAACCAGCGTGCCGATCCGGGCTCGCCCCCCGGCCCCCCGATCATCGGGGCGATCAATTCGGGCATCAGCCCGAGCGCCTGCGCGATCACCGGCCTCCCGAGCCAACTCGGCACGGCGGGATTCCCCTGCTTCAGCCCTCTCTACGTTTCGAAGTCGATCGTCTGCACCCTGAACTCGGGCGAGAGCACGGCGGACTTCGCCGAGTTGACCAACCTCTCCCAGAGGGAGTCGATCATTCCCGACCTGAGGGGGGTGAGCCTCTCGAGCCAGGGCAAGGACATCGAGTGGACGCCGGTCCATGGCGGCGGCTCCTACTTCGCCTTCATCACGGGCATCGGCGGCACGGTCGAGCTCTTCCAGACCGGCTTCCTCGCCAACACCCCCTCGGTGCTCCCGAGCTCCGCCTCGACCTTCAACCCGAACAAGATCGTGAACAGCATCGGCGGGTTGCGCCAGCCGAGCGGCGTCCAGTGGATCACCAGCGGTACGGCGACGGCGGCGATCAACGGCTATACCCTCGCCGCCCTCATCGCCGAGACCTCGGAGAATCGGGTCCAGCAGGTCGCGGTGCAGCAGGTGTTCCCGTCCAACCTGTTCATCACGGTCAACGCCAACCACGTGGCGGGCCTCGGCCCCACGACCATCACCGGCGATCCCGCCGGCGCGGGGTTCGTCTCCGCCTGCGGACCGCGCTTCACGAGCTACTACGTCTCCAACACGGGCGCGGGCACCGTGACCCTCAGCAACTACGTCGGTGGCGTCATCGGGACGACCATCGGGGTGCCCGGCGTGCTTCGCATCGCTTCCTGGTGGAGCCGCTAGGCGGGGCCACCCGCATCGATCCGATGTTCAAGGGCGGGCGGCCGGAAGGCCGCCCGCTCCTCTTTTCGGCTCGGCCAGACCGCCACGCCTAGGGGTAGATCCGGTAGAGCATGCGCGGGAACGGGATCGCTTCCCGGAGGTGCTCGAGGCCGCAGATCCAGGCCAGGGTGCGCTCGAGGCCGAGGCCGAATCCCGCATGAGGCACGCTCCCGTAGCGGCGCAGGTCGAGGTACCACTCGAACGCCTCGCGGGGCAGTTGGTGCGCAGCGATCTGCGCCTCCAAGAAGGAGAGGTCGGTGGCGCGTTCCCCGCCCCCTACGATCTCTCCGTAGCCCTCCGGGGCGAGGACATCCATCCCCAGCGCCAGCCGGTCGTCGTTGGGATCGCGCTTCATGTAGAACGCCTTCACCGCCGCGGGCCAGCGATGCACCATGACCGGGCGGTCATGGCGGGAGGCGAGCGCCGTCTCGTCGGGGGAGCCCAGGTCCCCGCCCCAGCGGAATCCGGTGAGCGGTTCCAGCATGCGCGCAGCCTCGTCGTAGGTGAGCCTCGGGAAGGGCGGGACCACCTTCTCGAGGGGGGCGAGGTTCCGCTCGAGCGCGGCGAGGTCGGCCCGGTTCTCCTCGAGGATGCGGGCCACCAGCGCGACGAGCAATGCCTCCGCCAGGTCCATGGCGTCCTCCAAGTCAGCGAAGGCCATCTCCGGCTCCACCATCCAGAACTCCGTGAGGTGGCGCCGGGTCTTGCTCTTCTCCGCCCGAAAGACCGGGCCGAAGCAGTAGACCTTGCCGAGCGCCATCGCCGTCGCCTCCATGTAGAGCTGTCCCGACTGGGTGAGGTAGGCCTTCTCCTCCTCGAAATAGTCCACGCCGAAAAGCGTGGTCGTCCCCTCGCAGGCGTTGGGGGTGAAAACCGGGGCGTCGGTATTCACGAATCCGCGCGCGTGGAAGAATTCGCGGATGGCGCGGATCGCCGTATCCCGGATGCGCAGCGCCGCCGCGGGCCGGCGCGAGCGCAGCCAGAGATGGCGGTGCGAGAGGAGGAAGTCGGGGCCGTGGTCCTTTTTCCCCAGCGGGTAGTCGGTCGCCTCGCAGACGACCCGGAGCGCCGACACCTGCAGCTCGGCCCCACCTGGGGCGCGGGCATCGAGACGCACCCTCCCCGTCACGGTCAGGGAACTCTCCTGCCCCATCGATCCGGCGAGGGCGAAGAGCGCCTCCCCCGCGTCGGCGAGGCTCACGACCGCCTGCGCAATCCCGCTTCCGTCCCGCACCTGGAGGAAATGGAGGTTCTTGCCGGACCGTCGCGTGTAGAGCCAGCCCTGGAGCGTGACCGTGGCGTCGGGGTGCTCCTTGAGCTGACGAATGGGAACGACGGGGGCGGGGTCCGCGTGAGACATGGCGCGAATTGTACGCGGGCCCCCGGGGCGCCGGCCGGTCAGGGACGCCGGCGGAGCGCGCGCTTGACGGTCTCTTCCAGGGAGAGACCCTCTTCCTCGACCGTCGCGACCCGCCGCTCCGCCTCGGGGCGAGTGAGCCCCAGGGAGCAGAGGGCCAAGACCGCGTCCTCGCGGCTCCCCGGGGCGGGCGCGCCGACCGCCGTCCCCTGGCTGGCGAACCGGTCCCGCAATTCCACGAGGATGCGCTCGGCGGTCTTTTTTCCGATCCCCTTGACGCGGGTGAGGAGCGCCGCGTCCCCGGACGCGATATGGCTGGCGAGCGCCTCCGGCTCGTAGGCGCTCAAGAGCCCGAGGGCGGTGGAGGGTCCGATGCCCCCGACCTGCAGCAACTGCCGGAAGAGGTGCCGCTCCCCCGGCGAGGCGAAGCCGAAGAGGTCGAGGCGCTCCTCGCGCAGCATCAGGTGGGCGCAGAGCGTCGCTTCGCCGGCGGCCGGGATGCGCCGCAGCGTGGAGGCGGAGACGGTGAACCGGTAACCGACGCCGCCCACGTCCAGGACGACGACGCCCTCTTCCCGCGACGCGACGGCGCCCCGGACGTAGTCGAACACGCGCTACTCCGCCCGTAGCGCGAGGCCGAGCTGGGCGAGCTTGCCCTTGATCTCCTCGAGGCTCGTCTCGCCGAAGTTCTTGTTCTCGAGCAGCTCGCTCTCCGACTTCTGCGTGAGATCCCCGATGGTCTGCAGGTTGAGCAGTGCGACGCAGCGCATCGAGCGGACGCTCAGTTCGAGATCGGCGAGCGGGAGCTGGAGCGTCTCGGCGTCCGCGCTGACGGGCTCCGGGACATCGGGGAGCGTCTCCTCCGCGCCCTCGTCGTCGTCCTCCTCGTCGAACAACGCCTGCTCGTCGTCGAAGTCGGCCGGCAAGAGCACCTCCTCCTTGCGCATGCCGAGGCGCAGCCCCTTGCTGGTGAGCAGCTCTTTGATCTCCTGGAGGCTCGTCTCCCCGAAATTCTTGTAGGCGAGCAGCTCGGGTTCGGTGCGCTGGATGAGATCCCCGAGGGAGAGGATGCTCATCTTCGCCAGGCAGTTCCGCGACCGCACGGAGAGTTCGAAGTCGGAGATGGGGGTGGTCAGGATCTGGTTGCGGCGATCCTCCTTCCGCTCCTGGTCCTCGTCGAAGACCATCGACTTGCTCGACTCCGCGTCGCGGAAGAAAGGCCGGGCGCGCGCATGATCGGGATAGCGCGAGAGGATTTCGCGGTAGCAGGCGGCGGCCTTGTCGAACTGGTTCGAATCCTCGTAGAGCAGGCCGAGGTTCAGGAGCACGTTGACCCGGGTGGGCTTCGCGTGGCGGGCACGCTCGTAGAGCGCGATCGCCGCATCGTCGTCCCCGCCGAGGTCGTGCTGGAAGGCGAGCCGGAAGAGCGCGTTGACGTGCGCCGGGTCGAGGGCGAGCGCCGCTTCGTACTGCGCCTGCGCCGCGGCCGGGTCGCCGTCGGCCTCGGCGATGGCCCCTTTCGCGTAAAGCACATCGGCGCGATCCTCCTGGGACGCCAGCGGCTGCAGAAGCTCGCGCGCCTCCGTCGTACGGCCGAGCAGGGCGACGAGCGCGGCGGCCTCGATGCGGATGCGCTCGTCACGGGGCTCGCGACGCAAGGCGTCCAGAAGGACGTCCGCCGCGGTCACCACGCGATTGCGGTAGATCTCCGAGAGCGCCCAGAGGAAGCGCACCCGGGGCGTCTCGCACCGTTCGGCGAACGGGCCCACCTCGTCGTCGCGTCCCAGGATGTGGAGCGCCGTGGCGCGCAGGCCCGCGTCGCGGCTGTCGCACTCCTCGGGGCGCCGCGCATCCTCCTCCACGAAGCGGCGCATCCCGCGGCGCAGCTCCGTGTCGTCCATCACCTTGCGCCGGAGCGCGGCCGCCTCGCCGTGGTCCGCAGCGGCGCCTTCCAGGACGCGAACGGGATCGGGGGGGGCGTGGGTGGTGGACATGGAGGGAGACTCCTGGATTTCTGCGGAAACCCACTAGAATAGGCCGCAGCTCGCACGCAGTCAAACCGGCCGCGCCGTCCCCGCACCGGGGTATGTTTCGGCCCATGGACAAGTTCGTCATCGAGGGGGGCTTGCCCCTCCGCGGAAGCGTCCGCGTCTCGGTTGCCAAGAACGCGGCCCTGCCGATCCTGGCGGCCACGCTCCTCCTCGAGGGGGAGGCGCGGCTGGAGGGGGTTCCCCACATCCGTGATGTGGACACCCTGCTCCGCCTGCTCCGCCACCTCGGCTGCGCGGTGGAGCGCAACGCCGACGGCTCCATCACCGTCTGCGTGGAGGACTCGACCCCCTTCGACGCCCCCTACGAGATCGTGAAGGAGATGCGCGCCAGCTTCTGCGTTCTGGGGCCGCTGCTGGCCCGGCGGGGGCGGGCCCGGGTCTCCCTGCCCGGCGGCTGCAACCTGGGGGTCCGCCCCATCGATCTGCATCTCAAGGGGATGCGCGCCCTGGGGGCGACCATGGAGATCGAGGGGGGGTACGTCAGCGCCCAGGGCCCTCTCAAAGGGGATGAGATGTTCTTGGCGGGAGCTTATGGCTCCACCGTCCTCGGCACCGCAAACGTCCTCATGGCGGCTACCCTCGCTCCGGGCCGCACCGTCATCGAGGGCGCCGCTTGCGAGCCGGAGGTGGCCGACCTGGCCCGGTTCCTGGTGGCCTGCGGCGCGCGGATCGAGGGGATCGGGAGCCCGCGCCTCGCCGTGGAAGGGGTGGAGGGGCTGCGGGGAACCACCTGGCGCCCCATCCCGGATCGGATGGAGACCGGCACCTTCCTCCTCGCCGCCGCGAGCACGGGTGGCGACGTGACCGTCCTCGACGGCCGCGCAGACCACTTGGGCGCGGTGGTGGAAGCGTTGCGACAGAGCGGTTGCGAAATCCAACGCCGTCCGGAAGGGTTGCGCCTCATCGGCCCCGACCGTCCCACCCCCCTCGAACTCACCGCGCTTCCCTACCCCGGCTTCCCCACGGACCTGCAGGCGCCTGCCACCGCCTACCTGGCCCTGGCGAAAGGGATGAGCGTCGTCACCGACAAGATCTACCCCGAGCGGTTCATGCACGTCTCCGAGCTGAACCGCATGGGGGGCGACCTGCGCAAGCACGAGGCGAGCGCGATCATCCACGGCGTGGAGGGGCTCTCAGGGGCGGAGATCATGGCTTCCGACATCCGCGGCGGGGCAGCCCTGGTTCTCGCCGGCCTCGCCGCCCGGGGCACCACCACGGTCCACCGCGTGTATCATGTGGACCGGGGGTACGACGCGCTGGAGGAGAAGCTGGTGGCCCTGGGGGCC
>Ga0187893_10013576_pt1 | contig 11295 bp, 6 predicted proteins | sample MA1701074metaG_FD_139574 | JGI IMG/M metagenome (GOLD analysis project Ga0187893, IMG submission 139574) | White microbial mat communities from a basaltic lava cave in the Kipuka Kanohina Cave System on the Island of Hawaii, USA - MA170107-4 metaG ...
TCCGCTGACATAGGCGTTTCCGGCTGAGTCCACAGCGATACCGGTTCCATAGTCGATGGAATCACCACCCAGAAAAGTGGAGTAAACTAATGCTGTTCCGGCGCTGTTCAGCTTGCTCACGAAGGCGTCGCGGCATAACGAGTTCCCGCATATTCCAAGTCCTGGTGGCGCTGGAAAGGCGGCCCCTTGTGTGGTCGGAAAATCCTTGTACGCCGTGTAGCCGGTAACGTAGGCATTTCCTGCAGTGTCCACGGCAACGCCCGTCAGGGCCTCTACCTCCTCAGGGGGTGCAGAGAATGGGGTGAAAGTGCCGCCCAGCCGGAACGAATAGATCACAGTTGAGCCATCCTGGCTGAGTTTCGAGACAAAGGAATCAGTTCCACGCCGGCCGGTCGTGTAGACGTTTCCTATGCCGTCAACGGCAATCGCAGCGCCACCTACAGCGCTAGTGGAATAGATGGCCGCGGTGCCCTGAGTGTTGAGCTTGGTGACGAAGCCTCCCGAAGTGCGGTCTCCAGTCACGTAAGCCTGATCGAGAGAATCGAGAGCGATGCCATTACCGCCGACGCCGCCACTGGCGCCATTCAAGTAGGTTGAGTACACCAAAGCGCTGCCGGTGGAGTTCAGCTTGGTGACGAAAGCGTTGCTGCAGGGCACTGTTGACGATACCGAGCCGCAGATGCTTCGGCTGTACGCTGGATGAAGTGCATTGGCGGTGACTGGAAAATTCGCAGAGCCTGTCGCGCCCGTGATGTACAGGTTTCCGGCTGGGTCGACGGCAATTCCATAGGCGTAGTCTGAACCGCTGCCACCGAGGAAGGTTGAGTATTCGAGATCTGTACCGTTGGGATTCAGCTTGGCGATGAGGATATCGGGGCAAGAGATCGTGTTGGGTCCACTAACGCAGATACCTCCGCCTGAAGTAGCCTGAAAGGCGCCAGCCGATGGAACGAAAGCTGGGTGCGCAACACCGGCAACATAGGCCTGGCCTTGGGCGTCCACCGTGATTGCCGATCCACCGATGCCGGTGACCGAGTAGGACAGCACCGGGTCAATGACGAGCGGCAGGCTGGCATCGTAGCCACCCAATTCGAAGCCAACTGTCGTTTTGTCTTCAAGAATAATGTAGCGGCTGGTGACAGTCTTCCGGCCGTGGTTCGTTTGCTGATACGCCAGCGGCTTGCGCTGACGTATCGATCCTGTTCTCGTTGATATGAGCAGATCTCCATTTTCGCCGAGCAACAGAGGCGGCCTGCTGAGGCCTGCGTCCAAATCTTCAAAACGTAGAACGATGCGGGCTGGGTCTGCCCCGGGCGATAGCACAAAGTCGTATTCCAGTAACTCTGGATTACCATAGAAAACAAGGTCAATGCCAGGATAGATGGCCTTGTAGCGAAGGCGGGAGTAGTTGGGCACATTGACCTGCCAGCGGGCAGGATCTCCGGTCAGGTAATGACTCTTTCGCGACAAAGGCTCCTCTCCAAGGATTTCGGGATTTGCCCTTGCGCCCAGCCATTGCAAACGGATTCGAGTCCGAATCTGCGCGTCAGGCTCGACACGGTTTGAGTAGGTTTTCTCAGCGCCGGCATTCACAACTTGTAACAAGGCTTCGCTGCCTTTGAAGAAGAGGCTGGCGCTCGTACTTCGGGAGAGAAACAGGATTGACGAGTCCGCTTGTCCCTGATTGGATTCAAAGCCGAGGGGCAAGCGGCCGTAAGCCGCTTGTCCCTTGGCTCTCGCAGCGCCCCCGAGGGGATCTTGAAGCAAAGATGGTGCGGATTGGAGAAATGCGGTCAGTCGGCCGTCTGGGCTATCTGAGTGCAGGTTTTCGGCGCGTGCCGACACAGCCCAGAGCAATCCCAGGATCCACACGGGGACTTCCAGCATCCAGAGTTCGAATTTCAGCCGGCTCAGTCTCATGGGTCTTTTTCGGACCTCGGGCAGTTCTGAAAGTCGATGGCATTGCAATCACAAGCCCGCGGGGCGCGATGAAATGATCAACGCACCAATGGATTTCCACGCCTCTGAGGTGCGACTCAGAACCAACGCACCCTGCCAGTCCCGGATGGGACATTCATCGCGCCTTTTCTGGAATGCAACGAATTCACCAAACGCATGACACCGGAAGCATGCAGTCTGGTTGAATGGTGGCTTGCATCGAAAAAGCGCGACGGATGGCCCATCCCAAGCTTTTAACGCTCCTAAAAAATCAGCTTCACCGCCAGAACCACCTGCCGTGCCTCCTGCGGAAAGCGGTCGGGCGTGCCAAAGGACGCCAGGACTCCCGGAACCGAGGACCCTCCGGACGTATTAAACGACGAGATACCCACGTTGGCTGTGTCTGCCTTGAAGTACAGATTCGAATGGTTGAAGAAATTGTAGAACTCTGCCCGGAGCTGCAGTTTCAGGTCTTCGCGCCTGCTGGATGCCGCGAACGTGAAGTTCTTGATGAACGCGAGATTCTGAAACTGAGTTCCCGGTCGCTGAAAAACGTTTCGTCCCAGACTGCCATCGAACGGGCCGTTCACAGAAATCTGGCAACCAAAAGGAACTGCCGTTTCCAGGCAGCTGCCGTTCGGGCCCCTCACGGCGTTCAGCGGCAGAATGAGAAACGCATTAGGGGTGCGGCCGTCGGCGACAATGGCGTCGCCGCGCCGCACCCCGGGAAGCGGGCCGGTGACCCGGGGCCGGGTGTTATCAGCCAGGTCGCGGTCGGCGACCCGGCTGTCTCGCAGATTAAACGGCTGGCCCGCCTGAAAAGAAAGAATGCCACTGATCTCCCATCCTGAAACCAAGTGCTTCGGGTATTTACCCGGAGTGGAACCAAACGGGATTTGCCAGACGAAGTGTCCGACCATACGATGACGAACGTCGTGATCAGAGGAACCTTTGTCGAGGCCTGGATGAAAGGCATCTAACGGAAATGCCGAAGCCGCGTCTTCCCGAAGCAGCCCGCTGGCGTTGTCTATGGAGTGGCTCCAGGTGTAGTTTGCACCGAACTGGAGCCCGATATTCCGGATGCCAGGACTCTCCATCCTGAGCTGCAAAGCGTGAAAGCTGGAATCTCCCTGATTGCTCAGTGTTGTGAAGCTCGATGCCGTGTTAAAAAGGCGCTCTCCAGGGCGGCCATCAAACTGGCCGCTGCCAATCCGGTTGATGTTGAGCAGACGGTACAGCCGGTTGCCTCTCGAGCCAAGATACGCTCCTGAAACGACAAAGTTCCGCATCAACTCATGCTCCAGAGTCGCATTCCACTGGGCCGCGTAGGCGGTCTCTAAGTCCTGGTCGAAATGCGTCACCGTGCTGGGTGGCACCGGGATCGTCGTCTGGGGCAACACGCTGTAGGGATCGGCAAAAAGTGCGGGTGTCAGGGACACTGCAGTCAACCGCGCGATGCTATATGCCGGAGGGTTGGTGTTCTCGAACGCGAACCCGGGCAATCTCTCGAAAAACAAACCGCTCCCCAATCGGAGCACTGTCTTGCCGCTGCCCGAAAAACCGTAGGCAAGCCCGAGACGCGGAGCCAGGTTGCTGTGGTTTGGAAGAAAGTAGTGATTCCGGTAACGTCCCGGCGCGTCGGTAGTTCGAAGCAGGCGTCCATTGGCAATGCGTCGGTAAATAGAGTCGCCTTGACCGTAATAGAAATTGGCGTCCAAAGCCTTTTCGTGACCCGTGCGATGACCTGCTCCGAAGTACTCGTAACGAATTCCGGGAGACAGCGTCAAACGGGGTGAGATCTTCCAGGCGTCTTGGAAGAAGCCTGCCATCTCATTAAAGCGGTAATGCCGGCGGACTTCTGACGGGCCAAAGGGTGGCGCTATCAGTTCTCCAGGAACTCTACCTTTGGGATCCAACGAGAGCTGGTACGAAGTTAAGAATCCATCGACAAAACCCTGCAGGTCGCGAAACTCGCCCTGATTACTGCGGGTAAATGAAACTTCAGTGGGCACGCGACCGTCCCGCAAATGCTGGTACTGCCATCCGAATTTCAAGTTATGAGTTCCGCGGATCCAGTTGCCAGCCTGGTAGATCTGATAGATATTCTGCGACCCGCCAAAGGCGTTCTTTGCCGAGGGAAGCGATAGAGCGCCTGTGGAGCCACTGATGGTGTCGCCCGTGATTGTGAACGACGGCAGCTTGCTGGCCGGTGCGGCCGGGCTCTGCTGAAACAACCGGCTGAACACGGCTCGCGATTCGGTGAAGAAGCTCCCCGACAAGAAGCGCGTCAGATTGAGTGTGATGTTCTGATTTCGAATATTAAAAGGTTGATCGAGTTCGGCTGAGTAGGGCTGGGTAACAGTGGCAAATTGATTCGCATCCTGAAACGCATATCGCACGTTGAGCTTCGATCGCTCGTTCAGGCTGTAGTCCAGACGCCCCGTCCACAAAAGGGTGTCCTGCGGCACTCCTGCACCGGCGTCCACGGGGCCCGTGCGAGTCGTAGACGCAAAAGCGGGAATCGTGACAAATCCGCTGTTGATGGTAGAGCCGCAAAACCGGCCGAATGGGCAGACGGTTCGAACGCTGATGTCAGTTTGTGACAGATTCGAAGGCAATTGAAACCGGCGAAACATCGCGTTTGTGCCCGCAGAACTCACCGCCAGAAGCTCCGGTGTCGGAACGTAGTAACTCAGAGTCGCCGAGCTACGCACCAGGATAGGTTCCACCGCGGCATAGAAGAACAGCTTGTCTCGTAGAATCGGCCCGCCGACCGCGCCACCCAGTTGATGGCGATTGAAAACCGGACGGGGAATCTCCCGGGCGTTGTTCTCGTAAGTGTTCGCTGCAAACACGGAGTTTCGATTGAAATAGTAAACGGCGCCGTGGAAGTCATTGGTGCCGCTCTTGGTGACCACGTTGGCGATAAACCCGGTGTTCCTTCCATACTCCGCGGTGAAGTTTTGCGTCATCAGGCGGTATTCTTCTACCACATCTAATGGAACAATCTGTCCGGGTCCCGAGTTGTAAGCGTCGTTGTTATCGCTCCCATCCAGGAGGAAGCTTCCACTTTCAGCACGCTGGCCATTGAGCGCAAAGCCGACCCCGCGGGTCGCCGTGGGAGCAGCCCCGGCACTCAGCGCGACGAAATCATATGGATTCCGTGTCAACGACGGCAGGTTCGTGATCGCGAGTTGATTCACCGTGGAACTCTGCATCCCTGTTTCAGCTTGAACCAGTGGTACTCCTTCTTCCTGGGTGATGCTGGCAATCGCAGAACCAAGTTGCATCGAGAAATTCAAGCCAATCACATCCTGAACATGCAATCTGAGACCAGGCTTCACCATGGTTCGAAATCCGAACATTCGAACGATCACGCGATAGTAACCGGGGGGGAGATTGGGTACCCGGTACAGTCCAAGATGGTTCGTCTTGGTTCTGAAGATCGTGTTCGTCTCAACATTGGTTACTTCTACTTGCGCGCCGGCCAGCAACCCGCCCAGCGAATCAGTTATCCGGCCCGTGATGGCTGCAGTCGGGCTGGCAACAACCGGGCTATTCAGTCCGAATACGAGGACAATCAGGCCGCCGGCAAGCACAATTCGCGCAGCTATTCTCTTCAGCTCGTTGTCAATGAAGTATGCCGTCGAGAAGGGCATTTTGTATCAGAGGTGGGATAAAATTATGCAGCGCTGCCAACATGATTCCAGCTGGGCGGTCACGTCTGGCTTTTCTCCTCGAGAGAAAAGCGTGGAAATGCCATTTCCAGCGTGCTGCTTTCATTTAATGAAGGATTGCTGCAACTGCGGTCTCAAGTAGGGTTGGTCCCGGATCACTAAGGGTGATTCGGATTGGCCCGGAGGTAGGCGTACATCAACTGCCTCCCCTGAGGCCGATTGCTGCCTCCCTTCGGTTCGATGGTGACGAAGACAGAATCAATCTGAGCCAATACTCTGGGATCGTCGTATTTCAGTACCCACGGGCTTTTTCCCTGGTCTTCATTGACAAACACCCCCAAACTCTGCACAGGACCGCCCTTGGCTTCCCTCTGACCCCACGCTTGAAACGAGTATTTCTCCAGCGACTTGCGCCGCTTTTCCAAATCGAAAGCATAGAAGATGAGCGACTTGCCTTCCGTGTAGAACACGCGTCCCACGGGCTGCTTGGAGCCACGGCCGTCTTCCACATCCTCGACGTCGATGATATGCAAGTTGCGAGCGCCCATCAGCTTTCGGATGTCGCGACTGGCTGCTGTCAACTCGCGCTCCTGTTCCATGCTTGCAGTCTGCTTGCTGAGTTTCTCCATTAAGTCCCGGATTTGCGTCTGCTGGTCCGCGAAGGTAGACGCGTAAACCGAACGCTCACGCCGCAGCGTCTCCAGCTCACTGCCAGCCACCTGTAGCGCCGCTTCAGTTTCCTTGAGTTTCGCTGCCTTGGCCGAATCGCGCCTCAGCCTGTCGGCTTCCTCTTTGAGGCTCGCCAGATCCTCGGAGTTCCTCTGCAACTGCTCGTCGAGAAGTTGAGCACGCGCCATGGCCGACCCATAGTCTTGACGTGCCCGAGCGAGCTGTCTCTCGAGATCCACGTCAGGGGTCACCGGGACCGCGGATTGGAGCTGCACTGCTGCCTGGTCGGGCTGTTCTGCCGGCGGATGCGTTGAGAGCGATTCAATCTGCTGCTTCAGCCGAGAATTCTCCCTTTGGACACTTGCCAACTCAGGCGAAGACGACGACCTCGAGAGGTCTCGTATTCCCAGACTGCCCAACCAGAAGCCCATGGCCACCAGCGCGGCTGCAAAAGCCAGCCGTTGGGGTCGCCACAGCCAGGCCAGATTGCTCGAGCGGCTCTGCTGTGGCTGTCGGGGTCTTGTGATGCCCCTAACTTCTGGCGAAAAGATGAGGCCCTCCTTCTGAGCCCGCTGAATGAAGCGTTCTTTGAAGCTGGCATCATGAAACGCCACGTTGGGCGAACCTTGGATTCCTAGGTCGGTAGAAGCCAGCAGTGGGAGATGCTCGTGCAGAATTTCTGTGAACTCAGCATGGCGCACCCGGCAAGCGGCGCAGGTTTGCAGATGCGTCTGGAGCTCACGATAGTCTTCGGCGCAGATCTGCCCGAGCGCTGAAAGCGCACAGAGTTCCTCAAAGCGTTCATGACCAAATTCACGGGAGTTCATGTCCTTCTCCTAGCCATCGTGGGCTTATGCCGGCTTCTTTTTCAAACAGGACCGGTCCTGCAGGAAATCCCTTAATTTCTTCAACCCACGGTAATAGTGGTTCCGCACGTTTCCCAGCGGCTCGTTCGTCTGAGACGCAATCTCCTTGAGCTGAAGACCTTGAAAATAAGACAGTTCCAATGTGGTCCGTTCTTTCTCATTCAGCGAAGACATTCCTTTTTCAAGAATCTGAGCCCATTCGTCGTAACTCAATCCATTCCAACCGTTCGGAGACTGGGGCTGATCCCATTGCGTCAGATCCGAGTCATGACGTCCATCGTAGAAATTTCTAACGCTCAAATACTTCTGTCGATTCAGGCTTCGGTGATAAGCATACTGAAGGATCCAAGTCTTGGCGTTCCCCTTGTCAGGGTCGTAGTTCTCCACCTTGCGATAAATTTCTAAGAAAACCTCCTGCATCAGGTCTTCGGCTTCGCCGTGATCGTGCAAGATCCGCAAGGCCACGCTGAAAACTAGCCGGTAGTGCCGATCGAACAGCACCGCCAAGGCATCCGCTTGGCCGATTTTCAGCTGCTCCATCAGTTCTTCGTCTGTGCAGGATTGCAGGCGGTAGGGTGTCACCGGAACTCTCTGAGGGAGAGCTGAGCCCTCCATGGTCTACAGAAGTTGGGCGTACAGACTACCACTAAGTATGCCGTTTGACGGGCGCTTTTGTATCAGCCAAATCTCGAAAAATGATAATTATTTTCGATTTCCAGCCGGGAGGTCGTTTAGGGTTGAAATGCTGAGGAGGCACCGACTGCCGATGAATCTGACCGCACATGCGAGAACCCTGGAGAATGCCAGATAACCTATCAAGGTGCTTTTAGTGGCTTCTTAAAGAAAGCCGGCCGCGACGGCTGCCGATGGCGATACCAAAATGACCACTGGTTTTCGTGGGCTGCATCACTTTTTGCCACCGAAGCCATGGGGACTGCCTTCAGACTCGGGTCACTGCTTTATTTCTTGCGCCGCAGCATCGCGTCAACACTCCACCCACCTGCTCCTTGTGCGGCAATATAAAGAAAGAGGAAACAGTAAAGCACTGCCAACTCGCCTCGATTCAGCAACGGCAACACGCCTTGCGGCGCATGGGCCTTAAAGTACGCGACCGCCATCTGGCCGCTGGCGATGAATGCTGCATAACTCGTGAGCAGACCGAACGCAATCATCAGACCGCCGACCAACTCAACCAGTCCGGCGAAACCCATTAACGATGCAAGCGGCGCAGCAGCATTGCCTCCTGGCCAAGCGAAGAGCTTCTGGCTGCCATGCATCGCGAACATCAAGCCCGCCAGAACTCGCAGTGTTGCATAGAGGCAGGACGAATACTGGGCTAGGAATCGCTCCATAAACAACCTCCTGTTCTGTTTGCACAATCCAGAGTTGCGACTGATTGACGGTTGCTGGTAATACTGACGAAATTTTGTATCGATCTCCAGAAAATTCTGACCATACCTTATTGCTTGATCCCACCGCAGACGTGTTGATCTGACATCTTAACGCCAGTGGAGATGCATGCGGAGCCAGAACCACGCGGCGACCTCCGCGATGGCTTTCTCTCGCAAGGGCTCTTCTGTTTTTGTGTCACGACGCTCGTCAGTAAAGAATCGAAGGCAGGAAGGCGCCCTTGGGCTCGTTGTACAGACCAAGGCTCATCAGTGTCATCGGCTGAACCACGTGCAGCCCCTTTGTCAAGCACCAGCGAAACAGCTCACCGTTCCGCGTCGGAAGCAGAAACCCTGCTCCCAGAAAACTGGGTGCTGCGCCAATGAGCGCCTTTAGTTCTTCGTTGCTTTCACCCACGGCGTGACCGAAGAACCCAATCAGAGTCGCGTATCCTGTAATACGTCCGCCATGCTCTACGACGGTGGCTATGCCTTGCCGGATTGCACCAAGAAGTTCCTGACCGCGCTCGTGACCGTGGATTCGGAGGCAGACGCTGTTGCAGGCCTCAACGTCGCGTTCGGTAGCCGCACGGACACGGTAACCTGGAAGTTCGACCCCGAGAGCTGGACCCTGTAAGATCGAAAGCGGCTCGCGCGCATCGAAGCCCAGCTTGGTGTAAAGCGAAAGCGAACGGTTATGGTAGGCCGCCTGAACGAGCCGCACACCGGGCCAGCGCTGCTTCTGGACTCGCTCCAGTACATTTTCCATTAGAGCCCGGCCGGCTCTGCTGTTTTGCACAACCGGATCGATTGTGATCGGCCCAACGCCCGCGATCGACGAACTCTCCCACAGGAAGTTACTCCCGATCACAATTCCCTCAGCCTCGGCCACAACCGAGTACACATCCTGACGGGAAAGCAGGGACGACATCAATCCGATTGCGATCTCCGGCGAGGGAAAGTCAGGCGGGAAATTATGCTGTTCAGCTATTGCCTTGAAGGCCTCGAAGCAGATCAGTCCACACTTCTTGGCATCTTCGGGTTTACCCCTTCTCAACTGCAGGTTCATCTGAAACAGACCTCCTGAAGATAGGATTTACGGGATCTAGATGTATACTCATCTGCGCGTCACAGCCAATTGAGCACTACGGAAATTCGATATGTCGCACAGTGGTTTGGTCGGGTCTGAAGAAGTTTTTCGGCTCATTGCTTGCTAGAGGCGAGCGCTTTCTTTAAACGTTCTTCAATATCTTTGTACTGTGCGTCGTTGGGAGAGAGCGCGAGCGCTTTCTGAATGTTTTCCATCGCCTGCGGGTACATGCTTTGATTGGCATAAGACAACGCCAGGCCGTAGAAGGCCGGCGCGTACGAAGGATCGGCTTTCACCGATTTGCTGAAAGAGTCGACAGCCTTTGGAAACTCTCTTTGCGCCAGTTGCTTCTTACCAGCCTCGTAGGCGGCGGTCCCGACAATCTCTTTCTCAAGGGCCTGGAACTGGGCGTCGTACTTCGAAGCGTGCTCGATGGCTTCCATCGCCTTGTCCAAATCGTTGTCCATTCGATAGGCCGCGGCAAGGTTTGCCCAAAAGCCTCCGTCTTGTGGGAAGTAAATCAAAACCTGTTGGTAGAGTGCAGCAGCCTCCTTGTGCCTCTTCTTTTTAACGGCTTCTTCGGCGTCCTTCGTCAGCTTGTCGAGCGCTGGCTGTGTAATCAGCTTGGGCTCGAGAGACACGGGAGAATCGCCTACCACCACTTCTCTCGATACCACAGGCAGAAAGCCAGCCTTGCGAATCATCAGCTTGTATGTTCCCGGAGCTGCAACGTCAAACTGAACCTCGCCGCTTTTTAAAGCAACGGCGAAGAAGTCCGCACCAGGTTGGACTCCAACCAGTCGGGTTTCTGCGCCTTCCACGACCTGGCCCTGATGATCGCTAATTTTCACACTCACTTGGACCGCGGCGAGTTTGGCAGAGAGTGTCGATAGCAGGAGCATTTGAACGCAAACGCATTTCTTCCAGCTCATGAATGGGTTCCTCTGTACCAGATAGGGTTCGCAAGTCTCATATTGTCGCCATGGCAGGTCGATGCCATCATGTAGCCACATCGAATCTTACGACTGATTCTAGTTTCCATCAAGTTGCTTGCTATTCGCGGCTTGGCGCTGCGGCTCGTTACTTCGAGACACCGAAAATAGGGCCTCTTTTGATTCCTGTGAGAGAGTGAATCCAGAATCTCAGAATCTTCGAAACGACGACGTCTCAATTGCGATTCTCGATTCTGCGGGCAGGAATCCGCAGACCTAGCTGTAGGTTGATGATCAAGCAGAGTGCGGTTGTTGCGAACCACTGACTCTGGTCGGAGCGGACATGTATCGCGCCTGCGGATTCGCGTTCGGATCAATCCATGATTGCCTGGTAGACCAGCGCCCGCAGTTTTCCGTGATCATCTATATCTCTGGCTGGGAGTAGTTGCGTGAAGTAGACGACGATCAGCTGCTTCTGGGGATCAACCCAATAGCTCGAATGGTAGGCGCCTCCCCAGCCAAACTCACCCACCGAGCCGGGAACGCCGCGTGCGCCCAGATCTCTTACCACGTAGAAGCCGAGCCCGAAACCCACGCCAGCTTCCACCTGTTTGTCGACTAGATGGTCCACGGTCATCAAGTCGACAGTGCTGCGGCTGAGGATTCTGTTTCCGTCCAATTCTCCGCCGTTCAGTATCATCTGCAGGAACCGGGCATAATCAGAGGCAATGGAAA
>Ga0187893_10013577_pt1 | contig 11295 bp, 8 predicted proteins | sample MA1701074metaG_FD_139574 | JGI IMG/M metagenome (GOLD analysis project Ga0187893, IMG submission 139574) | White microbial mat communities from a basaltic lava cave in the Kipuka Kanohina Cave System on the Island of Hawaii, USA - MA170107-4 metaG ...
GACCTCGGCCACGCCTGCGCCCGACTGGCTGCTCGCGCCGACCACGGGCGCGCGCCAGGCGCCGGGCTCGAGCGTGGTGAGGCGCAGCCAGGCCTCGAGATCCGCGCGCGTGCGCTCGGCCTGAGCGCCGAGATCCCACTTGTGCACGACCAGCACGTCGGGGATCTCGAGGATTCCCGCCTTCATGAACTGGAGCGTGTCGCCCGAGCCGGGCTGCAGCACCAGCACCACCGTCTCGGCGACCGTCTCGATGTCGATCTCGCTCTGGCCGACGCCGACCGTCTCGACGAGCACCGCGTCGAACGCGGCGCGCAGCACCACGACCGCGGCGCGCGTGGCGGGCGCGAGCCCGCCGAGCTGGTCGCGCGCGGCCATCGAGCGGACGAACACGCGCTCGTCGGGCCGGAAGCGGAGCCGCGCCCGATCGCCGAGCAGCGCGCCGCCCGAGCGCCGGCTGGTCGGATCGACGGCCACCATCCCGACGCCCCGGCCCTCGGCGAGCCAGCCGGCGACGAGCGCGCCCGCGAGCGTCGACTTGCCCGCGCCGGGCGGTCCGGTCAGGCCGATCACCGCGCGCTCGCGCGGCGTCTCCGCTTCGAGCCGTCCGATCAGCGCGCGGATCGCGGCGTGCGATCCGGGACGCGTGTCCTCGACGCGCGCGAGCGCGTCGGCGATCGCGGTCGCCTCGCCCGCGCGCACGCCGCGCACGAGCGCGTCGAGCCCGCTGTCAGCCGGCGCCATGCGCCGCGGCGGCGATCTCGACCATCTCGCGCAGGATGCGCAGCACGTCGTAGTCGCGCGGCGTGTACACCGCGGCGACGCCCTCGGCCTTGAGCTTCGCGGCGTCCTCCTCCGGGATGATCCCGCCCACGATCACCGGCACGCGCGCGCGGCGCGCGATCTCGGGCGCGAGCGCGAGGTGCGAGCCGGACAGGATCGAGAGCCCGATCAGGTGCACGCCCTCCTGCAGCGCCGCGCTCACGATCTCGTCCGAGGTCATGCGGATGCCCTGGTAGACGACCTCGAGGCCGGCGTCGCGCGCGAAGATCGCGATCTGTTCCGCGCCGCTCGAGTGGCCGTCGAGCCCGGGCTTGCCGACCAGGAGCTTGAGCCGCCGGCCGAGCTTCTGGCTGACCTCGTCGACGCGCTTGCGCAACGCGGCGAGCTGCGCGGCGTCGGTGCGCGGGGCGGAGGCCGCGTCTACGCCGGTCGGCGCGCGGTACTCGCCGAACACCGCGCGCAGCGCGTCGGCCCACTCGCCGGTCGTGACGCCGGCGTGAGCGCAGCGCACCGAGGCCTCCATGATGTTCGCGCCGGCCGCGATCGCGTCCCGCAGACCGCGCAGCGCGGCCTCGACCTCGCTCTTGCTGCGCGCGGCGCGGTGCGCGCGCAGGCGCGCGATCTGATCGCGGCCCGCCGACTCGTCGACGGACAGCACCGATCCCTCGCCCTGCACGAGCAACGACCCCTCGCCCTCCTCGAAGCGGTTCACGCCCACCACGATCCGCTCGCCCGACTCGATCAGCGCCACGCGCCGCGCGTTCGACTCGACGAGCTGGCGCTTCATGTAGCCGGACTCGACCGCCGCGATCACGCCGCCCTGCTCCTCGATGCGTTTGATCTCGGCCCAGGCCGCGGCCTCGATCTCGGCGGTCTTGCGCTCGATCACGGTCGAGCCCTCGAAGATGTCCGGGTACTCCAGGATGTCCGTCTCGTAGGCCAGGATCTGCTGGATGCGCAGGCTCCACTGCTGGTCCCACGGCCGCGGCAGGCCGAGCGCCTCGTTCCAGGCCGGCAGCTGGAGCGCGCGGCAGCGCGCGTCACGCGACAGTGTCACCCCGAGCGCCTCGAGCGCGATGCGCGGCACGTTGTTCTCGGGCTGCGCCTCGGTCAGCCCGAGCGAGTTCACCTGCACGCCGTAGCGGAAGCGGCGCTGCGCCTCGTCGGTCACGCCGTAGCGCTCGAGCCCGATCTTCTCCCACATGCGCGTGAACGCGCGCAGCTTGCAGATCTCCTCGATGAAGCGGATGCCGGCGTTGCAGAAGAACGAGATCGTGCCGAACACCTCGCCCAGTTTCTCGCGCGGCACGCGCACCGAGTCGAGCACGGCCATGGCGTTGGCGAGCGCGAACGCGACCTCCTGCACCGGCGTCGCGCCGACCTCCTGCAGGTGGTAGGAGCAGATGTTGATCGGGTTCCACTTCGGGATCTCGTCGACGGTCCACTCGATCGTCTGGCGCGTCAGGTCGAGCGAGGGGCGTGGCGGGAACACGTAGGTGCCGCGCGACAGGTACTCCTTCACGATGTCGTTCTGCGTCGTGCCCGAGAGGTCGCGGCGCGCGACGCCGTGGCGCTCGGCGACCGCCACGTACAGCGCGAGCAGCCAGGCGGCGGTCGCGTTGATCGTCATCGAGGTGTTCATCTGGTCGAGCGGGATGCCCTCGAACAGCTGCTCCATGTCGGCGATCGAGCCGATCGGCACGCCGACCTTGCCGACCTCGCCGGCCGCGAGCGGGTGGTCCGCGTCGTAGCCGGTCTGGGTGGGCAGGTCGAACGCGATCGAGAGCCCCGTCTGGCCCTTGGCCAGGTTCTTCCGGTAGAGCGCGTTCGAGGCGCGCGCGTTCGAGTGCCCCGAGTAGGTGCGGAAGATCCACGGACGATCGGCCACCGGGGCTCCTAGCCGCCGAGGGCGGTCTTGGCGAAGCGGCAGATGCCGTCGATCGCGACGGCTCCCTCGTCGATGCCCGGGAACAGCATGAAGTCGTGCGGCATGCCCGCGTGCGACTGGAGCGTCACCTTGCGACCCGCCTTCTCGAGCTTCTCCGCGAGCTTCACGCCGTCGTCGAGCAGCGGATCGATCTCGCCCACCACGATCAGCGTGGGCGGGAACTTGGAGACGTCGCCGCGCAGCGGGCTCGCGAACGGATCGCTCCAGTTCGAGGGCACCACGTAGCAGTCGCGGAACCAGGTCATGATGTCGGTGTCGAGCACGCCGTCGTCGGGGCCGAAGCGGCGCATCGAGTCGGTGTCGAGCGCCATGTCGGTCCACGGACAGAGCAGCAGCAGCGCGCTCGGCGGCGCCTCGCCCGCCGCGAGCAGGCGCAGGGTGACCGCGGCCGCGGCGTTCCCGCCCGCGGAGTCCCCGCCCGCGGCGATGCGCGCGGGATCGCCGCCGAGTTCGCGCGCGTGCGCGCGCACCCAGCGGAACGCGGCCAGGCAGTCGTCCAGCGGCGCGGGATAGCGGTGCTCCGGCGCGAGCCGGTAGTCGACGCTCACCACCACGGCGCCCGCGCCGACACAGAGCTGTTTCGTCAGCTTCTCGTGCGTCTCCGGGCTCATCACCACGTAGCCGCCGCCGTGGAAGTAGACGATCACCGGTCGCGGCGCACCCGCCGGATCGCTCGGGCTGAACACGCGAATGCGCAGCTTGCCCGCGGGACCGGGGATCTGGAGCTCGCGCTCCGCCGCCACGTTCGGCGCGCCCGCCACCAGCAGCGGACCGAGCGCGCCCAGGCCTTCGCGCATCGGCCCCGGCTCGAGCACGCGCTGGGCGCGGTTCGCCCCCATCATGTCGAACAGGACCTTGACCTGCGGGTGGAGCGGGGCGCGGGGGTCGGGCAAGGCGGGCCTCCAGGGTGGGTCGGGGCCCTACACTACCAATCAGCCCGCGCGGATGCGATCGGGCAGCCAGGAGACGATCTTGGCCTCGAGCTGCTCGGCCGAGAACGGCTTGCGCAGGTAGTCCGTGGCGCCAGAGGCGAGCGCTTCCTCGACCTTCTCGAGCCCGCCCTCGGTGGTGATCATGACGATCGGCAGCTCGTCCGGGATCGTGGCGTCCGCGCGCGCGCTGCGCACCAGCGCGAGGCCGTCCATGCCGGGCATGTTGATGTCGCACAGCACCAGGTCGAAGTCTGCGCCGCGCAGCGCCTCGAGCGCGTTCGCGCCGTCGCCGGCCTCGACCACCTCGCAGGGGTAGCCGGCCTGCCCGAGCCCTTTGGCGATGATCTTGCGCATCGTCGCCGAGTCGTCGACCACCAACACTCGCGCCATCTCGTGCTTGTCGGTCCTGGCAAGTCGGGTCTTAAGCCCGCGGCATCGCTACAGACCCGGCCGTGCGCAGTCGAGAAGATCTGCGATGGCACCGCAGGATCTGGCCGAGATCATCGTGAGCTCCACGCAGACCGTGTTCTCCACCATGCTGGGGACGGAGCTGTCCGCGCTGGATCCGGTCGAAGATCCGAGCCCCTTCATGCAGAGCGAGGTGATCGGCTTCATCGGCATGGCGGGCGACTTCGCCGGCTACGTCTCGATCCACGTCTCGCGCCGCCAGGCCACCGACTTCACCGCGCGGCTCGTGGGCGTGGACGTCGCGGAGGTCACCTCCGAGGACGAGATCCGCGACGCGGTCGGCGAGCTCACGAACATGATCGCGGGCTCGATGAAGACTGCGCTCGCGCCCCTCGGCCTGGTCGAGATCGCCCTGCCCACGGTGGTGATGACGCCGAAGGCGGACCTGCGCGTGCGCGGCGCGCGCGGCGTCGCGGTTCCGTTCGAGGACTACACGGGCGTGTTTCACGTCGACGTGATCCTGTCCGAAGGCGCCGGCGGCCCCGCGAAGGGCTGATCCCGCGCCGCGTCGCGCGCGCGACGCCACTCGCCGTGCGGGCTATGCTCAGGCGATGAAGCTCGGCGCGCTCGCGCTCGTTCTGGCGCTCTTCGCCGCCGCCCCCGCGCGCGCGCAGGACGACCCCGAGGTCGCGCTCGCCCGCCAGGCGCACGAGCTCTCGCGCGAGCTGATGAGCCCGTACTGTCCCGGCCGCACGCTCGCCGACTGCCCGAGCCCCGATGCCGGCGCGGTGCGCGACGAGATCCGCACGGCGCTGCGCGGCGGCGAGTCGGCGGAGTCGGTGCGCGCGCGCATCGAGTCGCGCTTCGGCGCGCAGGTGATCGGCGTGCCGACGACGCTGATCGGCTGGTCGCTCCCGATCGTCGTGCTCGTCGCGGGTGCGATCGCGCTCGCCTTCGCGCTGCGGCGCGCGGTCTCGCGCACGCGCGTCGAGCCGCGCATCGCGAGCGACGTCGCCGCACGGCTCGAGCAGGAGCTGCGCAACTCCGAACGGTGAGCGCGCTCACGACGCGCGCAGCGCGCAGCTCGGCGCGCAGGCGCGGGACGTCGTGACGCTTCTCACCGTCGCGCTGCGCGCCCGGGTGAGTGCAGTCACGTTGTCGTACCGGCGTGCTTCCGAAACGTACGAGCGATGCACCAGCGCTCCCACTCGCTCGTTCTCACCGTGTTGTGCTTCTCGCTCGCGGCCGCGTCGACGGCAAGCGCCCAGCTGCGCAGCCACGACCTGCGCTTCGTTCCGCCCGCGGACGCGCGCGTGGTTGGCTTCCACGTCTACGTGAGCGCGAACTCGATGTCGTACGCCGACTGGCGCGACGACGTGAACTTCATCCCGCCCGTCGACGGCGGCGGCGCGGCCACCTACCGCCTGACCGGGCTCGAGGCGCACGACGACGTGTACATCACGATGAAGTCGTACGACGCCGCGGGCATGGAGTCGGCCTTCTCGAACGAGATCGTGCTGCCCGCGCAGGCGCTGTGCACGAGCGGGAGCTGCAACGACGGCAACGCCTGCACGCGCGACAGCTGCACCGCGACGGGCTGCCTGTTCGACCCCGCGCCGCTGGCCGGCTCGGCCTGCAACGACGGCAATGCGAGCACCTTCAACGACACGTGCAACGCGAGCGGCGTGTGCGCCGGCACGCCGGGCCAGTGCAACGTCGACGCGGACTGCCCCGCGCAGACCAACCCGTGCGGAGGCCCGCGCCTGTGCCAGAACCACGCCTGCGTCGTCGGCCCGCCGCGCGCCGACGGCACGGTCTGCAGCGACGGCTCCGCGGCGACGCGCTACGACGTGTGCGAGTCCGGCACCTGCCGCGGCTACGCCTGCGGCAGCGACGCGCACTGCAGCGACGGCGCGGCCTGCAACGGCGCGGAGCGCTGCCTCGACCGCGCGTGCGTCGCGGGCACGCCGATGGTCTGCGGCGACGGCAACGTGTGCAACGGCGCCGAGACCTGCAGCGGCTCGACCTGCGTGCCGGGCACCTCGCTGCAGTGCTCGCTCGACGACGGCCCGTGCTTCGACGCGTTCTGCGATCCCGAGCTCGGCTGCCGCGTCGAGACGCACCCGGACGGCACGCGCTGCACCACCAGCGCCTCGGCGCTCGCGGGCCAGTGCAGCGCCGGCCTGTGCGTGGCGGACGCGCCGCCGCCGCCCGACGAGGAGGAGCCCACGAGCTGCGACACCGCCTACGGCGCGCCGACCGGCGTGCACCAGGTGCTGACGGCGACGCCCGAGACCTCGCGCAAGATCGTCTGGTCCGCGCCGCTCCACCCGCAGGGCTCGGTGCTCGAGTACCGGCTGCGCACGACCACGGCCTGGACGACCGTGCGCGCCGCGCCCGAGTCGTCGCGCGGCTGCGACGCGGTCTGGTCCGCGACGCTCAGCGGGCTCGCGCCGGGCTCCGTCTACGACTACCGCGTGAGCGGCGCGTCGGCGCAGGGTCCCGTGCTCGGCGAGACGCACGCGCTCCGGACCGGCGCGACATCGGGGGCGCGCCGCTTCCGGTTCGCCTTCTTCGGCGGGAACGGCCTGGCGGCGAGCCCGCACTCGCCGCGCGCGGCGACCGTGCTGTCGCAGATCGACTACCTCGCGTCCCCGCTGGTGCTCGGCGCGGGCGGCTACGCGCTGTCGGGCGAGGCGATCGCCGCCGGCGCGGCGCCGGACACGGACACGGCGCTCGCGGAGTGGAAGCGCCAGGCGGGCGTGGTCACGGCCAACGCGATCCTCGCGCCCGTGCTCGGCGACAGCGAGGTCGAGGGCCTCGCGCACGGCGAACGCCCGAGCGACTACGCGGAGTTCACGCGCTCGGCCACCGGCACCACCTCGCCGACCGGCAGCCGCTCGTTCGACTTCAACGGCACGCACTTCGTCGCGCTGCACGTGCCGGGCCTGGGCTCGATCCACCCGGCCACGACGACAGGCGCCGCGAACCTGGCCTGGCTCGACGCCGATCTCGCGGCCGCTCGCCGCGCCGGCGCGCGCTGGATCGTGGTCTACATGCACGCCGACGTGTTCTCGACCGAGCGCGTCGACGCCGGCAACGGCATCCTGCGCAAGGCCCTGGGCGACGTCCTGCAGCGCCACGGCGTGAACCTGGTGCTGTCCGCCGACGGCACCAGCTACGAGCGCTCGTTCGCGCTGCGCGGCTCGCTCGACGCGCCGATCGTCGGCCCGATCGCGTGGCGCGTCAGCACGGCCACGGACGGCATCGTGTTCGTGCGCGCCGGCTCGGGCGGGCGCACGGCGTTCGGGAGCTGGGTGCCGAGGAAGCCCGACTGGACCGCGTTCCGCGAGAACGCGCGCGCGGTCTTCCTGGGCGTGACCGTCGACGACAACGCGCTGCGCGTGGTCGCGTACGGCGTCGACGCGCGCGGCATGCGCACCGTCGTCGACACGATCGAGATCCGCTGAAGCCGCTGGCGAACCCCGTTCCGCGCGGAGGGTAGGGACCTTCCACTCTCCCCCGCGCGGGGCGGGGTTCAATCTCCGGCAGGAGCGGGGCGGAGGCGCGGTCCGCCCAGCGAAATCCCGCCGCCGCCGAGGTGCCGGCACGGATCGTGCTCTCTCCGGCGACACGATCGACTGTCGGACGTGCGCCGGGGCCGGAGCGAAGCTGGCACTCCCAACTCCCCTCCCTCCCATGCTGCGAAAGCGCCGGGTCTCCGGCCGAGCGAGCTGCCCGGCCCCGGATGCACGACCGACTTGCTATCGTCGCCCCGAGGACGTGTCGGAGGGCAAGCGATGGCGGGATTCGGTTCCGGGACGCTGAAGGTCGGGTCGAAGACCTGGCGCATCCACCGCCTGGCCGCCGTCGAGGAGGCCGGGCTCGGCCGGCTGGCGCGGCTGCCGCGCTCGATCCGGGTCCTGCTCGAGAACCTGATCCGCTACGAGGACGGCGTCACCGTCACGCGCGAGGACATCGCGGCGCTGGCGAGCTGGAAGAGCGACGGCAGCAACACGCGCGAGATCGCCTACCGCCCGGCGCGCGTCGTGCTGCAGGACCTGACCGGCGTGCCCGCGGTCGTCGACCTCGCGGTCATGCGCGACGCGGTGGCCGAGCTCGGCGGCGACCCCAAGCGCATCAACCCGCTGCGCCCCGCCGACCTCGTGATCGACCACTCCGTGCAGGTCGACTTCTTCGGCGGCCCGGACTCGCTGGCCAAGAACGCGAAGCTCGAGTTCGAGCGCAACACGGAGCGCTTCGAGTTCCTGCGCTGGGGCCAGTCGGCGTTCTCGTCGCTGCGCGTGGTGCCGCCGGCGACCGGCATCGTGCACCAGGTGAACCTCGAGTACCTCGCGCCGGTGGTGTTCTCCGAGGAGCAGTCCGGCGACCCGGTCGCGTTCCCCGACACCTGCGTCGGCACCGACTCGCACACCACCATGATCGGCGCGGTGGGCGTGGTCGGCTGGGGCGTGGGCGGGATCGAGGCCGAGGCGTGCCTGCTCGGGCAGCCGCTCTCGATGCTGATCCCCGACGTCGTCGGCTTCGAGCTGACCGGCGAGCTGCCGGCCGGCGCGACCGCGACCGACCTCGTGCTCACTGTCACGCAGATGCTGCGCAAGCACGGCGTGGTGGAGAAGTTCGTCGAGTTCTACGGCGCCGGCATGCGCTCGCTCTCGGTCGCCGACCGCGCCACGATCGCGAACATGGCGCCGGAGTACGGCGCGACGATCGGCTTCTTCCCGATCGACGAGAAGACGCTCGCCTACCTGCGCCTGACCGGGCGCAGCGAGGAGACGGTGCAGCTCGTCGAGGCGTACTCGCGCGCGCAGGGCCTGTTCGCGGACGCGCGCTCGCCCGATCCGGAGTTCAGCGCGACGCTAAGGCTCGACCTCGCGACGGTGAGGCCGTGCCTGGCCGGGCCGTCGCGGCCGCAGGACCGCGTCGGGCTCGGCGACGTGGCCGCCGAGTTCACGAAGGCGCTGCCGAAGCTCGTCGGCGGCAAGGGCGCGCCGGACGCCGCCCAGCTCGCGCGCAAGGTGACGGTGCAGGACGGCGGGAAGAGCTATGAGCTCGGCCACGGCAGCGTGGTGATCGCGGCGATCACCAGCTGCACGAACACCTCGAACCCGAGCGTGCTCACCGCGGCGGGCCTGCTCGCGCGCAACGCGATCGAGCGCGGGCTCACGGTGCAGCCGTGGGTGAAGACGAGCCTCGCGCCCGGCTCGCGCGTGGTGACGGACTACCTGGCGCACTCGGGGCTCCTGCCGTTCCTCGAGCAGCTCGGCTTCGACGTGGTCGGCTACGGCTGCACGACCTGCATCGGCAACAGCGGCCCGCTGCCGCCCGCGATCGCGGCCGGGATCGCGCAGGGCGATCTCGTCGCGGCCGCGGTGCTGTCAGGCAACCGCAACTTCGAGGGCCGCATCCACCCCGCGGTGCGCGCGAACTACCTGGCCTCGCCTCCGCTGGTCGTGGCGTACGCGCTGGTCGGGCGCGTCGACCTCGACCTCACGCGCGAGCCGATCGGCCGCGGCAAGGACGGGAAGCCCGTGCTGCTCGCCGAGATCTGGCCCGGTCCGGAAGAGGTCGCGCGCGTGGTCGAGGGCTCGGTCAAGCCCGAGATGTTCCGCAAGCGCTACGCCGACGTGTTCCAGGGCGACGAAGCCTGGCGCGAGATCAAGACGCCCGCCGGCGACCGCTACGCGTGGTCGAACAAGTCGACCTACATCCGCAAGCCGCCGTTCTTCGACGGCGTAACGCGCGAGCCGACCGCGCCGCTCGACGTGCGCAGCGCGCGCGTGCTCGCGCTGCTCGGCGACTCGGTCACCACCGATCACATCTCGCCCGCCGGCGCGATCGCGCTCAAGAGCCCGGCGGCGCGCTGGCTGATCGAGCAGGGCGTCGCGCCCGAGGACTTCAACTCCTACGGCGCGCGGCGCGGCAACTACGAGGTCATGGTGCGCGGCACGTTCGCGAACACGCGCATCAAGAACCTGCTCGCGCCGGGCACCGAGGGCGGCGTCACCACCTTCCTGCCCGGCGGCGACGTGACCACGATCTTCGAGGCCGCGGAGCGCTACGCGCAGAAGGGCGTGCCGCTGATCGTGATCGCGGGCGCCGAGTACGGCACCGGCTCGTCGCGCGACTGGGCCGCGAAGGGCACGATGCTGCTCGGTGTGCGCGCGGTGATCGCGACCAGCTTCGAGCGCATCCACCGCTCGAACCTGGTGGGCATGGGCGTGCTGCCGCTCCAGTTCGCCAAGGGCACGACCGCGGCGTCGCTAGGGCTCACCGGCCGCGAGTTGTTCGACATCGAGGGGCTCGCGCAGCTCCGGCCGCGCGGCGAGCTGACCGTGATCGCGCGCGGCGAGGGCGCCGAGAAGAGCTTCCGCGTGGCGGTGCGCATCGACACGCCGCGCGAGCTCGAGTACTACGAGCACGGCGGCATCCTGCAGTACGTGCTGCGCCAGCTCGCGCAGGCGCGCTCGTGATCGAGACCGAGCTCGACATCCGCACGCGCGACGGCGAGATGAACACGTTCGTCGTGCACCCCGACGAGGGCGGCCCGTTCCCCGCGATCCTGTTCTACATGGACGCGCCGGGCAAGCGCGAGGAGCTGCACGACATGGCGCGCCGGCTCGCCAGCGTCGGCTACCTCGTGGCGCTGCCGAACCTGTACTACCGCAAGACGCGCGAGTTCGCGCCGCCGCTCGACGAGGCGGGCATGAAGAAGATGTTCGAGATGATGATGCACCTCTCGAACACCATGATCGTGTCCGACACCGAGGCGCTGCTCGCGTTCGTCGACCGCTCGCCGCACGTGCGCCGCGGGCCCGTGGGCGTGGTCGGCTACTGCATGAGCGGCCCGTTCGTGTGCGCCGCGGCCGCGCACTTCCCGGACCGGATCGCGGCGGCCGCGTCGATCTACGGCGCGCGCCTGATCAGCGACGCCGCCGACTCCGCGCACCGCACGCTCGACAAGGTAAAGGGCGAGCTCTACTTCGCCTGCGCCGAGATCGACCGCTGGGCGCCGAAGGAGCAGATCGACGAGCTCGAGCGCATCATGAAGGCCGCCGGCGTGCGCCACCGCATCGAGTGGTACCCCGGCGCCGAGCACGGCTTCGCCTTCCCGCAACGCAAGGGCATCTACCACAAGCCCTCGGCCGAGCGGCACTGGCAGCGCCTGTTCGCGCTGTTCGACCGGAACCTGAAGCGCAGCTAGGA
>Ga0187893_10013578_pt1 | contig 11295 bp, 7 predicted proteins | sample MA1701074metaG_FD_139574 | JGI IMG/M metagenome (GOLD analysis project Ga0187893, IMG submission 139574) | White microbial mat communities from a basaltic lava cave in the Kipuka Kanohina Cave System on the Island of Hawaii, USA - MA170107-4 metaG ...
GGCATGTTGCGAGACACGAACTTCGATCTCTACTACCCTGTCCGTGAGGCTTACTTCGACTTGTTCTTTGATGCTTTCGGTGGCCGCAATTGGTTGCGCATAGGGAAACAGCAGCATGTGTGGGGCAAGGCTGACTTCTTCCGTTTACAGGACATTGTCAACCCGGTGAACTTTGGTGAACACTTCTTCATCGACCTGTTTGACGATACCCGCGTGCCTTTATGGTCGGCGCTGTTCGAGCATCGTTTCGGTACAGTCGGACCGTTCAGAGACCTCGCTGGGAGCATCGTGTGGGTATTCGACCGTTACACCCCGCTGGGGTTTGGCCATCCGGCCCAGCCTTGGTCGATTGGCTTTGGCCGCACCCTCGATGCGTTTGTCTTTGGTAACGACCTCTTCGGGGAGGCGCTCTTTCCGAACCAAGGGGACGTGAATATGGCGCTGTATAAAAACCGAGCCCCGTCCTGGAACCTGAAGAACTCTGGCATCGGCACCCGCTGGGAGGCGACAGTCGGGAACTTCCGTGTCCAGTTAACCGACTGGTTTGCTTTTCAGGACGTACTCGCTACCGGCTGGGATCGGATGAATATCTTTGATGTTCCAGGCTGTAATGAAGTGCTGCCTCCGCCCGGTGGGCCGGGAGATGGCGAGCTAGGCGGGGTAGGTGGTCAGACGGTGCAGTCGGCGTTTGGTCCGGTCCGTATCAATGTCAAGCCTAAACTCATTCGCATGCGCGAGGCGCTACACCCTGCAGTGCAATCTGCTAAGAAAGAGTTCAAGGCTGCCCGTTATATGAATGTCTGTGGCTTTGGTGGATCGCTGGCCGCACGCTACCGTAAGCAAAATACCCTGGGACTGTCGCTCGACTGGTTCGAACCCGCTACAGGGTTCGTCATTCGCTCGGAACTCTCGTGGACTGCCAACGCTTTGCTGATCGATACCACCAAGCCTGACATCTTGGCTGACGGGAACATCTATCGCTGGGTGCTGGGAATCGACCGACCGACTTTGATCCGTTTCCTCAACCCGACACGGAGTTTCTTCCTCAGCGTCCAGGCCTTCGGCACGCACATTCCAGACGTACATGCTGGCCGTTTCGGCAACCCCAACGGCGCCAACGATAACTTCATTTTTACTTTCTTCGTACAGAACCAGTTCATGCGTGACCAGCTTGTGTATCTGCTTTTTGGCGCTTTTGGCACCACTGGCGTAGATGGCACCACTGGTGGCAATGTTGAGTATCTGATCACCAACAACTGGTCCGTGCAGTTGGGCATTACCGCCTTCCTCGGCTCCCGCAGGGAACATGACCTCAATACCTTTGCCGTGTTTACTGGCGACGGACGGCCGTGGAGTGAGAGTGGCTTTGGTATCGGTCACATGCAGGCCGGCGGCTCGGAGCGTAACCAAATGAACGAGCTTTGGGGGAGGGTCCGTTTCCGGTTCTAACCAGGGGAGTAAAAAAATACCTCCCACAGGATTATTGACCTCAATGAAGCAGCAAACGGAGAATAGACTCATCTTTCTGCCAGAGGAGGGTATATGAAACGATTCGTAGCAATCTCAGTTGCGGCCTTCGGCCTGCTGTGGACACAGACCGGCGCGTGGGCCCAGCAGGGTGATGCCACCACATACACGCAACAGACCTTTTATGACTGGTTTGCCAAGTACAAAGACGCCAAGCCCGAGTTCAAGCCTGGCGACACCTTGACCCACGCCGACCTGGAGAAGGTGCGGCCGTTCATGCTGCCGGGCTATTTCGAGCAGTTCCAGAAATGGACTGACGTGAAGATGGAGGTGGTCGAGACCCGTCACGTCACCCCACACAAGATGGTGCTGGAGTGCAACGAGAAGTACCAGAAGCAAGTGAAGCTGGCCGCGGATGGTGCCCTGGAAAACTATGTCTGTGGTTACCCCTTTGCCAACGAAGACATTAAAGAAGGAGATCCCCAAGCTGGTCTCAAAGCGGCATGGAACTACGACAAGCGCTGGTACTGGCGCGGCTACACCGTGGCGAACGCGCTGACGACCTGGCTGCGCTTTGGTGGGAGCCACACCCCTCCTTCCCCCCCAGAGATGCCGCCCGAGAGCTGGCGCGGGACTGAGTACCCACCACTCAGCGCCAAGGACTGGAATTACGATGTGGAAAAGATCTACGGTGGCGGCGGCAAGTTTGAGCGGAGCCTGGGCACCTTCTACCACAAGGCGTACCTGTCACATCTGCCAATGTTCCCCGACTCCAACTACCAGGTGCCGGGCGTAGCGGATGCGGCCGAGGTCTACTGGAAAGAGTTCACCGGCTTCTTCTCCCCCTTCGACGTGCGTGGTACTGCCTTCATTATCGCGCGCTATGACGACCCACGGCGGACTGACGATGGCTGGGCGTATGTCCCGAGCTTGCGGCGCGTACGGCGTATTTCCGCGGAGGTGAAGTCGGACTCGCTGATGGGCACCGAACACACGCTGGAGGACTTTTACAGCTTCTCTGGTCGGCCGCTGGAATGGAACTGGAAGTTCCACGGCTACAAAGACATGCTTGCAGTCCATGCCAAGACCAAGTGGGATGACGACGGGGTACGCTATGGTGGCCCGGACGGCTGGCTCAACGATGACGTGTGGCAGATCCGCAGGATGATGGTGGTCGAACGGATCCCGAAAGACCCCCGTCACCCGTATGCCAGTGTGTTTATGACCTTCGATGTCGAGAGCTGGGAAGGCTGGAACATGGTGGCCTTCGACCGCAAGGGCAAGCTGTGGAAGATCTGGCAGTGGGGATATGCGTGGAGCGATGATGCCAAGCGCTACGTCGAGATGAACCATGGCCGCAGCGCCATCCACTGGCGGAATGTGGACACCGTCGATATCCAGAACGGCCGCGGCAACCTGTGGCGCGAGTACGGGGGTGGCCTGCCGGACTTCTCGGTAGACTACGTCACCAAGCTCTACGACCTTAACCGCCTCACCGAGTTGCATAGGTAACCAATAAGCTTTCCGAGGGGGGAGAAGCACTCTCTCCCCGGAGGTCAAGCAGGAGGCAGTTCTCTTCACCGACCATATGGCAGAGGAGTACAGAGGTATGAAACATGTTATCGCTGTCCTGCTGTGTCTCGGCATCTCTTCTGGGGGAAGTGGGTGGTGCCCAACCGTTTTGGCAGAAGACTCTCAAGCCTCTCAGGGGAAGGTGCCGGCTTTCTACAACTGGCTGGAAAAATACCAGAATCCTGCTCAGCCAGTGAGTAGTGTTCCCCAACGAATGGAGAACCTGGAAAGCCAGCAATATACCAACGCTGCGGAGCCACCCTCCCCGCCGGTTGAGGCTCCGCCACTCCTTCTGGGCGGCGCAACCGAAACAGCTGAACCGGGAGAGGGTCTTGGTTGCTTCTATCACCGTTCCTACTATTCGCATCTACCCTTATTCCAAAACGGCACCTACACGCTCCCAGGATCACTCGACGTCGCGGAGCCGTACCAGAAACCGTCCAGGAGCGTCCTCGCCCCCACGGCAGCTCCTCCTCGTTGAGGATTTTCCCCACCCCTGGGGATGGGATACGTGACCTGCAGCGCGGCGATTACACAGGCGCGGTTCGACTGGCGGATCGTGGTGCTGCTGCTCCTTGGCTGCCTGGTATCGGCCGCCTCTAGTAACGAAGAGGACGCCGCTGCACGCCTCCAACGTCTCTCTACTGAAGCCAAAACCCTGTACGAGGCCGGCCGCTACCAGGACGCTATTCCCGTAGCCCGGGAACTGCTCACGATGACAGAGCAGGCGGCTGGCCCAGATCATCCCCTGGTTGCGCAAAGCCTCAATAACCTGGCCCTTTTGCTGCAGAAAACCCAGTACCAGGAAGACGCCCGCCCGCTCTTGGAACGAGCCCTCAAGATCGATGAGGCGCACCTCGGCCCTAATCACCCCGGCATCGTTCGTAGCCTGACAAACCTGGCCCTCGTCCTCCAGGACCTGCACGAGTACGCGGCTGCCCGTCCGCTTTTTGAGCGAGCAGTGAAAATTACCGAGACCGCTTTCGGGGCTGCACACCCGGCGGTCGCGGTCAGCTTAGGGAACCTCGCGGCGCTTGAGAAAGATGACGGGAAATATGCCGCAGCCCGCCCGTTGCTCGAACGCGCCCTGACTATTCACGAAACTGCGCTCGGTTCCGACCATCCAGCGGTCGCGCTCAGTCTCATAAGCCTCGCTGATCTGCTCAGGGCGATGGGAGAATATGAAGCCGCCCGTCCATTACTCGAACGCACGCTCGCGATCCATGAGAAAACCTACGGACCGGACCATCCGGTAGTCGCCTCTAGTCTTAGCGTTCTGGGGTTGCTGGCGAAGGACACCGGCGACTATCGCAAGGCCCAAGCATTGCAGGAACGAGCACTAAAAATTCGTGAGGCTACGCTCGGGCCGTCTCACCCTGAGGTGGCAGATAGTCTGAACAATCTAGGATCAGCCCTGTACCAGACCGGCGAGTTCGCCGCCGCTCGTCCGCTGTTTAAGCGGGCGGTGGCGATCTTCGAAGCCGCTTATGGCCCCTCGCATCCGATCCTAGCCACGAGTCTCAACAACCTCGCCTCGCTCCAGTATCAGGTGAAAGATTATGCGGGGGCGAAAAAAATATATGAACGCGCGCTGGCGATCAATGAAAAAGCCTTTGGACCACACCATCCTACCATGGCCATGAGCCTGAATAACCTAGCCCTGGTATTGCGGGAGAGTGGAAACCTGGCCGGCACTCGTCCGCTCTATGAGCGCGCGCTGAGGATCACTGAGTCCGTTTATGGTCCTGCCCACCCTAACGTCGCGGTGAGCCTCAATAATCTGGCTTCGCTGCTCCATCAGAGTGGAGACTACGCGGGCGCACGTCCCCTCTTTGAACGGGCGGTCTCCATTATGGAAGGTGCGCTCGGGCGTGAGCATGCGAATGTCGCGACAAGCCTTAACCAGTTTGCGCTCTTTCTCAAAGATGCTGGAGACGTAGACGAATCGCGGCGGCGCTATGCGCAAGCCTTGGCGATTGAAACCCGTGCCTTAGCGCCAGGGCAACAAGATGCAGCTATGAGTCTCAACAGCTTGGCGACGACCATCAGCGGTTTAGCCGAACTGTTGCGCCAGACCAAACACTACGACACCGTCTTGCCGTTGTACGAACAGGCTGTCGCCGTAATGGAGTCCTCTTTGGGGCCGCAACACCCTAACCTTGCTTTGAACCTCAAAACCCTGGGGGTGTTCTATGCGGAACAGGGGAGACTGATTGAAGCAGTCTCCTTCGAGGAAAAGGCGCTCCATATCCAGGAGATTGCCCTCTCGCCGAGCGATCCAGTAGTCCTAGAGACGCTGCGGCATCTCGCCGAGCTGTACGAGAAAATGGGAAAGCACGACAAGGCCGAGCAAATTCTGGTACGCGTACGCTCGGTTGCGTCAGAAGATTAGGGGCAATTCCTCTCTGAACAGAACGGCTTGACGCAAGAACCCTCGCTTTATATACACGATCGAACAGTTGTTCGAATTGCCAGAGGAACGTACGATGCATCGAGTTGCTTTCGTAGGTGCCGGGCTTACGCGTTTTGGGGTGCGGGAGGCCAGTCTGCGGGATCTGGTGGCTGAAGCGGGACAGGCCCGCTTCGCCTCGCAGCCGCACCTGATGCCACAGGATATTGACGGTCTTGTCGTCGGCGCGGTCCTGCCTGAACGCACTGCTTTTCAGAGTCACCTTGCCCCTTTGGTGGCAGAGATACTCGGGATCCAGCCACGTTCGCTCTCCGCTCGTACCGAGCATATGTGCGCCAGCGGCAGCGTGGGTATCCGTTATGCCTATGCGTGTATTGCCGCTGGTCTTGCCGAGGTGGTGATGGTAGTCGGCGTGGAAAAGCTCAACTTGCCTAACACTGCTGAGGCGATCCTCAACATGGGGGCAGGGGTGGATCGCGACTGGGAGGCCTGCTTCGGCCTGACTGCTCCTCCAGCTTTTGCCTTGGCGGCGCAATTGCATATGGCAGAGTATGGAACCACTGAGGAGCAGCTTGCTCACGTGGCGGTGAAGAATCACGCCCATTCCAGCAAGAATCCCTACGCGCACTTCCGGAAGGGGGCGACGCTTGAGGAAGTGGTCTGCTCGCGCATGATTGCCAGTCCGCTCCGGCTGTTCATGTGTTCGCCCATCACTGATGGTGCAGCAGCAGTCATTGTGGCGAGCGAAGAGCGCGCGAAGGATCTCACTGATAAGCCAGTGTATATCCTGGGCACCGGGCAGGCTGTGCATGGATTCTCGATAGCCAGCCTGGACCCCGACTACGCAAGCTGGCCGGCGCTGCGGCAGGCGGCGGCGAAAGCGTATGGCACGGCGGGCATCGGACCTCAAGATATCGACTTCGCTGAAGTGCACGACTGTTTTGCGATCGCCGAGATCATTGCCTATGAGGAGCTGGGGTTTTGCCCAAAGGGAGAGGGTGGCCGCTTTGTCGCCGAGGGCCGCTCGGACTATGGTGGCGACGTGGTGGTGAACCCGCGTGGCGGGCTCATGGGGTGTGGGCATCCGTTAGGAGCGACCGGCGTAGCGCAAGCGGTGGAAGCCTTCTGGCAACTTCGGGGAGAAGCCGGAGAGCGCCAGGTCGCCAACGCCTGCATTGGCCTTACCCATAACAACAGCGGCATGGGTGAGCATGTGGTAATGCTTTACGGCAGAGAGTGAGGCTGCATACCTTTTTCTCCAGAGAGGAAAAATGTCTGACTACCTGCGTGCGCTTGATCCTTTCCCTTTACAGGGAGAAAAAAGCACTCGCTTGGCTCCTTTTTATGCCGCTCTGCGGCAGGGGAAGCTGATCACGACTTTCTGTGCACAGTGTGACCGACGCCACTGGCCTCCCCGGGTCGTCTGTCCTGTATGTCTTTCTGACAATCTCGACTGGGTAGGGCTGCCCCGCTGTGGACGAATTCACGCGTTTACTATTCAGGAAACCGGGGTGCCCCCGGGCTTTCCCCGCCCACTGATCTTTGCCGTGGTGGACATCAACGGATTGCGGATCTTTACTCGATTAGTGGACGCTGATCCTACTTCGGTGCGGCGTGGCCTAGAGGTCGAACTGCATCCCTCTCTCGTTGCTCCTGACCCGCAAGGGGAGGACCGGTATCTGCACACTTTTGCCGTCATCAGGGAGGAAAGGCATGATTAGATTTGGCATTAACCTCTTGCCTGATGGCCCTACTGTAGTGGAGGAGGTGAAGCTGGCGGAGGCATGCGGGTTTGACTTTGCCACGTTCGTGGACTCAGAACTCCTGTGGATGGATGTCTACGCTATCCTCACTCTGTGTGCAAATCAGACTCGGAAGGTTCAGTTGGGACCTGGGGTCACCAATCCCTATACCCGCCATCCAGCGGTGACCGCCAGCGCTATCGCTACCATCGACGAGCTCTCAGGCGGCCGGGCAATCCTAGGAATCGGCCGGGGGGATAGCGCCGTGCGCACCCTGGGCTTTGAACCGGTGAAGGGACAAACGCTGAAGGAGTACGTTGAGGTCTGTCGCCGGCTCACTGCTGGAGAGACGGTAACCTACAAGGGGAAGCCCATTACTCTGCGCTGGGCAAAGAGACGCATTCCGGTCGATGTTGCTGCCTCTGGTCCTAGGACTCTGGCACTCTCTGGCGAAATAGGGGATGCGGTCACAATGCTCGTTGGCGCCAATCCCGGACTCATCCGCTGGGGGATGGAAAACGTCCGTAGGGGCGCGGAGGCAGCCGGAAGGAAGATGGAAGAAATCAAGCTAGGAGCGTACGTCGGTTGCTTTGTCTCCGATGATCTCAAAAAGGCACGCGATGAGGTGCGTGGGGTCGCTGCGGCGATCATTAACCTCTATGCCCGGGACAGGCATGTGAAGGTTGAAGATCTTCCGCCCGAGATCGTCGAGGAGATCCCTCAGATCAGGGATAGATACCGCTACTCCGAGCATTTAGACAGTTCCGCCGCCCATGCCCTGCCTCTCACCGATCGCCTCATCGATAAGGTGGCCATTATCGGGCCCGCAGAAGTGTGTAGAGAGAGGTTGCAGCAGCTCGCCGACTGTGGCCTTCAGCACCTCTGCCTCTTTCTGCTCCCGATTCAACGGAGAGAAGATAGGGAGCAGGTAATGCGGGCGGTGGCTGAAGCAGTCTTTCCTCACTTGAAGTAACTCGACGATCGGGAAGTGCACCGTGCTCTATAAAATCGGCATTGATGTCGGCGGGACGTTCACCGACTTTCTCGTCACCGACTCTCAAGGCGGAGCCAGGGCGCACAAGACTCCAACCACCCCGAAACAACCAGAGGTCGGTGTGTTCCGCGGGCTGGAAAAGATTGCCGTGAGCCACGGGCTGGGACTGCGAGAGTTCTTGGGGAAAGTCGAGACCATTGTCCACGGTACCACCATCACGACCAACGCCGTACTCACCGGCACTGGTGCGAAGATGGGTTTTCTCACCACCAAAGGCTTTCGCGATATTCTCAACATGCGCCGCGGACTCAAGGAACGGCAGTACGACAGCAAATACAGTCCGCCACCGCCCCTCGTGCCCCGTCATCGTATCTATCCAATCGAGGAGCGGGTAGATGTGGAAGGCAAAGAGGTTATTCCCCTCAACGAGCAAGAGGTGCGCCGCGCCATCGCTGATCTGCGAGTCGAGGGAGTCGAAGCAGTGGCGGTGAGCTACCTCTGGTCTTTTCTCTCTCCGACTCACGAACGCCGCACCGGCGAACTGCTGCGCGAAGCGCTGCCCCACGTCTACCTGTCTCTTTCCACAGAAATCTTGCCCCAGATCCGCGTGTACGAGCGCCACTCGACGACCGTACTGAATGCCTACGTTGGTCCTCCCTTGGCCCGTTACCTGACCGAGCTCGAGGAGCGGCTCATCGCTGAGGGCTTTCCTGGTGTTCTGCTGATTATGCAATCGAACGGTGGAGTGATGTCGCCGCAGCTTACTCGTCGTTTTGCCGCCAACACTTTGTTGTCCGGCCCGGCGGGAGGGCCGATGGCCGGCATCTTCTATGGCGACACACATGGCCTCACAGACGTCATCACGATAGACATGGGAGGCACCAGCTTTGATGCCTGCCTCATCCGCCACCGCCAGCCGACGACAACTACCGAAGGGCAGATTGGCGGACATCGGCTCGCTCTCCCGATGCTCGACCTCCATACGGTCGGTGCGGGTGGCGGGAGCGTCGCCTGGATCGATGCTGGAGGGCTCTTGCAAGTCGGCCCCAAGAGCGCTGGCGCCGAGCCTGGACCGGCCTGCTATGGACTCGGCGGCACAGAACCAACAGTGACTGACGCCGACCTCTTGCTGGGCTACCTCGATCCTGACTTCTTCTTAGGGGGCGAGATCCGCCTGGACCGTCAGCGAGCGGAAAGGGCGATCGCAGAGAAAATCGCCCGGCCGCTGGGGCTCTCGGTGACTCAAGCGGCGGAAGGCGTGTATCGCCTCATCAATGCGAACATGGCAGCAGCGCTCAGAGTGGTGTCGGTCGAGAAAGGGTATGACCCGCGCGAATTCACCCTGGTGGTCGCTGGTGGGGCCGGCCCGCTGCATGCTGGCATGATTGCGCGGGAATTGGAAATCCCGCTGATTCTCGTGCCGCGTGAGTCCTCAGTGTTCTGCGCCGCCGGCATGCTCATCTCCGACTTGCAGCATGATTACGTTCGCACCTTTACGCGTGACTGGGGACAGATCTCCGTTGACGAGGTCAACAACACCCTCGCCGTTTTGGAGCAGGAAGGGCGGAACAACCTGGCACAGGAGGGTATCGCGGCTGAGCGGGTGCGTATAACCGCCTCGTTGGATATCCGTTATGTCGGTCAGTTTCATGAAGTAGAAGTGCCAGCCCCGGCGCGTTTGACCGTGGAGATCCTGCGCGAGGTGGAACAGCAGTTTCATCGTATCCACGACGCGCTCTATGGCTATGCGATGCCTGGAGCTCCTCTGGAAGTGATCAATCTCCGACTGCGAGCCAGAGGAGTGACGGACAAGCCGAGCTTTGCGCCGGTGCCTTTCGTGGGCACGGATCCGGCCCCGGCGCGTAAAGGGCAGCGGCGCGCTTATTTTGCCGGCGAGTGGCAGGAGACGCCGGTATATGATGGGCTGAAGTGTGAACACGGTTTCACTCTGGAAGGACCAGTCTTGGTGGAGCAACCCAATACCACGATCTTGGTGCCCCCGGGCTATCGACTTGTGTGCAATGCGTATCAGAACTACGTGTTGCATCTCGCTGAGCGGAAACTGGACGATTTGCTGGCGGAGCTGAAGAAGACGTAACCGATTTTTCTCCCTCTCCCGCATTGTGGGAGAGGGTCGGGGTGAGGGTTTTGCGGTTGAGTTACTGCCTGTGCTCCCTCACCCTAGCCCTCTCCCAGAGGGAGAGGGAACCAGAAGAGAGATATTATGAAACCTGAAACCCTCGATCCCATTCTCGTCTCGGTCATTGCCAACCGCCTAGACTCCATCACCAAAGAGATGGGACAAACAATGCTGCGCACCTCGCGTTCACCGATCTTTAGCGAAGCGAGGGACTTGGTGACCGCCATCTATGACCGTCAGTTGCGTCTCATCGCGCAAACCGCCTATATTCCCGTGTTGCTCGCTGCGACTCCCTGGGCAGTGCAGTCAATCGCCGAGACATACGCGGGCGACATCCACGAAGGAGATGTGTTCGCACTGAACGACCCTTACCGCGGGAACAACCACCCCCCGGATGTCACAGTGGCACGGCCAGTCTTCTCCAACGGCGAGGTGTGCTTCTGGACTGTGGCCAAAGGGCATCAGGCGGACATTGGTGGTGGTGGCGCGGCCGGTTACCATCCCGCCGCCCGCAATGTCTGGGAAGAGGGAGTGCGCATCCCGCCGGTGAAGCTCTACGAACGCGGCAAGCCCAACCGCGGGGTCTGGGACCTCATCCTCTCCAACGTGCGGCTGAAATTTCTGGTGGAAGGTGACCTGCACTGTCAGGTCGGCGCGACCACGGTGGGCGAGCGCAATCTCAAAATGTTGCTGGACAAGTACAGTCCGCATCTCCTCGACCGTGTCATCAGCGAAATCCTGGATGCCTCGGAACGACAGATGCGGGAAGAGGTCTGCAAAATCCCTAACGGGAGCTACCGGGCCGAACGGCACATTGATAATGATGGCATCGTCCATGACCGGCTCGTGACTATTCGTCTCACCGTAGAGGTCAAGGACGACGAAGTCATTTTCGACTACTCTGACACCGACCCGCAGGTCCCCGGCTATATTAACAGTCCCTTTCCCAACACCGCCTCGGCGACCTACC
>Ga0187893_10013579_pt1 | contig 11294 bp, 10 predicted proteins | sample MA1701074metaG_FD_139574 | JGI IMG/M metagenome (GOLD analysis project Ga0187893, IMG submission 139574) | White microbial mat communities from a basaltic lava cave in the Kipuka Kanohina Cave System on the Island of Hawaii, USA - MA170107-4 metaG ...
CGATTTTCTGATGCAGGAGTTCAACCGCGAGGCGAACACGCTGTCGTCGAAGTCGCAGGACATCGAGACCACGCGCGCCGCGGTCGAGCTCAAGGTGCTGATCGAGCAGATGCGCGAGCAGGTGCAGAACGTCGAGTAGCTTCCGGCGGCTTCCGCAGACTTCCGCGAAAGACGCCTTAACCTGCTGAGTTTCTAGCGATTTTGACCAGAATCGTCCACTGGCATCCAACTCCGTCTGAGCTAGTCTTGTAGCTCGATCTGTAGCTGGTTTGTAGCTAGATCCGTAGCTGGGATTCGACGAGCAAGGGGACGACATGGCGCGCGCGAAGCTCACGGCGCTTGCCATCGAGCGGGCTCACCGCGCGGGTAGGCCGGTGTTGCTCAGCGATGGCGGCGGGCTGTATCTGCGCAAGCAGACTCGTGACGGCGCCTCCTGGACCCTGCGCTATCGCTTCGCCGGCAGGGAGCACTGGCTGACGCTCGGCAACTATCCCGACATGGCGCTCGCCCAGGCACGCGTAGAGGCCCGCCAGGCCCGCGTCTTGCTCGACCGGCAGCAGGATCCCCTGAGCGTCCGGCGCGCTGCGCTGGCCGAGGAGCGCCGGAAGGGATCATTCAAGGCGCTGTGCGAGGACTGGTATCACGCCGAAGTCCAGGCGCGCGGGCTCAAGCACCCTGCCGTGCCGCGCCGGCATCTCGATCGGTATCTGCTGCCCAAGTTTGGCCGACTCGCGGCCAGCGACATCACGCCTGCAGATATCGCCCGCCTGCTGGACGAACTCAAGGGCCGTGCCCCGACCGCGGCGAATGATCTGCTGCGCTTCACACGACGGATCTTTGCCTTTGGCGTGCGCCGCCGCCTCGTGCAAAGCAGCCCGGCGGCCGATTTCTCGCCTCGCCTCGATGCCGGCGGCATCGAACGGCCGCGCAACCGGGCGCTCAGCTTCGACGAACTCGCGCAATTGTTCGAGAAGATCCGTGGGACGCCAAGCTTCGGCGAGGACAACCTGCTCGCGATCAAGCTACTGCTGGCGCTGTGCGTACGAAAGGGCGAACTGCTCGGCGCCCGATGGGCGGAGTTCGATCTCGGAGGCGAAACGCCGGCAGGCGCGGTCTGGCATTTGCCGGCCACACGTACCAAGACGGGTGAAAGTCTCGACATACCCTTGGCACCGACCGTGGTCGAGTGGCTCAGTAGCCTGCGCGTACTCGCCGCAGGCAACGAGTACATCTTCCCGAAGCGCCGTCGCGACCCTCGAGAGCGGGTACCGCACGTAGGCGTCGATACCCTGAACGTGGCCCTGAAGCGCGTAAAGCACGGATTGGCGGACTTCACGCTGCACGACCTGCGGCGCACGGCGCGCACGCACCTCGCGGCGCTTGGCATACGGCGCGAAGTGGCCGAACGCTGCCTGGGCCACAAACTGCGGGGCGTCGAAGGCACCTACGATCGCCACGACTACTTCAAGGAACGCCGCCTAGCACTCGCGCAGTGGGTGCAGCTCTTGCTCGACGCCGAGCGAGGCGTCAGCAATGTCATCGCGATCAGCGCCGGCGCCGCTTCACGCCCTTGAATTCTCGATTGAGCCGATTCAGATCGAAGCCCCTCGGATCGAACACGCCACCGATCCATCGCACCATGTCCTCGTACTGCTCGTGTTTCCAGTCGCTGAGGATCTTCAGAAACTCGGCGTAGCCATGCGGGCCGCCCACGTCCTCGGGCGGACAAGCGTTCTCTCCAGCAAGACAGATCGGAAGAGGCAGATCCTGCGCCGACCCCAGTGACGGCGGGGATTCAATCACGATCCGATGCTGCCAGCCGTCGCCCATGTCATAGCGGTACTCGGCTTCCCCGCCGACACCCAGCTCCGCGGCCACGGCCGCCACCGAGACTCGGCGCTCGTCGCGATAGTTCGCGATATCCGAATCCAGGCCGACCTCGTGAATCCACCAGTCCGGCGCCACCACGTTGGCGCCGACCTGGAACTCGTGTGCATGAGAGTCCGTCCATCCCATGATCCACTGCACATAGGAATGCAGGCATGCCAGTGTCCATTGATTGGAAACCAGCACACGCCGCCAGACGAGCGGCGCCACGCCCAGCAGTTCGATACGCAATGCCACTGGCTGTGGCCGTGGGGGCGTTCGCAAGTCGGATCCTCGGGACCAACCGTGGCAATGAAAGCATGGGGCCGCGCCCGATTGCGAGGGGCGTGGGCGCTCTTTCGGGCCTAGACGCCCGGTACTCAGGGCTCCGGCGAATCGTGACCGACCTGCCAACTGCGCAGGTTCGCAAGCAGCGCCGCCTTGAAATGGTCTCGTAGAGCGGTGCAGACCCTGAGCATGGATACCACGTCCTCTCGACGCGGACCTGCTGCGGAGCCTCCACGCTGAACCGTGCGGGCAATCTGATTGAGATTGCGACCTATTGCTCCAAGCTCGGCGATCGACCGCCTGAATGCCACCAGCTCGTTCTTGGGGAGCGGTGTCAGGCAGCGCAGATGCGCACGTACCAACACCGAAACGTAGGTCGCCGCGGCCATGCCTCGGGCGGCAGCCCGCTCCGCCAGCAGTAGCTGGTCGTCGGGTCGAAGGCGGAGATACAGGCGCGCGGCGCGGGCAATTCTACTAGCCCCACCAAGGTTGTCGAGCTTCGGCTCAGCGGCCCCATCGAGCGTCAGCTCGAGCAGGCGCTTCAGCAGCGCCGACTCGCTGAGCTGGCGCTGTTCGGCCAGCGCCTTGAGTCGAGCCTTCATCTCCGGTGACACGCGAGCGGCGATGAAGTGACTGGCGACCATAGCCAATATTGTTCAACAACAGCGGCCACCGGCCTATCCTGCATCTGACTGCAAAACACGCCAAAACCTCACATTCGCAGCGGCAGCCGCTTGCATGCTGGACAGGTATTCGCGACCTTCTCCGCCGTTCCCGGCCTCGTGGTTTCCCATCCGTGGCGCGTAATCTTGACGCGTATGACGACTTGCCCAGACGCTATTTGAGCCACATCACGAGATCGTATTCATGACCGTTCAATCCCCAGCATCGCTACCGGCTGTCCAGATTCTTCGCCTGCCGCAAGTCTGCAAAGTTACCGGCCTCGGTCGCTCGATGATCTACGAGCTCGAATCCCAACACCGATTCCCGTGCCGGGTGCGAATAGGGTTACGCGCAGTGGGCTGGGTGGAATCGGAAGTACAGCTCTGGCTCGCGAATCGCCTTGAGCACCATCGCGCCGGCGCGCCCTGAAAGTCGTCAACGACTTGTGGTCCGTTCCGTTAAAGCCACCGCCCGCTCTCCGGACAGCCCTTAACCGACTTGGATTGGGCGTACCGTCGCCGTTATTTTTGTGAGATCAAAAAAAGTCATACTGGCGTCGGGCTGAGCGGACAAATGTCAATCCGATGAGTAAAAGAATGTCGGCAGCTCGTCGTTACGCAACAATGTCTCGGATTCGGTCGAAGGGTACGAAGCCGGAGAAAGCGGTAGGTCGCGCTCTGCAGTCGCTAAGATTCAAGTTTACTAGGTATGCCGCCGACGTACCTGGTCGTCCCGACTACGTTATTCGCTCGCGCCGCATTGCCGTACTTGTACATGGGTGCTTCTGGCATCAGCACCGTGGCTGTAAGTTGGCTCGGACTCCTACATCGCGACCCGACTATTGGCCGGCGAAGCTTCGGGGAAACGTAACGCGGGATCGATTGGTTTCCCGCAAGCTCAAGCGCGCTGGATTCAGAGTTGTCACGGTGTGGGAGTGCCAGACTGCGCAGGCTGACCGCCTCACCCTGCGCCTTAGCCGTGCCCTAAGAGCCAATAGGTAATAGTGCGGTTAATAGCTTATTTCCAGCCGCGATAGCGGGCAACGGTGATGTCGATAGCGAACTAAGATCGGACGAAAACTCGACATCAGTAACATTTGGGTTATCGGGATCCTGTGGTTGCGGAATTTCCGTCGCGGCGTAGACCGCAAGCGATGAAAGTGCAGACGCTTCGTCGAACTGGGTGGCGTGCGCATGTCGCCAATCTGTGCCCACAGCATTCGCAATAACTTGCGCGAGTCGTGACACGAGTTCAGGTCGTTCAGATAAACGACTTTGAATGCGTTCCCATAGGTCGTTTATGGACGACGCTGAGCTGCTCGGAGTCAACAGTAACGACATCACAACGATTCGTTTACTTGACGGTGGCTGTAATTGGGCCAGCTTGAAGTGATGCTTCCGAATTCCGGTTATCGACGATTTAACGTCAACCGCCTCGTTACCAACATCGAAATCAAAAAGGCTTCGCCTAGTCGGATGCCATGCCTGGGCTGCCAAGTGAACGTCGCGCGCATTGCAGACGACCAAGAGTTCCGCCCAGAGACCTTGCAGGGTCGATGTGGCGGGAAGTGAGAGCGCTCGGAATATCTCCGCCAACTTGCTTATCGCGCTGGAGAGTTCTTGAACGGTCGGCGCATCTGTGAGAGTGGAGAGCAAGGCTGCAACCGCGCGTAGGAAATAGTTGTGTAGGGCCACATCCTCCGCCGTGAGTCGAATCAAAGAAGCATCGAGCACCAGCCGGGTGGCCAACCCCTCTTGAATTGAACATTCAATGCGGGGGTCGAAACGCATGTTTCGGAGAACGATGGCGGGAGGTAGTTCAGGTCCGTAACCCGGTTGGACAACCAGAACAGGCATGCCAGCCACGTCTTTGCCGACCCAAATGGGCGGATTCCCCGGCAAGCGGCACGCCGATATTGTGTCCGCCTTCTTGGCGGGAGCCACCGACTGAAAGATTGAAATGAAGTCGACGACTCGCGTCACGGCTATGTGTTTGGCTGAATGATGAAGTCTCGGAGACGGCGTCTGAGGTCGTTAGAAAGTCGTATCGCAAGCGCCGGAACGTTCTCCGCAATCAACTTGCCTGAGCCGCCGGAGCCCGTTCCTACCTTCAACATATGAATTTGCAGCGTGGCGCGATCCACAGCATGGAAATCTCGGTCACCAGGGTAACGATCAGCGCCGGCACTGGAGCGGCCTTGCATTAGATCGATATCGTGCTCGTCGGGATGTTGCTGGCGGCCGCGCTGCGTCCCATGGCTCATGAACAGAACCCGGCATGTAGAGTCTGGCTGTTCGCGTGCGAGACCGCGTAGAGCAGAGATTACCGCGTACATCGTTGTCTCGTCTCGATCGTCAGGACACTCGAACTTGGACAGGACATTGTCCAGCAGATCATTTAGCGGTACATCCGCGTACTTATGTCTAGGGAAGCGCTCGTCTGGTGTCAGCTGAAGTCGCGAGAGCTCACGAACGAGCCGCTGGTTATTGCGTATCGCCTCCGCTGTAGCGTGCGGCCATCTTTGCTCAAACCATTCTGATGCTAGAGGCCTCAGATAGAGACGCGCGAGCACGTTGTGCCTCGTCGGACGCAGATCAGCGTCCAATATGAACGCGCGCTTAAGGTTTTGAAGTGGCTGGCCCCTGTGTTCAGTGATTTTTCGACGTACATCTTCTTCGTGATTGAGGTATGCCTCGTAGACTTCGGCGACATCCGGGTGCAGATAAACTCGGCAAAGCCCGAGATACTCGGAGTGATAACCGAAGAATCTAGCTCTCTGCTGAATTGTGTCCGCGTTCCACACACCTGGACCACGTGGCATATACGTGACCGTAAGTCCCTTGACGGTGTAACCGCGACCAAGCTTCTCACCGCCGACCAGAATATGTGCGAACGCGTTCTCCCAATGTACTTCCCGGCCGTCGTTGCTGTTTACCAGCCGCGGGACAGCTCTTTGGATAGCTTCCAATAGGTGCTCTGCTACGGCGTCGAATGCTGGCAAAGTTGGTTCGGTGTTTCGTAGATTGGTATGGGCTTCGCGGAAAGTCTCCAATAGCTCGCCGCGATCCGGATCACGCTCATTGCCGAGAATCTCGCTCCAATCTCTTTGTAAGGACTGCACCCAGTTAAGACACGCGTCATGCACCAGACGCGTGTGGTGCGGGTGAAGCAACATCGACCTATTCTTTGTTGGGCGGGCCGCGATATACGCAACCGCTACGCCTGTAAAGAACAGCGCGAGCGCTTCTCGAAGTGAGGGAGGCGGCTCCTCTGGCAGATGCTGATCGTCGATGATTTCGTTCTGAGGTATCTCGCGTATTAGGTCGTCACGTCTAGCTCTGAAAAACGTCTGGCCACCCGTATAGGCTTCACCCGGCGAGATTACTTCCGCGAAATCTGCTGAGAGAGAATCTATCCGGCTTATTAGGAGAGGAGCCTGCGGAGTGGCGGTGTATTGCAGCAGTGTGTGGTGCGGCAGCACGGCACGCAGTGCTTTGATCCGGAGGTATATGGTGCTTGGGTTCGGGTCGAGAGGTCTTGTGTTCAGGCTCGCCTGATCCGCCTCGTCGTCAAAGACGATGGCCGGCACTCCATGTAGTTCGAGACCGCCAAACAGATCCGTGAGGTGCTCCAGGTGATTCGCCTGCTTCATCACCGTAACGAATAACGTACGACCGCGAGCTGGATCACGTAATACCCGCCATTCGCGAACAAGTCCTTCGAGGTCCGCACGATCTCGCTGACGGGGATTATTCAACATGACCCAGTCGTAGCCGCCTGCGCCGCGCTGGAGGTGCTGGAAGCGTCTGAGCGATTGATCTACGAGGTTTGTCGTTACGCCCGCCATGAGAATTAGGATTCGATACCCGTTGTCACGCGCGAGCGCCGAGACAGTTTCCATTGAGTTGGTCTTGCCGCTTTGAACATAGCCGCAGATGAGACCTGTTTTTCGCGCGCGCTGCACGGTTCGCGCGGCGCATCCCGTCAGTACATTGAGCGACTCTTGACGCAGGCGTGGAATCTCGGCTTCCGGGAAATTCTCCTCATGCACCAGGTACTCAAACAGCCCCATCGCCGCCTCTCCGACTACGGGCACGTGCGGGAACGAGATGCTTTGAGCGACGCGGACCGTTGCTTGTCTTGGCGGACTATTCCGACGTCTCATACGAGGTGTCTCCAAGGTCCTCGGTTGGAGCCGACAGCGCTTCTCTCAGCAGCTGATTCAGATTTCTGCGGATCGTGCCCGCACGATCAACGCCGGTTGCTCTAGCTGTAGATTCCGCGATAGCAATGCCCACGGCGATGCGGACGAGCGGCTGCAGCTCCGCACCACTTGGGCTGGAAAATCTAATCATGAAGGGGTGTGCGAGGTTGATACGAATACTTAGCTGCCGCACCTCATTGCGCGCGCCCCCGGCTACATCGAGCCACGGGTAAATGGTTTCGTCAGAAACGAGCTCCAAGGAAATTTGCCATTGCTGGCCGGCGTGTGCGACGTGGAATGAGACCTCGCGGCGCGCTGCCGGCTCAGCGACCATGAGCGCTGTACTAAGAGGTGAGCTGTCCGGGGCGGTACGAAGCTGTTCATCTACGAGCGGAGGAATTCGTTGCACAACGATCTGCTGCGTGTCGGCGACGACTACGTCTGCGCTACGAGGGCGTTGAACTCGGCCGACACGGAAGCCTTCCGCCTGTTTAAGCAGTGGAACCGGGTCCCTGTCGAGCTCGGCCCGTAGCCAGTTCAGCACGTCTTCTTCCCAATCCGACCATTGAACGCCGTCTTTTGTATGGCTAACAGTGAAGCCTTCGACGAATACCTCTCCCACTAGTCGCTGGTATGTATAGCTGTTCGATTTACGAAAGAGCACTTCGGGCCTATACGCTTCTCCGTAGCTGCCTTCGATCAGCCGACTGCGCCGGAAGATCGCGAAGCCGGCGTTCGTGACACTTGCTTTGTGGAGAATTCCGGCCCAGCCCCATACGCGATGCTCTTCGTCGAGTTCCAGCGAGAACTCGCGCTTCCAGCGACGGGGGTTACCGCGAGGCTCCGTGAAAAGCGGAGCCTCCAAGATTTCTGGTATTTCGTAGGCAAGAGATTCACCGTTGACGCGGATGTCGAGCGAGCCATCGCGCAGGAACATTCGATAGATACTGGCGAGATGTCGCTTGATCTTGTCGATGGCTCTTCCACGCGGGCGTACATTTAGCTGCTCGAGGATAATTAACGCACCGTGCATCCCCCGCGTCGCCGGCTCGTCGGTTATGGGCAGCCGGTCGGTATGGTTTGATGTAATACTCGGTATATCGAACGTAATACTTCTCTGCACATCATCGCCCAGGGCGATGGTTCTAACGCTCCATTTTCGGGCAAACCAACACGCCGCGGCTTTCATCCCAAGCCCGTACTCAGATAGTCCCGATATGTCCGGTGGCGGGCTAGCAGGTAAGAAAGCCCTTGGAAATTCCGACCAAGGTATTCCCGCTGCGTCGTCCTCGACCTCTATCCGCTCGTCAGTGATTCGGATTCCAATGTGGAGCTTTGCCTCAGTGGATGCTTCTGCGAGCCGACGTCGATTTGCCAGGAAACTTTGCAGCGCGTTATCAACGAACTCGGCTAGTGCGTACCAAGGGCGGTAATTGAGGCGTGCAAATGCTGCATAAATTGCAACTTCTGGCCGGATCTCGATAAGCGGCCGAGTCACGCTCATCTAATGGCCGATATGGCGAATCGGCCGGGACCCTTGCCAGTCCCAGGGTGTGCTTGATGGTTTCCCTGCAAATGAAGAAACTTGCGAGCTACTTCGCGCGTTGGAGCTCGGCGCGGGGTGATTCTGCGTCGGCTTGGCACGAGGGATGGACGCGTTCGCGTTTGTTCTCGCAAAAGTTGTCTGCGGATTTCAATGCCGATTAGCTCTGACAGAGCGGCAGGAACTGCGTTTCCGATTTGTCGCTGCGCCACTCGCCTAGTACCAGTTATCTTATAGTCGTCGGGGAATGTTTGAAGGCGACAGAGCTCCCGAACGGAGAGGAGCCTGTTGCTCCAATGAAATGGACCTATAGCCGGCCCAGGAGAAGCAGAGATCGTCCACGCGGGTTGGTTCTTGGCGAGCTTGAGCAGAAAGGACCAATATTTGGTACGCCAGCCGAACAAGGGCCGCCCGCCCTGACCCGGCGTGTGCCAAAGATAGTTCTTTCCTTCGGGAATTGACGGCAATAGATTCGCCCAGCGACCTTGTGGCTTGAGCGAAGGCGTGCATTCGCGCAGATCGCCAATTGCGTCCCAAGCCGTGACATGGCGCTTGTTCGGCCCACCATCCGCACGGTGTGTAGGCGCAGGCATCGTGAGCGTTCTGCCCCCTTTGTGCGCAATCACAAAAACGCGCTCACGAAGTTGAGGCACACCGTAATCAGCGGCATTCAGTTTGATCAATTGGGCGACGTACTTGGTGCCCTGTCTCTCATTGATACGATGGAGGCCGTGAGCAAGGGCGTCAAACCCATTCGATGTGCCGTCAAAAGCAAAACCTGGAACGTTTTCGAATAGGAGTACCAGCGGCCTTACGGCTTCGACAATGCGCAAGTAGGCGCGAATGGTCCTATACGCGCGCGGGTCACGCATGCGCCGTCGGCCGTTGGGCGCCCACTGCCCAGCCTTCGAGAACGGTTGGCACGGAGGCCCGCCCGCGAGAAGCGTGATGTCAGAGGGTTTGAGGCCTGCACGCCTGAGTGCGGCTACAGGGCTCTTCGCGAAATCGATGGCGTCGTTCGGATCAGCGATGCGCCATTTGGGCCGATTGAGCAGGAGCGTAGCGAGAGCATCAGCGTCGTTTTCGACGCATAGACACGTCTTGAAGCCTGCCGCTTCTAGCCCTAAATCAAGTCCTCCCGCGCCCGTAAACAAGGAAAGGACATTGCGTTTGTCCCGCACTGCGCCCGCCCGCTTGGCCCTTGTCGGCGCATTATAGTTAGCAACCATTGCCCGTTGCGTCAATGCGATGTCAGCCAATGGCTAACAGGTTTCAGCAGAAACTCATGAACCGGGACGCCGTCTCCACCGACCAGAAGCGTACGCCTGACTTTGAACGCCGCCGCGAAGGCTGCAATTCCCGAGTGCGCCTGCGACGCACGGCCACTCTTCACTTCGATCGCAATCAGGCGGGAACCGGACTTGACGACGAAGTCGACTTCCTGACCTCGATCCCGCCAGTAGAACAGCTCGCACTCGCCCACTGCCGCGGCGTTAGCCAGATGGGCACCGACCGCAGATTCCACGAGTCTGCCGCGAAGTTCCCGGTCCGATTGGGCTTCTTCAAGACTCACGCCCGCGGTCACCGTCATCAGCGCTGTGTTGAGCACCTGCAGTTTCGGGCTGGAACCGCGGCTGCGCGCCGCGTCACCCGCGTATTTGGGAAGGCCACAGACCATTCCCGCTCCGGCCAGCAGATCGAGATAGTGCGCGAGCGTTGTCGTGTTGCCGGCATCTTGCAACTGGCCGAGCATCTTCGTGTACGACAGCACCTGGCTGGAATACCGGCAGGCTAGATCGAACAGGCGGCGCAGCAGCGCGGGCTTGTCCACTCGGGTCAGCAGCAGCACGTCGCGTGCGATCGAGGTCTCGATCAGGCTATCGGCAATATATCGGGCCCAACGTGCCGGGTCGCCGATCAGCGGCGCCGCGCCCGGGTAACCGCCGAAGTAGAGGTATTGCTCCAGCGACCAACCAAAGGCCGCGTGCATCTCCGTAAACGACCAGTGCGGCAGCTGCAATGTCTCGAATCGCCCCGCGAGACTTTCTGTCAGGCCTTGGGCGATCAGCAGCGGAGCTGAGCCGAGCAGCACGACTTTGAGCGGGCGCTTCTTGCGCGTGTCCTCATCCCAGAGCCGCTTGACGGTCTCCGACCAGGCCGGGATCTTCTGGATCTCGTCCAGCACCAGCACGGCGCCGGTCTTGTCCGTGGTTTCGAGCCGCGCCGCCTCCCACTGCTGACTGATCCAGTCGGTGCCGCGCAGCGTCGGCTCGTCGGCGCTAACGTAGCGCACCGGGATACCTAGTTCACCGGTGACCTGCTGCACCAGCGTAGACTTGCCGACCTGACGCGGACCGGAGACGACGTGCAGGAACCGGCGCGGCTCGGCGAGCCGCTCGGCGAGAACAGCGGCTTGTGGTCGCTGGTAGGCGGTCTTCTTTTTGCTCATTACGTTGAGTATTTTTACTCAACGTCTCGCGTAAAGCAACGGATCAGGGCCGGCTTGAAGCGCGCCTCTGATGCGCTGGCTGGTGTAGCTGGACCTGTAGCTGACAGTATCTGAAGATGCGGAATTCATTTATCAATCATCAGCTTGCGCGCGCCCTCCGCGAGCAGGTACAGAACGTCGAGTGAGCCGCGGCTAGCGCGCGTGGCGTGCTGCGAACTCCCAGGCTTCCTCGGATGCGCGGATGAGCCGAGTCGGCGGCCCGAGGATGCGCTGCATCCCGC
>Ga0187893_10013580_pt1 | contig 11293 bp, 8 predicted proteins | sample MA1701074metaG_FD_139574 | JGI IMG/M metagenome (GOLD analysis project Ga0187893, IMG submission 139574) | White microbial mat communities from a basaltic lava cave in the Kipuka Kanohina Cave System on the Island of Hawaii, USA - MA170107-4 metaG ...
AGATCAGGTCTTCGATCACGAGGTCGTGGTACTTCTCGGCCAGCAGCGCGCCGTGGGCCTTCACGATTTCGCCGACACGTTGCCCTTTCGCTTCGTCGGGCGCGAACACGATCAGCCAGCTCGCCCCTTCGCGCGCCAGTTCCTGGTAGCGGCGCATCAAGGTCACCTCGTAGCCGAAGCCGGCGATCTGGCTGGTGTATTGCAGCATGCGGTGCATCTCGTCGTTTTCTTCCTCGGCGGTGTACTCGAGGATGTCCTCGGCTTCGAAGCCGGCGTCGCGCAGCACACGCGCCGCCTGCGCGGCGCGTGTGTCGTCGGGCATCGCCACGACGACGTGCCCCACCGGCTTGAAGGCGCCGAACGATTGCGGGTGATCGGCCTTCGTCATGCGCTTGATCGCCATGATCGAGCTCCTTTCATCGAAGTATGACTCCACTCTAGACGCGGATTCGCGTCTGTACAGGAGGCGTTGCCCGGCCGGGGGTAAGCTCGTACGCGGAGGCGCCGATGTCCAGCTTCAAACTCACCTACTCGACGATGTTCGATCCGCCCGAAGCGCTGCACGAGCGCTTCGACGCGGCGCTCGCCGCGGTGCACCGACGGCTCGGTGCCGCGTATCCGATGTGGATCGGTGGCGAGCCACGCGAGGCCGCCGAGCAGTTCGAAGCCCGTTCGCCGATCGATGCGGACTGGCTCCTCGGCCGCTTCCAGCGCGGCAGTGCGCACGATGCGGAGGATGCAGTCGAAGCCGCGCGGCGCGCCTATCCCGCGTGGTCGGCCACGCCGTGGCGCGAAAGGGTGGGGCTCCTCCGCCGTGCCGCTGCGTCGATCGAAGAGCGCGTCTACGAGATCTCGGCTGCCGTCGCGCTCGAGGTCGGCAAGAACCGGATGGAATCGCTGGGCGAAGTGCAGGAGACCGCCGACCTCTTCAACTGGTACTGCGATCAGATGGAGACCAACGACGGCTTCGACCACAGACTGCCCAACGACCCGCTCGCCGGCGCGGTGAGCCGCAACCGGACGGTGCTGAAGCCGTACGGTGCGTGGGCGGTGATCGCGCCGTTCAACTTTCCGTTCGCGCTCGCCGGCGGGCCGGTCGCGGCGGCGCTCGTCGCCGGCAACACGGTCGTGTTCAAGACCGCGAGCGACACGCCGTGGAGCGGATTCTTGCTGCTCGAGACTTTGCGCGATGCGGGGCTGCCCGCAGGCGCCGTCAACTACCTGACCGGCTCGGGCGATGCGGTCGGCGCGGCGCTGGTCGAACACCCCGACATCGCCGGCGTCACCTTCACCGGTTCGTACGCGGTGGGGATGCGCATCGTGCGCGGCGTGTCGCAGGGCCGCTGGCCGCGGCCGTGCATCGCCGAGATGGGCGGCAAGAACGCGGCGATCGTGAGCCGCAGAGCCGACCTCGACCGTGCCGCGCTCGGCATCGTGCGCTCGGCGTTCGGCTTGCAGGGGCAGAAGTGCTCGGCGTGCTCGCGCGTCTACGTCGAGCAACCGGTCGCCGCCGCGTTGCGCGAACGGCTGGTCGAGCTGACCCGCGCCATCCGCATCGGCGACCCGACGCGCAGGGACAACTGGATGGGCCCGCTGATCAACGCGCCCGCTTTCGCGCGCTACGGGAAGTGCGTCGACAACCTGCGCCGCCACGGCGAGGTCCATGTCGGCGGCGCCGAGCTGAAGGCGGGCGAGCTGGCGCGCGGCTGGTTCGTCGCGCCGACTGTCGCGAACGCGCCTTTCGACTACAGCCTGTGGCGCGACGAGAAGTTCATACCGCTCGTGCTGCTCGGCGCGGTCGATTCGATCGACCACGCGATCTCGCTCGCCAACGCGTCGGACTACGCCTTGACCGCCGGCTTCTACGGCGCACCCGACGAGGCGGCGCGCTTCCTCGACGGCATCGAAGCCGGCGTCGCCTACGTCAACCGGCCGCAGGGCGCGACCACCGGCGCGTGGCCCGGCTACCAGCCGTTCGGCGGATGGAAGGCGAGCGGCTCGACCGGCAAGGCGATCGGCTCGTACTACTACCTGCCGCAATACCTGCGCGAGCAGTCGCAGACGATCGTGGAATGAGCCGGGCTAAAGCTAAGGGACCCCTAGGCGCGTTCGAGCGGACGCTACGCGCCGCTCGACTCGCGGCGGGTCGCGCCTACCCGGCGCGACTGCATTTCCAGCAACCCCTCGAAGATCAGCGGCTCGACGGTCTCGAAGTGCAGGTCGGTGATCGGCGCGAGCTTGACCGCCGCGCCGCCGGTCATGATCAGCGCGGGCTCCTCGCCGCAGCGCGCGAGCAGCTTCTGGTGCATGCGCTCGATCGCGCCGGCGATCGAATGCGCGCCGCCGCTCATCAGCGCGTCGCTCGTGTTGGTCGGGAAGTCGGCGACTTCGCCGGTCGGCACCTTGAGGCCCGCGGTGCCCATCTCCAGCGCGCGCAGCATCAGGCCGAAGCCGGGCAGGATGAGCCCACCCAGAAAGCGACCGCTCGCGTCGAGCGCATCGACGGTGACCGCGGTGCCGACCATCACGACCAGCGCTGGCCGCGCCCTTCCCCGCGCAAGCACGCGCGCGCGCGCTCCGATCAGCGCCACCCAGCGGTCGGCGCCGAGTCGGCCCGGGTGGTCGTAGCCGTTGCTGACGCCGGCTTCCGCCGCCGACGGCACGACCCAGGACGGCTCGATGTCCCACAGCTCGAGCTGTTCCTCGACGCGGCGCTTGACCGCGTCGCCCGCAACGATGCAGCCGAGGATGCTGGAAGGCGCCGGCAACGCCTTCCAGTCTGCCTCCGCGAGCCGGTCGATCGTCTCGAGGAACACCGCGCCGTGCGCGAGCATCGGCGAACCCGAGCGCGGCGCCGCGTACTGCGCCCACTTGAGCCGCGTGTTGCCGACGTCGATCGCGAGAAAGGTCATGGCGCGGCGCGCACCCCGCAGAACCGCAACCCGCGCATTGTGCCGGTGAATGCGGACAGCGCCCTGCAAAGCTGGCATCATCGCGATTGACGTTTACGTTAACGTCAATTGCAACCCTGCGTGCGCGCCGCGCCCCACCGCCATGACCGACCTGTCCGCCGAATACAAGGCCCTCGCGCAGTACCGCCCGGCCAACAAGCTGCGCTTCGTCACCGCGGCCAGCCTGTTCGACGGCCACGACGCGGCGATCAACATCATGCGCCGCATCCTGCAGGGCATGGGCGCGGAGGTGATCCACCTCGGGCACAACCGCTCGGTCGACGACGTCGTCAGCGCCGCGCTGCAGGAGGACGTGCAGGGCATCGCGATCAGCTCGTACCAGGGTGGCCACGTCGAGTACTTCAAGTACATGGTCGATCTGCTGAGGAGCCGCGGCGGCGCGCAGATCCAGGTCTTCGGCGGCGGCGGCGGCGTGATCGTCGCGCCCGAGATCAAGGAGCTGCAGGACTACGGCGTCGCGCGCATCTACAGCCCCGAGGACGGCCAGCGCATGGGGCTGGCCGGAATGATCGGCGAGATGGCGATGCGCGCCGACGCGGACCTGACGCGCCACGCGCCGAAGGACATCTCCGCGATCCAAGGGCATGGCGAAGCGGCGTGGCGCGCGCTCGCGCAGCTCGTCACCGCGCTGGAGAACGGCAAGGCCGATGCCTTGCTGGTGAAGGAACTGCACGCCGCGGCGCAGAAGGCGAAGACGCCGGTCCTCGGCATCACCGGCACCGGCGGCGCCGGCAAGTCTTCTCTGACCGACGAGCTGGTGCGCAGGCTGCGCCTCGCCCAGGGCGACACCCTGCGCATCGCGGTGATCTCGATCGATCCTTCGCGCAGGAAGAGCGGCGGCGCGCTGCTCGGCGACCGGATCCGGATGAACGCGATCGGGCCGTGGAGCGGCGGGCCTCGCGTCTACATGCGCAGCCTTGCGACGCGAGAAGCGTCGAGCGAGGTGAGCGCGGCGCTGCCCGACGCGATCGCAGCGTGCAAGGCCGCCGGGTTCGACCTCGTGATCGTCGAAACCTCGGGCATCGGCCAGGGCGATGCGGCGATCGTGCCGCTCGTCGACGTGCCGATGTACGTGATGACGCCCGAGTACGGCGCGGCGAGCCAGCTCGAGAAGATCGACATGCTCGACTTCGCCGAGTTCGTCGCGATCAACAAGTTCGACCGCAAGGGTGCCGCCGACGCGCTGCGCGACGTCTCGAAGCAGGTGCAGCGCAACAAGGAGGCGTTCAAGCAATCGCCCGACGCGATGCCGGTGTTCGGCACGATGGCGAGCCGCTTCAACGACGACGGCGTCACCGCGCTCTACCAGGCGCTGCTGCCGCGCCTGGTCGAGCTGGGTTTGAAGGCCGGCGAGAGCAAGCTGCCGAAGGTCGCGACGCGCCACAGCACGCACCAGGTGCCGATCGTGCCGCCTGCGCGCGTGCGCTACCTGGCCGACATCGCCGACTGCGTGCGCGGCTACAAGAAGCGCGCGCTCCGCCAATCGAGGCTCGCGCGCGAGGTGCAGCAACTGCGCGCCGCCGCCGAGATGCTCGCCATCGCCAAGCCCGACAAGGCGCGCGCCGCCGAGGCGGCGATCGACCTGGCGGCGCAGCGCGAGGCGCAGCTCGAGCCCAGCGCGAGAAAGCTGCTTGCGCAATGGCCGGCGATGCAGCAGGCCTACGCCGGCGACGAGTACGTCGTCAGGATCCGCGACAAGGAGATCCGCACCGCGCTGACCTCGACCACGCTGTCGGGCAACAAGATCAGGAAGGTCGCGCTGCCGAAGTACGAGGACCATGGCGAGCTGCTGAAGTGGCTGCTGCTCGACAACGTGCCGGGCAGCTTCCCGTACACCGCGGGCACCTTCGCGTTCAAGCGCGAGAACGAGGATCCGACGCGCATGTTCGCAGGCGAGGGCGACGCGTTCCGCACCAACAGGCGCTTCAAGCTGCTGTCGGCGTCGATGCCCGCCAAGCGGCTGTCGACCGCGTTCGACTCGGTCACCCTGTACGGCAACGACCCCGACCTGCGGCCCGACATCTACGGCAAGGTCGGCAACTCCGGGGTGTCGATCGCGACCCTCGACGACATGAGGGTGCTGTACTCGGGGTTCGACCTGTGCTCGCCCGAGACGAGCGTCAGCATGACGATCAACGGCCCGGCGCCGACGATCCTCGCGATGTTCATGAACACCGCGATCGACCAGCAGCTCGACAGGTTCAAGGCCGACAACAAGCGCGACCCGACCGACGACGAGACGCAGAAGATCACCGCGTGGGTCAAGCAGAACGTGCGTGGCACGGTGCAGGCCGACATCCTGAAGGAGGACCAGGGCCAGAACACCTGCATCTTCTCGACCGAGTTCTCGCTCAAGGTGATGGGCGACATCGCCGAGTACTTCGTGCACCACCAGGTGCGCAACTTCTATTCGGTGTCGATCTCGGGCTACCACATCGCCGAGGCGGGCGCGAACCCGATCTCGCAGCTCGCGTTCACCTTGTCGAACGGCTTCACCTTCGTCGAGGCGTACCTGGCGCGCGGCATGCACATCGACGACTTCGCGCCGAACCTGTCGTTCTTCTTCTCCAACGGGATGGACCCCGAGTACACCGTGATGGGGCGCGTCGCGCGTCGCATCTGGGCGGTGGCGATGAAGGAGCGCTACGGCGCCAACGAGCGCAGCCAGAAGCTGAAGTACCACGTGCAGACTTCGGGCCGGTCGCTGCACGCGCAGGAGATCCAGTTCAACGACATCCGCACCACGTTGCAGGCGCTGATCGCGATCTACGACAACTGCAACTCGCTGCACACGAACGCGTTCGACGAGGCGATCACGACGCCGACCGAGGACAGCGTGCGCCGCGCGATGGCGATCCAGCTCATCATCAACCGCGAATGGGGTCTCGCGAAGAACGAGAACCCGAACCAGGGCGCGTTCATCGTCGACGAGCTGACCGAGCTGGTCGAGGAAGCGGTGCTGGCCGAGTTCGAGAAGATCGCCGAACGCGGCGGGGTGCTCGGCGCGATGGAGACCGGCTACCAGCGCGGCAAGATCCAGGAGGAGTCGCTGCACTACGAGATGCTGAAGCACACCGGCGAATACCCGATCATCGGCGTCAACACCTTCCGCAACCCGCACGGCGACCCGGTGCCGCAGGCGCTCGAGCTGGCGCGCTCGACCGACGAGGAGAAGCAGTCGCAGCTGAAGCGCCTCGCCGACTTCCACGCGCGCAACGCCGGCGAGTCGCCGGCAATGCTCGAGCGGCTGAAGCAGGCGGTGATCGACAACCGCAACGTGTTCGAGGTGCTGATGGACGCGGTACGCGTCTGCTCGCTCGGGCAGATCACCAACGCGCTGTTCGAGGTGGGGGGGCAGTACCGGCGCAGCATGTAGGCTGCGGCGAACCGGGGGCGGCATAGGAGCACGCATGACCTCCGCTCACCAAGCCTTCGCCGCGGCACGCGACGTCCTGTTCGCACACCGCACCGACTATGCCGGCGCGTGCCGCGGCGTCCGCGCCGCGCTCGAGTACTTCGAGGAAGACTGGACGAGCTGACGAGCTGAACCCGAGCCGTCAGTGCCGCTCGCCGAGCGCGCGCAGCACGTCGGCGACGAATGCGCAGCCGTCGAAGCGGCTCGCGTCGAAGGTCCAGCCGAGCCGCACGATCACCGCGTGGCGCGACGGCACGATCGCCATGATCTGCCCCCAGTGCCCGGTCAGCGCCAGCGCGTCCTCGGGCAGCGCGTGGCGGCGGCACGCGCCTTCGGTCGGGTGCCCGACCCTCCAGATGTGCGCTCCGTAGCCGAGGCCCGGGCCCGCATCGAGCGATGCGGTCATCGCGCGCGCGAGCCAACCCGGGGCCAGCACTTCGCGCCCGCGCCAGCGCCCGTCGTCGAGCATCAACTGGCCGATGCGCGCCCAATCGGCCGTGCTCGCCCACAGGTACGACGAGCCGATCCACGTCCCTTCGGCGTCGGTCTCGAACGTCGCGCTGTGCGCGCCGATCGGATCGAACAGCGCGGCTTTCGGGTACGCCCAGTACGCCGCGTCGCTCTCGAAACGCCCGCGCAGGACGGCGGCGAGGATGTTCGCGCTGCCGCTCGAATAGTGCCAGCGCTTCCTCGGCGGCACGCCGGCGTGCGCTTCGGCGGCGTACGCCGCCGCGTCGGGACGGCTCCACAGCATCCGCACGACGTTGCCCCACGGCAGGTACGACTCGTCGTCGTCGAGCCCGTCGCGCATGTAGAGCAGGTCGGCGACGGTGATCCGGCTGCGCGCGTCGCCGCGCCACGCGTCGACCCACGCCGGCGCGCGCTTCGCGCCGAACGCATCGACGACGTTCGCGTCGAGCGCGAGGCGCTGTTCGGCGGCGAGCTTGTGCGCGAGCATCCCGAGCACCGTCTTCGCCATCGACCAGCCGTGCAGCGGCGTTCCGGCGCCGAACCCCGGCGCCTGGCGGTTGACGAGCAGCCGGCCGCGGTGCACGACCGCGATGCCGCGCGCATTGGCCGAGCCCGGGTCGCCCGCGTCGGCGAAGCTGGCGTCGATCAGCCGCGCGAGGCGCTCCACGTCGACCGCGTCGTCCCACTCCCCGCGCGGCGACGGGAGGTCTCCCTCGGGCCACGGCACGGCACGCGCGCGCTGCGGCGCGGCGACGGGCAGCGCTGTGCTCGCATCGACGTCGAGCACGCAGCCGCGCTCGGCGAGGTACTGCGCACGGCGCTCGAAGGTGCCGGCAAAGCGTGCCGTCACCGCCTGCGCCGCGGCGTCCCAGGTGATGCCGAGCGGGCGCAGGAACACGCTCGCCGGCAGCACGTCCTCCTCGAGCACGGAACGCGCCTCGCGGCCCGCGAGATAGACGCCGGAGCAGACGCTGTGGGCCGCCATGCCGGAGGCGGTCTGCGGCACGCCCGCGACCACGAGTGCCGCCACAGCGACCACGTGCAGCAGGCAGAACCCGCCGCCGCCGACCAACAGCGCACGCTTCATCCGCTCGCCCTCCGCGCGCCATTGTGACGGTCGCGCGCCGACACGGTGTCGATCAGAGACAACACGAGGGAGGCTCTGAACGCCAATCGGCGATCGTGTCGTCGATGCGCGCGGAGGTCGCCGCCCGGGGAACCTGGCGGCTTTGTCAGCGTAGGCGCTCGATCAGCGCCATCGCGGCGGCCGGGGCGCGCTCCTTGGCGCCGTCGATGAAGTACAGGTACACGTCGCGCGGCGCAGCCGGCGGCGGGTCGGGCTCGACTCTGGGCAGCACGGCCGGCTCTTCGCCGCGCGACCACGCGCGTGCGCAGTCGGCGATCGCGTCGAGCGCGGCACCGGCGTAGCCGCTCGCGTGCCCGGCCTCTGCGCGCATCAGCCGCGCGTAGACGAAGCCTGCGGTCGTATCGCCGAACGACGGGTAGTCGGCCGAGTCGGTGAACACCGTCGCGACCTGGTACTTGCGCGCAACGCGCAGGAACTCGGCGCACATGAAGCTCGCGTTGCGCACCTCGACCGCATGGCGCAGCGCGATGCCCTCGGCGGCGCCGGGCAGGAGCGCGAGGAAAGCCTCGAAGTCATCGGCCTCGAAGCGCTTCGTCGTCGCGAACTGCCACACGATCGGCCCGAGCTTTGCGCCGAGTTCGGCGATCCCGCTCTCGACGAAGCGCTCGATCGATTCGCCCGCGGTCGCGAGCAGCTTGCGGTTCGTCGCATAGCGTGAACCCTTGAGGGTAAACACGAAGCCGTCCGGCGTTTCGTCGCGCCATTTCGCGAAGCTCGATCGCTTCTGCGTCCCGTAGTACGTTCCGTTGACTTCGATCGCCGTCAGCTTCGAGCCCGCGAAGGCGAGTTCGCGGCTTTGCTGCAACGCAGGTGGATAGAAGTTGTTACGCCACGGCTCGTACGTCCAGCCGCCAACGCCGATGTGAATCCGTGCGTTCATGGTCTTCGTAGGTCACTGCTGACAAGCGAATGAGGCAGTGCTGATAGGGATGACATGCCCAGGCGGCGATGATCCTCGCACAGGAGCGACGAGATGGCAGACAGAGGCGACATCACTTCCGCGGCGTTCGAGCCCGAAGAGGCGATCGAGATCGGCTACGAAGCGGCTGCGCCGTGGCTGCAAGCGCATTGCCGCGCTGCGAACGGCGACGACGATCGCGCCGCGCCCGCGCTGCCGATGCGCGAATCGCTGCGCTCGTTGATGACCGGGCCGAGCGCCTGAACGGTCGCCCTCGCCCGCTCACCACGGGTCGATGAAGCGGTCTCGCGGCTCGCCGGAGCGCGCCGCATCGAGCACGTTGCTCAGCCATTCGCGCGTCGTCGCCGGGTCGATCACCGCGTCGATCTCCAGCGCCTCGGCCATGCGGATCGCCTTGCCCCGCTCGTACTGCCGATCGACCAGCTCCCGGTACAGCGCGTCGCGTTCGGCACCCTCGGCCGGGGCTTCGAGTTCCTTGCGGTAGCCGAGTCGCACCGCGCCTTCGAGTCCCATCGCGCCGAACTCGGCCGACGGCCACGCGCCGGTAGCGACGGTCGCATGGAAGCCGCCGCCGCTCATCGCCACCGCGCCCAGCCCGTACCCCTTGCGCAGCACCACGCTCACGATCGGCACGCGCAGGCGCGCGGCGACGACGAACATGCGCCCCGCGTGCCGCACCTGCGCGCGCGTCTCGACCTCCGGCCCGACCATGAACCCCGGCGTATCGATCAGCGAGACGAGCGGGAGCGCGTGCGCGTCGGCCAGTTGCATGAAGCGCGCCGCCTTGTCGGCCGCATCGGGGTCGATCGCACCGCCGAGGTGCATCGGGTTGCTGGCGAGCAGCGCGACCGGGCGCCCTTCGATGCGAGCCAGCGCCGTCAGCACCGCCTTGCCGAACGCGGGCCGCAGCTCGAGCAGCGAATCGCTGTCGGCGATCAGAGGCATCACCGCGCGCATGTCGTAGCTGCGCGTCCGCTGGAGCGGCACCGCATCGCGCAACGACTGCTGGTCGGCGCACCGCCAGCCATCCGTCCGCCCCTCGAAGAACGAAAGCACGCGCCGCGCCACGGCCACCGCCTCGGCCTCGTCGGCGACGAGCACGTCGATGACGCCGTTTGCCGCCTGCACGTCGCTCGGGCCGACCTGCTCGGGCTTGTAGGCGCCGAGGCCGCCGCCTTCGATCATCGCCGGGCCGCCCATCCCGAGGTTGCTGCCTTGGGTGGCGATGATCAGGTCACTGCAACCGGCGAGCGCCGCGTTGCCGGCGAAACAGCGGCCGGCGACGATCGAGAGCACCGGCACGCGGCCCGAGAGCCGCGCGAAGCGGGCGAAGGTCTCGAGGTGCAGCCCGGCGACCATCGGGATGTCGGTATCGCCCGGCCGTCCGCCGCCGCCCTCGGCAAACAGCACCACGGGCAGCCGTTGTTCGAGCGCGATCGCGAGCATGCGGTCGGTCTTCTCGTGGCCGCGCATGCCTTGCGTGCCGGCCAGCACCGTCGCGTCGTAGGCCATCACCAGCACGCGCGTTCCGTGCACCGCGCCGATGCCGGTCACGATGCCGTCGGCGGGCGTGTTGGCGACCAGGTCGTCGTGCGAGCGCCGCTCGGACTGCGCCGCAACCGCGAGCGCTCCGTACTCGACGAAGCTGCCGAGGTCGCACAGGTCGGCGATGTTCTCGCGCGCGCTGCGCAGGCCGAGCGCGTGGCGCTTCGCGATCGCGCCGGCGCGCGCCGCATCGAGCGTGAACGCCTGGCGTTCGAGCACCTGGCGCAGGTCGGACCGCACCGCGGCGACCTCCGGCGCAGGCGCTGCCGCCTGCGCGACGGCCGCGATCGGCTGCGAGTCGAGCCTCACCAGCACGTCGCCTTCGGCGACCAGTTCGCCGGCGCGAACCCGCACCTCGAGCACGCACCCGTCGGCCGCGGCGCGCAACTCGTGCTCCATCTTCATCGCCTCGACGATCAGCAGCACCTGGCCGGCGCGCACCGCTTGCCCTGCCGCGGCCGCGACGTGCGCGACCGTCGCCGCCATCGGCGCCGTGATCTGCCTCGGGTCGGCGCCGCCACGAAGCATCAGTGCGCCGGCGCGAGTTTGGTTGCGCTCGCCGCGGCGCGACCGTCGAGCGGGAACTGCAGCCCGGGCGCGTCCGAGATCGCCACGTTCCCGGTCGGGTGCTTCATCGGTTTCCTCCTCGCTGGACCCGACGACTGTACGCGCGCGAGCGCCAAGACCCGCCCCTTCGGGCTAAGGAACCTCTGAACAAGTCCCCGCACGCCGCGGCGGGCCTTGGCGGGATGCATGGCAAGGCGCAGGCCGCCGCAAAGGCCCGTTGGCCTTTGCAAGGACTGCAACGACGCCAGGCGCCCGCC
>Ga0187893_10013581_pt1 | contig 11292 bp, 9 predicted proteins | sample MA1701074metaG_FD_139574 | JGI IMG/M metagenome (GOLD analysis project Ga0187893, IMG submission 139574) | White microbial mat communities from a basaltic lava cave in the Kipuka Kanohina Cave System on the Island of Hawaii, USA - MA170107-4 metaG ...
CCGTGGGGCAATCGCGCATGCTGTATGGATGCACCATGCACTCGGAGCGGTCCCGGCACCGCCTCTATGAACAGTGGCACCCGCTCGGCGTCGTTGGGGTGATCACCGCTTTCAATTTCCCCGTGGCCGTCTGGGCATGGAATGCCTTTATCGCGGCCGTGGCCGGGAACACGGTCATTTGGAAGCCGTCCCCGCGTACTCCGCTCTCGGCCGTCGCGGTTCAGCGCCTGTGCAACCGGGTGATGGAAGAGGCGGGCTACGGCGGCATCTTTTCGCTCTTCGTGACGCGCGATAATGAACTCGCAGAGCGTCTGGTGCGCGACCGGCGCGTGCCGCTTATTTCATTTACCGGGTCGACGGCCGTCGGGCGGCGGGTCGGGGAGATCGTCGCCGCGCGCCTTGGGCGGAGCCTCTTGGAGCTTTCCGGCAATAACGCCGTGATCGTGGATGAAAGCGCCGATCTTGATCTCGCCGTGCGCGCTATTGTGTTCGGAGCGGTAGGGACCGCCGGGCAACGGTGCACCTCGACGCGCCGGTTGATTGTGCACGAAAGCCTCTACCAGACCATCGTCGAACACTTGCTTGCAGCCTACCGTCAGATCCGCATCGGTTTGCCGCTCGACCCCGAGGTCGTGATGGGCCCCCTCATCAGCGGCGAGGCGGTGGCGGCATTCTCTCGCGCCCTACGGGAAGCCGAAGATGCAGGCGGTGAGATCCTGTACGGCGGTAAGGTCATCGAGGGTCGGGGTTATTACGTGCAACCGACGCTGGTGCGGGCGCAAAACCACTGGCCGGTCGTCCAGCGAGAGACGTTCGTGCCGATTCTCTATCTTATGACCTTTAACGACTTCGAGGACGCCATCGCGATCAACAACGACGCCCCGCAGGGTTTATCCTCGGCGCTCTTTACCAATGACCTGCGCCGCGCCGAGCGTTATCTCGCCGCCGCTGGATCGGACTGCGGGATCGCCAATGTCAACGTCGGCACCTCCGGCGCGGAGATTGGCGGCGCCTTCGGCGGAGAGAAAGACACGGGAGGGGGGCGCGAGGCCGGATCCGATGCTTGGAAATGCTATATGCGCCGCCAGACCAATACCATCAACTGGGGAACCGAGCTTCCCCTAGCCCAAGGGATCCGCTTCGGCACCGGGGACCGGGAGCGTGTCAGCCGCCCCTAGAATCGGGCCTGCGCCAGCGACCCAGAACCGTTTTGTGTTTCAGAAATCGACGTAACGCGAATACCCGCGGCGCGATTAGGGACCACCACACGACCTTTAGCCGCGTCGTTAAGTCCAAAGCCGTACTGAGCGTCGGCGCTTCGTAACCTAACGTAGATAATGCTTTGCCGATGGCGATGTTAATCGCCGCGACCTCAACGGGACTCAGGTCACTTTTCCATCGCTGCAGCGCGTCGCGCGAGATCACAGCTCCATCGTTAGCAAAGGCGCTGTTGTTTTTTCCTAACGCGCCTACCCTGCACTGCTGCACTTGCGCGATTGTTATATCCGTGTGCAAAAACAAATTGATTTTGTTTAACGCTTCATCCATATTCGTAAGTAAGTCTTCATAACGCAGTTCCAAGTAGCGGGTCGCCGGCTTCGCGCCTGCTGATCGGCCTCGGTTTACGGCGTACTCCCAGCCTTTCGCCGCCCAGATCAACTGTTTCATGGGATCGTTGTCATTGGTGCCACTCCACCCCAGTTTCCTCTTCGAACTCGCGACATCCCGGCCATCGCGAATCAGGTGAATAAATTTTGCGCCCGAAAAACCGAGCGCGAGATCTTCCATATGAAAAACATGCCCGGGCGTTTTCTCGACCCAGTTGTGTTTACCTTGAAGAGTTGCGATGCTGTCCATAAAAAGCTTCAACACGCCGATGTAACTTGTCGCTAGTGCCTGGAGTTGGGCCGCGAAGGGCTCGGCGCTCAGCCCCGAGCGCTTGAACTGTTCCGATTCGATCCAAGCCGCGATAAACGCCTTGCGATTTTCCGCCTTCGTGAGGTCTCCGTAGCGAACGGCGTACGACTCGAGAAGCCACGTTTCCGCTTCATACACGGCAAACTCCCCTGAGGCGAGCAATATCGAATACAGGAGAGTCGTACCGGATCGGGACGAACCGACCACAAAAACAGGCGATCCGGGCGATCCGTACAAGCTAGCGGTGCTCCTGCGGGCAATTGGCTAAACGCGTGCCCCCGCCCGTCATCGCATTGGAGTCCAAGTCACCATGTGGTCGCCGCGCAGGAAACGGAATAAGGCGATCACCGCCGCGAGGTTAGCCAAGGCAAAATAATAGGGCTTATCCAAAAAGCCCCGACGCGAGCCTTGGCGCTGGGAGCGATATCCAGCCAGTGCCCCTAGGTAGACGCTTGCTTGTAATAGAAAGGTCGCCTGATATACCGGGCGACCCATAAGCGCTATATTGGCGATAAACAGTGTCACCAAAAACGCGGGTACCGCATAACGTAGGACTTTGTGCGAGATCAGTTGAAACGCAAAAAGCCCGTACCGCAATGGGTTCAAGAGATGCCGTTTAGCCCATAACGCGGCATAGGTCCGTACGGCCACTCGCACCCGCATGGACAGTTCGTTTTCGGAATCTTCCAACGTTTCCTCGAAACTCTGCGCGCCTTCTTCATAAACGACGCGAAACCCCTTCTCATAAGTCACCAAGGCGATCGTAAAATCACTGATCAGATTGGGTGGTATCTTCTCATATAATCTCTTGCGTACGCCGTAGAAACAACCGCTCACGCCAATCAGAGAGTTGACTGTGCTCTCCATGGTTTTGATCCAGCGTTCGTAGTTCCAATAGCTGCTGCCACCGGCGCCGGTAGCGCTCCCGCCTTTGCTCATATACGTCAGCTTAGTCCCCACACAGCCTACGGTAGAATCGCCGAAGCTACGCACAAGCTTGCGAATACCGTCGTTCGCAATCACCGTCGTGGCATCGGTAAAAACAAGGATCTCGCCGTGGGCCACTTCGACCGCGGCGTTTTGGGCGGCGCTCTTACCTTGCCTGCCCTCGATGCGCACGAGTTTTACCTCGGCATCTTTATGCGCCGTAACAACAGCGTCGGTGGCATCCGTGGAGCCATCCGATGCGACGATAATCTCCATCTGCGTTCGCGGATAGTCCTGCGCTAGTAGACCGGAAATCCTGCCCGCAATCGAACCCTCCTCGTTGTAAGCGGCCACAATCACACTGACCGTCGGTGTGATGTCCGCTGCGGCGACCGGCCGTGGTTTGGCGCGCGCAAGTATCCATAGCAGGATTGGATACCCTAGGTAGGTGTATCCAATCACTAATGCGCTAAGCCAAAATACGCACTCAGCCATGCTAAGCTTCACGGCGCTTGGCTAGCCCACTCCAGAGACGATGGTACAGCGTGTTCCCGAGAGCTCGCTTGACCAGTTTTTTCAGCGCGTATTCCCGATACTTGCTAATGGCATGGCTCGTATCCCTCGCCACAATTTTCATGAACTCCGCCCGTGAGGTGCCCTGGTGAACCAGGTACCGCCTTAACGTGCGCCCCCGGTAGCGGCCTTCGACCGCATTCAGGCCTGGTTCCGAGGTGCAGAGAGCGGCGTATCCGAGTTGCCGCGCGAGGGCGATTGAGGTGCGTGAATAGCGCCCACCGGGGAAGGACAGATGTCGGCACCCTTCTCCGAGATGGGCGTCCAACAGGCGTAGTGGCGTTTCCAATTCTTCGCGCTGTTCAGACTCGGTTAAACTGTCGAGGAACCGGTGCGTGTGTCCATGCGCCTGTATATCCATACGGGCAGCCTGCAGAGCACAAGAATCATCCCAGCTTAACCACTCGTTAGACGTTCCAACCCTGCCCGTCGTGACGAAAAACGTGGCCGTAAAACCGAACTCCCGCAGAACTGGAAGCGCTATCACGATGTTGCTCACGTGGCCGTCATCAAATGTTAAGACCACGCCCCGCCCATCGCGGTCGCCGTTCTTAATCATGGCCTCCAGACTGACCCCAACTCTGTCCGATTCCGCGATAGTCCGCATCTGGTTCCGGAAATCGGTCTCCGTAAGGGTGTAATACTCTCGTTGAGCTTCCCCGCTCAAAGCATGATACATGAGGATCGGGTAACCGCTCACGCCGCGGCACCTCCGAAATAGTGGGCTTGATTGAGCTCGGCGATGTGTCCCCATGAAAACCGGGTCTCGGCCAGTTCCGTCGCCCGGCTCCCCATGTTTTGCAGGAGTTCCGGCGAATGCATCATCGTTCTGAGCGCCAACGCTAAAGCGCGACTGTCCCCGGGGGGCACAACAAAGCCGGTGCGACCGTTTTCCACGACCTCGGGCAGACCACCGGTGCGCGTGACCACCACCGGCTTACCGAACGCATACGCAAGTTGCAACACCCCGCTCTGCGAAATGTTGAGATAAGGCAGCACCACCACGGAAGCCCTTTGAAAGTAACGCTTGACCTCGGCCAGCGGTATATAATCTAGCCGCACTTCGATTCTCGCGGCCAAGCCATAGCGTTCGATCTGCTGTTGATAGGGCGCAAACGGTTCTTGCGGTTTCCCGACAATTTCCAGCGTGAACTGGTGCTGGTCTTGCGCGAGCAGATGCAACGATTCAAGGAGAACGGACAGGCCCTTATACTTTCGAATGTAACCGAAAAATAAGATCCTAAAGATCCCATCGGCGCCCACGTTAGCGCCCTCATCGTCGTCAAAGAACATGTAGTTGCCATGATCGATCACCGCGATATTCTGCCGCGGCAAGCGCAACATGTCTTTCAGCTCATCCTTGGAGTGTTGGGAGTGCACTATGATCCGGTGGGAGAGCCGGTATATTGTTCCGAAGATCCACGCCGACCATCCTCTGCTTTCATGGGAGATCACGTTATGCGCGGTCGTGACGATTCGAATACCGATTATCCGGAACAAAATAATCAGAGCGAGCACCAGGCTTGGAAACTGGCTTAACTGGAAGTGCACAGCCATAGGCCGCTTCCGTAGCGCATCGAGGTATAAATCGATCACACGCAAGGGATTCGTTTTGAATCGCCTGAAGGTGCATTTAACTGCGAAGGCGCGCTCGAAGTGTTCCAGTTCATACGGACAGCCGGTGTACAAGGTCACGGATAGCGAATTGCCAAAGCTTTGAAGCAGGTTATACGTATAGTGGCATATGCCCCCTGCGCCTGCTATTTCAACGACGAATACACGCGGCTGAGCCGAGCTTGACGTTTCCACTTCGCCTTCTCGATTTTATGGATTCATCGACTGTGCGGCCACATCGCTACAGCAAAGCAAGCGCTTTCGCCCAGAACAAGGCCGGCACAAATTGACCCTGGTGATCCGTACACATATCGTTGTGCAGGTTTATGCGGCGCAGCTCAAACGGGTCAGTGTTGCAGCCGTTAACACCTGCTATGGTCGTACAGGCATGTTGATAACCTGCTTTCTTTACTTCCGCAGCCACCTCTGCGTTGAAGTCTTCGCGCGTTCCGTTCGGGTACGCAAAAGCGATGATCCGGCCGCCGAGCACCCCTTCCAAGACCTTCTTGGAACCAAGGAGCTCCGCGCGGACTCTTTCGATCGTTTCCCGGCTGAGAATAGGATGTGACAAGGTATGCGATCCAAAAGTGATGTTGGCAGCCGCCATTTCCTTGATCATATCCCATGTGAGCATAGGCGTGATGCCACATGGCCCGATTGTTTTAAGCCGCTGTGCGATGAGCTCAACGAATCGTTCTCGTGTCCCATCGTCGTAGCGTTTCAGGCGCCGGTTCAGCGCAACCAGAGCCGCTTGGCGATCGTTATGATCCCTCAACTGATAACTTCCGATGCCTTCGGGGCGCATGTCCAATTGCTCTGCGCGGCTATTTTGGATCGTGCTGGCTAGGCGTTCATACCAAAAGCTGCGTTTGCCGCCGACGTGGTCTACGCTCAGGTAGATCGTGGCCGGAACGCCATGACGGCATAGGAGAGGAAATGCGTTTTCGTAGTTGTCTCGATAACCGTCGTCAAAAGTGAACGCGAATCGTAATCCCTCCCCGATTTGTAACCCGCGATCCATGTCAAGTGCCGGTAAGGAAACGATTGCATGATGCTCTTGCACCTCGCGAATAACCATCTCCAACACGCGAGGCGACAAGGTGAGCGCGAGCGGATCGGGATCGTCATTGACTTTGTGCAACATCAGGATCACCAGACCGTCTTTCCGCTTCCGAGTCATTCTGAGCTGACCCAAGGTTCGGGCGACAGCAATGTTTAGGGTCTTTTTGGCGTTTAATTCCAGCACGGTCGTTCGTTAAGTTTCTCGGACTGTGCACGCAGCTTGTGTACCAATATGACCGCATCAGATGCATGACGCCGGTCGTAACCGACGAATTATCATGTGCCCCTGCTTGTATCCTTCTGATCGCTGAAGGATCTTCGGACTATACACTTACGAGCGCCTTATAAACGTCGCTATAGGCCCCTGCCTGTCTGGCAGCACTGTATATGTCAACACATCTTTGTCTCGCTAGTGACGCCGTCGCAACCGTATCGATCTTTTTATCCAGGACGGTCATCATTGCGTGCGATAGCGCGGCAACGTCCCGAGCCGGCACGAGAATCCCCCCGCCACCCGCAAGCATTGTTCCTACCGCACCCACGTTCGTGGCGATCACGGGAACGCCGCTCGCCATCGCTTCCAGTAGTATCATGGGCATGCCCTCGGTCAGCGACGGAGACAGATAACAATCGATGTCATGCAGTACGCGCTGCACCTGAGAGTGTTTCCCCGTGAATATGACATGATCCTCGATACCCAATTCGCGGGCGTGGGCCTGCAAAATACCCCTGTCGGCCCCTTCTCCAACGAGCATGAGGCGCGCTCTAGGATGCCTCTCCCTGACCGGTGCCAGCGCTTCGATCGCGTGGCGTTGGCCCTTTTCGGCGCTTAAACGAGCCACCGTTCCGAATACAAAGTGATCCGAGGACAATCCCCAATGCTCGCGACCGAAGCCTAGGCACTTCGGCCCGAAGATGTCAGTATCCACACCGTTCTCGATGGTACGTAAACGCGCCCTAGATAAGCCCCGGGCCCGCATCCGCTCGCTCATCGCGGCTGTGACCGTAACCACGACGCAGAATTGACGCAGTGCGAGTTGCTCAATCCATTGATAGACTCTCAGGTTAATGGTGTTGCTGATCCACCCGTGCAGGGTCGCTGCCACGGGAACCTTGAGGGCGCGTGCCGCGAGCAACCCATAAACATGACTCTTATAGTCATGCGTATGAATGCATCCTACTCCGTGTTCACGGGCAATCGCGATTAGACACTTTAGCGTTTCGAAGCTCCACCGCGATCCACACGGTATTTCAAACGCCAGGCTTCCCTGCTCTCGCGCGCATTTAAGCAAGTCGCGATTACCATTAAGGTAATTTTCGATCGTCACCAGAACCGGGTGGACTCCGGCCGGGGGCAACTTCTTCAGCAACGTGACCAGTACCCGCTCCGCGCCATAGAATCCAGCGCTGGAACGGAGTTGCAATACCCGAATCATACACTCGCGGTGCTCATTTTTGGTGGCTTTTCCACGGCTTCACACAAGAGCAACGCCCTTAAGACTAAGGCGAGATACACCCAGAAATACGTGACTAAAGGATAGTGACTGAACCGATCTCCGAACATGTTTCCGAGAATAAACGCCGTGATGCACCCTAGCATTCCCAACCCCAATGCCTTGAATAAGGGATCACTGGCTCGCTCGAACAGCGAGCGGCTTGCAACCAAACCGCGCCAAAATATCATAAACAGGATAACCAAGCCCACAGCGCCCTGCTCCGTCAACACCTTGACGAAATAGTTGTGCGTGTCTTTGCCCTCGTAGGGGTTGACATGATGGAAGGAGTGGAAGCCAATCCCGAACACTGGGCTAGCTTTATACTTTTTGAACGCGATTTCCCATATGGCAGACCTTGATGCTGCAGACCGATCCCGTTCTTCGCCTTCTTCCACGAAGATAGTACTAAATCGCTCCTGCACCGATACAGGAAAGGTCGTCAGCAACGCACTTGAAAACATCATAACGGCAACGCCAGCCGCCACTGCGGCTTTTTTATTGAAACACCACCCCATGACCGCGAGCCCGCCCAAAAAAGCTATCCAGCTTCCTCGAGACTGGGAATACATCAGGCAATACAGATTCAACCCTACAAGAACTGCGAGCACGGCGCGCTCGCGAAGGGTCTTGATGTAATAAAAAAGCGCCGCCAAAACGAGAGTATAAGCGGCGTAGAAGGCACCGATCTCGTTGCTGCCTAGTTTCATGAACGTTCCGCCGACTAATCGCATTTCATCGGTATAATGCCATGACATGAACCACGATAGCTGCGAACGAAACACATAAAACATGTAAGGTAAGGGCAAACTTGTCGCGGTGATCATCCATACAATGCCGCGCCGATCGCGCACACTATTGAGGACAACAAAGAATAAAAACATCGGAAGGAGTTGGTCCTTGAGCGCCAAAAAATGCTTGTCGCCTAAAACCCCAAGGTAAAGGATGCCGTAAAGCGTGGAGCAAACAAATATCGCCATATAGGCATAGAGCGGGGCATGCAACTTCGTGTCAGTGGGTAGGGTGCATTCGGGGCGCGTCTTCCATACGATCAGGGACAGGAAGATCATGATATTTATGAAGTTGAGGCCCGCGCCAAGACTCGGCAACTTACCGATATAAATATTCTGCAACGGTATCATCGCGACGAACAACAGCAACGGCCAGTTCGGGCGTATCGGCAAGCGATCCGATAGCGACCGCGGTATCGCGGCCCACCTTGATTCTATCGGTTGCGCCATCGTCCACCACGCCCTTTGGCAATTGGGATCGAGGCACGCCGGCGGAGTTTCGCTCTCCTCCCGATGAACGCACTCATCTTCGCTTGCAAGCCGCTCCTGAAGCGGGCTTGGCTCCGCGATAAGTAATATAAAAAGCGAGGGATGTGCCCAGGTGGTTCAATCATGAGCACCACGTTGCGCACCGGTTTTGCTCCCCACCGGTATTTGTATTGTTCATCGCCACGAAGAAAATCGAAGTAGCGAAACCCATTTTCTATGGCCCGCTTCATCACGTGGGCGAAAAGGACGGTAGAGGGCCGATACGACGAATACTCCGGGTCGAAACCGCCTTGATAGTAATAAACTGTGCCGCCTCTTACCAAATTAAAGGCCGCGCCAACAACCCGACTTTTACACCGTATGACATCGAACCATGCTTTCCCGGCCGCGATCATATCGGCTGCCACGGACTCCAGGAAAGACACCATTTGAGGCGTAGTAAGGCTAGAGTGACGACCTGTCTCATCCATCCTTTGTGCGTTCAATCGGACTAGCTCCCGCACCGCGCATCGGAGTGGTTCCGGATCCCGAATCTGCTCAACTTGAAAATCAGCCTCCACTTGACGCCAAGACTTGCGAATCTGCCCGCGGAAATTACCGCTTAATCTCGCCATCAACTCGTCCCACGAGGAGGGTAGTTCAAGCAGGGGGCACAACGCGTCCGGCTTGGTCCTAACATGCAAGCCCTTGTCTTGCGCCCACGCCCGAATACAGGCGATGGCGCTATCATCTGCTCGTAGGTCGCTCAATCTAAACACCGCTTGATCACCAAGTCTCCATATCTCGTCCATAAGGCGCGCGCAATCTGCTTCATCGACGGATGGGTCGCGCAGAAACCCCAGGTGATCCGAATACGCCATGCTGTTAGCGCCAAGACAAGACCAGATTGAAAGGTAAGGTCTCCCAAATATTGTTCCGGTTTCGACCTGGAAGGGCGCGATCAGGCGAGGGGCTCCTTCCCGGCTGAAAGCGCATAAGACTCGGAACTCCCTACTGCCGCCAAAATGCTCCCACCAATTGGACATCCATTCCCAAGATAAAAATACGCTATGTTCCGGGTTTTGATCAAAAAGCCGGCGCCACGTTGCTTCGAGTCCATGAAAGTTGTCGGGAGAACGAAGCCATCGGTAATCTAGGGTCAAGTCGACGCCTCCAGAGGCACCTCGCGATTCCCTCGTTTCGCCACGGCTTGGGCGATCGTCTCCGTATATTGCGCGACCATCGTCGACAAGGAAAAATAGTCTGCGACCCGTTCGCGGCCCGCTGAGCCCATCGCGATCCGGAGCGCGGGTGATTCTGACAAGCGGAGGATCGCCGCGCTCATCGCGGTGCTGTCGCCCGATGGCACCAGAAGTCCGGTGACGCCCTCAACTACGACCTCCGGATTCCCCCCGACTCGGGTCGCGACCGCGGGTTTCCCCACTGCCATGGCTTCAAGTAGCGCATTCGACAAACCTTCGGTCAAACTCGATAGCACAAAAATATCTGCGTCTGCTAGGATCGCCGGTACATCCGTGCGGCGCCCGAGGAAGTGAACGTGCGCCTTCAGGCCCATCTCAATCGCTGCGCGTTCCAACTCCGCGCGTAAGGGACCGTCTCCGGCCAATACTAAGTGCATGTGCTTACGGGCGCCGTGGAGGGTTTGGAGGCACTTGATAACTGTCATGTGGTCCTTCACCGGAGAAAGGTTGGCGATCATCGCCAGCACACAGGCTTCGCGCGCTAGCCCCAGTTCCGCACGGAGCGCCCCTTGCGGTTGCCGGTTGAACCGCGTCATGTCGACGCCGTTATAGATTAGCCGAACCGTCTTTTCGTTTATGCCGCAGGCCCGGAGTGCTACGCGGACAGCATCCGAGGCGGTGATAATTCTTGAGAACCGCCCATTGATTATCCGATAGAACCACTGCAACTTCTTGCTGTTCCGAAAGCCGGTATCGCGACGGCTGGAGATGAGCGCGCGAACGCCGGTCAAGGCGGCAGCAGTCACCGATATCGCATCGGCTGTCTCAAAAAAGGACAAAATGCAATCGTACTGACCTTGCTGCAACACCCGGCAGACCTGCGCGATCCTTTTGAGGCCATGGACGGACAAGAGCTTACCCGTTGGTAGATGGCTAAACGTCGCTCCCGCCACTCGCCCCTCCGCTTGCGGTACACTCCGTCCCAGTTGTAAGACATGTACCTTGAATTTAGAGTAATCTAGATTGGCCACTAACGCCTGCAAATGTTGCTCGGCGCCGGCGCGTCCTCCGATGTTTGTGTCAATCAGTATGAGTAGGCGTATCAACCCTGGTACCTCGACTTTACGCTGCTCCGCGCACCGATCAGAGCAGGTGTCTTTCGTAGTGGCGTAATCCTAGAAAGCGGGTCAGCGTAATAGCTTCATAGGGCTCGAAGCCGCAGCGCCTTGCTACCGCATGCGAGGC
>Ga0187893_10013582_pt1 | contig 11291 bp, 5 predicted proteins | sample MA1701074metaG_FD_139574 | JGI IMG/M metagenome (GOLD analysis project Ga0187893, IMG submission 139574) | White microbial mat communities from a basaltic lava cave in the Kipuka Kanohina Cave System on the Island of Hawaii, USA - MA170107-4 metaG ...
AAAGTGAAAACGCTCCTTTTCCCCCACGCAAGGGGCATCAGTTTGCGCTTTTGTCTTCTTCAAGTCAGGATAGCCAATTTCAAGGCTTTCTACGAGATTGTCGACACTTGCCGGCCCATCTTTCTTTCTAAAAGTGTGGATAATCATAGAAACAGGCTGATCTTTAGGGCGTTTCAGAAGATCATGCGCACGTGTAATGTAGTGATGCATCACGAGCGCATAGGCCAGATTTGCCTGCCTTTCATTAAAATTATCCAGCGCCGATTCCTTTAAGGTGTACCCCCCTTCCCGCTTTCTGCGCTCAAGCTCCGCATACTCCACCCCATCCACATGCGGCCTATCCAGCACAAGCGACATATTCGTAAAAAGTTGCCCCTCTCTCAAATGCTGCTGCAAAGCAGTCCCCTCTTCATTCAACCCATCCGAAAATTGCCCCAGCTCCCCTAAAGCCCTCTCCTCTCGCCCCACACACCCCACTGACATTCGCCACCTCCATTCTTGATCTTGATCTTGATCTTAATCTTTCTCTGAAAAGTTGAGGAAAAGCATGATTAAGATCAAGATCAAGATCGAGATTAAGATCTAGGTGACGAGCTGGACGAAGGTTTTTTCGTTGTAGTAGTCGGCCATGGTGGAGGAGAGGGGGCCGCGCAGGATCCAAGGCAATAGCTCCGTGGAAGCAAAGGCGGAGTGAAACTTGTCTTTGAGTTCGGTTTTGAGAGCCTCTTTTTGCTTTGGTACGGCGGCAGGGGTAAAGTTTAAAAAGTTCCAGAGGAAGTTGCGGATTGGGGCATCGTTTCTGTCATCCTTCAGGAAATTCCAGACGCGATCGGCGACTGAGAAACGCACCGCCACATAGGTGGTGAGCTTGACGGCCTGTTTGGCAAGCCACTTGATGGGTCCCCAGAGGCTCGATTTTTCCATCTGCGCTTCGGCCTCACGGACAGCGGCATCCATAGTATAGTCCTTGACCATCGCTTCGGCCTTTTTCATGAAGTTGGGATCGGGCTCTCCTGCAAGAAGTTTTACGCGCATATCTTCTATTTCCTGACGGCGTCTGCCTATCACTTTTTGATCTTGCGTCGTATGAGGAATCAGGCGATCTAGCGTCCAGAGAATGCGTCTGTCACTCTTGGTAAGGTCTGCAAAGAGAGTTTCCATGGCGCGCTCAAGCTTGCCCCAGACAGCACGTTTTGCCACATCAGGCACTGTCAAGCTCTCTTTGCCTCCTGGAAATAGTGTAGACAGTAGTTTTGTAGCGGCTTGCTTGTTAAACGCATCGGCGCCGACAGGCATATCAGCACGCACCGGAGCGTCCTGTGAAAGCATAGGCAGAGCCGCAGCCAATCCATCCGATAGAAAATCTGGCCTTAGGCGCCCGCTTGCCTCAAGCGTACGGATAATCTGAGCTACAGTCGCATCGACATAGGTGTCGAGATTTTTTCCGATGAGAGGGTCTTGTTGCGAAAGTGTTTCTAAAAGGCGCTTTTCAACTTCGCGAACCACACCTTGATAGCCTGCAAGGCCACGTTTGGTCGCGCTTGGCTTCGTAAAATCAATCAGCCACTTTTTGGCATACTGCTGCATACGAGTGACATTTTCTGTTGGTGCCGCTTCTGCCTCTTGCTTCACTTTCGCTGCCGTTTCCACCACCTCCTGCACATAGGGTTTGAAAAACCATCTGACAAGTTTTTCGTGAGTGACAACAGGTCGCAAAAATTCTGGAAGCAGGTTTTGTAATGTTTTTTCGGGCAAAAGCTCTTTTAGCCACAGAACGCCAGTCTCATCCGGCATCTCTTTGTTAAAGAGAGATACAAATTTTGCCGTTACCTCTAGCGCGCGCTCTTGGACTGTCTGTCCTGGTTTGGGAGTAATTGCCTGTCTGAGACAGATAAAGAGCAGTGCATGCAATGCCTTTTGCGCTTTCGGGCCAAGCTCTTTGCTTTTCAAGAGCAGTTTCAACTGATCATCGATAAATTTAGGCAGTTCCTTTGTTACCTTCTCAGTTTCGTTTTCAGACATCTCTTTGAGAGTATCATCCAGACTTTTGAGCATATCGTTTAAAAGCTCTGGCACCCCATCCAATTTTTCTAGATACGTTCGCGCCTCTCTTCCCTGTTCTTGAAGCCGTTCCACACTCTTTTGTATCTGCATGAGATCCTCAGTCACTTCCGGTAAGGCAATTTCATCGACAATCAGTTTTGCCAGTGGCAATTCAAAAAATTCCTTGGGAAAGGCGGTGTGGATAAGCTGTGCGGCAGTAGCCTGAGCATCCCCCCTGTTAAAAGAGCCAACGAGAGCTTCAAGTTTAGGGATAATAGCTTGAGGGTCGGCCACCAGCCCTTCCACCACTGTGAAGACCACTCGAGAGACCAGCAGATTGCGAATATCGCCAAAATCTGTGGTTTCGTCGACAAAGATCTGCTTGAGAAGACTATCCAGAAGTGGTGGCAGAGTAATACTGAGCGGCTCTTTTCTAGTTCCCAAATCAAAAAGAACTTCACTAATCGATGAACTCACTTTCTTATGAATATAGTCTTTGAGTTCTGGCTCTCTAGCTGCAAGCTTTAGCCCCTCTATCGAGCGCTTTTGCAAAAGCTCTTGCACATTGTGAATCATCTCGATGATGGGACAAGCAAAAGTCCCCGCCGTGTCTTTTGTAAAAAGGGGCTGTATAAATTCAGGGATGAGTGCTTTCCACTGCTCTTCGTTAAAGAGCTTTTCAAGGCCCGCTCTTGCCGTAGTAAAGTAGGCAAGCTGACGGACATTTAACTTGTCATAATCAATTGCTTGCTTTGGCAGTATTGGCTTTCCAATGGCTTGCAAATAGACTCGAATTTGCGGCTCTGTGATTTTTAAAATGGCCACAATTTCCTTGGGGCTCTTCTGCTTATCGTTGAGGATATGAAAGCTTTTTTGCCCCGCCACGGCAATTGGCGCCAAGAGCTTGAGCAGGTTGCCATTTGCTCCTGGTATCGATTTGGCATTTGCAAATATAAAGCCGAGCGCGCCAAAGAGCATATTTGAGCCAAAATGATGCAACATGGCCTTTTGAGAGGCATCTTGTGTGGAGTAGATCTTCTGTACCACCTTTTGCATCCAGGAGGCTTGAGCACTGGGAGAAGCCGCTAAAAGCGTCTGTAGCTGCTTTTGAATGAAGGTGTCAATACCTTGAAGCATCTGCGGCTCGCCGCTCACACCAGTTACCGCCAAGGCCTTCATACCAAACGCATAGTCATAGGCCTGTTTGAGGTAGTCATAGCTTAAGTTGGCAATTTGCTGCTCGATGTTAAAGATAGCAAATTCTTTTGGGATGAGTTCTGTAGCAAGTGATTTTGGCAAGAGCGCGTCTACCAGCTTCTTAGAAGTGCTTCGCAAAAGAAATTCCTTCATATCAATCGGCTTATCAGGCGCAATGTCGTGCGTTTTGCGATAGCTTTCCATAATCTCATTGGTATAGCCAAATTGTCGCCGCCATTCCTGTTTATTTTGAGCTGCATCAAAACTATCAATTTCATCTAAGCCCTTTTGGGCAATGCTCATAAGCGTTAAAAAGAGTTTTGCTGCACGATCTTCTGCAGATTCACCGGCAGTCGGATTGAGGTGATAAGCCAATATCGACTCGCACATGGTAGGAACTAGCTTCATGAGAAGACTTTGCAGAGCAGGTCCTTGAAGCACCTGTGCTTTAATTTGGTCAATCGTAGTATCTGCTTGAATGGGGGTGTTAAGTTTCGCCAAAAGCTTTTCTATACCAGTTTGCACGAGCACTCGCACTTCGGGCACTTTGAGCTCGAGTTTTCCAGACTGAGTGGCCGACTGGATCTGCTCAGCTTGTGCTGATACGCCCTTGAGATAGCCGGTAAAGAGATCTGTGGCACTTTCCCACAAAGAAAAATCGCGCAGGAAGGCCGGCATGAGCTCATTGAAGAGCTCTTTTGTGAGTACAGTAGAAATAATGTCGCGTGACGCTCTTGCCAAAAAGGCATCCGACTGCTCTTTGGTGATCGCTGTTGTTTTCTTTAAGTGCTGAAGATCTAAAATCGCTTTTTGTCCCTGCTCAAAGATGCTGTTGACAATGCCTGCCAATGTCTTGGCAATGGGTTCAGCACCTTTGCGATTTTTCTCAATAGCCTTAAAGACAATAATGGTGATCAGCTCCTTTAAAAAGGCGTCGGTAAAATCTTTTGCCTCTATTAAGGCAGGCACGCTAGATGGCTTTAATACATGACAGAGCATCTCATCGAGAAACTCAAAGCCGGATGGCTGAAACGTGCCCGCTTGAGCCTTGGTTTCGATCATCTTTTTGGCCATCTTTAAGAGCTTATCGATCCATTGGGCAATCTCCGCACCACCTTGCAGCTTTAGCGCCTTGTCGGTGCTTTCACCCTTCTCAACAATGTCCTTCCATTGATTGAGCAGATCGGCGACAAAGGGACTTAAAAAGTCATAGAGCTGCTCTAATGCGGCTTTCAAGGGCAATGTAGGCGGCAGGAGCTTTTGCAGTTTGTTAAGGTCAAGCTCTTTGGCCAAAAGGCTTTCGACAAAGTAGTAGGAGGTAATATCTAAAAGCAGTCTTTGTGCTTTCTGATTCGCCACCGGTTTTTCATCAACTCTTGCCGCTTCGATGGCTGTAAGGGCGCTCTTCAGTTTTTCGTGAAAGAAGCTTTTCTCTTTGTCGTCTATATGGGCTTTAATGAGTTCTTTGAGCTGTGGCTCTGGGAGCGTTTTGTTGTCCTTGTGCAATTTTACCATTTCCGGAAGGCTGGTGCTGGCTTTTCCAAGGAGGCGCTCTGCAATCTGCAAGCGACGCGCTTGAGTTGTTTGCTCTGGAGCTGGCTCCAAAAGAGTGACCATGACTGCATTCATTCCCTCCTTTATCTCTTTTACAAGCCAAAGGCGTGCATTGGTGAGAACAGGGACATCTTTTTGGTACTTGATGTCATTTCGTAAAAGGCGGGTTAAAAAGTCTTTGACAAAGGCGTTTGAGTCGTTGTTTAGGAGTGGAATCGTCAGCTGTATCTGTTTAATCTCTTTCGTAGTTGAATCGATTTGTTTGACGAGAGACTCAGTAAACTTTACAACTCCTGGAAATTTACTGTTATCAACTGTGATGAGCACAGGATTGGTCAGTGACTTGTAGATGGCTTCGAGATGTTCAGCAAAGAGCGCAATCATCTGATTCCAGTTAAATTGCTTCGTATCGATAAAGTAGCCTGCGGCCCATGCATACATCCCCTTGCCAGTCAGAATTTCTCGCAAGGCCTTGGGAAGATGTGGGTCTTCAAGCTCTTTAGGAAAGGCTTCTTTCAATAGAGTCCTTGCGATATTTTCAAAGGACTGCTTGGTGTTTACGTGTGGATCTGGTTTTGACTCAAATTCAGCAGCGATGACGGTGATAATAGAGGCCAGAAAGTGGTCGGCGAGCTGATCGTTGGTCATGTTTTCTGGATGCGCTTCCCCCTTTGTGGCAAAGGTAAGAAACACCTCCCCGAGCATGTCCTTTAAGGCCTGCTCGATATGGTTTTGACCGCCTGTCACAAAGCTGCTGTTTGCTTGCGCGATAATCTTTACTGTTGCCTGATGGGAAAAGTCTTGGATCAACTGCCCGCAGGGAGTGATTTCCCAGTTAATTTTGCGCTTGGTAGCATCAGTTTTATCGTGCGCTAAGGCAAAGCTACTGATAATGCCACCTAGAGAGGCTAAAAATCCAGAAGCTTGGGGAGCGGCTGGTTGGGCAGACTGGGCTTGAGGCTGAGCTCCCCGTTGATCGACAGGTTCCATAGTTCTCCAAAAAGAAAGAAAGCGCCTCTTTTTTTAACCAAATACTGTTAAGAGAAAATAAATGATATTATTTTTTATTTGGAATTTCTCTTTTAGGCCGCTTTGCCAGTTTTTCAGTTAATTCATCAACGAGCTGGCCCTGTGTTGCCAGGTTCTTTGGCTGAAAGTAGTTTCTTAGAAAGGAGACCCCGTCTTTGACGAAAAGGGCAGCATTTGGAAACTGGTAGCGATCCAGCTTTTCAGAGCGAATATCGGCAAGAGATTCATCGACTGCCTCTTCCCAGTCATCGCTTTCGATATTCTCTGGCAATTTCTGCTCTTTCAGCCATTTTCCGAGGATATTAGAGAGAGATGTCTTTATGGCGCTTTCGGTGGTTTTAGTAAGTGTCGGAAAATCAAGGCGCAACGCCGCTTTTACAGCGTCAAGGAGAACCTTATTTTCAGCCCTTTCAACGAAAGCGGCAAATTGGGTAAGCAGTGTCTTGGTGTCAATGCGCGTCTGCTGGGATCTTTTTTTGACATTTTTGCCTTGCGCAGGAGGTGGAGGCGGAGTTGGCGCATTACCGTTAATAACAGTCGTACTTGCACTCTTGAGGATAGGCTCAATAGAGCCATTGACACGCTCTTCTAACTCGCGGCAGCGCTTGCGACTGAGTTCCAGTTGTCCTGCAATCTGTTTATTGGCCGTTTCCGTCCCTGCTAATGCAGATAATGTGGTAGCAAGCCGCTCTTCAAGCTCTTTTCTTGCAGGATCTGCCTGTTCTTGCGGCTTTTTCTCTCTATAGAACAAATCATACGCGGCAAAACCTACTATACCTGTAGCCAAACCATAAACAAACTGCATAATCACCTCAAATTATTACTAAATATAAAAGATTGTAGATGAAATCAGATAAAAAGAAAAGGCTTTGCTCCTTATAGCCGCCGGCATTCGCGAACAGCTACAATTAGGTAGCCATTCGGAGCGCGTGCCTCGATCTCACGAGGGCAAGGAGCAAAGCCGAATAAGAACTGTATCTACTTATATTAAACTCTTTATTTTAATTTTATTCAAGAAAATTGTGTGTGTTACCACAGGTTAAAATCTACACGATGGAGAAGATTAATCTATTCACCTAATCGTTTTTGAAAATGAATAGAGAAATAGATTGATCCTTCCTATCCTGTTGAATATTTCCTGCCTATCCTGATTGTTTTTGGCAGCGAAGCATGGCGACCCAGGCAGCATCAGGCTTGGCAAAACTCTTTTCGATCTTTACTGAAAAAAGGACATCATCTCTTCTAATTAACCCACTATTTTCAGAGTCACGAAACTCTTTTAGTGTGAACGCACGAGAGGTTCGATAGCTGATAGAGAGAGCGCCTTTGTCGTTTTTCAGCTCAAATTCAAAATGAGTCTTTATGTCATGATTGGCCTGGTCATTATCTGTCAGAAGAAGATTTCGTACAGGTGATAGGTAGGAATAGATCCCAAGAAATTCTCGTGGAAGCGAGATCGGGTTTGGATCTTCGATCGCCACAAGAGAGACTGCTTCTGCGACCATTTTCTTAAGCTCACCTTCTTCCTTAGAAGGGAGGAGCTCTTTTGCTTTAGTGAGGAGTGCCTCACAAAGTAAGGGCACTTTTAACTCGTCGGGGACTTTGGCAGGAAGTAGCGTACGAAGCGACTCTTGGCCAATTTTTGTAGCCCCAAGCTCTTCGCGCTGAAAGGTGTTGCAGACTGCTTGGTAATTAGGAACAAGCGTTGTCCACTGAATAAGTTTTGGCCGCATCTCTTGAAACTCTGGGGCCACTCTTTCAAAAGATACGGGCTGCGAACTTTGCGCTAAAGATGCGATGGGAATGAGTATCTTGCCTACGCGCTGGTTTTCGACTCGAAGGGTGGCCTGCATCTTCTTACAAAGCCCTTGGCGAAGTGATGTTAGCTCAGGTTGGCCGATGAATGCTTTGAAGGCCTCCCACCCAAAGATTTTGCTGTAGTCGCAAAAGAGCCAGTTAAGCTCTGCAGGGTTTTTTGAGGGCTCTTGAAGAACTGCCTGCATCTTTTTGCTGATATCTTTCTCCACGGCTATCTTATAAAGCGCTTGGAGCTCTGCCATCTGTGGGTGCGAGGGAAGCTTCAGCTCGCTAAAAAGATTTTGCAGTTGCAAGAGAATGGCAGCCAGCTCTCTTGGCCAAAAACCTGGCAGCCTTTTGGCAAATTCGCGACTCTTTGCCAAGAGCTCATCAAGCTCCCTACCAAAAGAAGGGCTAAGTACCGCCCCACTACGTACTTTGGAAACAACAGCTTTTAAGCTGGGGAGTAGCGCATTACAAAATTCATCGTGCGACCATCTGTTTGACTCCTTGATGGCTACCAAGACTGGCTCGAGCGTAAAGGCTGGTTTTGGCTTCTTGATAAAGGTATCTCTCAAGGAAAGTAGGCTCTCAATTGCCTTATTGGCCTTGATCACCTTTTGCTTGGTAGTATCACTTTGAAGCTGCCCCTTTTGCAAGGAGATATCCGTAAACAAAAGCGCTTCTAAGCGTTCGGTTATATTGGTGTAGTCTATCGCTGCGGCATTGGTTTTTGATACGTCCAAAATCATGGATGACAGTTTTGGAAGATGCTGCACGCTGTCATACCACTCTGGAACAAAATAGCGCACCAAGCGATGAAACCAGGTGAGCTTGATCACTTCATACTGACCTTGCGCCTTTTCATATAAGGCATGCTCTTTTACATTTTGGATTGCCTGAAGCTGCGTTGCAAGAAAGCGCACATTTTGTTCTTGGGCTGAAACTACTACCATAATTACCTTAATCTATGAATGAAGAGATTCTATTTTTACTATTTGTACATTGCCCAAAAGCTTCTCTAAAATTGCTCGGGCATCTTTACCTTCTTGTGCGGCCTGTACCATCTCTAGAACCGGTGCCATCGTTTCGCCAAGTGCAAACCAGTGAATATCGACTAAATTTTGCGACTTTGCCTTTTTAACCACAAGCCCGCGCGTGGCTTTAAGAGCCTCTACAAAGGGTGCATCGCGCCTTTCAATGCTCGATCCAAGATAGCCTACTGTTTCAGCTTTTAGGTCCCAGTAAGGGTTGTTTCCTTGCGCCATCCAGCTGAGTGTTTCGGTTCTAAGCGCAATTGCCAAGGCAGCCAGTGCCTCTTTATCGGCAATGTCTTGCGATACGTGGGAGCTCAAAAGCGAGGCCACAAAGTCATCAATCGACACTTCGTTTACGGCGTTGAGTGTGCCCTTGATCTGGTACACATAGGCCATGCCGCGATATTCAGTGCCACCCACAAGCACGGTCGTATTGTTTTTATCTGGGACGAGCAAGAGCTGAAAGATTCCAGGAAATTCTTGGCCCCACTTCAACCCGTCGACAGTTGGATTCATGTAGTAGCTAGAAGATAAATAGGCGCTATCGAGCTTTTTGCCTGTTCGCGGATCGTACACATTGTAGGCCCCCTTCACTTCAACTTGAGCCCCTTCGGCTCCGCGCAGCAATTGCACGCGAACTGTAGGCCCAGAAAAGCGCTCACGCAGCTCTTCAAGCCGTTCAACCCCCTCAGGAGTGATGTCAGCAGAAAGTGAAACTGTTGTAAGAAGTAGAGCAAAAAGTATGCGGCGCATGTCGTTTAGTCCTCCATGGTTTTTTTTGGGGCTTGCCGTCCAAGATGCTGGAAGGCAAGCGGCGTGGCCTCTCGACCACGTTGTGTGCGTTTGATGAGCCCTTGCATAATCAAAAATGGCTCATGCACCTCTTCAAGTGTATGTGGCTCCTCTCCCACCGCTACAGCCAAGGTCTGTATGCCCACAGGGCCCCCTTGGTAGTGGTCGATAAGCACTTTTAAAATCTTGCTGTCCATCTCGTCAAGACCACGGTCGTCGATGGAAATCATTTTGAGCGCGTCCTCAGAGATCATTTTATTGACGATGCCCTTGGCTTTGATTTGGGCATAGTCGCGAACCCAGCGCAAAAGGTTATTGGCAATGCGCGGCGTGCCGCGCGCTCTTTTGGCAATGACTTGCAAACTTTCAGGATCAACCATCATGTTTAAAATCTTGCTCGAGCGAAGCATAATGGCTTCAATCGTCTTTGGATCGTAGTAGTCAAGGCGCATGCTGGAGCTAAAGCGCGAACGAAGCGGACTTGATAGTAGCCCCAATCGGGTGGTAGCGCCGACGAGCGTGAAGTGATTGAGTTTTACTTTGACAGACCTTGCGGCACTGCCTGAATCAATCACCAAATCGAGCTGAAAATCTTCCATCGCAGGATAGAGATATTCTTCTATCGTGCGGTTAAGCGCGTGGATTTCGTCGATGAAGAGCACATCGCCATCTTTTAATTTCGTCAGGATGCCCGCCAAGTCCCCCGCCTTTTCAATCACGGGACCAGAAGTAACAATGATATTTGTGCCCATGCTGTTGGCGATGATGTGCGAAAGTGTCGTTTTGCCGAGCCCCGGAGGCCCACAAAAAAGCAAATGGCCAAGTGGTTCTTTTCTTCCTTGTGCCGCCTGAATGAGTACCGATAGCTGATCGCGCACGCTCTCTTGACCAATAAAATGCTCAAGATGTTGCGGACGCAGCGGCACCTCGTAGGCCACATCTTCTTGACAAAAGGTTGATTCAATAAATCGTTCAGACACAGACGAATCCTAATCAGTATGAGAGCTATTACCATACTGCAAGTGCTCACAATCGAGCAAGGCCTTGTTCACCTTGTCTCAGGAAATTTTCGGTCACGAAAAAAAAATTAACACAGAGACACAGAGGACACGGAGAGGGTACAGTTTACTAATATAGGTAACACTTTATTAAATATACTATAATACATTCTAACTAAACTTGGTGATCTAAGTGTAACCTATGTTGGTGGACTGTACCACTGGACCCTCTCTGTGTCCTCCGTGTCTCTGCGTTTCAATTATTTTTTTTAAATACACCTTGGAAATAATTAACCAATATTAGTTTGTATTTTATTTGCTAAATTGTGCTATGATTTGTATTCTCGCGACTTTAGTAAAAATATGAGGTTATTATGATTCCTGGACTTTGGGAAAACATGACAGATGCATGGAATGGGACTGTTGGTAAAGTCATCGATGGCGTTACTGGCCTGTTTGGTGGCAACAGCAACCCTCCAGTAGATATCGAAGCTCCAAAAGAGTCTGAACAAAATCCCCCACAAGTAGATCCGGGACCGCATGAAGTGAGTGAAAACAAACCAGTAGAAGCTGACGACTGGAGAAAACATTCTCTTTTTACCCTCTTCAATCTTTTGCGTCTTGAAGCCATTTCGCATGCAGAAAACAAGTCCAAAAATAGCTACACCAAGGTCCGCGAAGCGCACGACAAAAACAAAACGCTTACAAAGCTTTTGGAAATTATCACTACCAAGTCTGACAAGGATGGCCTCTTTGAAGCCAAAGACGAAGAGACAAAGCGCCTCTTAACTGGTGCTAAACAGATTGGTGTGACCCTCGATGACAAGAAGACCAAGTACAATAA
>Ga0187893_10013583_pt1 | contig 11291 bp, 18 predicted proteins | sample MA1701074metaG_FD_139574 | JGI IMG/M metagenome (GOLD analysis project Ga0187893, IMG submission 139574) | White microbial mat communities from a basaltic lava cave in the Kipuka Kanohina Cave System on the Island of Hawaii, USA - MA170107-4 metaG ...
ACGGCCCGCGCCTGCATTTCCCGCGCAATCATGACGTGCTCCCTCCGCAACTTGGCCATCTGGGGCTCCGCAGCGCCGGTCGCCACGGAGGGGGCGCTACCAACCGCGCCCCGTCGAGCCCCTGCGGGAATTTGGGTGTTCACGAGTGCGGGAATTTGGGTGTTCAGCGACAACTACCGCCCGGCTGCACCAATCATCCTCCTTGGTTCTCGCCGCAACCGCCGCAACTCCGCTCGCTCATCGCTGGTGAGTCCATCGGTCCGCTGGCCAGCATCGAGTTCGGCTTGCTTCACCCAATTCCGGATCGTCTGCTCCGAGGGCTCAAACTCGTCGGCCAGCTCCTTCGGACTACGACCTGCTCGGATCAACTCGATGATCTGCTGCCGGAACTGCAGAGGGTACTGGGTACGCATCGTGGACTCCTCTCCCCCCAAAGGGAAGGTGTCCACGAAATGGGGAGTGGTCCTTTAGTGGTTCCTTGACGCGTGTATGGCTTAGCTGCACATTTTCGCCACCGTGTTCAGAAAAGTCTTTGACCGCGTCGTAGTTCCGCTATTCCTGTTGATTGGCGGGTTCTACGGGACTACCAGCATCGGCCTCATCAACCTGGCCCCCGGTACTAGAACCGGGTTTTCCGCTCAAATCCGAACAATCAGGGATACCTCGCGGCTCATTCTATCCACAACTGGCTCGAAGAGTCTGAAGGTATCGGTGCGGTTGACCTTCGTAGCAGATTCGATCGCACCCAACGAGTATACCGCCCGGCTCACGACTGGCGACACGCTTCGCATGATTCCTGCTCGGGTCGATTCGCTCCACTGGCAGATTGAGATCTCGGGGAATCCGTCATCGCCCAACCCAAGTCGATGGGAGAAGTTCGTTTGGCCGAACGATAAAGACGTTGAGTTGACTAGGCTCGGAGGCAGCCCAGGAACACCGGCCTTTTGGGCCGTGTTTCCAGATGACGGTCCCGAGGACAACGCTCACTTAGAGAGCCGTCGGCGAACTTTGATGACCGTGCAGTTGGTGCTTTTCGCCGCATTCCTGCTCGCAAGTGCTTGGATCGTGTTCCGGCCGAAGGAGGTTGTAACTCCTCAATTGACTGCCGAGGCTTTAGTCAAAGCACTAATCGCGTCTGTAGAGGGCGATACCAAGAAACAAACAAAGCAAATGCGGACGATCCTAGAACAGCTGCGAACCGGGGCGGCTCCAAATGCTGCCCTGAAGGCTGCCAAGCTCGATCCCAAAGTAGCTCCGGATCTTGGGGTCTTTATCAAGGCACGAAATGCCATCCGAGAACAACTTGCATCCTCGGTCACATACTTCCGGTGGATTGAGACCTTAATGTCCCAGGCGCCAAACTAGTGAACAAGGACGGAGACCCAACCGATTCGCCTTCCTGGCCTTGGGGAAAGTTGATCTCGCGGTTGGCCAGTGACCGGTTGAACCAACAAGGAAGCGAAATTGCCTGGGCTGAGCTGTTGCGGCGGCTCCGTGCCATGGCCGCGGGGCTTCGGGGGCGAGGCGAACTGCTGTTTCCTAGTGATTCCGATGACGCTGTCGCGGAAGTCATCGTCCGACTCCAAAGCTCCACGGCATTGCAGCGGGTTGCGCGTTCGCGTCACCACGGAGCATACCTCTATGCAATGCTTATTAATGCTTCTCGAGATATACGACGCAGAAACCAGAGGCGAGATCGAGAAGAGTCAATTGAGCCTGGGGCCTTAGCCGACCCGGTTCCAACGGCTCTCGAGCGTCTAATACGGGAAGAGAACGAGCCAGACCATGGGCGGCTCGTGATGCTACTTCGACGGACATTACGCCGGCTCTCCTCCGAAGAGAGATCGTTGATTCGGCAGCGATTTTGGGAAGACCGCTCAATCAGAGAAATCGCCGACGGGCTCGGTGTTCCTTACGCGACCGCCGCGACCAAGATCCACCGTCTTCTGATCAGGCTGCGGCGATCGTTTAAGGATACGACACGCCCCTGATCCAAACTCTATAACTCTCTGCTGGGTATGGCGTTGCACATCAGGAATGAAAAGAATCCGCGGATAATGCGTCTATCATGTGAGGAGATCTGTTTTCGCTTGATGGTCGAAGAATGATCGAAAGGACTAGACAATGAACGAAGCGCTTCTGTCTCGCATCCAAACGCAGTGGCGCGATGCGTTCAAGCGCTTCCTCGAGTCCGGCGATCTCGAGCCGGGGCTCGAGGACTACCTAAACACGAATCCAGAAGCCCAAGAGGTGCTTGATGCTGCCTTTCAAGAGCAGGCGGGGGCACTGGGTACCTTGCTCAAAGAGGCTAGCAATCCCGACTTCAGGTTCGACGAAACGCCCATCTCGATGGATCCCGATGCCGTGGCGTCGGTTCTAAAAGCGAGCCTTGATATGAACAATGACCAGCAGGAGCGTTTTTTTGAGGAGGTAGGCGCGACTCTAAAAGCCCAGATCGACCGGTCCCAACGAATCCGACTAGCTCATAACCTGAGTCGCGCCCTACCAATATAGAGGAGAGGCAAAGACAGCGGACCAACGCTTGAGGAACGCCGTTGGAGGCCAGACTGCAGTTGCTAGGCTCTGAGCTTGAAGACAATGGGCTTTGGTAGCAGTGGAGCTGGACCCGGTTTCGTGGACACCTCACCCTTCTGGGGGAAAGGAGTCCCAATGCCGAGACCACGCAAGAGTTACCCACCTGAGTTTCGTCGTCAGTTGATCGAGTTAGTCCGGGCTGGGCGCAGTCCGGAGTCACTGCCCGATGACTTCGAGCCGACAGCCCAGACGATTCGCACCTAGCTGAAGCTGGCCGCTCGGGATGCCGGCGAGCGCACCGATGGCCTGACTACACCGGAGCGCGAGGAAATCACCCGCCGCCGCCGTGAGAATCGGCAGTTGGAGCTCGAGCGCGAGAATCTTATCAAGAGCCGCGGCCTGGTTCGCACGGGAGACCGGAACGATCCCCAACGGGTCTACGGGTTCGTGAGGGATCGCCAGACCGTGTACCCGGTCGCGACGATGTGTCGCGTGCTCCGGTCTCCCCAGCGGCTTCTACGCGTGGTGCAAGCGCGGTCCTTTACGGCGCCCCCAACGCGACGCAGAGCTGCAGCCATCGATTCGCCAGTTCCATCAGCGCTCTGACACTCCGTATGGCGCACCGCGGACCTCGAAGGGTTTGCACGAGCTGGCGGCCACTACGGCGGTCAGAAGCGAGTCGCGCGGCTCATGCGAGCAGCCGGGCTCGTCGGCCACGGCGGTCGATAGAAACCCATTTAATAGATGTTGTGTTGGGGGTTCGTGTCGGCGTGACCTGTTCACCATGGTCGACGATTCACCCGCCCGGCCAGAAGCTGAGCCAATTATCAGCGGGCAACGCTGCCGCCTCAAGCAGGATCGGCGTCCGTACCAGGAGGCTTATGCCTTGGCCAATGGCCCCCCACGGCGCGCCCTCGCACCTAATCTCCGCGCGACTTCATCCAACCTCACCGGGTTCATGATGGGCCTTCGGTATCCGCTGTGCGAAGAGTGATCAGGACGGGGCGCCTTGTCAGTAAGCTGCTGGAGAACCAACTGGCAGATGAGCATGCCCGGCGAGATGCTGATCGGCACCTCGCCCATATTCGTGAGCTCAAGAGTCAGGCACCCGGTGAAATGTGGATGCACCGTCGTGGCAGTGGCAATGCTAAGGCCGCAGCGACCGAGCGACGATCGGCCTTCCACTGTCGCGGCAAGATCCGCCGGCAGCCGAATCCACTCCAGAGTGGCTGCAAGCACGAAGCTGTGAGGATGAAGGATGAACTGGGCCCCAAAAGGAATAAAACGCTGCGCCATGAAAGAAGCGGGAGACTTCCCCGACTTCTTTGAATCCTCCTCACCCTCAGATTCTGAAAGGTTGATAACCGGTGTATCCGCCGGACGAGGGGCTGCGAACCAGGTGCCTAGCCGCAGATCGATTGAACTGCTTGTAAGCTGAACAGAGTCTCGCGGAAGAGGGACTATGACCAAAGGATCCTCAGGGTCTCCTGCCTTGCGCGCGAGCCGCGCTTGGATGTTTGATCCCGTGAGAATCACGCAGCCGCCGCCTGAATGCGCTCGTGGTATTCCAGAACCTGAGCTGACTTCAGGAGCAAGTCGTCCAGCACCCGATGACGCTCAGCTAGGATGTGCGGTAGAGATGCCCAGACGCCAGAATCGGTACGAACCTGCCAGCCCGCACAGAGCAGCTCGGCAAGCGTGGCACCGCGGTCGCTCGGGACTACCATCGCAAGGTCTCGCCGAACAAGTTCGACAACCGCCGCCCGCGGAAGTTCAAAGCCGCGATCCCTAGCATGCCCTTCGGCATCAGCAAGGAGTCGATCGACCAGATCGAGCGCGGCGGCATCGGCAATTTCACCAAGCAAGCCACCAGGCGCACTTGTGCCTGGCTTCGGCGGTAGAAACACATCGACGAAATCGGCAGGAAGCGTGATACCCCATCGCTGGGCAGCTCGGACTATTACCTCTGCCCTTGATCTCGGATGGGGATAAGTCTGGACCCGGTGGTCGACCAATCCTGGAGCCAAGAGGTAGGCGAACGCGTGGGCATACGCCGCGCCGAAAAGGCGCAACCCGAATAGATCGCAGAACAGTTCTTCAACCTGTTCCAATGCCCACCAGCAGGCTGGGCGCCACGCCCGAAGTCCATCAAGCGTAAGAAGGCCCGCCTCGTCTTGGATATGATAGGCCGACAGGGCCAACAATACCTCGGTTAACCTGGCGCGAATCCGGTCCCAAACAACTTGGAATACTGCCGGCCCGAGCACGGTCTTGGCATCTCTCACCACCCACACTGAGTGGCCAAACTCATGCCCGGCCAAGGCGATCAACAAGCCCTTGTCGGGCACCGTAGCTGGCATCCCCACGAAGACGAATCCTTCCAGCGTGGTTCCGTGCGGCATAGTAAAGGGAGAAAAATCCCATTCTGAAGACACAACGAGACGGATATCAGGGCGCACAGCTTGTTGCGCCATGGCAAGGAGCGGCCCGTACATTTCGAACGGATTGGCGGAACTCTTGGAACGATGGATCAGCCCTAAGAGAGGTGTCCACCGAACTAGCTCAGCCAGGGCGACGTCGCAACGGGTCGCAACTACATCGACGTTTCCGACTTGAACGAGCGCTGCCACATCGTCTCGCTGAGCCATGAACAGATCAAGCAGCCGCTGTGCGGCGTCGCTTGCGTCATGCTGAACGAGTCTCGCCGACAACAGTCCTTCGGCACGATCAAGGGCTCCCTCTAATTTGCGCACGGTGGTCTCAATGATGTCCACGCGCCTTCACCTCTGGGACCCAGCGCTTGGCCGGGCGTAAAGGGGAGCGGGGTCTTGTGCTTGAGCGGCTCGCGCCAACGCAATGCAAAGATCTCGCAGTCGTTCAAGCTCAACCGTCTCGGTGCTGGGCGATGCTTCTTGCAATGCCGCTGCCAACTGTTCGATTTCATTGCTCAATTCGGCTACCGTAGTCGGTCGCCGGCCACCTAGAGCAGCCAGCGCCCGGTCAACTGCATCAGCAGCCTCAGTCTGAATCAACGCGTGCCGCCCAGGTCCCGACTCCACCAACTCACCTGGAGGTAGGAGCGACCCAAGAATGGTCCCTAACTCCCGAACCTCTTTCCACTGTGTCGCGTGCGCATTTGCGGCAAGTTCGAGCGCAACCGCCGCCCGAGCCGCAAGGAGAGCAAGAGCTGAAGCCGATGGTGCGCGAGGAGGATTGGTGCGGGACGGATCCAAGTTCATGTCATGCCCTCCTTGTTGAGTGAGAAGAGTCAAGGTTGAGACTTATCTGGCCGACTTTCGCTAAACCGCGAGGCGCGAAGAAAGCTGGCAAAGGCCCTAACCTGCTGCAGCTCAGTATCGGACAAATCGCCGAGACCTTCGGCATTCATACCGGTACTGTCAGGCAATGAAGTCGGTGCAACATGCCCGGCGAGCTCCATGAGCAAGCTATAGGACACACCATAGGTGTCGGCCAGTGCGTGCAAGTAGCGTGGCGATGGCTTCCGTGCTTGTCCCGACTCAATCAGGCTTAGATATCCATTGGAGATTCCCGCACGCCGCTCTACGTCACGCAGCGAAAGCCCGGCTCGGGCCCGAGCGTCCCGAAGTACTGTTCTTAGCTGCATAAGGCCATCGCTTGATACGCTAAGCTATCATAAGGCATTATGCTTCCTATGTCAAGCAGGTAAGACCCTGTTAGACCGCAATATATGTTCTAGTAGGTTTGGTGGCGCTTGCTTTTCAAAGCGATATGCTTTATACTTAAAGCGTTGAATGCAGTCTCTAGCCTAGGGAAATAGGAGCCCTATGACCACCACGCCCAGCCAGCAAGACGACGAGCCTATCGACATCGAGGCCTTTGCCCGAAAGGGCGAGCGCCCTCCGAAGGCCAAAAAGTATCGGATCAGAGTGGACAAAACCGTCCTCATCGTGGACGGACCCACCATAACTGGCCGTGTGATTCTCGAGCTCGCCGGCCGAACCCCCCCTGAGCGGTATCGTTTGGATCAGAAGCTGAGGGGTGGCGAGACTCGAAAGATCGAGCTCGAGACGGTCGTGGATCTGACGACGCCCGGCCTGGAACGCTTCATGTCGATCCCCCTGGACCAGACCGAGGGCAACCGCGATGACGGCATCCCTCGATAAACAGGCCTCGGTCCAGCTGCGGCGCCAGTTTCAACCACCCGAAGAGGACGTTGCGGCGCTCGACACTTCAGGATGCCCCTGGGAGACCATTGTCGCTGAAGGTGTACGCTGGTTACTCGTTCATGAATGGCCAGTGCCTCCTGGACTTACAGCCACTCGGGTCACCGCTGCAGTGCGCATCGTCACCGGATATCCGGCAGCGGCACTCGACATGATCTACCTTAACCCACCCCTCCAACGGAGTGACGGGCAGGCAATTCTGGGCTTGTCGACCTTGCTCCTCGACGGCGGCACTTTTCAACAATGGTCGCGCCATTACACCCCAGCCAACCCTTGGCGAATCGGAGTTGACGATGTAAGTAGCCACTTGCGGGCAGCCGAAGAGTGGTTGCGCCGTGCAGCGCAATAGGTGGTCTTAAAGATGCCATCCTATCCCGTAGCATCGAGCGGCAGCGTGCTGCGTCTGACTGCGCGGCAACACTCGGCGTTAGCCAGCCACCTCTTTCCTGGCGACGGATTGGAGGCTGTGGCGTTATTGCTCTGCGGTCGGGGAGGAAGCACATCCGACCGCGAAGTCTTGGTCGCACATTCCGTCCATCCCATTGCTTATGCCGATTGCTCCGTTCGGACACCGGACAGAGTCTCCTGGCGTACAGACGCGCTCATGCCCCTGCTGGCAAAAGCGGCGAAACAGAATCTTGGACTAGTCAAAATCCACAGTCACCCCGGAGGATACGCCTCCTTCTCGACCACTGATGACGAGGCAGACAGCGAGCTCTTCCCTGGCATTTACGGTTGGACGGATGGAACTCGTCCACACCTAAGCGCCGTGATGTTGCCCCAGGGTCGAATCTTTGCCCGCGAGGTATCCGCTGATGGAACGTTCAGACTGTGGCCCGATGTCGTCAGTATAGGCGTCCAGTTACGCTTCTGGCGGGCCAGTGGGGAAGCGGCTTCCGAAGGCGACGGGTATCATGGCGTCCACCAACGTGCAGTTCAGGCCTTTGGAGCGGGCACCCTCCAGATTCTCCGCTATCTCCGGGTTGGGGTAGTCGGATGCTCAGGCACTGGGAGCTGGGTCATCGAAATGCTGACCCGCCTAGGTGTCGGGCGCATGGTCCTCATTGATCCGGATCGTGTGGAACCCCGTAACCTGAACCGGATCGTACATGCCAGTGCTGACCACGCGGCCACAGCCAGGACCAAAGTCTCCGTACTTGCTGAAGCGGTGGAGAGAGTCGGGTTGGGTACAATTGTCGAGCCACTAGCGATCGACGTGATGTCGGCCCAAGGCGTCGAGGCGCTTAGCAAATGCGATGTGGTATTCGGCTGTACTGATGCCATCGATGCACGCGAGGTCCTCAACCGCATCACGGTCTATTATCAGGTGCCTCTCATAGATGTGGGGGTCCGCCTCGAGGCCGACGGCGTGGGTGGTGTCGAGCAGATAGTCGGTTCGGTGCACTACCTCCATCCCGATGCCCGAGGCTTTCTCGAACGAGGCCTATATACTCCCACGCAACTCTATGCTGCCGGGTTACGGCGAGATGATCCGCATACCTACGCAGAACAGGTGCGCGAACGCTACATTCGTGGCGCCCACGAGGATCGGCCGGCCGTCGCGAGCGTAAATGCCTTGTATGCTAGCTTAGCAGTGAATGAACTGCTGGCCCGCATTCACGATGTGCGTGACGATCAGGTGCCCATCGAAAGCCTTACAATGAGCCTGACACAGCTACGTCTGCTGGTTGCAGAAGAAACTAAGACCGCGAGCAGTTATGCTCGTTGGATCGGACGAGGTGACTGCCAACCGCTACTCGGCATGGTCGGGCTTGCCAGAGATTAGGTACTCAGCGAATGCCTCTTTCCCTACGTTTGCTCGATCTGATCACAAGGCCACTACGATTGCTTCCAGCTCGCCGCGTGCAAGTCGGCACAAGAAACTCAGATCCGCTGTGGTACTGGCGATGGGTGAAGGACGATCCAGACATCGTCACACCTCGAACTGTTTATCTCGTAGGGGAAGGAGCAAGGCTCTGGAAGGCGGTGCTCCGCTGTCCTTGCGGATGTGATGCCATCATCCAGCTCAGCCTTCACCGAGTCGGGAGGCCGCGGTGGGTTGCCACGCTTCATCTCAACGGAAGGATTACGCTCCACCCTTCAATCTGGCGTACCGCGGGGTGCCGATCGCATTTCGTGCTTGAACGAGGTCGCTTGACTTTTGTTCCTCAAATGCGTGGCAATCCCGTTGCTGGCCTTTACGACCATGAGCTTACAGACCTCCCTTGAACGCCATGTTCAGGATAGAGGGAACCAACGCGTCGACTTCACTCAAGACGCCGGCTTGAAGCTGCTTCATCATGTCAAGCTTGATTTTGAGAGCCTGGAGCCGCTCCACGATTCGCCGCTGCTCTGCAAGAGGCGGAAATGCAAGCGGAGTCGACCTTAGAATCTTCTGGGAGATCGCTGCCGCAATGCCGAGCCCTGCTACGATCGGCCACTGCTCCTGTCAAGCTGATATTCCAAGATTTCGCCTACCTCGCACTTTAGGATCTCACACAGCTTGTCGAGCGTCGCGAACTCGATGCGCTCAGTCTTGCCGTGGTAGAGGGCATTGATCGTCGAGTACCCAAGCCCACTTCGAGCCTGAAGCTCCGTCTGCGCCATCCGCCGCTTCTCAAGTAGTTCCCGCAACCGCACCCGGATCGCCATATGGCAGAATCTATATCGCCGGGCCTATATCGCTAGGCCTTGACATTCTATAGCTCTAGCGATATATTGCTAGTGATATAGAAGCGGGGAAGTCGGGGTGGAGGGGCACAACCAGGAAAGAACCGCGCTCGAGTTCTTGCGCGCCCGCTTGTTATGGCGGCGCGCCGAACTCTCGCGCCTCGGAGCCCTCGTGCAGGGGGACAGGCTCATTGACGAGGTCATCTCCGACCTAGACAGGGCCGAGCAGCAACAGGACGGCCGGCTGCTCAAGCTTTCCGAAGCCTCCCGGCTCTGCGGGTATTCCCCGGACCACCTGCGGGTACTGATCCGGGCCGGCAAGCTCACCGATCACGGCCAGCCGCATGCTCCACTGGTTCGCGGCGACGAGCTACCCAGGAAGCCCGGCCACTCAACTCCCACCTTGACGCCGGCACGCGCCGTCGCAAACCTCAAGGCGCAGATCGTGGGGAACGCCATTCCTTCGAGACAACGGAGGTACAATGGTATCCCCGCGTAGGTCTCGCCGGTGGTCCTGGGCCACCGGTGAGAAGGGGAAGAACCGGGTCCGCGCGTTCGACCGCGGCGCCCGCGGAATCTTCCTCGAGATGTTCGTCCGCGATCCAACTACCGGCTCGACCACCCGCAAGCGCATATCCCTGGGCCGGGTGGATCGCGGGTTCGCCAGACGGAAGGCCGAAGAGCTGGCCAGCTCGCTCCGGAATACCGGATGCAGCCAGGCTCCCGCCCTCACCATCGGCGCGCTCTTTGACAACTACGAAGCACACGTCACGCCCACGAAGGGTGTCAGCGCGCAGAAGCACGACAAGCGGGCGCTCGAGCTGTTCCGCCGCCACTTCGGCGCGCACCGGCCGGTGGAAAGCCTGGACCGCCGCGATTGGGATGGCTTCATTCGGGATCGGCGCGCAGGGAGGCTTCGGCCGGCGGGAATCGAAGACGCCAAAGCCGTGAAGAACCGGGCCGTCGAACAGGACCTGCGGCTCCTGCTCGCGGTGCTCAACTGGGCCATGGTGGTTCGGGACACCGACGGCAAGCGGCTCCTCGCAACCAATCCGTTCGCAGGCTTCGCCGTTCCCCATGAGGAGAACCCGCGCCGGCCCATCCTGACCCACGACGAGTTCGAGCAGCTCCTGGCCGTGGCCGCGAGCATCGGCCCGGCCATGGAAACCCTGCTCGTCGTAGCCAACGCCACCGGCCACCGAATCAACTCGATCCGGTTGCTCCGCTGGTCCGATGTGGACTTTCAGGGCGGCACTATCCGATGGAGAGGGGAGCAGGACAAGATCGGCCACGAGCACGTCACCCCGATGGTCGAGGCGGCTCGTCATGCCCTGCTGAAGCACCGGCTCAGAACCGGAGTCACCGAGGCCGGCGGTTGGGTCTTCCCTTCCCCAAAGGACCCGGGCCATCCCCTATCACGTCACCTGGCCCGCGACTGGTGGGAGCGGACCGAAGCGGCAGCCGGTATCGCCCGAATCCCGGGTCGAGGCTGGCACAGCCTGCGACGGAAGTTTGCGACGGAGTTGAAGCCTCAAGGACCTCTGCGCCCTGGGAGGCTGGAAGGACCACAACACCATCCTCAAGTGCTACCAGCAGCCGGATCCGGCAGCCATGCGGCAAGCGCTCGAAAACCGGGTCGCCCTTCGCACGGTTTGCTCCCGCAACTGACACCACGAACTGACACCAAAGCTGGAAGTGGCCCAAAAAAAGAAGCCCCGTTCAGTAGGGTAACTGAAAACGGGGCAATCGGTTCGAAAGGTATGGGCCTGGGTAGAGTTGAACTACCGACCTCACGCTTATCAGGCGTGCGCTCTAACCACCTGAGCTACAGGCCCCTCACAACTCCTTATACGACAACATGATAAGCCGGTCGAAACCGGC